>Ga0129302_1002480_pt1 | contig 13129 bp, 13 predicted proteins | sample BlaSprsedimmetaG_FD_94476 | JGI IMG/M metagenome (GOLD analysis project Ga0129302, IMG submission 94476) | Hot spring sediment bacterial and archeal communities from California, USA to study Microbial Dark Matter (Phase II) - Blank Spring... | ecosystem: Environmental > Aquatic > Thermal springs... | reverse complement strand
CTGCCCGAGGAAGTGGACGAGATAATGGAGAACTCGGTGATACCGTACGGCACGCCGTTGCCGAAGAACAACACCTTCGGGACGGGCCGGATCTGCGCGATGCTGGCGGTGGAGAACACGCCGCCCCCGGGGCCAAGACACGATATCGCTGTCGTCGCAACCAACATCGGCGACCAGGTTCGTGCTTCCCGGACCACGATTCCCAGTCTCTCCATCCGGAATCCCGGCGATTATGTCGAGGGCGGGTTCCACGTGCTCTGTGTCGTTGACTCCTCGGGTGTCGAGGTCTACGTCGAGTCCCTTGTGGTCAGCAGTATCGGCATCGGCGAGACGCTGGGCTTCACATTCCCGGCCTGGGAGGTGGGTCCGGACGGTGCCGAATACGTCGTCCGTCTCTTCCATGACCTGGAGTCCGATGAGAACAGGCGCAACGATACTCTCTCTCGGACAACCACCGCGTCGGACAACATAATCCGCGTCGCGATTGAGGTCAACGAGCTGTCAATCGGGCGGATTGCGCCCAACGCCTGCTACGTGATGGACTCGCTGTGCCGCAGTTACGGTTGGACCTCGACGATAGTTACCGGGTCCGAGGTGGACGAATGGGACAAACTCGCCGCCTATGACGTGCTGGTGACGGGCGACGTGGGGTTGGCCGACAATGATTACGAGGAGTTCGACGAACTGCTGTTGCGATGGGTTCGTGCCGGCGGCGGTTTCGTGGGAGCGGGCTGGTTGGTCAACGGCATTTACCACGGGCCGGGTCCGAACTCGGCGATGGACTCGGTCGGCCCGGTGGATTGCAGCGACGGCTATGCGTTCGTGTCGGGCGAGCAGGTGCGGATACTCGACAGCTCCCACCCGATAACCTCTGGCGTGAGCAACTTCTCTGTCCAGGACTACGGTGAGTACCCCGAAGCCGGGGTTCGTTCGGGAGCACTGGTTCTCGGGGACTACACCGCGGCGTCCGGCGTGCCGGCAATCGCCTGCCAGGAAGTCGGTACCGGGCGTACTGTCTACCTCGGACCAATCTACTTCGGGGATTTCTCGATATACAACAATGAACCCTATTTTGGTGACGAGAATGCCCGAAGGCTGTTGCGCCAGGCGATACACTGGGCCGCTTCCGGCCCGGGACTTGCGGTGAGCGAGCCGGTGGTTCCGTCCGGCAAGCGTCTGCTGATTACCGAAATCCGGCCCAACCCGATGGGGGAGCGCGTCAGCATCGGCTACTCGGCTCCGATGGGCAGCAGGCTCAGCATCGAGGTCTATGACCTCGCGGGCCGGCTTGTTCGGGTGCTGGAACGCGGGATAGGCGATGGCAGCGGTCACTTGAACTGGGACCGTACCGATGAGCAGGGACGCACGATATCGCCCGGCGTCTACTTCTGCCGGATTCGGTCTGATGTAGATTCCGACACCCGCAAGCTGATCGTGCGCTGAGCGGTTCGCGAAGCAAGGAAGAGGGCGGCCTTCCCGGGCCGCCCTCCCCGTATGAGAACGGCGCACCGCTTGACTTCGCGGGCCGATACGGCATCCTTGTCCTATGCAGCGAGCCAAAGATCTGATTCGCGAACACAAGGTCCGTTTCCTCGACCTGAAGTACTCCGACGTTGCCGGCCGGCTTCGGCATGTGACGATGCCGATTGAGCGTTTGGAGGCCGCAATTACTGACGGCACAGGTTTCGACGGTTCCTCAGTCATCGGTTTCGGGACGGTTGACGCCGGCGATATGGTTCTGAAGCCGGACTTCGACACCGCCTTCATTGACCCCTTCGCCGACCAGCCGACACTGTCCTGTCTTGCCGCCATCAGCGACCCGCTGACCGGGGAAGAATGCGCTCGTGACCCGCGCGCGGTTCTGCGTCGGGCGCTTGCGCTCGTGCGCGACGAGACCAATGGCAGTGACCTGATGGTCTTGCCGGAGCTCGAGTTCTACCTGTTTGATAGCGTCCGGTTCGGGGGCGACGGGGCCGAGGCCGGTTACCGGGTTGATGCTGATGAGTGCGCCGTGGAAGACCGGACCGGGATGACCCTGCGCCAGGGCTCGGCCTACCACATCGCCCCGCCCTACGACCGGAGTTGGGATTTCCGCAATGAGCTGGTGGCGATGATGGCCGGACTCGGGATTCCGATCAAGTACCACCATCACGAGGGCGGGCGGTACTCTCATGTCGAGGTTGAGCCCGGGATGATGCCTGCTCTCCAAGCCGCAGACGCGGTCGTGCTCGCCAAGTACCTCATTCGTAACCTGGCTTTCCGGTGTGGTCGGAGCGCGACGTTCATGCCCAAGCCGCTGTTCGGCGAGCCAGGATCAGGAATGCACTTCCATCAGCACCTGTCGAAGGGCGGCCGGTCACTGTTCGGCGACGCGGCCAGTCCGACGCGGCTCTCCGGGCTTGCGCTCCACTACATCGCCGGCATACTTGAACACGCTCCTTCGCTCTGTGGGATCACCAATCCCAGCACCAACTCGTACCGCCGCCTTGTCCCCGGCTACGAAGCGCCGACGCTGGCGTTCTTCTCGCTCGGCAGTCGAAACGCCGCCATCCGGATCCCGGGTTACGTTACCGATCCGGACCGCGTCGTCATCGAGTACCGGATTCCGGACGGCACCGGCAACCCGTACCTGACGATTGCGGCGATGGCGCTGGCCGGGCTCGATGGTATCACCCGCCGGCTCGACGCCGGTATGCCGTTCCAGGGCGAACTGCGCGATGCGGCGGAGGAGTTCGGCTCCAAGCTTCTGCCTCGTTCCCTGCCCGAGGCGCTCGCGGCGCTCAGGAAGGACAGCGACTACCTGTGCCGCGCCGACGTCTTCCCGACCTCGCTCCTTGAATTCTGGCTCGGCTATCGGCGGGCCGAGGCGGACGCGGTCCACCTCCGGCCTCATCCCCGGGAGTACGACCTGTACTATGGCTGTTGACCTCGGTCCGACCGGCACCTTCGAGGGTATGCTCGCGCTGGCCCGCAAGAAGGGCCGTCGGCGGTGCGTTGTCGCCTGCGGTGAAGACTGCGCGGCAATTGAGGCCCTTGCCGAGGCCGAGCGGGAAGGGATCGTTACCGCCGTGCTTTACGGCGATGAACAGCGCATCACGACAATCTGCGCGAGCCTGAAGGTAGATCCGGCCCGTTTCGAGATTCACCACCGGGCCGAACTGCGGGCGGCGGTTGACGCCGCGGTTCGCGATGCCGCCGACAACGGCGACTTCCTGATGAAGGGCCAGGTTGACAGCGCAACATTCTTGAAGGGCGTGCTGGCCGACGATTCCGGTCTGCGGGATGACCGCATCCTGAGTCACGTCGCCTACCTCGAACTCCCGAGCTACCACAAGGCGTTGGCGATAACCGACGGCGGCATCAACGCCGAGTTGGACCTGAAACGCAAGATCGACATCGTCCGCAACGCGGTCGAACTATCGTTGTTCTTCGGCAACTCCCGGCCCAAGGTGGCTCTGCTATCCGCGGTGGAGAGAATCAAGCTCAACATAGCTGAGACGCTGGACTGGGCGATTATCACCCGGATGGGCGAGCAGGGCGAGTTCGGTGAGGCGCTTGTCGAGGGGCCGCTGGCGGTAGACGTCGCGCTTTCGGCCGAGGCGGCGCGAGTCAAGCGAATCGCCAGCGAGGTCGCGGGCGATGTGGACATCCTGGTCGTGCCCTCAATGGCAACCGGCAACGTTCTCGCCAAGGGGCTACAGTACCTCGGCGGCGCCAAGGCCTGCGGTCTTGTTGTCGGCGCGCGCCGGCCGATCGTGATGCTGTCCCGGGCCGATACTTCCGCAACGAAGCTCTACTCGATCGCAATGGGAAACCTGGTATCATGGAGATGAAGATGGAAGCAGTTCGTACCGACAAGGCTCCGGCACCGGTCGGGCCATACAGCCAGGCGGTCAAGGTCGGCGGTTTCGTGTACACCTCCGGTTCGGTACCGATTGACCCGGCCACCGGCCAGGTGCCGAAGGTTGACGTCGCGGCCGAAGCTGATTTGGCGTTGCGCAACCTCGCCGCGGTACTGGAGGCCGCAGGTACCGGCCTGCACCGGGCAATCAAGGTCACCGTCTTCCTGACCGACATGGCCGACTTCGGCGCGGTCAACGAAGTCTATGCCCACTGGTTCGAGGAGCCATACCCGGCCCGGTCATGCATCGCGGTCGCCGGATTGCCCAAGGGCGTCCGGGTCGAGATAGAGCTCATTGCGCTGGCCTGACGGCGCACGCGTCCGGGTCGCGGTCGGCCTGTTCGCGGTATTGTTTGCGATGCCGGTTGTTGCCGGTTCGGTACACCGGGCGGTCAGCCTCGGCTACGCTCAACAGTATGACAGCGCCTGGGCAACGCTGGCGCGGGTGTCTGAGCGCGATACTCTGGCACCGCTGGTCGCGTTCTGGCGTGCGGCGCTGGTCCAGATGTTGCTCTACGATAGCGGCGACCCGGCACTGGCCGATTCCTTCCACCGCACCAGTGACCGGGCGCTGGCCGCCTGCCGCGAGCGGCTGCGGACCCACCCCGATGATGCCCGGGCACATCTTCTCTTCGGGCTGACCCAGCTTAACCGGGCCAACTGCCAGGGCTGGCAGAGGAGCAGGCTTCGGGCGGTGATGACGCTCAACTCCGCCTCGCGGTCGCTGGGCCGGGCGGTAGCTCTTGACTCGACGCTGGCCGACGGCTGGTTCGGACTGGCGGCGATAGAGTACGTCCGGGTCAATGCCGACCGCTACGCGCTCGGGTTGGGCCTGCTCGGTTCGCGCAAACGGGCTTACCGGATGATCGCGCGTTCGCTGGACGGCGAAGGCTGGCTCGCCAATGCCGCCGGGTTCATGCTTGCCTACATGCACAAAGAAGACGGCGAGTTCGAGCAGGCGGTCGAGGTTTGCGAGCGCATCCTGCGTCAGTACCCGGAGAACCGCACCGGCTTGCGCCTGCTCCGGGACACCTATCTCGCGGCCGGCCGATGGGAGGATGCGCTCCAGGTTGCCGGCCGGCTCGACTCCAGCATCACCCGCGACTTCCCCGGCAACCGCTACGGGCGGTCGGAGAACCGGCTGGTTGCGATGAAGGCATGGGATGGTTTGGGCCTCCAAGACAGCGCGCTGGCTTACGCGGACCGGATTATCGCCTGGTCGCGTTACGAGCGGCAGGTGCCCTGGTTGGACCGCTATGTTGCCGAGGCTCGGCAGTACCGGCGTCGGTGCGAGCGTTAGGGTGCGGGTCGTGCTGGCGGTCGGCAATCGGCTTCGGGGCGACGATGCCGTCGGGCCGCGCATCGCCGATGGAATCCGGGCGACCGATGAACTGCGGGTCTTTGATGCCGGTCTCTCGCCGGAGAACTACCTTGGTCCGGTGATGGCGGCCGGGCCGGACGCGGTGTTGATCGTGGATGCCTGCGACTTCGGCGGCGTGCCGGGCGAGTACCGTCTCTGTGGTCGTGAAGAGTTGGCACTGCTCAGTGCGGGGTCGGTTTCCACCCACACTCTGCCGCTGTCCTTGGTGGTCGCGATGCTCGAACAGCAACTATCGGCGAGAATTGAGTTCCTGGCGATTCAGCCTGGTACGCTTGCGTTCGATGCCCCGCTGTCGGAGCCGGTCGCGGCCGCTCTTCCTGGCTTGGTTGCGCTGGTTCGGCGCTGGGCTTCGGACTAGCGCCGACTGCGATCGCCGAGCGTGTAGAGCTTCTTCGGTCCTCGCTGTTTGATGGCGTTGCGGCAGTCGAGGATCAGCCTGCCCTTCAAAAGGATGCGGTCGTAGTCAAACGCTGAGTGGTCGGTGAGGATCAGCACGCAGTCGGCCGCCCGCAACGCGGCGTCGGTCAGGGGCGTCGAGCGCGCGCACCGGCCGTTGATGGCCAGTTCGGGTACGTGCGGGTCGTGATAGCGGATGGTCTTTACCTTGCTTGTCAGGATTTCCATGACCTTGATTGCGGGCGAGTGCCGGGTGTCTTCGACGTCGCGCTTGAAGGCCGCGCCGAGGATGAGCAGGCGTGCACGCGAGGCCGGTATGCCGTTCGTGCCCAGCACTTCGAGCAGGCGGTCGGCAACGTGATAGGGCATGCTCTCGTTGGTTTGGGCCGCGAGTTCGATGAAGTTTGAGTGGAAGTCGTATTCGCGGGCCTTCCAGCTCAGGTAGTAGGGGTCAATCAAGATGCAGTGCCCGCCGATGCCCGGCCCCGGGTAGAACGGCATGAACCCGTAAGGCTTGGACGATGCCGCCTTGACCACCTCCCAGATGTCAATGCCGCCCATTCGCTCGCACATCAACGCCATCTCGTTGACGAGCGCGATGTTGACACTGCGGAAGATGTTCTCGAGCAGTTTGCTCATCTCGGCGGCGCGCGGTGAGGATACCGGGTAGACCTCGCTGACGAATTGCTCGTGGAACTGCCGGGCCAGTTTCGTGCAGCGTTGAGTCAGTCCGCCGACGACGACCGGGGTGGTGCGGGTTGTGAAATGCTTGTTGCCCGGGTCAATCCTCTCCGGCGCGAAAGCAAGATGGAAGTTGCGGCCGGCCTTGAGGCCACTTGTCTCAAGCACCGGTAGGAGAACCTTCTCGGTCGTTTCCGGGTAGGTCGTACTGCGGAGGATGACGAGGTCGCCGCGCTTCAGATGGCGCGCGATCAGCCGGCCGGACTCGACGATGTAGGAGACGTCCGGGTCCTTGGTCGCGGTGAACGGGGTGGGTACGCAGATGTTGATGACGTCGCAGTCCGCGCAGGCGGCGTAGTCGGTCGTTGCCCGCAGGCGTCCGGACTTCACGACCTCGGTGACATCCGAATCGGGCACATCCTCGATGAAACTGCGACCGGCGTTCACCGCGCGGACTTTGGACCGGTCAACGTCAATGCCGACGGTCGGGAACCCGGTCCGGGCGATTTCGACGCCGAGCGGCAGGCCGACATAGCCGATACCAATGACCGCCACGGAGGCTTGGTGAGTTCGAATCTTCTCTGCAAGCGTCATGGACTGCTCCTTTCGGGAACGCGGACTGGTGTTCGGTCGAGCCCGGTGAGGTGTCTTGCTCATGTAATCCGGTCCAGGCTACGGTACTGGACGGCCTCGGTCACATGCGGGGTTTGAATCTTGGCCTCGCCCTCAAGGTCGGCGATGGTCCGTGCGACCTTGAGCACCCGGTGCAGGGCGCGGGCGGAAAGCCCGAGCCGTTCGACCGCAGTACGCAGGAAGCCGGAACAGCCAGCGTCAACCGGGCAGAACTGCTTGACGTCGCGGGCGCTCATCTGGGCGTTGCAGTAAACCGGCTGGCGGCGCTGCAGGTCTGCGAAGCGCTTCCGCTGGGCTACGCGCGCTGCGTAGACCCTTGTTGCGACGTCGGTCGAGCTCTCACCGGGCCGGTGCGGGGTCAACTCGTCATACTTGAGCGCCGGCACCTCGACGTGCAGGTCAATCCGGTCGAGGAGCGGGCCGGAGATGCGGCTCCGGTAGCGTCGTATGCCGAGCGGCGTACAGGTGCAGGGGTGGCGGGGGTCGCCGTAGAAGCCGCAGGGGCATGGGTTCATCGCGCAGATGAGCATGAACCGGGCCGGGAAGGTCAGGGTCGTCCGGGCGCGGCCGATCGTGACGACCCCGTCTTCGAGCGGCTGGCGCAGGCCTTCAAGCACATCGCGGCGAAACTCGGGCAGTTCGTCGAGGAAGAGCACGCCGTTGTGAGCGAGCGAAACCTCGCCTGGACGGGGGAAGGTACCGCCGCCTATCATGCCGGCCTCGGAGACGTTGTGATGTGGTGAACGAAACGGCCGGGTTGCGACCAGCGGCTTATCGGGGCCGAGCGTGCCGGCGACCGAGTGGACCCGCGTCGCCTCGAGCGCCTCGTCGAGCGTAAACGGCGGCAGGATTGTCGCCAGCCGGCGGGCGAGCATCGTCTTGCCGGAACCGGGCGGGCCGATCATCAGCAGGTTGTGGCCGCCGGCCGCGGCGACCTCCAGTGCCCGCTTGGCGTGGTCGTGGCCGTGAACCTCGGCCAGGTCAACCTCGTGGACTGCAGCCCGGGCGAAAATCTCGCTGACATTCACCCGGGTTGGTTCGAGCGGGAGTTCGCCTTTCAGGAGTCGGACCGCCTCGGTCAGGGTTTCGACCCCGTAGACGGGCAGTCCCTCGACCAGAGCCGCCTCGGTCGCGTTGGCCCGGGGCAGAATCAGCGCCTTGACACCGGCCTTGCGGGCGGTGAGCGCCATCGAGACCGCGCCTCGAATCGGCCTCAGTCCGCCGTCAAGCGACAACTCACCGAGCAGGACCCGCTCGCGGCAGGCGGCCGGCGGCAGGTTACCGAAGGCGGAGACGATACCGACCGCGACCGGCAGGTCAAAGGCGGCACCTTCCTTCTTCACGTCGGCGGGTGCGAGGTTGACGGTGATGCGGCGATTCGGAAAGCTGAAGCCGGAGTTCTTGATAGCGGCTTGGACCCGGTGCTGGGACTCCTTGACCGCGGCGTCGGGTAGGCCGACAATCGTGAACATCGGCAGGCCCGGAGAGATGTCGGTCTCGACCGAGACTTCGAAAGCGTCCACGCCGAAGACCGCGGTTGAGACAATCCGGGACAGCACTAGAACGCCCCCTCGATGTGCTCGATGGAGGGCGGGTCGGTATCGAGCCGGACCGCCAGCACGTCGAAACGTACCTCCACGTCGTCGAGGCCGCGGGCGTTGAGGTACGCTCGGGCCAGGGTGCGGAGTTTCGCCTGCTTTCGGGGAGTGACCGCTTCGGCCGGGGTGCCGAACAGTCCGGAGGTTCGCGTCTTGACCTCCGCGAAGACGACCGTGGTACCGTCCCGGCAGATGATGTCAATCTCGCCCAACCGGGAGCGGTGATTGGTCTCGAGAATGCGGAAGCCGCGCCGGCGCATGTGTTCACAGGCCCGGCGCTCGCCCTCTCGGCCGACCTCGGCGCGGCGGTCCGGGGCCTGGTCGGTCATCGGCAGTCCCCGGGCGCGGTGCAGGCCGCGACCGGCGCGAAACTGTGCCGATGGGTCGGGCTTGGGCCCAGTTCGTGCAGGGCGGCGAGGTGGGCGGCGGTGCCGTAGCCCTTGTGCCGGCGGAAGGAGTAGCCCGGGTGGGTTCGGTCGAGCCGGGCCATCAGCCGGTCTCGGTGGACCTTGGCCAGGATCGAGGCGCAGGCAATCGAGTAACAGCGCCGGTCGCCGCCGATGATGCCCCGGCAGGCCAGCGGCGAGCCGGGCAGGCCCGGCCCGTCCACCAGTACCAGTTGTGGCGCGACCGCGAGCTTGGCGATCGCCCGGAGCATCGCCCGGCAGGTCGCTTCGAGGATGTTGCGGTCGTCAATCAGCGCCGGGGAAGATGCCGCCACTGCCCAAGCCTGTGCGTGGCGGTGAATCTCCGCGGCGAGTTCGGTCCGCCGGCGCGGACTGACGAGTTTGGAGTCGTTCACGCCGTTGACGAGCAGACCGGGCGGCATCATCACCGCGGCCGCAACCACCGGGCCTGCCAGCGCACCCCTGCCGGCCTCATCAACTCCGCAGAAGCGGACGTTACGATTCCACAGGCTTCGATCGAGGCTGTTGGTCAACCTTGCGTTCCTTGAGCTGGGCCGCGCGGCCGCGTCGCTCGCGGAGGTAGTACAGTTTGGCCCGGCGGACCTTGCTGTGACGCTTGACCTCAACCTTGAGGATGACCGGGGAGCGGAACGGGAAGATTCGCTCGATGCCGATGCCGCGGCTGACCTTGCGGACCGTGAACGAGCGGTTCGCGCCTGCGCCTCGGAGCGCGATGACCGTGCCCTCGAAGACCTGGCTCCGGGTCTTGTCGCCCTCGACGATGCGGAGGGTGACCGCGACCAGGTCGCCGGGTTCGAGCGGCGGAATCTCGGCCGCCCGGATGGGCGGGGCTTCCTGCCGGGCTTCCTTCTTCTTAGCTACTTTCGCCATTGAACATCTCCTTTGTCAGGTGAAGCATCAGGAATTCTCGCTCCGGTTCGGACAGGGTCTCATCGCCGAGCAGGTCGGGTCGGTGGCGGGCGGTGGCAAGCAGGGACTGCTCGCGCCGCCAGCGGGCGACCGCGGCGTGGTCGCCGGTGACCAACACCTCGGGTACCTCCGCGTCTCGGAACCGGCGGGGCCGGGTGAACCAGGGCGTGTCGAGCAGGCCGGTCTCGAAGCTGTCGGTGTCTACTGACTCAGCGTCGCCGACCGCACCCGGCAGAAGCCGGGCGATGCTCTCGACGACGATGACAGCGGCGGCCTCACCGCCGGCGAGCACATAGTCGCCGACCGACACCTCGTCGTCGCAGAGACCGTTGCACACACGTTCGTCAACGCCCTTGTACCGCCCACAGACGAGCACCAAGTGTTCGAGGCGGCTGAACTCTCGGGCCAGCGCCTGGTCGTAGCGGCGGCCCTTCGGAGATAGAAGCACGACCCGGCTTGCCGGAGTCCGGACCGACTCGACCGTCCGGTACAGCGGTTCGGGCTTCAGCACCATCCCGGCGCCGCCGCCGAAGGGATGGTCGTCAACGGTTCGGTGGGCGTCGTCGGTGAAGTCGCGCGGGTTGACAGTTTCGACTTCAATCAGGTTGCGCAAACGGGCGATGCGTGTCGTGCCGCAGTCAAACGGCCCGGAGAAGTACTCCGGGAAGAGTGACACGAGATGCACGCGCATCGGGCAGGAGCAAGGTTAAGACCGGACCTGTTACTCGAGGATCTCGAGTTGAGCCCGTTTACCGATCTTCATCGCCGCGGCAGTGATGATGGCGCGGATGGCCTTGGCGGTGCGGCCTTCCTTGCCGATTATCTTGCCGAGATCGCCTTGGGCGACGCGCATCTCGTAAATCAGAGTCTTCTCGCCGGCAATCTCCTTGACCTCGACCTGGTCCGGGTTGTCAACGAGGGACTTGGCGATGTAGACTATCAGGTCTTTCATGTCGTCCTCCTGACGGCGGTCAGTTCGCGGTATCTTCCGTGTGTGCGGCGTCGGTGTTCTCGGTCGGTGGCGGTTCCGTAGGTTCGGCGGTGACCGGCGGCGGGGTGATCGTCGATCGGTCCTCGACTTCCTGCTCGCGGACCAACTCAACCGCGGCCTCCTCGGCGACCTCGGGCGGCAGTTCCTCCAGCGCCTCCGATACCGGGGCCGGTTCATTGGCGGCAGGCGGCTCGATAACAGGGGTCCGGGCCGCGCGCTTGATGAGCTTGCCCACGGTCTGCGTCGGCTGAGCGCCGACCGACTGCCAATAACGAGCGCGTTCGACGTCGAGCGACAACTTCTTTGTGCGGGGGTCGTAGTGGCCGAGGGATTCGATGTACTCACCGTCGCGTGGGCGCTGGGAGTCCATCACGACGACACGATAGGTCGGTCGGTGCCGCATGCCCATTCTCTTCAGGCGTATCTTGACCAATTATGAATCTCCTTTATATGAGTCTTTGGCTCATACGATACCGACAAGCGGCCGGAAGTCAAGGCCGGGACGAACCGCCGTCCAGTAGCATAGGCAATGGCGCATTGCCCCGGGCGAGGCCGCAAACATTACCGTCACGTTCCTCAACGTCGGCAAGGGGGTGGCAGAAGACGTCACTGCGCTCCTGCCATCCGCTCTTGACGGTTACGGATTCGGATGAGTCTTACGGCGGTATCTCAGGCGTCGTCCAGCGCATTGTCCTGCCCGCAGTGGGATGATATGCGTGAGAAGAAGCAGTCGGAAGAAGAGCCGGGTGAGCATTCGGACCAAGACGCGACCAGGAACCCAAAGGGGCAACCGGCAGAGGACCGGTTGGCTGCGGTCGTTCTGCACAGGATGCACACAGGAGCACAAACTACGTCCTCGGTACGGGCTGGCGCAACAGGAAGCGGGCGTCCAAGACTATGGCGCCTCTGCCTTCTTCGAAGACCCGGAGGGGGTTGATGTCAATCTCGTCGAAGTCCTCGAAGTCGGTGACGAGTTGTGAGAGCCGAAGCAGGCATTCCTTGACCTTCTCCACGTCGCGCGGTAGTTCGCCGCGGAAGCCCTCGAGCAGTTTGTGAGCTTTGATGCCGGTGACCATGGACTGGGCCGATTCATCGCTTATCGGCGCAACCCGGAAGACGACATCCTTCAGTACCTCGACCATCACCCCGCCGAGACCGAACATCAGGAGCGGGCCGAACTGCGGGTCGCGTTTCATGCCGAGGATGGTCTCGGTGCCTTTGCCGGCCATCCGCTGGACAAGCACGCCCCAGATGCTCGCATCGGGAGCGCGTTCACCCACCACCCGGACCAGTTCGTCGTAGTCCTTTCGGAGCGCAACTTCGTCGGCGATGTTGACCCGCACCCCGCCGAAGTCGGTCTTGTGCAGAATGTCCGGCGAGACGATCTTGAGCACGACCGGGTAGCCGACCGTCTTGGCCGCGGCCAGCGCTTCGTCCTTTGTCTTGGTGAGCCGGTATTCGGGTACGGGCAGGCCGTAGGCGCGAAGAATGTCGTGGCCCTCGGGTTCGGAGATGAAGACGGAATCTCGGCTTCGGGCAAGGGCGACTATCTCTTGGACGCGTTCCAGGTTTGTGTCATCGAACCGGGTCGTGTCGCCCTGTGGCCGCCGGCTCCAGGCCGCAAACCGGGCCATCGCCGACATGGCGCGGGCCGCGCTCTCCGGGAACTGGTAGTGCGGGATCCGGTCTTTGAGCAGGGCGCGGCGGATGGCGGCAGAGTCGCCCATGGTCTGGATGCAGGCGAGCACCGGCTTCTCGGTCGCGATGCCGACCTCGGCGATAATGGCGGCGATGTCCACCGCCTCGGCCATCAGCGTCGGGGTCCAGATGGGCAGGACCAGGTCCACGTTCTCGTCCTCGACGAGAAGCTTCAGCACCGCGGCGTACCGTTTCTCGTCAGCGTCCCCGATGATGTCCACCGGGTTCGAGACCGAGGCGGTAGGTGGGACGTGCTGCTTCATCGCCGTCCGTGTCTTGTCGGTGAGTCGGGCGAGTTCCAGGCCGTTGGCGATGCAGGCGTCGGTTGCCATGATGCCGATGCCGCCGGCGTTGGTGAGGATGCCGACCCGCGAGCCGCCGGGCGGCGGCTGGGAGGCGAGCGCGGCGGCCTTGGCGAAGAGGTCGTGGATGGTCTCGACCCGGATAATGCGGGCTTGGTCGAAGAAGGCGTTGTAGGCCTCGTCCGACCCGGCGAGCGCACCGGTGTGGGAG
>Ga0129302_1002479_pt1 | contig 13132 bp, 14 predicted proteins | sample BlaSprsedimmetaG_FD_94476 | JGI IMG/M metagenome (GOLD analysis project Ga0129302, IMG submission 94476) | Hot spring sediment bacterial and archeal communities from California, USA to study Microbial Dark Matter (Phase II) - Blank Spring... | ecosystem: Environmental > Aquatic > Thermal springs... | reverse complement strand
CCCAAAAACAATTTTACTACTTTATTATGAGAAAAGCGAAGAAAGTATTATATTTAAAGCTTTCTTATTAAGAAGATAAAAAAAGGAAAAAATTATTCAGTATCAAATGGATGATAGCTGAAAAGGTTTCCATATGAACCTGGCGCTACCAACTCTTCGCCGGAGTTTAGCCGCTCAGAAGGATCAAAGCCGGCATTTGACAGAATATCTCTATAAGCTTCTTCCACTTTTGGCAGACATACACCAACCATTTTTGCAGCATTAAGAACATATGCAGTAATTTCTGTTGCTCTGTCCAAGCTTGTCCCGCTAAAATATTCTGCAAAGTCGTGCTCTGTGTCTTTCAGGGTTCTCTTTAAGAAAGCCGAGTCTTCTTTGCTTGGTTTTTCTAAACCAAGATAGTTCATGGCTAACTTTTCCACCGCTTCACAACAATGCTTCTCCTGAAAATCTTTAAATAACCGGTAATCAACCCAAATTCTTGTTCCCTTTATCGCATCTTCAATTAAGCCACCCAAATTGAGCTTATTTGAAACCTGTTCTGCATTTCCCTTTAATTCTTCCATTTTTCATCACCTTTTAACTACTAAGTTGTGAAACTGCTAGCTTATAAGCAATATATAAATCTTTCCTTTTTTGCGCTGATTTTCACAGAAAACTTTAAAAGCAAGCCTGGGTTTTCCAACAAAAAGCCCTCTGCAGGGAAGAGCCGGAAGGGACCCTGCAGGACAGCTGTCTGGGCGAGAGTAAGGCAGCAGCGGTATTCTGCTGTAATTGCCTTACACGAACAAAAACTAGGTGAAAAAATGAGTGAGCCAGCATTATTAGTTGCATCAGAGGTTTATCTAAAGCAGGGGATTCACATTGGCACAAAGTTCAAGACCAAGTCAATGGAGCCCTTTATCTACAAAACAAGAAGCGATGGCCTTTCCGTTCTTAACCTGGAAGAGATTGACAAGAGAATCAAGACTGCAGTCAGGTTTCTTGCAAGCTACGAGCCAGAAGAAATCCTTGTCTGTGCAAGAAGAGAGTCCGGCTGGAAGCCAGCAGTAATGTTCAAGAAAGCTACAGGCTCAAAAGCCATGATAGGCAGGTACACGCCAGGAATCATGACAAACGCAAGCCTCAGGGATTTCGTAGAGGCAAAAGTTATCATAGTAACAGACCCCTGGACAGACAGGAACGCAATGGACGACGCAATAAAGATTGGAGTCTTAATAGTTGGGCTTTGCGACACAAACAACATAACAAACAAGCTCGAGCTTGTGATTCCATGCAACAACAAGGGAAAGAAAAGCCTCGCAATAATCTTCTGGCTTCTCGCAAGGGAATACCAGAAGGCAAAAGGAAAAATCTCTAAGGACGATGAGTTCGAGTATTCCCTGGATGACTTCATACAGGAGTAAATCAAGAAAAGCTTGGTCTGCCTTCAGAATTTATTGAAGACAAGCTGGTAATGGAAGATATGTAGATTACTCAAGAGATTTAAGAAATTCTAGCACTTTCGGATGCAGAGAAATTGATACTAATTTATTAAGTTTACTCAGAGGCATTCAGCAGAAAGACAGGCCACGAGCTGATGAAGGAGCCTAACAGCTAAGAACAGAAATGTTTAAAAATATGTGCACTTATTTATAATTGGCCTAATCATAAAAGAGGACAAGAATAAGATGTTTGACAGAGAAAAAGCTAAAGAAAAAACCAAGAATCTTATTGATAAATACAATCAGGAATTACTCTTCATGTTTTTGCCTTTTTTTATTAAGCCTTATTCACTTCAGAACATTAAGCCGGAAAAATAAAATGACCAATGCAATAAAACTTTTCAATGATAAGAAGATTCGTGTAGAATAGGATCCAGATAAAGAAAAATGGCATTTCTCCGTTATAGATGTTGTAGCAATATTGACTGATAATGACTTTCAGGGTGCAAGAAACTATTGGAAGGTCTTGAAGCACAGGCTTAAGAATGAGGAAAATCAAACGGTTACAAATTGTAACCAGTTGAAAATGCTTGCTCCTGATGGAAAAATGAGGTTGACAGATGTTGCCGATACAGAGCAGTTATTGCGTCTAATTCAGTCAATACCATCAAAAAAGGCAGAACCTTTCAAAATGTGGCTTGCCAGAGTTGGAAGAGAAAGAACTGATGAAACAGAAGATCCAGAGCTAACAATTGACAGAGTAATGAGGACTTATCTTCAAAAAGGATATTCTGAAGACTGGATAAATCAAAGACTCAAAACAATTGAAGTCAGAAACAATTAACTGATGAATGGAACAGGATTGGCATTTCAAAGCAGGAAGATTTTGCTATTCTAACCAATGAGATTACTAAAGCATGGACTGGCAAGACTGTCAAAGAGTATAAGCAGCCCTAAGGCTTGAAAAAAGAAAACTTAAGGGATAATATGACTAATATTGAACTTATCCTGAATATGCTTGCAGAAGCGACGACAAAAGAAATCTCTGAGAAAGAAAATCCTACAACTTTTCACAAAAGCAAAGAAATCGCTAGAAAGGGAGGAAAAACTGCAAAAGTTGCAAAAGACCGAATTGAAAAACGATTAGGAGAAAAAGTTGTCAATTCAAAAAATGCCAAAGAAATACACTTTACTGACAAAAAAAAGTTAAAACACAATAAGAATGGCTCAAATATCTAAATCCTAGTTAAGCTCGCTTCCCATACGCAAGTCCTGGAAACCTAATCCCACACCCACTCATCGAAAAGCTTAAAAACCCTAATGCTCCGGAAAGGTTTCTGGGTGAAAACTTGTTTGAAAATATCTTTTATGAGCTAAGCCTGATTATTGTAATCGCAACCCTTGTAGCAGCATTCACCCGCCTTCTCAAGCAACCCCTTATAATCGGCTACATATTCGCAGGAATAGTTATCGGCGCAGGCCTGTTCACCATATCTGTATCAGAAGGCGTTATGGAAACCTTTGCGCACATAGGCGTTGCAATCCTTCTTTTTATGGTCGGGCTGAATCTCAACCCAAAAGTCATCAAGGATGTAGGCAAGGTTGCAGTAATCACTGGCGTAGGCCAGGTAATCTTTACATCGTTGGGCGGCTTTCTCATAGCGCTTGCAATGGGCTTCTCCCCAATTGCTTCCATTTACATCGCAGTAGCGCTCACATTTAGTAGCACAATCATCATCATGAAACTGGTCTCTGATAAAGGAGACCTGGAAACACTCTACGGAAAGATTTCTATAGGATTCCTCTTAGTTCAGGACATAATCGCAGTCTTTGCCCTTATGATAATTTCCTCGCTTTCCGGAGGAGGGGATGTATTCACCCTTATAACAACTTCAATCCTAAAAGTAATCGCCCTGCTTGCTGTAGTGTTCTACTTCAGCCTGTTCCTCCTGCCAGCTTTCACAAAAAGAATCGCAAAGTCGCAGGAGTTCCTCCTTCTTTTTTCGCTCTGCTGGTGCCTCGCCCTGGCAACAGTATTCAGCGTCTTCGGCTTTTCCATAGAAGTAGGCGCCCTGCTTGCCGGAATCACTCTCGCAGCATCACCATACAGGTTTGAAATCAACTCAAAAATGAAGCCCCTCAGGGATTTCTTCCTTGTGCTTTTCTTTATAGTCCTCGGCTCCCAGATGGTATTCTCAGACATAACCCCTTACATCCCGCAGATCATTATTTTCTCCGCATTCATCCTGATAGGAAACCCAATAATAGTTATGCTCCTTATGAAATTCCTGAGATACACAAAAAGGACCAGCTTCAAGGCAGGGCTCACAGTAGCCCAGATCAGCGAGTTCTCATTAATTCTTATAGCCCTCGGAGTACGGGTAGGCCATATCCCAACGCACATCCTTTCTGTTGTCACAGTTGTAGGGCTGATAACCATAACCGGCTCCACCTACATGATACTCTACTCAGACAAAATATACAACAAGATCTCAAAATACCTCGGAATCTTTGAGTACAAAGGCAAAAAAATAGACGAGCAAAAGCTTGAATCCTCCGAAGGCTACGAAGCAATACTCTTCGGCTACAACAGAATCGGCTACGACCTGCTCGAGTCTTTGAAAGGCATAAAAAAGAAGCACCTCGTTGTGGATTACAACCCGGACACAATCAACAAGCTCACAAAAGAAGGCGTTCAATGCAGGTACGGAGACGCAAACGACCTCGAGCTTCTCAACGATCTCGATTTCAGAAAGGCAAAGATGGTCATCTCCACAGTCCCAGACTTTGAGACAAACACCCTGCTGATAAAGCACATCAGGGAGACAAACAAAAAAACCATAATAATAGTGGTCTCTCTTCAGATAGACGAAGCCCTCCAGCTTTACGGCACCGGCGCAGACTATGTGCTGATGCCCCACTTCCTCGGCGGTCATCACGCTTCAACCATTATTGGCAAGTACAGGTTCAGCCACGCAAAGTTCCAGCAGGAAAAGCAGAAGCAGCTCCAGTACTTAAAGAAAAGAAAAGAGCAGAAGCACGAACACCCTGTTCATGAAAAGAATCACAATTAATTATTTGCAATTACTTGCTTACTTGTTAGCCTGCTTATTCCCTCATCGCATCAACAGGGTGCATCTTCGCAGCCTTCATTGCCGGGTAGAAAGAGGCAAACATACCTAACCCAATTGAAAACAGCATAGCAAAGCTGAATAAATACAAGTCAAGCCTCACAATAAGGATATCAGCCCCAAGGTAAGAGTTAGCAACAACCTGAACAATCTTGCTTACGCCAAACCCAAGCCCAAGCCCAAGCAGCCCCCCAGCAAGCGATATTATCAGTGCTTCAGTAAGAAAAAGCAGGGCAATGTGGTAATTCTTCGCCCCAATTGACTTCATCACCCCAATCTCTCTCCTTCTTTCAAGCACATTTGTATAAAGCGTGTTCATAATCACAACACCAGCAACAATAATCGAAACAAGCGAAAGCGCAACCAGAAGCACAGAAATCATCCCAACCGTCTGGTTGAAAGTCTCAAGCAGCTGGTCAGAAGTCTGGACACTAAAATCCTGATCGCCTTCCTTCTGCCCCCTTATATCCCTTATCCTCTTTTCAACCTCATTAGCAACCTCATCAATCTCAAAAGCAGGAGACGCCTGGGCAACAACACTAAAGTATTTATCCACATTAAGCACTTCCTTAGAGACATCCAGCGGAATCATAATAGTAGTGTCATCCTGCTCGCTCCCAATGCATTCCAGGATCCCAGCAACCTTAAACCTGTGCCCCTCAACAGTTATCGTGTCTCGCACCTTAACCTCTCTGGAAAAAACCCTGCCCTGCGCATACCTGCACCCGACCACAGCCCTGAACCTGTCCTGGCTTATCAGGTTCCTTCCATCTTCAACCACAAGGTTCTGCATGTCCTCCAGGACCCTCATCGAGCTGTCTGTGCTCACTCCGCTTACATAAACAAAAGCAGTTTCCCCTCCGAATTCAGCAAGCCCAATTTTAAAAGTCATAGCCGCAGCATCAATAACGCCAGGCACACGCTTAATAGCATCATGCTCATAGCTGCTAAACTGCTCGCCAATAGGAACAAAGCCCGCCAGCGTAGGCATTACCATAATCTTATCCCTGCCCATCTGCTCAAAAACCTCCTCAACAGAATGCATCAGCCCATTGCTAAGCGAAACAAGCGCAACAAGCGCCCCAATTGCTATCAGGATGCCAAGCAAGGTAAGAAAAGTGCGAGTTTTCCTCCTTGACAAGTTCCTGGACGATATTGTAAGATAGTCAGACATCATATTTCATTCATACCTCAGTGTTTCAGCAGGGTTCAGCCTCGCAGCCCTCAGCGCAGGAATAACCCCAGACAAAACCCCAACCCCGAACGAAAAAGCCAGGGCAAACAAGATCAGGCCAGCACTAATGCTGACCTTAATCATTCCAAAGCCAGCCAATCCAGCAGTAAACTCAACAGAGAAAGCAAGCAAAGCCCCAACAGCCAGCCCAATAATCCCCCCAACAAGCCCAAGAAACCCGGATTCCATCAGGAAAATAGACATAATATGCCCATTCCTTGCCCCAATTGACTTCATAACACCAATCTCCCTTGTTCTTTCAAGCACAGAAGTAAACATGGTGTTTGAGATTCCAATTCCGCCAACAACAAGAGAGATGCTAACAATCCCAACCACAACCATCTGCACAACAGTAAGCAAAGTCTCATAGCTGCTTATTATCTGCTGTGTAGTCTGAACCTCAAAATCCTCCTGGCCTTCCTTAACCCGCCTGAACCTTCTGAGTGCTCTTGTAATCCTGTCAGAAACAAGGTCAATATCATAGCCATCAGCGACAGAAACAATAATCATGTTGTATTCAGAATCCCTTATTCCAAAAATATCCTTAAACTCATCTATCGGAATCCTGATCATCCTGTTATTAAAAGGAATGCTGGATTCAGCCTGGATTCCAACAACATTAAATCGCCTTGATTCAATAACCAGCTTGTCACCCAGCCTTATCTCCCTCTCAAACATATCATAAGCAATCCTGCTTCCGATATAAACAGACCGTTGGTCACCTTCCCGGAGAAACCTTCCCTTTTCCGCCTTAATGTCATCAGTTTGCATAGCAAGCCTGATTGTATCACTGTCAATCTCTGCTCCAGCAACAAAGGTATTTATTTCCTTGCCAGCAAACTCAATCGTGCCAGGCTTTGTCATAACCCCTGTTGCTAGCTCTACTCCGGTTACTCTTCTGATCTCATCAAGGTCCCTTTCTCCAAGTGATGTTGTACTAAAGGATGCGCCAAGCGGCCCCCCAAGCTCAAAGGACCTCCCAGGGCTGACAATAATCCTGTTTGCACCAAGCTGCTCAAACTGCCCAGTCACAGCAGTCCTAAGCCCATCGCCCAAAGAAGTAAGGGCAACAATAGCAGCAACACTAATAACAATCCCAATTATTGTTACCCAGGACCTGAAGCTAAGCCGCCTCAGGTGCTTTGCAGCAAGGAGCAGGACTTCCATTTTAAGTTATCACCTTAAGCTTAAGCCCCTGCTGCTCACTCATTCTTTTTCTTCCATCGCCTGTACAGAACCCAGGCAACCACGCCAACAACAAGCAAAACAATAACCAGCGGCATAATGCTCCTGCTCTCAACATGCTCCGAAACATTAACTATAACATCCCTTGTTTCGGTTATCTTGTTGTTGAAGTAGTCGAAGTACTCATACTCAAATCTCACACTAATCTCACCAGTTCTCTCAGGGACAATAGTAAACTCAGCAAGGTCATAGTCATCATACTCAATAATCCCAAGGTACTCAATATCTTTCCCGGATATGCTGTATCCATCAGATGGCAGAATCCTTACTTCCATGGATTTAATCCTGCTAAGCCCCCTGTTGACAAACTGCAGGCTTACCTTCCCGGGAACACCCTCAGAAAGCCTGAACTCATCAGGAATTGCAAGAATGTTCCTTTCAAAGATATCCTGGACCACAAACCCTACAACGTGGTTCTCTACATAGTTGTTGTTCAGGTTGTCCTGGTATTCGATAACCAGAGGAATACTGTACACACCCGGCTCTGCATCGGGGCTCGCAATAAGCTGAAACCCAATACTCTTTTTCTCCCCAGAAGCAATCAATGGAAACGATTTATAGTTCGAAGACCTTATAGGCGAAAAAGGCATTCCTGTAAAGTCCAGCGTTGTCCTGAGGTTCTTTAAAGCAAATTCTTCAGAGTTGGATACATCAATCTTAAGGCCAAACTCCATGCCTGGGCTAACTATCTCCGGAGAAGCCAGGATTGAGTCCACAGAAATTGTTGGCTTCTGAGGCTTCACCATTATCTCAAACCTTTCTGTTGAGGGAGGAAGCATTCCGTAAGTAACCCTAAGCTTCATATAGTTTATCCCTTCAGCAGCCATCCTGTCAACCAGGACCCTGTAGCTCACAAGCACATATTTCCTTGTGGGAAGCCTTTCAATCTCAAAGCTTCTTTTATCCTCCTCAACCAGGGAGAAAGGGAATTCATCAACAAACTCAACCATAAGGTTGTTAACCTCAGTTGTAGCTGTATTGTCAATCTTAAACCACACAGTAACCTCTTTCCCAGGCTCAGCAGGAGCAGGCTCATAGTAAAGCTGCGTTAACCTATAGCTTTCCCCTGCGATAGCAAGCCCGGCAAGAGAACCAAGCATTAATCCAACAACCATCAAAAACACTTTCAAGTTTTTCATTTTTTTCACCTTTTTATCTGAATATTATAATATATGTACTCTCCTAGTACACTAAAGCGCATGAATCCTATCCACAATCTTCCCATCCTCAATGAAAATAGTCCTGTCACAGGTCTTTGCAATCCTTTCATCATGAGTGACAATTACAATAGTTTTCCCGAACTTCTCATTTAGCTCTCTCATAAACTGCATTATGCTTTTTCCTGTCTCGCTGTCAAGGTTCCCGGTAGGCTCATCTGCTAATATAATCTGCGGGTTATTTGCAAGAGCCCTTCCTATAGAAACCCTTTGCTGCTGCCCGCCTGAAAGCTCACTGGGCTTATGGGTTTTCCTGTCACTAAGCTTAACAACATCCAGGATTTCCTTTCCTCTCCTGTTTCTCTCAGGCAGAGGTGCGCCCTGAAAAACCATCGGAAGCACAACATTCTCTAGTGCATTAAGGTAAGGCACAAGGTTAAACTTCTGGAATATAAAGCCAATTGTTTTCCCCCTAAGGGTTGCAAGGTCAGACTCAGCCATCTTGGAGATATCCCTTCCAAACAGGTAGACAGAGCCACAGGTAGGAATGTCCAGACATCCAACCATATTCATAAGCGTGCTTTTCCCAGAGCCGGATGGGCCCACGATCGCAACCATCTCGCCCTGAAATATTTTTAGTTTAACTCCATTAAGAGCCCGGACTTCACTTTTGCCCATCTTGTAGAACTTGCAAAGCTCTTTAAGCTCAATTACAGCCCTTCTGCCTGCATCATCTTTTTTTGAAGAGGGCTTGCTTTTTTCACTAGCGCCCTTTGCTCTGCTTGAGCTTTTTACACGATTTTCCGCACCTTTGTTTTTCTTTTCTTTACCAGCCATTCTTATTCCGGCCTCTTTAATAATATAGGGTTCTCTGTCTTAATGTCAGCTATCAGGGAAAAAAGCAACAGGGCTATTCCAGAGTAGAACAGGAAAAGCAGGAATTCCCTTGCACCAGCTGAAAGAATGCTGAAGTACACGCCAAGAGAGGCTATTGAAGCAATTAAAACCCCGTAAAGTGCCCAGCCCTCAATTGAGATAGGCACCCACGCCAGGAAAATATTTGCCCTTTGCCTAAACCACCACTTAGCCATTTCTAAACTCCTTTTCGATATAATTAATATAGCTTGCTGCGCTTTTTTGCTGTTTTTTTAGCGCTCTTTCTTTTTTTGCTTGTTACTTTTCTTTTCTTTGGCTCGCTGAAGCTCTGCTGCATCTGCTCCAGCTCTTTCTTTAATGTAAACATTGCTTCTGACTTCATTACGCCAAAACCATGTTGCTCTGCTTTGCCAATAAAAATCATCGTTTCTCCTGGCTCTATCCCGAAGTCATGCCTCAGGTCAGAGGGAATTACAATCTGCCCTTTGGAGCCAACCTTAGCAGAACCATAGAACTTTATTAATGGGTTTTTCATTTTTGTCACCATCCTTGCTGTTCTTTTTTACAAAAAATCTGACTTTTTCAACAAGTATGAAAAGTTATACCTTTGTTTTTATCGGGGATTTATAAATTTTATGAAAGTTATTTGAGAAATTCAGTTTTGCAATTCTGCAATAATTAATAAACTTTTTATAGACTTGCCTTTATTTTCGAATAAAAGAGGTTTGATAATATGGATAAGCAGAAAGCATTTATTCTTTGGTTTGACCAGACAGGTATTGAAGACGTTCCGCTAGTAGGCGGAAAAAACGCATCATTGGGAGAGATGTACAGGTTTCTAACGCCAATAGGCGTTAATATCCCCAACGGCTTTGCTGTTACAGCAGAGGCATACAGGTATTTCATTGAGAAAAACAACCTTATAGACAGAATCCGCGAGGCCCTTGATGGGCTCAATACTTCTGATGTTAACGACCTTGTTGTGAGAGGAGAAAAGGTAAGGCACCTTATACTTGATGCAGAAATTCCCGAAGAGCTTAAGGCTCCGATAGTGGAAGCCTACCAGAACCTCTGCAAGCAGTACGGAGAGAATACTGATGTTGCTGTAAGAAGCTCTGCAACAGCAGAAGACCTCCCAGACGCATCCTTTGCAGGACAGCAGGAAACATACCTTAACATTAAAGGAAATGCTATGATTCTTGAAGCAGTAAAAAAATGCTTTGCTTCCCTGTTCACAAACAGGGCATTATCATACAGGGTGGATAAGAACTTTGATCATTTCTCAATTGCACTCTCCGTATCAATCCAGAAGATGGTTCGTTCTGATTTGGCAACATCAGGAGTAACCTTCACCCTGGATACAGAAAGCGGCTTTGATAAAGTAATCTTTATAACAGGCATATACGGCCTAGGAGAGAACATTGTTCAGGGGAGAGTAAACCCTGACGAGTATTATGTTTTCAAGCCGGCACTTCGCCAGGGCTACAGAAGCATAATCTCAAAAAAGCTAGGCACAAAAGAGCTTAAGATGATTTACTCCAGCGACAGCAAAAGAGTAAAAAATGTTCCAGTTGACATTGCACTGAGAAACCAGTTTTGCCTTTCCGATGACGAGGTTCTGGCGCTTGCCAGGTGGGCTCTGGCGATTGAAGACCATTACTCAGGAAAAAGAGGCAAATCAACTCCAATGGATATAGAATGGGCGAAAGACGGAGTAACAAACGAGCTTTTCATTGTCCAGGCAAGGCCAGAGACTGTCCATTCTGTAAGAGCAAAAGACAAGATTGAGGAGTACAAGCTAAAGGGACAGGGGAAAATTCTTGCAAAGGGAATGAGCATCGGCTCAAGAATATCAACAGGCAGAGTGAATATAATATCTGATGTAAAGAATATCTCATCCTTTAGAAAAGGCGAAGTGCTTGTAACAGAGATGACAGACCCAGACTGGGAGCCAATCATGAAGATAGCGTCTGCAATAGTCACAAACAAAGGCGGCAGGACTTGCCATGCAGCAATCATTGCAAGAGAGCTTGGGATTCCATGCATTGTCGGGACAATCAACGCAACAAAAGCCCTTAAGCAGGGCAGCGATGTAACTATTGACTGCTCACAGGGAGAGAACGGCTATGTGTATGATGGCATACTTGACTTCGAGAAAAAAGAGATTAGCCTTGAGCACATTCCTGAGACAAGAACCAAGATAATGCTCAACCTTGGCAATCCGGAGGAGGCGTTCCCATACTCAACCCTGCCCGTGCAAGGAGTTGGGCTGGCAAGAGAAGAGTTTATAATTGGCTCTTACATAAGAGTGCATCCCCTTGCATTAATACACTTTGATTCGCTTGATGACGAAGGCCTGAAAAGGCAGATCTCAGAAATCACTGAAGGCTATCCAGACAAAAGGCAATTTTTTGTTGACAAGCTTGCTTCCGGGATAGCCACAATAGCAGCTGCATTCCACCCAAACAAGGTTATAGTAAGGCTCTCTGATTTCAAATCAAACGAGTATGCAAACCTCATTGGAGGCCATCTTTTTGAGCCAAAGGAAGAAAACCCCATGATTGGCTGGAGAGGCGCATCGAGGTATTACAACTCCAAGTACCGGGAAGCCTTTGCATTAGAATGCGAAGCTCTTATCAAAGTAAGGAAAGAGCTCGGGCTCTCAAATGTAATGGTAATGGTGCCTTTCTGCAGGACCGTTGAGGAAGGAAAACTCGTTATAGAAGAAATGAGGAAAAACGGGCTAATCCAGCATGACCAGGGATTAGAGATTTATGCAATGTGCGAGATTCCATCAAATGTAATCCTTGCTGAAGAATTCCTTGATGTGTTTGACGGCTTTAGCATAGGAAGCAACGACCTGACTCAGCTAACCCTGGGCCTTGACAGAGACTCCGAAATTGTCTCTTCAATATACGATGAGAGAAACCTTGCAGTAAAAAAGCTTATAAGCCAGGTAATCAAAGCTGCAAAAGACAGAGGAAAGTACATAGGAATCTGCGGCCAGGCTCCCTCTGACTTCCCGGATTTTGCAGAGTTTCTGGTTGAGCAGGGAATTGATACAATGTCGCTGAATCCTGATACTGTTATGAAAACCCTGGTGCTTGTCAGCGAAAAGGAAAAAAAGCTTTCAAAATAAGAGGTAATGCATCATGAAAAGGCTCTTTACGAACGGAAAAACCATGATATTAGCGTATGACCAGGGGCTGGAGCATGGCCCTGTTGGCTTTAACAACCAAAGTGTTGACCCTGATTTTGTTTTCAGGGTCGGTGCACAGGCAGGCTATAACGCTATTGCAACTCAAATTGGGATAGCAGAGAAGTATTATGGCCCTTACAAGGAGGACTTAAGGCTTTTGGTAAAGCTAAACGGAAAGACAAACCTGCTTAAGGGAGACCCATGCTCCCCGCTAAACTGCTCTGTCAGAAGGGCTGTAAAGGCAGGAGCAGTAGCAGTCGGGTACACGGTTTATGTAGGCAGTCTCCATGAAACAGAAATCTTTCACGAATTCTCTAAGATTGTTGAGGAAGCAAGAGGCTGGGACATTCCTGTTGTCGCATGGGTTTATCCAAGAGGAGAAGCAATTGAGAATGAGCTCGACACAAACACATTGGCATATGCTGCAAGGGTTGCTCTTGAGCTTGGGGCTGATGTTGCCAAGATTAAGTTCAATGGAGATCCTGAAGGGTTTAAGTGGATTGCCAGGTGCGCCGGAAAGACCGGCTTAGTCATGGCTGGCGGTGAGAAAAGAGGGCTGCTTGACTTTTTTAGAGACGTAAAAATGTTTATGGATGCCGGAGGCAAAGGAATTGCCGTTGGCAGGAATGTCTGGCAGAGCGATAAGCCAGTAGAGGTTTCTCTTGCACTCAAAAAGATAATCTTTAATGATGCATCTCCCGAGGAGGCATTTGAGCTTGTTAAAGGCTAATTTTTAGGCATATATCGGCTCTGTTCAAAAAGTCCAAATAAAAAACAAATAATATTGTGGGCGATAGCCCTACAATATATTTCAGCCCGCATTGTTCGGGCTGAAAGAGAGCTCACGCTAGCACCAAACTTGCGCT
>Ga0129302_1002477_pt1 | contig 13136 bp, 9 predicted proteins | sample BlaSprsedimmetaG_FD_94476 | JGI IMG/M metagenome (GOLD analysis project Ga0129302, IMG submission 94476) | Hot spring sediment bacterial and archeal communities from California, USA to study Microbial Dark Matter (Phase II) - Blank Spring... | ecosystem: Environmental > Aquatic > Thermal springs... | reverse complement strand
TGGTTGGAGCTCATGGAGCCGTTGGCGAGCACCACGCCGGCGGTACCAAAGGGGGCTAAGTGCCAGTAGATGTGCTGCAACCATGCGTAGTTGGCGTTGCCTACGGGCGGGACGCCGAATTGCCAGCGCGGGTCCTCGCGCAGGCGATCGCCGCCCCAGTCGGAGATGTTGAAGGGCGGGTTGGCGAGGATGTAGTCGAACTTGAGGTCGCGCAGTTCGTCTTTGTGGAAGCTGCCTTCGTTGTTCCAGCGGATGTCGGAGTCGATGCCGCGCACGGCGAGGTTCATCTTGGCCAGGCGCCAGGTGGTGTAGTTGCTCTCCTGACCGTAGATGGCGATGTCGCCAATACGCCCGCCGTGTTCGAGTACGAACTTCTCGGATTGCACGAACATGCCGCCGCTGCCGCAGCAGGGGTCGTAGACGCGGCCCTGGTAGGGTTCGAGCATTTGCACCAGCACGCGCACCACCGAACGCGGTGTGTAGAACTCGCCGCCGCGCTTGCCTTCGGCGCCAGCGAACTGACTGAGGAAATATTCGTAGACGCGGCCGAGCACATCTTTCGACTTGTCGCCGTCCTCGTTCATGGCGATGCCGGAGATCAGGTCGATCAGCTCGCCGAGCATCACCTTGTTGAGTGCCGGACGGGCGTAGTCCTTGGGGAGCACGCCCTTGAGGGACTCGTTGTCTTTTTCGATGGCGCGCATGGCGTCGTCGATCAACTGGCCGATCTCCGGGCGGCGGGCAGCGGCTTTAAGGTGCGACCAGCGACTTTCCTTGGGTACCCAGAAGATGTTGTCGGCGAGGTATTCGTCCTTGTCTTCGGCGGCTTGCGGGTCTTCGGCCAGGAGCTCTGCGTGGCGGGCCTCGAAGGCATCAGAGATGTACTTGAGGAAGATCAGGCCGAGTGCGACGTGCTTGTAGTCGCTAGGCTCCATGTTGCCGCGCAGCTTGTCGGCGCTTTTGAAGAGCTCGGCCTCGAAGCCAAGGTTGGCGGTATTGCCGTTGTTGGTTTTTTGCTTTGCCATGTGCGTCCTGTCGGTATGTCCTGAAGCGGGTTTTAGCCGCTAAAAATTTTACTGAGCGGCGTTATCGCTCTGGCTGTACTCTTGCCACGGGTTGATGGTCTCCACGCCTGCAGCCTCGAAGGCTGCGGTTTCTCTCGCTGCTACGATCAGACCGTTTACTGCCGCTATCGCAGCGATGTAGCCATCTACCGAAAGTATTTCGCTGCCGCCTTTTTCGACCTTGGTTATCGCTTCGGCATAGGCCCTTGTGCATGACTGGTCGAAAGAAAGAATTCGCCCCGCAAATAGGGGTAGTACCCGCTTTTCTAAGCCTGCCTGCATATGGGTACGCCGTTCTTCCGAGGGGAGCCGCGCTACAGCGGCCTGCAACGCTGCAACGGTGGTGGCAGACAAATAGAGCGTTTCCAGCGGTTGGGCATCGACCCACTCGACAACCTGTGCTGCCGGGGTGTCGCGAAGCAACTCGCTGATGACGCTGATATCAAGCAGAATCATTCAGTAGCCGCCGAGCGCTCAGTGCGAGCCGACCCGAAGGATGCCAGCTCTTTATCGGTCAGCTTGGCCTGCTTGCCTATGTCGGCCAGCAGAGTGCCCAGCTTGACGCGCCCCTCGGGCGCTACAGCAGCCTCCAATATCCCCCGTACCTCGGCCTCCATGCTGTGGCCACGCAGAGCTGCACGGACGCGCAGAGCGCGGTGTACTTCGTCGGGTAAGTTGCGAACCGTCAGCATGGCCATCGCCAGCAGTCTCCAGTGCTTTCAATGCAATCACTGTATGATACTGCATGCATCATGGCAACCTTGGCGGGGTGGACCCGCCTTTCAGGCTATATGACCCAGATTGTTGGTCAGAACGCGTCCTTGGCTACTGCCACGAATAGCTCCAAGCTGTTCGTGGTGGATACGTGGGGTGGGGGAGTAAATTCCTGCTCCAGCTGCATTTCCGCCTCTATTTCTTCGGTAATGAAGAATGGCTTGTTCTCAGTGTTATCCGGTAACTCCATTGCTGCTCCCCCATGTTATGTATCGTGATGGTGATTATGTTCGCCGCTGTTGCTGCCAGCCAGGCTGTTACCCTCGAACGACAGGGTGCTTGCCCTTAGCGATGACGCCAGGCGACCGCCGGGTGTATCCGCGATTCGATCCTTGAGCTTCTCAGCGGCCATAGCGCCGATTCCCTTGGCCAGGTTGCCCGCCATGCCGGTCGCCAGGCTAACAGCCCGTTTCGCGCCACTCTCCGAATTGCCACCAAACCCGGCTGCCTGGGCGAACGGGCTGCTGTCAGCCCCGGCGTTGGTGCCTGCGCCGCCAGGGTTACTGTTCGACATTCCTCCCATGCTGGGCATGTCGCTCCCGCTCGACATCGAGGCTTGTGCCTTGTCGAACGCTGCCTTGATGGCTGGACCACCTCCCGCAAGGTTTGCCGCACCACCCATGACGGCAGAACCTGCCACGCTTGCCGCGCCCGCTGCCATTCCAGCGGCCCCCATAACGGCACCTATCGCAGCTCCAGTACCGAAGTTGCCGATGCCGCCGGCAGACCCGATGCCGGAACCTGTGATGATCCCGCCTACCATTGGCGGCACCCGGTTAACCAGCAACAGCAACGCCATGCAGAACACCAGCATGACGCCCAGCTCTTCGAAGTTGAGCACGTTCTGGTTCATTCTGGGTAGAAGGTCGACAGCATGTCGTTACCAATGCCAACCAGCAACACCATGGTCATGATCTGCGCGGCCACGCCAAGGACAGTCTTGGAGTAGTTGATCGCCATGTCCGAAGTCCAACGCGATCCGCCGAAGCCCAGAAAGAAGATCCCGGCATAGGCCAGCAGCCAGGCCGCGATCAGCATCAGCAGCATGTTGATGGCGACCAGGGCCAGAAGCAGCATGATTGCGGCACTCAATACGGCACCCACCAGACTATCGACGGGCGACCAGGCCGACAGGTTATTGATGGCCTGCTTCCAGATCATAAAGCCAACATCGACGATGCCGGACGGCGTGACAGAGGACACACCAGCCGCCTGCTCACCGATTCTGGCCAATGACTGGATGATCGAGTTGGTAAACGCCGGCCCATTGACCAACAGCCACCGGAAAAAGCCAGTGAAGATGAAGTTGTAAGGCCTTCGCTGCCCATCTTTTCCAGGCTCTCCGAAGAAGATCAGATCGGTATCAATGGGGCGAACCGGGTTGGCCAGGGCTTGACGGAATATGTCTACGGAGGCACTGGTCAGGGGAACGGTGCGGGGCAGGGTGTTCTTCGTCTCCAGAAGGCGCACGATGCGCCGTTTCAGATCGACCTGGCTCCGGCGAAGGGTTCTGATCTCCGACGAGCGCATGCCTGTTTCCAGGGCGATACGCACGATCCAGCCGAGCATTGGGTTACTGTGCGCATCAACTGCCTGCATCAGTCGTGTTTCTTCTTCCAGGCTGAGACGCCGTTCACGACCGGGTGGTGGTGCGGGACGGCGGATGTTCTGTACCGGATTGCTTGGCAGGCCAATGCCCCATTCCTTGATCGCGGTACTGAACATGTGGCCCAGCAGTGCCAGATCGAGGCGGACCGTGTTCGGGGAGCGGGGTTTGGGCGCGGGTCTTCCCTTGGCGTCCTTATCTATCCAGCCCTGCCAGTCTGTCATCACGATACTTGGCAATGATCTCTGGGGTGAGGGCGGCCAGGGAGTACTTGCCGAGGTGCTGGATCAACGGCTTGGAATGCCGGCCGTTGCTGGCTGCTGAAGATGGTCGCTTGGTGGGCGAGACTTCTGCCAGGTAGCGCTTGAGTGCATCGGAGACTGTCATCCGCTCGGCCGGAGCGCGTTGGATGTAAACGCCGCGCACCATCTCGTCTTCTGTTCGACGTGACCAGTCTTCAGCATCCCGTTTGGTACGGAAGGTCTTGGTTGCTGTTGGAAAGCCGACCTTGCGGATGACGGCTTTCCAGGTGCCGGAGGGTGTCTTTACCAGTGTCGCCATGAGGGCCTCGGTACAGTTCCAGTGTTTCTGACTGTACCGAAATTGTACCTTTGGGACGATTTGGCGGTAGATGGTGGGCCCAGCAGGACTTGAACCTGCGACCTACCGATTATGAGTCGGCTGCTCTAACCAACTGAGCTATAGGCCCTTTTTTTGATTTTACCTTCGCCAGCCAAGGCTTCGAAGGTGGAGATTCTAACGCTTCCTTCGGGTCTCGACTAATCGATTATGGCTTCCTGCTCTAACCGACTGAGCTACAGGCCCGAAAGTGGCCAAGCATATAGGCGCAGGGGATCGAAGGCCAGGCTTCGATCCCCTCGCGGGCGGGACTTACTCGAGGTCGAGGAAGCTGCGCAGCAGCTCGGAGCGCGTCGGGTGACGCAGCTTGCGCAGGGCCTTGGCTTCGATCTGGCGGATGCGTTCGCGGGTGACGTCGAACTGCTTGCCGACCTCTTCCAGCGTGTGGTCGGTATTCATGTCGATGCCGAAGCGCATTCGCAGCACCTTGGCCTCACGCGGCGTCAGCGAGGCGAGTACCTCGCGGGTCGCCTCGGAGAGGCTCTCGGAGGTGGCCGAGTCCACCGGGGACATGACGTTCGCGTCCTCGATGAAATCCCCCAGATGCGAGTCCTCGTCGTCGCCGATGGGCGTCTCCATGGAGATCGGCTCCTTGGCGATCTTGAGCACCTTGCGCACCTTGTCCTCCGGCATCTCCATGCGTTCGGCCAGCTCTTCCGGAGTGGCCTCGCGGCCCATCTCCTGCAGCATCTGGCGGGAGATACGGTTGAGCTTGTTGATGGTCTCGATCATGTGCACGGGGATACGGATGGTGCGGGCCTGGTCCGCGATGGAGCGGGTGATGGCCTGGCGAATCCACCAGGTGGCGTAGGTCGAGAACTTGTAGCCGCGGCGGTACTCGAACTTGTCCACCGCCTTCATCAGGCCGATGTTGCCCTCCTGGATGAGGTCGAGGAACTGCAGGCCGCGGTTGGTGTACTTCTTGGCGATCGAGATCACCAGGCGCAGGTTGGCCTCCACCATTTCCTTCTTGGCGCGGCGGGCCTTGGCCTCACCGATGGACATGCGGCGGTTGATGTCCTTGATTTCGGAGATCGTGAGCTGGGACTCCTGCTCGATGGTGACCAGCTTCTTCTGCGTGCGCAGGATCTCGTCCTTCATTTCCTTCAGGGCATCGGTGTACTTGTGCTTGCCCTTGAGGTGCGAGTCCAGCCACTTGAGGTTGGTCTCGTTCTCGGGGAAGGTGTCGATGAAGGTCTTGCGCGGCATGTGTGCCTGGTTGACGCACAGCTCCATCACATGGCGTTCGTGCGTGCGGATGCGCTCGATCATGTTGCGCAGCTCGTTGGTCATCTGGTCGACCAGGCGCGGCACCAGCTTGATCTGCATGAACAGCGAGGCGAGTTCCTCGCGCTGCTTGCGGTACTTGACGTGGTGACCCTTCTGCCCGGCGATCACGGCCTCGTCGTAGATCTCGCGCAGCTGGGTGAAGCGGGCGCGGGCCTCCTCGGGATCGGGGCCGGTGTCTTCCGGTTCTTCGGCATCGGAGTCGTCGTCATCGTCCGAGTCCGCGTCGGAATCGTCATCGGCGTTGTCTGCGGGCGCGCTGCTGCGGCTGTCGTCGTTGGCGGCCGCAGGTTGTGCGATCTCGTCGTCGGCGTTCGGGTCGATGAACCCGGTCAGCAGGTCGGTGAGCTTCTGCTCGCCCGCGTCCACCTTTTCCCACTCGGCAAGCAGGCGGGCGATGGAGGTCGGGTAGTGCGCGAGCGCGAAGAGCACCTGGCTCAGCCCGTCCTCGATGCGCTTGGCGATCTTGATCTCGCCCTCCCGGGTGAGCAGCTCCACGGTACCCATCTCGCGCATGTACATGCGCACGGGGTCGGTGGTGCGGCCAAAGTCGCTGTCCACGGAGGCCAGCGCGGCAGCGGCCTCCTCGGCGGCATCCTCGTCGGCGCTCACCGAGCTGTCGGACAGCAGCAGGCTGTCCGAGTCAGGTGCCTGCTCGTGCACGGTGATGCCCATGTCGTTGATCATGCCAACGATGTCCTCGATCTGCTCCGGATCCACGATGGTGTCCGGGAGGTGATCGTTGACCTCGGCATAGGTCAGGTAACCCTGCTCCTTGCCCTTGGCGATCAATTCTTTGAGGCGTGACTGCTGCTCTTGTGCCTGATCCATTCGCGTAAGTGCCTGTGAAATCTGGAGTTGAATGGCAAAAGTGAACCCGACTTTATACCACAGATCGGGGGTTTCTACGAGTCCCAGTGTCCCCGGTCCGTCCAGCCGCCCGGATCCGGCCCGCCGTTAGCGGGTCGCCCGGCCAGTCAGCAGGGCGTTGAGCTCGGCCTTTTCCTCGGGATCCAGGGTCTGGACGCGGGACTTGTGCAGCAGGTACTCGGTGCGCTGTTCGGCACGTTTCGAGACCAGGCGCGCAATGGCATCCAGGAACATCCGCCGGAGGGTGTCGCTGTCGCTCGCGGCGGGTTCCCACTCCAGCAATTTTAGTAGATGTGGATATTCCTGCCGCTCCCGGAAGCGTTCGATCATCGCTGCAGTGGTTAGATGGGGGTTCTGGCGCGCCGTTTCAAGCAGTTCCACCAGGAGCTCGGTGCCGGGGATGTCGGGGCTGACCAGCTCCGGTACCGGCTCCAGGGTGCTGGCGAGCTCCGGCTCGAGGAGCAGGAGGGCGATCGCCAGGCGTACCGGGGTCATGTGCAGCTGGTGGCGCGCCGGGGTGCGCTGCGGGCGGGCGGCCGTCGCGGGCAGGGGCTCGCCTGCGTCTCCGAGGTGACGCTCCAGGCGATCCGGCGTGAGGTTTAGCAGCCGCGCGAGTTCGGTGAGCAGCTGCTCGCGCAGGAAACCGGGGCTCAGGTCCCGGATGAGCTTGCGCGCGTCGTCGGCCAGGTGGGCGCGCCCCTCGTGGCTCAGCACGTTGTGGCGCTCCTTCAGGCCCTGGATGAGAAAGTCCGAGAGGCCCATCGCGCCGTCCACCGCGGCCTCGAAGCCCTCGCGGCCGAGCTGGCGCACCAGGGTGTCCGGGTCCTCGCCCTCGGGCAGGAACAGGAAATAGGCCTCCAGCCCGTCGCGCAGCGCGGGCAGGGCGTGCTCCAGGGCCCGCCACGCCGCCTGCCGGCCGGCGCGGTCGCCGTCGAAGCAGAACACGACGCTCGGCACCAGCCGGTACAGGGTCTCCAGGTGCTGTGCGGTGGTGGCGGTGCCGAGGGTGGCGACGGCGTTGGTGATGCCGTGCTGGGCCAGCGCGATCACGTCCATGTAGCCCTCGACCACGAGGATGCGATCGAGTCGCGAGGAGGCCTTGCGCGCCTCGTAGAGCCCGTAGAGTTCACGGCCCTTGTGGAAGATCGGGGTCTCGGGGGAGTTGAGGTACTTGGGCTCGCCCTGATCGAGGATGCGGCCGCCGAAGGCGATCACCCGCCCGCGCCGGTCGCGGATGGGGAACATGACGCGGTCGCGGAAGCGGTCGTAGTAACCACCACCGTCCTTCTGGATCAGCAGGCCGGCCTGGTGCATGGCGTCGGTGGCCTCCTTGCCCAGGTGCTGCAGCAGGCCGTCCCAGCCGGCCGGGGCGTAGCCCAGACCGTAGTCGCCGGCCACCTGGCCGGACAGCCCCCGGCCCTTGAGGTAATCCACCGCACGGGGACCGTGCCTGAGCTGCTGACGGTAGTATTCGGCAGCCTGTTCCATGACGGCGTACAGCCCCTCGAACTCCCGTTTCGGCCGGGCCGGCGTCTCGCCCCCCTCGCGCGGCACCTCCATCCCCAGTGAGCCGGCCAGCTGCTCGACGGCCTCGACGAAGTCCATGTGCTCGTATTCCATCAGGAAGCCGAGCGCGGTGCCGTGCGCGCCGCAGCCGAAACAGTGGTAGAACTGCTTCTGCGGGCTGACGTAGAAGGAGGGGGTCTTCTCGCTGTGGAAGGGGCAGCAGGCGACGTGTTCCCGACCGCGCTTTTTCAGCGGCACGCGCGCATCGATCACGTCGACGATGTCGACGCGGGCGAGGAGCTCGTCGATGAAGTGCTGCGGGATGCGGCCGGCCATGGAGGGACAGTGTCAGCCGATCGCCCGCGGGCCGCAAGCGCCAGGCGCCTGCGGCCCGCGATCCACGATCAGGCGGCCTTTTCCAGCGATTCCATCAGCGTCTCGAGCTCGGCGGCCTTGGGCTTGATCAGCCAGAACTTCGGCAGGTAGGCGCTGAAGTCGTCAAGGATCTGCTGGCCCCAGGCGCTGCCGGTCTCGGCCACGAACTCGCGGATCAGGCCCTGGAGGTAGTTGCGATGCTCCTCCATGTGCGACGGCACCAGGCGGTGCGTGTCGATCAGCTCGTGGTTGTAGCGGTCCTGGAAGCTGTTGTCCTCGTCCAGCACGAAGGCGAAGCCGCCGGTCATGCCGGCGCCGAAGTTCACGCCGGTCTTGCCGAGTACGCAGATCACGCCGCCGGTCATGTATTCGCAGGCGTGGTCGCCCGCGCCCTCGACCACGGCGATGGCGCCGGAGTTGCGCACGCCGAAGCGCTCGCCGGCCAGGCCGGCAGCGAAGAGCTTCCCGCCGGTGGCGCCGTACAGGCAGGTGTTGCCCATGATGGCCGCCTCGTTGGAGCGGAAGCCGCTGCCCTGGGGCGGGGCGATGACCAGCTTGCCGGCCGCCATGCCCTTGCCCACGTAGTCGTTGGCGTCGCCCTCGAGGTAGAGGTGCAGGCCGCCGGCATTCCACACGCCGAAGCTCTGCCCGGCGGTGCCCTTGAGGCGCACCACCAGCGGCTTGTCGCTCATGCCGTAGTTGCCGTGACGCAGGGCGATCTCGCCGGAGACGCGTGCACCGATGGAACGGTGGGTGTTGCGCACCGCGTAGCTGAACTCGCCGCCGCTTGCCGCCTCGATGGCCGGCAGCATGTCGGCCACCATCTGTTCGGCCAGCTCGCCCTTGTCGAAGGGCGCGTTGTGCGGTTCCACGCAGAACTGCGGCTGGCTCGGATCCACGCCGGCATCGGAGAGGATCTGGCTGTAATCCAGGCGCGCCTGACGGTCGGTCGCGCCCGGCGAGACCTCCAGCAGGTCGGTGCGGCCGATCAGGTCGGTGAGCCGGCGTACGCCGATGCTCGCCATCCAGTGACGGGCCTCCTCGGCGATGAAGCGGAAGTAGTTCATCACCATCTCCACCTTGCCGACGAAGTGGTTCATGCGCAGGACCTTGTCCTGGGTGGCCACGCCGGTGGCGCAGTTGTTCAGGTGACAGATGCGCAGGTACTTGCAGCCCATGGCGACCATGGGGCCTGTGCCGAAGCCGAAGCTCTCGGCGCCGAGGATCGCGGCCTTGATCACGTCCAGGCCGGTCTTGAGGCCGCCGTCGGTCTGCACTCGCACCTTGTCGCGCAGGTTGTTCGCGCGCAGGGTCTGGTGGGTCTCGGTGAGTCCCAGTTCCCACGGGCCGCCGGCGTATTTCACCGAGGTCAGCGGGCTCGCGCCGGTGCCGCCGTCGTAGCCGGAGATGGTGATGAGGTCGGCATAGGCCTTGGCCACGCCGGCGGCGATGGTGCCCACGCCGGCCTCGGCCACCAGCTTCACCGAGACCAGGGCCTTCGGGTTGATCTGCTTCAGGTCGAAGATCAGCTGGGCCAGGTCCTCGATCGAGTAGATGTCATGGTGCGGCGGCGGCGAGATCAGGGCCACGCCGGGCTTGGAGTAGCGCAGCTTCGCGATCATGTCGTTGACCTTGTGCGCCGGCAGCTGGCCGCCTTCGCCGGGCTTGGCGCCCTGGGCGACCTTGATCTGCAGGACCTCGGCATTGACCAGGTAGTGCGGGGTCACGCCAAAGCGCCCGGAGGCGATCTGCTTGATCTTGGACATCTTCTCGGTGCCGTAACGCACCGGGTCCTCGCCGCCCTCGCCGGAGTTGGAGCGCGCGCCCAGGCGGTTCATGGCCTCGGCCAGGGTCTCGTGGGCCTCGGGGGAGAGCGCGCCCAGGGACATGCCCGCCGAGTCGAAGCGCTTGAGGATGGACTCGACCGGCTCCACCTCCTCGAGCGGGATCGGCCTGGCGTCGCTGCGCAGTTTCAGCAGGTCGCGCAGCACCATGGGCGGACGATTGTTGATCAGCTCGGCATGGGCCTGCCAGTCGCGGTAGTCGCCGGAGACCACGGCCTTGTGCATGGTCTGCACCACGTCGGGGTTGTAGGCATGGTACTCGCCGCCGTGCACGTACTTGAGCAGGCCGCCCTGGCTGATGGTCTTGCGCAGGTTCCAGGCGCTGCGGGCGAGCTTCTGCTGGTCGGTCTTGAGGTCGGCAAAGTTGATGCCCTGGACGCGGCTCACGGTGCCGGGGAAGCAGCGGTTCACCACCTCCTCGTGCAGGCCGACGATCTCGAACAGCTGCGAGCCGCGATAGCTCGCGATGGTCGAGATGCCCATCTTGGACATGATCTTGTACAGTCCCTTGCCGATGCCCTTGCGGTAGGCATTGGCCAGGCTGGCGCTGTCGCGGTCCTGGATCTCGCCGCGCTCGATCATGCCCTGCAGGGTTTCATAGGCGAGATACGGGTAGACGGCGGTGGCGCCATAGCCGATCAGGCAGGCGAAGTGATGCGAATCGCGCGCGGTGGCGGTCTCGATGATGAGGTTGGCATCGCAACGCAGGCCTTCCTCGATCAGGCGATGATGCACCGCGCCGGTGGCGAGCAGGGCATGCACCGGCAGCCGGCCTTCGGCAATCGCGCGGTCGGACAGCACGATCAGGGTTTTGCCGGCGCGCACGGCGGCCACGGCCTCGTCGCAGATGGCGTCCACGGCCGCGTCCAGCGCCTGGTCGTCGGGCCGGTTGAGGTCGACCGGTGCCGGGGCATAGCCCTCGCCGAGGTTCAGGATCTGGTTGAAGGCGCGCTCGCTCAGCACCGGCGAGTTGATCACCAGGCGGCGGGCGTGTTCGGGGCCTTCGTTGAACAAATTGCGTTCGGCCCCCAGGCAGGTGCCCAGCGACATGACGATGGACTCGCGGATCGGGTCGATCGGCGGGTTGGTGACCTGGGCGAACTGCTGGCGGAAGCTGTCGTAGGGCGAGCGCACCTGGGCGGACAGCACCGGGAAGGGTGTGTCGTCGCCCATCGAGCCCACGGCCTCCTGGCCGGCCTCGGCGGTGGGGCGCAGGATCTGGTCGCGTTCCTCGAAGTTCACGTTGAACATCTTCTCGTACACGGCCAGGCGTTCCTCGCCCAGCGGCGAGGTGGTGAGTTCGCCGCCCTCCAGCGAGGTCTCGAGACGGCGTGAGTTCTCGTCCAGCCACTTGCGGTAGGGCCAGCGCGACTTGAGCATGTCGTCGATCTGCTCGGGCAGGATCAGCTCGCCGGTCTCGGTGTCCACGGCGATCATCTGCCCGGGCTTGAGGCGGCCCTTGCTGACCACGTCCTCGGGGGCGTAGTCGTACACGCCGACCTCGGAGGCCAGGGTGATGTGGCGATCTTTGGTGACCACGTAGCGCGCCGGGCGCAGGCCGTTGCGGTCCAGCGTGCAGGCGGCATGGCGGCCGTCGGTGAGCACCACGCCGGCGGGGCCGTCCCAGGGCTCCATGTGCATGGAGTTGTATTCGTAGAAGGCGCGCAGGTCGGCGTCCATGTGCTCGATGTTCTGCCAGGCCGGCGGGATCAGCAGGCGCATGGCGCGGAAGATGTCCATGCCGCCGGCGAGCAGCACCTCCAGCATGTTGTCCATGCTGGAGGAGTCGGAGCCTTCCATGTTCACCAGCGGCAGCAGTTCGGAGAGCCTGGGCAGGTGCGGGGAAGCGAACTTGTAGGCGCGCGCCTGGGCCCAGTTGCGGTTACCGCGTACGGTATTGATCTCGCCGTTGTGGGCCAGGAAACGGAATGGCTGGGCAAGGCGCCACTGCGGCCAGGTGTTGGTGGAGAAGCGCTGGTGGAACACGCACAGCGAGGACTCCAGGCGCTCGTCCTGGAGATCCTCGTAGAACACCGGCAGGTTGGCCGGCATCACCAGCCCCTTGAAGGACAGCACGCGCGCCGAGAGGCTCGGGATGTAGAACACCTCGTCCTGGCCCTTGAGCGCGATCTCGGTGCGGCGGCGGGCGACGAACAGCTGGCGTTCCAGCGCGGCCTCGTCCATGCCCGCGGGGGCATTGACGAAGACCTGCATGATGGCGGGCAGGGTCTTGAGGGCCTCCTCGCCGCAGGCCTCCGGATTGGTCGGCACCTCGCGCCAGCCGGCGACGATCAGGCCCTCCTCGCGCAGCTGGGCCTCCAGCACCTCACGGGCCCTGGCGGCGAGCACGGCATCCGTGCTCAGGAAGACCATGCCCACGCCGTACAGCGCGCCGAGCTCGATGCCGGCCTCGGCGGCGATGGTGCGCAGGAAGCCATCGGGCTTTTTCAGCAGCAGGCCGCAACCGTCGCCGGTCTTGCCGTCGGCGGCCACCGCCCCACGGTGCGTCAGTCGTTCCAGGGCATGGATCGCGGTGTTCACCAGCCAGTGACTGGGCTGGTTGTCCATCTGCGCGATCAGTCCGAAACCGCAGTTGTCGCGTTCGAATTCCGGGCGATACAGGCCCGCCGGCGCGTGCTTGAGAGTCATTTACGCAGGTCTCCGTTGAACTCGGCCTGGCTGTACAGACACGAACGCCCGGCGCAGGGGGTGGCCGGGCGGTAGCCAAAAGGTCTAGTAGTATAAGGCCGGCGGGGGCAGGCGTTCAATTCGCACGCGCGCAAATGGCGGGGCGGTGGGGGCGGGCGCGTTAGCGGACGGTGAGAATGGCCTCCTGCAGGTCGCCGATGCGTCGGACGAAGGGCCCGTTGTCGCGCACCGGAGCCGGCAGGCTCGCAATGGCCTGGCGCGCCCGCGGCGCCTCGGCATAGACGCCGAACACCAGCACGTACCAGCGCTGGTCTTGGTGCTGCGTGCGCGCGATGGCCGCCTGCAGGCCCTGCGCGTGCTGCGCGTAAAACCCGCGGGCGGCGGCCTCGCTGGAGATGGCCAGGGCCTGGATGGCGTAGTGATCGGGGTTCTGGCGCAGCAGCCACAGCTCGTCGTGCAGCGTGCCCCGCGGCAGCGACACGCGGGCTGCGGGGGGCGCGTCGCGCGGTGCCGGTGTGGTGT
>Ga0129302_1002473_pt1 | contig 13145 bp, 11 predicted proteins | sample BlaSprsedimmetaG_FD_94476 | JGI IMG/M metagenome (GOLD analysis project Ga0129302, IMG submission 94476) | Hot spring sediment bacterial and archeal communities from California, USA to study Microbial Dark Matter (Phase II) - Blank Spring... | ecosystem: Environmental > Aquatic > Thermal springs... | reverse complement strand
GTTTTTTCACTACAAATACCAGAGACGTGCCGCGGGAAGCGAACGCCGCCGTATAGTGATTCTATTGTACCCTGTCTTTGTTAAGGAGGAAACGAACAATGAAGATTACGGACTTGAAAATCGGTGTAAAACTCTTTTTGGGGTTTTTCATTGTTGTGGCGATCTTTGCGGGAATCGCGGTGTTCCAGATATCGAATTTTTCAGCTATTGATGATAAAGAACACGAACTCGATGGCCGCATCGAAGACGCGGGCGTGGTTATGGATACGCAGATCGAATTCAAGGACATTTACACCATCTACGCGGAAGCCGTGCTCATGGACATTACCGAAAACCTGGAGCGGGACATGACCGCGAAACTTGCGGCGGTCGACGCTTTTATGGCCAAATTCGAGAACGGCGGCGGACTCACGCATTCGAGCGACGAACAACAATGGGCGCGGACGATCCTTGACCATTACACGGCTTTTAAGAACGAGCTGACCGGCGATCTGGTACCCTTGATCCTGAAAAGCTACGGGGAAGGGGGCCGGGCCATAGAGGATGCCGACCGGCTCAGAGCCGACCGGGCGCGGGTGGTGGAAATAGATGATAATCTAGACGCGCACCGGATCGCCATTGTAGAGAATTTGGGACATATAGAAGATTCGATCGAGACCGATCAGGATCGCCTGATGGAAGAGGTCGGTACAACCATTGACACCTCGATCATGATGGCGGTTACGGTCAGCATCGTCGGCATCATCATCGCCTTCGTTCTGGCCTTTGTCATCACCCGCATGATCACCAAGCCCATCCAGGAGACCGTCACGGTGGCCAAGAAGCTGGCCGACGGCGACCTCAGGCTGTCGCTTGCTGCCAAGAGCAAGGACGAGACCGGCCAGATGATCTCGGCCATGGGGAATATGGTGGAGAAATTGAAGGAAGTGGTCGGCAATGTCATCTCCTCCGCCACCAATGTCTCAACCGGGAGCCAGCAGCTTTCCGCCTCCGCGGAAGAGGTCTCCCAGGGCACGGAGGAACTTTCCGCCACCTCCGAACAGCTTTCCCAAGGCGCCAGTGAACAGGCGGCCGCGGCCGAAGAGGTTTCCTCTTCCATGGAGGAAATGGGGGCCAACATCCGCCAAAACGCGGACAACGCCATGCAGACGGAAAAGATCGCGCTCAAAGCGGCCGGGGACGCCCGGGAAGGCGGCAAAGCGGTGGCCATGACCGTGCAGGCCATGAAGGATATCTCCACCAAGATCAACATCATTGAAGAGATCGCCCGCAATACCAACCTGTTGGCCTTGAACGCGGCCATTGAGGCGGCCCGGGCCGGCGAGCACGGCAAGGGTTTCGCGGTGGTGGCCTCCGAGGTGCGGAAACTCGCGGAGCGCAGCCAGAAAGCCGCGGCGGAGATCTCAGAGCTTTCCCAGTCCAGCGTGGATATCGCGGAGAAAGCCGGCACCATGCTGGAGCAGATCGTCCCGGACATCCAGAAGACCGCGGAACTGGTGCAGGAGATCAGCGCCGCCAGTAAGGAGCAGAATTCCGGGGCGGATCAGATCAACCGGGCCATCATGCAGCTGGATCAGATCATCCAGCAGAACGCGTCCGCGGCCGAGCAGATGTCCTCCACGGTGGAGGAGCAGTCGAGCCAGGCGGAGGAGATGGCCTCCATGAGCGAGGAGTTGGCCAGCCAGGCCGAGCACCTGCAGAATGCGGTGGCTTTCTTCAAGGTGGAAGGGCTTGAGAGTATCGTCATGAAGCAGAAACAGTTTGGGGCGGAACATCAGTTCTCAGCCGTCAAGAGACCGGCGGTCCATCATTCGCAGGTGACGCATCATACGCAAGTGGCGCATCTCCGGAAAACAGAAGCGCCGCGGCAGACCACCACCATCGTCCACACCGCCGCCCCGAAAAAACCGGCGGAACCGTCCGCCGGCGTACATATCGATCTGGGACCTGAAAAGGAAAAACCGGACGATTTGGACAAGAGTTTTGAGAAATACGAATAAGAGGAGGTGGCGCGAATGAGTACCGATACGATCGCGAAAGCGGCCACGTACCTCACCTTCACATTGGCGGAGGAGCAGTACGCGGTGGATGTCACCAAAGCCAGAGAAGTGCTGGAGTTCACCACTATCACCAAGGTGCCCCGGACGCCGAACTTTATGCGCGGGGTGATCAATTTGCGCGGGAGCGTGGTCCCGGTCTGTGATCTCCGCCTGAAGTTCGGGCTGGGGGCCACGGAGAAGACCATCGACACCCGGATCGTGGTGATGGAGATCAAGGTCAACAAAGAGACGGCCGTTTTGGGAGCACTGGCTGACTCGGTCCAGGAAGTAATCGAGCTTGAGAAGAGCCAGATCGAACCGCCGCCCAGGATCGGGATGAGCATTGACACCCAGTTCATCCGCGGAATGGGGAAACGCAATGAGCAGTTTATCATCATTCTGGACATCGATGAGGTGTTTTCGGAGGAGGAATTGGCCGGAATGAGGGAGTCGCCGACCGAGACGCATGAATAACCCCCGGCGGGTGCCGTTCCGGGGAAAACGCACACCGCGGATCAACCGGAACGGCCCGGCGAGGCCATGAGATGATCATATGAAAGAGAGCTACAAGGAAACATATCGGGACGAATCCCGGGAACTGCTCGACCAGCTTGAGAAAAACTGTCTGGAGCTGGAAGCGGAGCCGGATAATCCGCGCCTGACGGCGGACATTTTCCGGGTCCTGCACACCATCAAGGGCACGACCGCCATGTTCGGATTCGATGCCATCTCCCACTTCACGCATGATTTGGAATCCGTGTATGCGGCGATTCGGGAAGGAACAGCGGCGGTCACTCCCAAAACGGTCGAGCTTACCCTGGAGGCGGCGGATCTGCTGCGGGCCCTCATCAAGGCCTCTTTGGAAGATCAGGATACCGCGACGCTTTTCAAGGAAAAACGGGATTCACTGACGGAAGCGATCATCCTTCTCCGTAATGAACGCCAGCCGGTCACCGCCCCGCCCGGCGGACGCGGACGGCTTGAATCGAAAATCACCGAAAGTCATGAAGGACGGCTTATCACCTGCCGGATCCGTTTTCGTCCGCCCCAGGACGTCTGCCTGAAAGGCATCAATCCGCACGCCATGCTCAAGGAGCTGGCGTCTCTTGGACACTGCAAGATCCTGGCCCTCCTGGACAAGATTCCGGAGCTTGCCGAGCTTGATCCGGAGTTGTGTTATATTTCCTGGGACATCCTGCTTTCCACCACCCGCGGCCTCAATGCCGTCAAGGATGTGTTCATGTTCGTGGAGGACCAAAGTTCCATCCGCATTGACGTGCTTGACGTGCATGAGGAGGGGGACGACGCCGGGGAGGTGGTCTACAAGAAGCTGGGAGAGATTTTGTTGGAACGGGGGGAGATTACCGCCGGTGACCTGGAAAAAGCGCTCAAGAATCCCAAGCGCTTGGGAGAGGCGCTCGCCGACGCCAAGGTGGTGGAGAAGCAGACGATTCTCTCCGCGTTGGCCGAGCAGGAATACATCAAACAACTGGGGCGGGTGAAGATGAGCGAATTGGCGCTGACCAGCATCCGCGTAAAGTCCGAACGGGTGGACGAGCTTATCAATCTGGTCGGCGAACTGGTGACGCTCCAGGAGCGGTTGAAGTCGATGGCGCAGGCAGCGGGGGATGCGGAGCTGGTGGTGACCGTGGAAGAAAACGATCGGATCGTGGAACAGCTCCGGAACGCCGCCATGAGCATGCGTATGCTCTCCCTGGACACCATCTTTAGCCGGTTCAAGCGGCTGGTGCATGACCTTTCGCGGGAGCTCGGCAAGAATGTGGAGCTCACCATCGAGGGGGCGGACACCGAGGTTGATAAAAGCGTGATCGAGCGCCTTAACGATCCGCTCGTGCACCTGGTCAGAAACTGCTTGGATCACGGCATCGAACCGGAGGCAAAACGGCTTCAGGCGGGGAAGAGCGCCGCGGGGCATATTCGGATTTCCGCCCGGCACGCCGAGGCCAATGTCTTTATCGAGGTCGGCGACGACGGCCGCGGCTTGGACAAGGAAGAGATTCTAGCCCGGGCCCGGGAAAAAGGCTTGGTTGTCGGGGAGCAGGCGTTAAGCGATCAGGAGATTTACGCCCTGATCTTCACACCCGGGTTTTCCACCACCCGGGAAGTGACCGAGATTTCGGGCCGGGGCGTGGGAATGGATGTGGTGAAGCGAACAATCGACTCTTTGGGCGGCCAGGTGATTGTCGAAAGCCGTCAGGGGAAAGGCACATCGGTCACCTTGAAGATTCCGCTCACGCTTTCCATTATTGAAGGACTTTTTGTCCGCGTGGGTGAGGAGCTCTTTGTGATTCCCCTTTCCGCGGTGGAAGAGTGCGTGGAGATCGTGCATGAGGCCGGCGAAAAATCGCGCCACCAACATATACTGTCCGTACGGGGGGAAATCCTCCCCTATGTCCGCCTGCGCGATTTTTTCGGCATCAATGGACAGTTGCCGCGGTTCGAAAGGGTGGTGGTGGTGAATGAGGAACGACGGATCGGCATTGCCGTGGATGAGGTGGTAGCCAACGGTCAGGTGGTGATCAAGTCTCTGGGCCGGATGTTCGCAAGGACGGACGGCGTCCTGGGCGCCACGGTCACCGGGGACGGCCATGTCTCCCTGATCCTGGACGTGGGACAGATAACGGCTATCGCGAAAACCGAGGAGCTCGCGCATGCGCGGGAACGAAGCGCCAGAAACTGACCGCCCCGCCGTCTCTCTTTTTCTTCCCTCCATGTCGGACGCCATCTATCAAAGGCTGTCCGTATTTCTCCAAGGTCACCTGGGCATCAAGCTTCCGCCGGCCAAGAAAGTAATGCTCCAGTCGCGTCTGCTCAAGCGCCTGAAAGTCTTGGGATATGCCACCTATGAAGACTATTGCGATTTTCTCTTCTCTCCGCGGGGGACGGAGGAAGAGCTTCCGCACCTGTTCGACGTCACTACCACCAATAAAACCGAATTTTTCCGCGAACCCAGGCATTTCGAGTTTCTTTCCCTGTCGCTCCTGCCGGAGTTGGATACGAAATTAGGGATTTCCGCTTCCCGTCCGCTGGTGGTCTGGAGCGCCGGCTGCTCCACGGGAGAAGAACCGTATTCCCTGGCGATCGCTTTATATGAGCATCAGCTTCGCCATCCGACATTCCGCTTCGTGGTATTGGCCAGTGATATCTCCACCCGGGTGCTTGAGATCGCTCGCCGGGCGGTCTACCCGGAGGATAAGATTGCCGCGGTATCGTTATCCATGCGCCGCCGCTATTTCATGCGGAACCGGGACCGGACCGCCCGGGAAGTGCGGCTCACCCCGATGATACGGGCGCAGGTTCGGTTTTTCAGGCTCAATCTGATGGAGGAACACTACAACCTCCCCGCGCCGGTGGACGTGATTTTCTGCCGGAACGTATTTATTTATTTTGAACGGGAAACTCAGCTCCGGCTGGTGCGGCGGTTTTATTCGGTGTTGCACGACGACGGCTACCTGTTTACCGGGCACTCCGAAACATTCTGTAATTTAGATGTTCCGTTCCGACAGGTGGTACCGACCGTATATCGGAAAAAAACGTATGCGGAGGGGGCCAGATGAACGGCAGCGATCCGGTCAAGGTATTGATCGTCGACGATTCGGCGGTGGTGCGGCAGACTTTGTCGGACATCGTTTCCCGGGATCCGACCTTGACCGTTATCGGGACCGCCCAGGATCCGTACATCGCGGCCGGTAAGATCGAAGAAGAGCTCCCGGACGTCATCATTCTGGACATCGAAATGCCCCGCATGGACGGTCTTACCTTTTTGGAAAAGATCATGTCTCAGCATCCGATTCCCGTGGTCATCTGTTCCAGCCAGGCGGAAGAGGGGCAGGAGAACGCGCTCAGGGCCATCGAATACGGGGCCAGTGAGATCATCCGGAAGCCCAAGTTGGGCGCCAAGATCTTCATTGAGGAATCACGGATCCGGATCACCGACGCGGTCAAAGCCGCCCACCTGTCGCGCTATAAGCAGAAAAAATTTCTTCCCCAGACGCGTCCCAAACCCAAGCTCAGCGCCGATGTCATTCTGGCCAAGGCCAAAAAGATGCAGGCGATCGAGACCACGGATAAAGTGATCGTGATCGGCGCCTCCACCGGGGGGACGGAGGCCATCCGCCTGATTCTGGAGGCCATGCCCCTCGATTCCCCCGGCATCGTCGTGGTGCAACACATGCCCGAGCATTTCACCCGCACCTTCGCCGACCGCATGGACAGTTTGTGCCGGGTGACGGTCAAGGAAGCGGAACCCAATGATTCGGTGATCAAGGGCCGGGCGCTGATCGCCCCGGGGAACCATCATCTGCTCCTCAAACGGAGCGGGGCGCGCTATTACGTCGAGGTTCGGGACGGTCCGCTGGTGTCCCGGCACCGGCCGTCGGTGGACGTTCTCTTCCGGTCGGCGGCCCGCTACGCCGCCGGTAATGCGATCGGTGTGATTTTGACCGGCATGGGGGACGACGGCGCTCGGGGCATGGAAGAGTTGAAGCAGGCCGGAGCCGCGACCGTGGCCCAGGATGAGGCCAGCTCGGTGGTCTTCGGGATGCCGGCGGAAGCGATCAAGCGCGGAGCGGCGGATAAGGTCCTGCCGCTGGATCGGATCGCCCCCTACCTGATAGCCGTGGCACGTTAATATTTAAGAAGGCGGTTGTCGATATACACAATGAACCATGAAAACGTATACGAGTGCGCCCGCCCGTCAGCACGAGCGAACAAAACAAATTGAGTGCCCCCTCTGCGGTCCGGCGTCCTCCGCGCCGTATCTTGCCCTGCCGGGATGTCTGTATGTTAGATGCAGCGGCTGCGGGCTTGTCTATCAGAATCCGCAACCGGTGTTTGAGGATCTGCGCGGCCGCTATGATAAGGACTATTTTCACTATGAGATCGAAAATGAGGATAATTTTTATCAATTGATGCGCTTGGGACTGAACGATATCGGGTTCGACGATGCCTTCCTGGCCGCTGCGGAGGACAAGAGTTTCCTTGACATCGGCTGCGCGACCGGCAAGCTGCTCGGCTCCATGAAAGATTTGGGATTCAATGTGCAGGGAGTGGAGATCTGCGCACAGTCCGCCGCGTATGGAATGGCCACGCGGGGCGTCCCCATCTTCATCGGTACGCTGGAGGAAGCGGCCTTTTTGGATGATTCCTTTTCATTCATTCATTTTTCTCATTTGATCGAACACGTCCCCGATCCGCTCGGCTTCCTGCGGGAGGTGCGGCGTGTACTGAGAAAAGACGGCGCGGTAATTGTCACCACGCCGAATATCGACGGCCTCCAGGCGCGGCTTTTCAAAGCCGCCTGGCGGAGCGCCATTCCGGACCACCTCTTTCTGTTTTCACGCATCACATTGGAAATGCTGCTTGTCAAAGCCGGATTCACGGTGGAGCAAAGCGTGACCTGGGGCGGATTGGCCCGCGGTACGGTTCCCGGATGGCTGAAGAAACCCGTTGACCTCTTGGCCAAACAGTTCGGCTTCGGGGATGTGATGTTGCTTCTGGCGCGGGTGCGCGCGGATCAGCCGGCTTCCCGCTCGTAGGGGATGTGGTTTTCCATTTCAATCAACTGGAAGGTTTTATAGAGCGCTTCACTGCATCCGCGGATTTTCAAGGACCGGCCCGTATTCTTCACCTTGTTGAAAAAAAGAAACAGCTTCCCGAGATTCGAGGAATTGATGGCCGGCACTTTCAGAAAATTGAGGATGATGTGATTCTGACCGCTTTGTTCAAGCTCGTCCAGGATCTGTTGCAGCTCAGCGGCCGATTCATCGCCGCTTAATGAGCCTTCCAGTTCAACGATAATGTCGTCACCGGAAACGGTCGTTTTTTTAAAAATCATTCTTTCTCCACATGGGCGACCTTGACCAGGCCGCAATTGTATAATACGACAAATACAAACATAGCCTTATCAGCTGAAAAAGGCAATCCCCCGCGGCCTTACCACGGGCGGTTTTATGGGGTGCAGTTCAGATAGGCGCGGGCTTCGGCCACCCGGTCCAGATGGCCGCGGATGATCCGGGCGTAGTTGAGATCGTCGGTCTCGATTCTGAAGTTTTCATCCTCCCATTTCTGGATTTCGGGAAGATGGACGCCGCGCAAGCGGAACGCTTCATCCGACCATTTGAGGGCCTCGTCCCAAAAACGCAAGGCGGACCGGTACGCCCACTCGGCCGTTCCCAGGCTGTCGCAGATGGCGCCCCGCCACGGACCTTCGCGGTGAAAAAAATAAAGCTCGAATTTGTCGAATTTGCTTCCCAGATGCAGATACTGTTCGATCAGTTTCAGATTGACATGCATCCGAAACAGACTCCGGTAGCGGGCGTATTCGGTGGTATCGGTGATGCGGGCGATCGCGTAGAGTGGGTTGGCGAAATCCGCTTTCAGGGCCAATTCCAAATAGCGAATGTTCTCAAGAGAATCGTCAGGATATTGGTAGAGATGTTGATGGTACAGTTCGTAGTACTGCTCGGCGTAGAGAATGCGGTCAGCGGGAAGCGGTCCGCTTAAAAGGCCAAGGAGCGCAGCCACCACGGCGTATTTCAGTTTCCACATATTCTTTCTATACTATCGGCAGGGAGGAGAGTCTTTTCCACAAGAGGCCGGTGATTTTTTCCGGGGGAAGGGTGCCGTCCACCTCGATGACTTCGACCTTTGGGCCGTGATATTCCGCGAATACCGCGGCATAGGCGGCCGCCACTTTCTCCTGGAACGCGGTTTCCTCAAAGAGTTCCTGGGAGCTGCGCGCCATCCGCCGTTTCAGGCAGATCGCGGGGGGGGTTGCCAGATAGACAACGATCCGGGGCAGGGGGAAACGGTCATTCAACCGCCGTACAAATTCAAGGCCGGTGGTCACCGATTGGTAGGCGAGACTGGAGAAAAGGTAGCGGTCACAGAGGACGAGCTTTCCCCGGGAAAGCTCGGTCAGGATACCGTCCCTCTCTCTGAAAAGATGTTCCTCCCGGTCAGCGGCAAAGAGCATGGCGAGCGTTTCCGGCCGCACCTGCTCCTCTTTCCGGAGAACGGAACGGATCAGCCGCCCGACCGGTCCGTCGGTCGGTTCGCAGGTGGTTGTGACCGAAATTCCTGCCGCCTGAAACCGCTTCGCCAGACGGGTTGTCTGGGTGGTGGTGCCGGCCCCATCCAATCCCTCCAGTACGACGAAATTTTCAAGCGACCCGCTCTTCTTCATATGCCGGAAAACCCTATCATGAACCTGCGGTGTACGGCAAGAGAGCGGCGGTCGTTCGGGGCGGCGGCTTTACTTTACACGGGGCTGAAAGTCGGTTACAATCGACCCCATAGCTTGTACGCATGCATATTGTAACGATTGTAAATCTGATTCTCCTGTTATTCTTCATTCTGTTTTCCGCCTTTTTTTCAGGGTCGGAGACCGCCGTGTTCTCAATGAGTATCCTGGAAAAAGAGAAGCTCAAGCGGACCAGCCGGGGCCGGTTCGCTCGTTTTCTACAGCTGGTGACGGAGAAGCCGGATGATCTTCTCATCACCATCTTGACCGGAAACATGATCGTCAACATGTTCGCGACCGCCCTGTATGAGAATTTCATTCAGGGTCGGGTCACGTTTCAGAACGACACTCTGGCCGTGCTGTTTCCGATCGTTTCCATGACGCTCATTCTGCTTCTCTTTGGAGAGCTCATTCCCAAGACCGTCGGCGTCAGAAATCCAACCCGCTATGTCCGGCTCACCAGTATGCCCCTATTACTGATTTCGGTGCTGCTGGCGCCGTTCCGGGTGGTTCTGGCTCGCATGCGGCGGCTCCTTTCCGTGAAAATCGCTTTGAAGGAAAACGAACGGGATCTCATCCGGGCGACGATCAAGATCGGCCATAGAGAGAAGATCATCAATGAGCTCGAATACCGCCTGTTCGACTCTTTTTTCGCTTTCAACAGCCTGGTCGCGGAGGACATCATGGTCCCCCGGACCGAGATCCTGGGGATTGAGATTTCAACTTCTTTGTCCGGCGTGGTGAAGTATTGTCAGGAGGCCGAACCTGATCCCGCGCACTCCCTGCTGTTGATCTATAAGGACGACATTGATAATCCGCTCGGTTTCGTGGAGCTCAAGGATCTGGTCCCCTTTCAGTTCGGAATGAGCCAGGAAACGGGGCTGGACAAGCTTATTCACCCATGCCATTTTGTTCCCGAATCCAAGCGGCTCAACCAACTGATGCGGGAGATGAAAGAGCTCAACACCGGCATGACCATCGTGTTCGACGAATACGGCGGTACGGCCGGGCTGGTGACCTTTAATCACTTGGTGGAGAGCATCCTCTCCTATTTCTATGCCGGCGATGAGGACCGGATCAAGGCCATCTCTCAGAATGAGTTCGTCATTCCCGGGAATCTGGAAATCAAGACGTTGGAAGAGATGCTGCAACATCGCTTCCACACGGAGGCCAGGACCGTCGGCGGACTGATGTTGGAACGGTTGGGGGAAATTCCCGCCCCGGGAACCAAGATCAAGCTTGGTAATGTGCAGCTGACCGTGCTGACCATGCAAAAGAACCGGATCGAAACCCTCAAAATCGAGGTGTCGCCATGATCCTGCTCGGTATTTTGCTCTGCCTTGTGTTTTCAGGGTTCTTTTCCGGGATGGAAACCGGATTGGTGGCCGCCAATCAGCTTGAGATTTACGCGAAACGGGAGAAAAAACTGCTGTACGCCCGGGCGGCGCATTTTCTGCTGCATAAACCCGACCGGCTGCTCGCCACAACCCTGATCGGCAACAACCTGGTGAACGTCACCGCGACCGTCCTGGTGATTCACCTTATCCGACTTTCGCCCCTTCCCTCCTACGCTGAATGGATCGGCGTGTTATTGTTGACGCTGGTGGTGCTGGTGTTCGGAGAGATCGTGCCGAAGTCTTTTTTCAGAAACTACGCCGATTCGGTCACGCTGCGCATCGCACCCGTTTTATTCGTGTTTTACCTGCTCTTCCTTCCGGTGAGTCTGTTGTTGAACTCCCTGATCAACGCGGTGTTGTTTGTCTTCGGCAAGAAGCGGCATGTGAAAAAACCGCTTCGTTCACGGGAGGACCTCAGACTGCTTTTAAAACTGCGCTCCCGGGAGCTCTCCCTGCCCGTGCAGGATCAAAAGCTGATCGACGACCTTTTCAACTTTCCGGACACGAAGGCCCGTGAGGTGATGGTGCCGCTGGGCCGTACGCCGGTGGTGGCGCTGAATGCCTCCCTCAAGGAAGTGATCGGAACGGCGATGCAGACCGGCGTCCGGTTTTTCCCCGTCCGCGCCCGCGGCAGTGACGATATCATGGGGTATGTCGACGTGGAGGATTTTCTCTGCGGAAAGGCGCGCAGTCTGAAAGGGTATCTCAAGCAGGCGGTTTTTTTCCCGGAAACCAAGCGCATTCCCAGTCTGCTTCTTTCCATGAACAAGAAAAACCATGATCTGGTCTTTCTTTGCGACGAATACGGCCTGATCTCCGGCGTGATTACCGCCAAAGAAATCATTGCCGACATTGTCGGCCATATACCCGGTGAGGAGGAAGACATTGAAGAGGCGGTACGCGCGGTATCGCCGAATCGGTTTATCGTCTCAGGTCTGGCGAGCATCGACGACTGCATCCAGAAGACAGGTATCCCGTTAGAGAAGGGCGGCTACGACACGATCGGCGGATTTCTCTGTGAAAAATTGGGTGAGATACCGAAAATAGGAACGATCTATTCCGGGAAGGGTGCATTGTTTCGGGTGCTGGAACGGGATCAACGGCAAGTGAAAAAAGTGGAGATTCAGAGGCATGAAACAGACGAATAGCGCAAGGCGGCGCCCGGAAGCGGGCCGTCTTTTCAATCTGAATTTTGTAACTATATCCGGGGAGTAAGCGTTTATTTAGTTGAAACATACTGTAAATTGAGCGCCAATTATGCTATATTTTAAATGGTAACCAATGTTTTCCGCGAATAAGGGAGAGCCAGTGAAATCCTTGCCGAAGGGCTCCACAGCTGAAAGACCGTCTCCGGTAAAAAAACTGCTCGGGGCGGGGTGTCTTTTCGCCGGGATAATGCTCGGTTTGCTTCTCTTTTCCGCACTCACTCATTCTGTCATGGCGGGCATTAAGGAAGGCCTGCTTGAAGAGTTTGAGAATGAGACCGGCTACACGCTCAGTTATCGGTCCGTTTCCCCTTCGTTTTTGCGCTTTCTTGAGATCCGGGACATGGTTGTGTGTAAGGCGGGGGGGGAGACGCCTGAGATCGCCCGCTTTCAGCAGCTTCGCTTCTACTACAATTTCTTCGACATTCTGTTTGCGGCGGATAAGATCAAATCGGTGGAACGAATCGAGCTTGAACGAGCCACGGTGGATGTGGACGCGGAGCGAGACGCCGGGCTCATTGACGGCGTGGTGAGGCTGATTTCCAGTCCGACCGAAACCTACCGTCTCTCTCCTCGATTCTCTCTTGACGGCCGCAAACTGAATGGCGTTTATAGAACCGACGGATCGGATATATCGATCGACAACCTTTATCTTTCGGTGACCACCGTCGATCGGTCGCTGGCTTTCTCCCTACATACGGGCGGCCGGGCCGAGAACGTGACCCGCGCCGACGGCCGTCCCGATGTGGAGGCGACCCTTCAGGTCACGGGGAAGGTGGCGACCGATCTTTCCCGGTTTGAGGCGGGTCTCACTGTCGAATCATTGCGGGTGCAGGGGATTTCCCTCCGGAAGCAACGGTTTCATCTGCGGCGTGCCCAAGACACCCTGACTTTGGTCAGGGCCCACGACCGGGCGCCGCTTGATTTCTCCCTTTCGTATGAGCTTGGTGCGGAAGAACTTTCAGGCTCCTTCCTGGCCCGGGATCTCACCCCCAGGTCAATCATCTTTTTTGAACGGGACCTGGCCGGGGCGGCGCCTCTTCTTTCCTCCGTTGTAACCGCGTCGGGGTCATTGCGCTATACTGTCCGGGAGAATAAGCTTGCCTACTTTGCAGAGCTTGACAGCCGGCTCCCGGTCGCCGCCGGATCCGGCCGGCTTTCGGCCGTCGTTTCAGGCGATGAACACCGCGTTGCCTTCACACCGGTCCGGTTTTCCTCCCGGATCGGGGAGGTCGAATTC
>Ga0129302_1002471_pt1 | contig 13146 bp, 13 predicted proteins | sample BlaSprsedimmetaG_FD_94476 | JGI IMG/M metagenome (GOLD analysis project Ga0129302, IMG submission 94476) | Hot spring sediment bacterial and archeal communities from California, USA to study Microbial Dark Matter (Phase II) - Blank Spring... | ecosystem: Environmental > Aquatic > Thermal springs... | reverse complement strand
GTTTTAGATATATTGGATCTCATATGGAAAAATGGGTATAATGGGGCGACAAAATGAAGCCAGACAAAGACAATCTGATCACAGAGGGAGAGAGCCGAATTCTAGAGGCAATTGGAGAAGGTAGCTCGACACCCTCGGAACTGGCTTCTAAATTAAGAATATCGGTCTCTGCTGTGAGCCAGCATTTGAACAGACTTCACAGAAGAGGGTTGGTCGGTAGGGAAAGGGATGGAAAATCAGTCATATATTCTCTCAGAGAATCCGTTCAAGAAGCAGATTTGGATGTAACAAATGGGGCAGCAAGACAGGGTATGGAAGACTGGGGTCTGATCAAGGACTCATACGAAGCTCTAAATAAGGTATGGGGTCACGTCCTCAGACTCGATCTGACACCGGATGAATTGAAGAAATTGAGGGAAGCTAGGAATCTCCTGGAAGAGATCCTGCACGAGAGAGTCATATCCAGGTAATCACAATCTCAAAGCGTCCTTAGCCTTTTCTATATTGTCTACGACTATGCCAATGCGGGTGTACTCGTCCTGCCTTCCTAAGATATGGATCGACTCGACGTTCAATCCCCTGTTCGCGAGCTTTCTGGCAATTTTTACTAGCTCTCCAGGGCTGTCGGACAGCTCGAGTACTATAAGCTCGTGCTCCTCGAATTTGAATTTTCCATTGGATAGTGCTGATTGTGTTGATTGCTCGTCATTCGTCACTATCTTGATCATCGGCTTCCGGGTCCTCTCGCTTGCGATAGCCACGATATTAATTCCGTTCGCCGCCAAAGCCTCGGCGACCCGTGCTAGCTCCCCTGGTCGATTCTTGATAAAAATCTCGAATTGTTTCAATGAGACTACTCCCCGAAGTAGTGATATTACGCCACCTTATGATAAAAGCCTTTGCGACTCCAATCAGAATACGATAGACATTTATCTGCAACTAATTCGATATAAAATCCCGAACAGATTATTATGTGAGCAACACATTTTGGGGCAAGTGTGAACCAATGAGAACCCTGCTGATTCATGCGGACCGATTCCAATATTCACTGAGGGATAAGACCAAGATGGCGGAGGAATGGCCCGCTTCCGAAGGGACGAATTCCTTTGCCGAGGTGCTGGTCGCCTTCACGACTGTCGAGGGCCGCGACAAGGACGCAGTGGGAATCGCACATGAAGCGGCAGATCAGATCGCCGAAGTCGCGGGAAGAGTGGATGCGGAGAGGATCGTTGTCTACCCGTACGCTCACCTGTCCGGGGACCTGGCCGATCCGGATCAGGCGGTGACGGTCCTAAAGGAACTGGAGAAACAACTTCAAGAAAAAGGCCTTGAGGTTCACAGGGCCGCATTTGGCTGGTACAAGAGCTTTGACATTAGTTGCAAAGGGCACCCGCTCTCAGAGCTCTCCCGGGAGATTGTGGTTTCTCCGGAAGACATGCGCGCAGCCATGGGCGAGGGGACCTATTCCGTCATGACACCAGATGGCACGATATCCGATGTCGAGGAATACTCTTCGAAGGATGACGATTTCGGCATCGTCGTCTCAAAGGAGGCGCTGAAAATTGACCTGGGCGCGAGGAAGGAGCCGGAATATTTCCGCCTCTGCAGAAAGTTCGGCATATCATGGGAGAGAATGAGCGATTCTGGGCATATGCGTTGGGAGCCCAAAGCGGCGCTCATATTCGACCTCATTTCCGATTACAGCCTGATCGCCGCCAGAGGGACGGGCATCCCGATCTATCTCATGAAGGGCACCAACATGTTCAACCTCCAGGAGCCGGCGGTCAGGGAGCACGCCGACCTATTCGGAGATAGGCTGTACTCAGTCGAGGAGGGGAAGAAGCGCTTCATATTGCGGTACGCAGCATGCCACCAGCAATTCGCCATCATGCGTGACTGGACGATCAGCTACAGGCAGATGCCGTTCGGGGCGTTCGAGGTCGCCGACTCTTACAGGCTGGAGCAGTCTGGAGAGTGTCAGCTCCTTTTCAGGGTGAGAAGGCTGAACATGCCGGATCTGCACATAGTCTGCAGGGACACGGAGGAGGCGTACGACTGGTTCAAAAAGGTCCATGACAGGGTTATGAACGAGGCAAAGAAGCTCGGCATCGAGTACGAAATGCTCATCAACATAGCCGGCCAGAAATCGTTCGAAGACAACAGGGCATTCATAGAGTCCCTCGTCAGGGAGATGGAGAGGCCTGCCCTGTTGCACTTCTATCCGGAGGGCATCAACTACTACTGGACCATCAACATCGAGTATATGATGATCGACGAGGGAAAAAGGCCGAGAGAGATAGGCACGGTCCAGATCGATATCGGCAACTCCCGGCGCTTTGGAATAACATATGCCGACGAGCAGGGTGGAAAGCAGTACCCGATCATACTTCACACGGCTATCATTGGCACGATTGAGAGATACCTCTATATGATATTCGACGCCGCGATTAAGAAGGAGCAGTCCGGAGGCAGGGGCGCGCTCCCGGTCTGGATGAACCCGGAGCAGGTGAGGATCCTCACGGTCTCCGAGCGGCATCTGGAACGTGCGAAGGACATCATGTCCTCCCTGCAGGAGAACGGGATTCGGGTAGGGCTCGACGACCGCGTGGAGACCGTCGGCAAGAAGGTGCGAGAGGCGAAGCAGGACTGGGTTTCCTACGCGCTCGTAGTGGGGGACAGGGAGCTCGAGTCCGATAGGCTCAAAGTATACGACAGAGGGGAAAACAAGGACATCGAGATGGCTCTCGGTCAGTTGATAGATAGGATCCGGGGGGAGACAAAAGGGTATCCGAACAGGCCGATGTACTTCCCGTCGAATCTGTCTAAGAGAATAGTCTGAATCACTGGTTCGGTTCCTCTCCCCATATGATCTTATGAAGCTGTGGTAAGACTCTGACGCCGAGACGATCCCTGAGCACCTTTTCCGCGAGGAACTTCAAGTCAATCCCGCCTACGGGCGTCATTATCACAGGGCACTTCGGCTCATATTTTGATATGATCTGTTTGGCGTATTGATAGTCGCGCTCATCCTGTACGACGAACTTGATCTGGTCAAAAGGAGACAGCAGCTCGATATTGGTGAATTTCATGCGGTTATCCATGCCGGACGAAGGGCACTTGATGTCCATGCTTATCATTACCTTTTCAGAACATGGGACCTCCTCGATCGGTAGGGCTCCCGAGGTCTCGAGTTGGACAAGCAAACCGAGGTCGACGAGCCTGTTCATAAGTGAAATAGATTCCCTCTGTGCAAGGGGCTCCCCCCCGGTGAGGCACACGGCTGAAATGGCAGATTTGCGGACCTTTTCGACGATCTGGTCGATGTTCATCGTCTCTCCCTTCGAGTCCCGGGCTTCCGCAGAATCACACCATGTGCATCTGAGCGGGCATCCCGAGAGCCTGATGAAGATCATCGGCATGCCGATAAGCTGTCCCTCCCCCTGGATCGATTTGAATATCGAGTGCACGTTCAACATTGTCATCCTTCCGTTGTGGGATCCCTTATTCCGGCAGATTGGAAGCCCCTCTGCCTGAGAAGGCAGGACTCACAGACGCCACATGGCTTTTCGCCGCCGCCGTAGCAGCTCCAGGTCTTATCGATCGGGACGGACAATTCGACCGCCTTTCTCACGATGTCGGCCTTTGACATGGCTATCAGCGGGGCGAGCAGCCTGATACTATGTCCCTCGACCCCCATCTTCGTTGCAACCGATATCAGATCCTGAAAGATCTCTAGAAATTCTGGTCTGCAATCTGGATAGCCGCTGTAGTCGATGCTGTTGGCGCCGATGACGATCGCATCGGCCCCGAGGCTTTCTGACCATGCCAGTGCCAATGAAAGCAGTATGGTGTTTCTGGCAGGGACATATGTCGGAGGAATACCTTTCCCGATGGCTGAGCGGCCTACTCTGACATCGGATTCGTTTTCCGTAAGGGTGCTTTTTAGAAGTTCGGATATGGGGAGTTCGATCACCTCATGTCTGATAACGCCGAGCCAGTCCGCGAGTACGCGCGCAGAGTCGATCTCCCGAGAATGCCGCTGTCCGTAGGAAACGGTGAGGGCATATAACCGATATCCCTGCCCGGCAACAACGGCTGCAGCCGTAACGGAGTCCAATCCGCCTGATAGCAGGGCAACCGCGCTCTTGTCCATGATCCAATTCCCCGGTCAAAGGTCAACTGAATGCCAAATTCCCTGGCCGACTCCCTCTTCGACCTTCACTGACAGACTCTCTATATTCTCGAAACGGGATAGCTGGTCGCGCAACCTCTTTGAAAACCATTTGGAGATCTCCTCAGCAGTGGTCTGCTCGATTTCGAGCGTCGCGCAATCCCTGATCGGGATCTGGTACATGCTCTCTCCGCTGCGGACACTGACGACATCGCCCTTTATCGAGACGTTCTCGTTATTGACACCGACAAGGAACTTGTGATCCAGCTCTTCTGTGATGCCCCTGACGATATCCTTTATGAGGCCGAAATCCATTATCACGCCATCAGGTCCTGGTTCCCCTTCAAGCCTGACGCTGATTGCGTAATCGTGACCGTGGAGCCGACCGCATTTAGCATGTCCGATCATGACGTGCGCCGCCGAGAAGATCAGTCGCAACCTCCAACCGTCGAGTTCCATCTGCATTATTTGACCTTCCAATTTTGTGCAAGCCGCTCACACCATAAATCCTTTTTCAGGATTTATCACCTCGTCTCATATCTTCCCTTGCCGCCTCCAGACCGGCCGCAAGGGCCAGCGCATCGTGATATGACCGCTTATCCCTTGATGTGTCGACAAATATGGCAGGTATGTTCACGATGGGCGCCCCCACCGCATCCCCTTTGCCCAGAAAATAGAGCGAACGGAATATCAGGTTCCCGGAAACTCCATCTGGAGCGATCAGAAAATCGGCGGCTTCGACCGCCTGCTCGATCAGGATATACCTGTGCTCCGCCTCGAGGTCCATCGCCCTAGCCCTCTGAGTAAGTATATCGCCCTCGTCAAGGCTCTTACTGATGTCCTCGCCACGCCTGGCATCCTCGGCCCTTCCCTTGGAGAGCACTGCGATCTTCGGCCTTACGCCGAGGCATTTCAAGAACCGCACTCCCTGCCTCAGGAGCTCTGTCCTCTCATCCAAGTTGTTACCTTCATCGATCCCTACAGGGGCGAGAAAAAAGGGCTTTCCACCCGCCGTCACGAGCAGGGCGACTCTCAGAATGGTCGAGATACCGAACTCCTCCTTTATGGATGGAAGAAGCTCGGTGGAGGAGAGGGTTCCTCGAACTGCGGAGGATATCTCGCCTTTACTGAGATCGGAGCAGAGGGACTTGCTGTTTTCATATACGACGATCTCTGGGAGACCTCTATCGGCCGCCTCACTTATGCTCATTCTGACGGCATCTGATCTCGTTCTCATGCCAATGCCGACAGGCCCCCTCGCCCTTCTTCCAAGGGCTAACACCCGTTTCATGTCCAACATCTGTCTGCACCTGATTCATTCCTTCCATCCGAAGCTCCAGTCATCGAAGCGGTAGTCTGACCAGTCAATTTTGTCAAGGGAGATCAAGAGTTCGATAGGGGTTCCCAAGATATCATAGAATCTGTCGGAGTCATCGAGTGCCAACCTCGGGCAGGCGGTGGAAACATAGGAGTCAAATCCAAACTCCCTAAGCCTTTCCGGAAGGAGCTCATCCACTAGCAACAGCTGCCCCGTCCTGCCGGCGCTCCGTATTTCGGCCAACAGTTCCTCAGCCAGCTTCATCCGCATCTGCCCGATTTTCGTGCTGACAATAACGCCGATCGTCTTCGAATCGGCCAGCTTCTCGATCACTGCGTGTCTCCTGCGCAGGAGGCTCTCGTCGTCGACCTCCAGCTCGTATACCGTCTTCATTTCCGGATCGAGTATGAATACCCGCTTTCCGGTGGCCAGTCTCGCACCTATGGCGTGGAACCTGCCGCCTCCGAGGAGAAGAAACGATGAAACAGAAGATGCTATTGACTTTGCACTTGAGTAATCGCAGCCCAGAACATGCCCTGGACAGGACGTCCTGGTACTTCCGTCCCCGACGAGCGTCTCGATCCCGCGCCTCGATAACGCCTCCCTGAGTTTACCTATCTGATGCAGATGCTGACTGGTCGCGATGATCCCGATGGGCGAAACCATCGACTGCGCGATCGAATCCAAATAAGTGTCGAGATGCAATGTGATTCTCGCCGGCAGGAAGACCGCCGGTAACTCGGATCTGACGGACGGCATTTCGGAATGCCCGACCTGGATTATCGCATCCGCGATCCCGTGAGGAATCGACGGAATATCGCAAGCGCCGAAGCAGGCATCGCCCGAAAGCACGACATCGCAGCCGTACCTGCGCGATATTCGCTCCGAGACATCCAGTGCCATACGCCTCATCCCCGATGGAAGCTGAAGGATGACCCGTTCTGGCTTCAACCTGCGCATGTCATCGTCAATGACATCGTAATCGATCTCGATTCCGCCGGTCATAAGGTCACGGCCATGATATGGTCATAATGCGTCTGCGATCTTTGGACGGCTTTGGACTGTCCGGGAATGACTCTGGTTGGTCAAAAATATTGTGCGTGTGTCTCAGGAGGCGTATTTCTTGCCCTTCTCGACCACGAGATAGCAGGGGGTGGGAAGTTTCACGAGCGCCCGTCTCAGGGCCTCCTTGGCCTGCTTGAAAAAGCCGGGCTGCGTCTCCACCGCGATCAGGACCTGATCCCGGTCGATCCTTGCCGCCGTGCCGATAGGCTTTCCGAATGCCTTCCTCATCCCGTCGGATATACGGTCAGCTCCGGCACCGGTTGCGATCTTGTTCTCCCGGAGCACATTGTGTGGGTAGATGTGTATCTTCATGAAGTAGTTGCCAGTCCCTACCCTCTTTGCGAGAAATCTGTTCGCGCTGATTCTCGCTGCCTCCAGGGCGATATGCCGGATTTGGCAGGCTTCTTCGGCCTTTAGGACAATGCGCACCGGATAATCTCCCTTGGTGCCCTGTTCGAACTGCGTGATTCTTGATGCTGGGACGCCTCCCATGAACTCTCGGCGCGTATATGCCTGTCCGCGAATTTCCCTGTACATCGAATTCGGTTTTCTTGCCATAGAGGCCACCAATGAGCGTTTCGGTGGCGAGAAATACGGTACTTATATATAAAGGTAAATGGTCAGTCAAAGATGCTGTTGTCCATCATCCATGTCAGGCCAAGAGGTCTGCAATTGAGGGATGGGTCATCAAAAAAATTCTTTAACCATGAAAATGTGTGAGAACAGGCGGCTAATATGAGCAGAAGGCGTATCTCGAAGGCAGCGGCGAAGAAGATCGCAAGGGAGAGAATGGATATACTTCTGCAACTGGCGGAAAACGAGATGAGGGAGAACAGAGGATCGTATTCGAGGAAATATGTCGAACTAGCCTGCAGAATCAGTATGAGATACAACACGCCGATGGGGAAGCACAAGAGGAGCTACTGCCCGAAGTGCAGGAGCTACTTCGTATTCCCAAAAAATGCATCGGTCAGGCTTAAGAACGGGAGAATCGTCATCACATGCGCCGAATGCGGTAACGTATCTAGATATCCGTTCAAGAGGTAGGTTTCATGGTCAGAGACAGTATCGGCCAAGGACAGGAAATCAGCCCCACCGTCGCCGTTGGCAAGAACGGGGTGACCGATCAGGTTATCGAGGAGATCGTCAGACAGATCTCAAAGAAGAAGACTATCAAAGTCAAGCTTCACGGTGAGAGCAAGATATTGCGTTCGGAAATCGCCCGGGAGCTCGCGAATAGATCAGGAACAAGACTAGTGGAGCTCCGGGGCTTCACGGTAATTCTGACCAGAAAGATAAAGAAATGATGATTAGAAAGATTATTTCTACCTTGAAAAATAATGCTCCGAGGAGCAGATTAGAATGGTCAAATAGATGGTTGAGATGCTAGATCCAAAGGTCATAAGGGATTCGCCGGAGACGATCCGAACCGCGCTCAGGAACAGAGGATATGACCAATCCATGCTCGACAGGTTTCAGGAACTGGACGAGAAATGGCGGTCCCTGGTCGAACAGATCAACCGTTCAAATAAGACGAAGAACGAGTACTCTGTAAAGATATCGCGGTCGGACGGCGAAGAGAAGGAGAAGCTGATCACAGAAATGAAAGAAATCTCTCTGAGGACAAGGGAGCTCGAGGCGGAGAAAGCCGCGACTGAGAAGAGCAGAGACGAGGAACTCATCAACTTCCCCAACTTACCTGACCCGACCGTTCCGGTGGGCTCATGCGATGCGGATAACGAGGAGATCAGGAGGTGGGGGGAGCTGCGCAAGTTCGATTTCGATCCCGCGACCCACTGGGATATCGGAGAGAGGTTGGATATCATCGATTTTGAGCGCGGCACGAAGATCGCTGGAAGCGGATTCTACGTGCTGAAAGGATACGGTGCCAGGCTTGAGAGGGCTTTGATTAACTTCATGCAGGACATACACCTGGAGCAGGGCTACGAGGAAATATTCTCAACCGTTCTGATCAACGAATCCAGCTGCTATGGAACCGGGCAGTTGCCCAAGATGAAGGAGGACATGTATTTCGTCGAGAGGGACGGACTCTATCTCAACCCGACGGCCGAGGTTCCCGTGACGAACCTCCATTCAGGGGAGATATTGAGAAGAGAGCAGCTTCCCATCTATTACTGCGCTTATCTGCCATCCTTCAGGCGGGAGGCTGGGAGACACTCTGAGACCAAGGGGATAGGCCGTGTACACCAGTTCAATAAGGTCGAGTTGGTCAAGTTCGTGCTTCCTGAGGAGTCGGACAACGAGCTCGAGAAGCTCCTCTCAGACGCGGAGGAGGTGCTGAAAAGGCTCGGGATCCCGTACAGGATCAGGCTGCTTTGCACCGGGGATCTGGGGTTCCATTCCTCGAAGACATACGACATAGAGGCTTTCGCGCCCGGTATGGACCAGTGGCTGGAGGTCTCCTCCTGCAGCAACTTCAAGGACTTCCAGGCAAGGCGAGCCGGGATCAAATTCAGGCGTGAGGAGCACCTGAAGAGCGAGTTCGTACACACTCTAAACGGTTCCGGGATAGCTCTTCCAAGGACCATGATAGCCCTCATCGAGAACTTTCAACACGAAGATGGAAGCGTCGAAATTCCCGCGGCTTTAAGACCTTATCTACAAAATATTGCTAAGATTGAATAAATAACTGGCCATTTTGTTAAGTCTGGCGGTTATATTTCTGCTATACTGTCCCAATAATGATAATCATCGGTGATTGTCAGCTCCTGCACCTTATATATGAATCATTCCAAAATAATTCGCTAGAGCTCAGGAAAGTAGGGGTTCAAGTGGCTACTAGCGAATTTATGTTGCTGTTAGGAAAGGCGTTCCTTCACGAGCTTAACCACGGGGATAGAGAGCGCGCTATTGCGTTCGGCAGAGCTCTTCTCATCGAGATAGAGAAGGAATGCATCAACGGCAATGGACAGGGTCTCCAGGAAATGGAGAGCATAGATTCGGTTGCCTAAGATATTTTGAATTTCAGATTTGAGATATTCTACCGCGTATCAGCCATATATCTGCACCGCCAACGTTTATCATAGCTGGCCAGGCTAAAGATCCGAGGGGCAGATTATCGATATGCGCACCGAAAAGGATCTCCCAGTCACCCCAGTCTTTTTTCAACAACAGGCCTAGAGTGGCGAGGTTTGCCGACCCGGAAAAGGCTATTTCGACGGCGGAGGGGATGTTCGACACCTTGAAGAGCGGCCTCAGGAAGGCTGGGACCGCAATGCGCCCGAAGGTCTCGAACCCAATGAATATGGATTCCGTGGGATGGGAGCGGCCGAGAAGGTCGACCGATATCGATCTTTGGAACAACAGAGGTCCGAGCAGTTCGACCAGCTTTTCGGAAATCCAGAGTATTGCATCTCTTATCATATCGTCGACGATGACGACCTTGAGCCGATATCCTACAAACCCGGTACCGGACAGATCTCCGATCCCGATTTCGATGCGGAACTCGATTTCATGAACAAGCGTCGATGCAAATTCCGCCGTCTGGATCAGCATTTCCCTCAGAAAAGAGGCGATTAGGTTCCGCACAAAACCAAGAGAGGCGGACACGTTTTCGATCTCCTTTTTGAGCGCGGAATATAACGAATCCACACACAATTTTGATATTATATCCTGATATGAGTTTATCAGTGGGTTGCCGTTCGTTGATCCCCTGGTGGAAGACGAGAATTCCCATTTCGGGGAGCCGTCCCAGGTCCTCTGCCAGGTCTGCCCGTCGTTCTTGTTGTCCGATATGAGCGGAGTATAGTCGATGACCCTACCCGAGGCATCCCTTAACAGAATGGAATCACCCCTCGCGAAGGAATCGGACGGATCTCCGTTATCAAGGGATACGGTGGGGAATTTGAACACCTTGAAGCCTTTGGGCTTAATTATTCCATCCAGCTCTAGTATCACTATCTTTCCGTGCATCGTCTCGAGACTGAACCCATCGACACGGATTTCTCTGTCCAGCGGATTGTATAACTCGACCCATTCCTTTCCCGAATCCCCGCCCTTGGGATTCAGCTCGACCTCGTTTATTGCGAGTCGATCGCAGAGCGGAAGACGGTATTTGATACTCAGCCCCGCATCGATCCCGAGAGAGATACCGAGAGGAGGGATTGGTATCGAAGTGATCAGCGGTCCGATGAAAGGGATGTCGCTCAGCGATAGGTCCAACTCCCTGTAGTCGTCAATCTCCGGAGACCAGACCTCTATCCTGAACCCCTTCCATCTGATATCGATTTCGAAAAGATAATCCCGTATGCCTAGAAGCGGATCGACCCTCATTTCTATCTTCAGTGAAGGGCATACGATGCTCGAATTGCCAACGATATCTATGTCGCCATTGGATAGCTTAGCAAACCTGAAGCCCATGGATGCCGAGAAGTCTTTTTTCGCGAATGACACGATCACCTTCAGAAGATCCTTGGAATTCCTGAATAGCAGGTCGGGCAGAGCCGTGCTGACAACGACGGTTGCGGGACCGTATGTGAATCTGATTTCCATTCTTCCGAGAAGCTCGATTCCCGTTTCGATCACTTTCCAGAGCACGGACGACCTTATCCAATTGACAACCTTCGCGAATCCAGTTAGGATCATATCGCCGTACTTCTGAAAGAGCTCAGCGATTCTATCGGCAAACCCAAAGATGTATTTGGACGCCCCTGATAGGGCGTCCGAGAGAAAATCGAAGGCCCGCATGAAGGCTTCCTGCAGGGGGGAGATATACTTCCAAATTTGATTCTTCACTCTGTCAAGGAGATCTAACGCGTCTCCAGCGAGGGTATTGCTCGATCTGTATTCCACCCCGATCAACGGCCATCCCGAAAAAGCCGAGAGCTGCAGATCGAGGTCTATTTCGATTTTCTCCGACAGGGAAACGCCACGCGATAATTGATCGGAAACGGAAAGGCTAACGGCACCGCGTATCTTGACGATCCAGTTATTCTCATATGGAAAATCATGCCAGTGTTTTATTGAGGTGTAATGATGGGAGTCGGGTCTGAATTCCGAATCGGAATCCGGAGTGATGATGGAAATCAGCAGATTGTCAAAATGAAGGATGTTGTCAATCGAGTAGCGGTCAGTCTCCGTTATGCTCGTTCCTGGAAGATAGTCCGGGCATTGATCTACAACCGGATTTACCCATGCGGCTTCTGCCGAAGATTCCGATCGATCTCTGTAAAGCGGAAACGAGGCTTTTTTCTTTACATTCAATGTCTCATAAATGCATAGCTCCCTCGTAGAATTGGATATCTGATCCAGCAGGCCGTCCATACTTTTCCTCAGAAGGACAATTATCTCCTCCCTCGAGAGAGAATCAAAAAGCCAATCGGATACAGATTGAAGAATCGGATGGTTCATTACTAAGGTCTCCGAGGAATCGTCCAATAGGAAATTCATAATTACAGCCCGGCGTCCTTCAGAGGCCCGATCAATGGCACTGGAGATATTCTGGCTCCATCCTGGCAACGATCCATCCCTCATGCTCCTGAGCAATGTATCCGTCACGCGTTCCTTCCAATCGGCGGGAAGAGAGGCGGGATCTCGCACTACGGCAGATTCGGACAGCCTGATGGCAAGTTGCTCCTCACCGCAAGTCATGGAGGACTCATGAGGGAATATCCGCTCCCAGGAATCGTTGAAGATGCTTCGCAGAGCGAATACCAGTTCGTTCCGAATCCTCAGATCCCCTACCGCATCAGTTTTCACGAATGAAAGTCCCTTTTCGAAGAAGAGGTCGGACATGGTCTCAAGGATCCCAGGAATCGATGGACCGATCTCACCTGCAAATATAGGCTCCTCCGGGAATGCATCCGAGATTTCCCCGCAGATCAGATGGGCAACTGTCTCGGCGGCTGTCCCCTTCAAGGACTCCTCCGAAGGGATACGTTTGTGCAGATCGTCCCAAGAGGGACTGTCGAGTATGGATACTTCTGGAAGATCTAAATCGACATCTTTTCCGCCCACGATGGCTTCGATCAGCATGCCGCTGTCGTCCGGGATGTAAATGACCGCCTGGTCGCAATGTACCATGATATCGTTATCTGAAAAGAAAATCCGCTTCCAGATCGTCTCCGGCATTCCGAGCCTTTCGAATTCTTCCCCGACGGCCTTCAGCGCTTTTTCCCTGTCCAGATCCACGCCGGTAAGGAATTCGACTATCCCCCTCCACCCGGTGTACATTCCCTCTCCGAAATAATCGATCAGCTCAAGATTATCGATGACATGGAGGTACTCGAGATATTTGAGAACCATCTGATCTACCGCGGAATAAAAGGCCTGCACGGCCATCGAATCTGGACGGATGGACGGCGCTGAAACACCTTCTCGGAGACTCAGGAAGAGACGGAAGGGATCGATTTGGCCTATGAATTGACGATCCTCCGTAGCCTTCCCAGACATCTTGGCTGCAGTCTCGAGAAGTGAGCTGAGGGCCTCCTCATCGAAAGCGCCGAACATGGACCCGACGACCAGAGAGATCGCCAGATTCGATGCCAACTCGACATCCTCGGCCCTCAGTATCTGGTCCGTCCCGCTCATCCTTGCATTTCCCGGAGACCCGTAACCCTGCAATATCCTGAGC
>Ga0129302_1002467_pt1 | contig 13162 bp, 9 predicted proteins | sample BlaSprsedimmetaG_FD_94476 | JGI IMG/M metagenome (GOLD analysis project Ga0129302, IMG submission 94476) | Hot spring sediment bacterial and archeal communities from California, USA to study Microbial Dark Matter (Phase II) - Blank Spring... | ecosystem: Environmental > Aquatic > Thermal springs... | reverse complement strand
CCCTCACTTCCCCCCCTTTTTGTTGAGATGATACTATCTGGTTATAACAGCGTGATAACGACGCTCCCCGTTTTGCGCCCTGCTTCAACATAACGATGCGCCTCGGCGGCCTGGTCCAGCGGGAAGCAGCGGTCGATGATGGCTTTGATCTTTCCCGCCTCGGCCAGCTCTTTGATAAAGTCCAAGTCTTCCGCTCTTTCCTGGGCAAAGGCGCAGATGACTTTCTGTTTGCTGCGGGTTATAGCAGTCCACAGCATTTGAAGAATTGCCTTCATCTTGTAGCTGGCTAACAGATAGACGCCGTCGGGCTTGAGTACATTTTTGATCCGTGAAAACGAACTTCTACCCAGGATGTCGAAAACCACGTCATAAGTCTCGCCGTTTTGGGTGAAATCCTCTTGCGTGTAATCGATGACCTTGTCCGCTCCCAGAGAGCGCACAAAATCCAGGCGCGGTGTGCCGCAGACGCCGGTCACTTCTGCGCCCAAATGCTTGGCAAGCTGGACCGCCATAGAACCGATCCCCCCGGAAGCGCCATTGATCAGCACTTTTTGTCCGGGCTGGAGATCGACCTTTCGGAGCAGACTGGAAGCCATAATCGCGCCATAGGGCAGGGTAGCGGCCTCCGCGTAGGTCAGGTTGGCCGGTTTGAGCGCGACCATACCGGTTTCGGGGATGCAGATATACTCGGCATTCGCACCCATTTTCATCCCCACGTAGGCGAAAACCTGATCGCCCGGCCTGAATTTCGTGACCGCCTGGCCCACCGCGGCTACTTCCCCGGCCAGCTCGCTCCCCAGGATGGTGATTTTGGGCTTGTTCCAGCCAAACGCCAGGCGCGCCGGGAGATAGAGCGGCGCGGGCATGTTGAACTGGCTGTGAGCAAAATTCCGCGCCGTCAGGTCGCCGTAGTTGACCGGCGTGGCATAGACCCTGACCAGGATTTCATCGTCTTTCGGCGTTGGCTTGGGGATGTCCTTGAGGTGCAGAACATCCGGCGAGCCATATTCGGTGAATACAATCGCTTTCATTCGATACTCTTAAAAAGCCAATGCCTTGCTCCACAGTTTGGTGCGCGTGTCCGGAGACAATGCGACCAGCACCGCAAGGGCGCCACCCAGAATATTCACTTTCCGCTTGAACTGCACCAGGGGCGAAAAAGAGAAGGTAATCGTGACGCGCGGTTCTTCCGCCGAAATCCGCCGGTAAAGCGCGCCGGCGAAGTGCGGATCGGGGGGACGGCGGTATGCGTACAGAAAAGTATCGTCGTTCATGCCTCTTGCTCCCATTGTATACGTAATTGTTTCACGACGCGATGCAGGATCGTGCCCACATTCGTCTCGCTGAGGCCCACCAATTGAGCAATAGCGCGGTTCGTCAATCCCGCGCCATACTTCAGGGCAATCAACTCGCGCTCGCGCGGCGGCAATGGCGCGAGCAGGCGCTTGAGCTGTTGGATATCGTCCCGGTGCTGCTGCGCCTCGTCGAGCGGCGTGGCATCCGACGGCAGGTCGGCCTTCAAAGGAACGTCCGCCCGCCGTCGCCGGTAGTAGTCGACGGCGACGTTACGGGCGATGGTAAACAGCCACGCCGAAAACCCACTGCGGTCGCGCCGGTAGCGATCCCGATTGCGCCAGGCTTTCTCGAACGTCGTCGCCGTCAAATCTTCGGCTGCCTGATGATCGTACACCCGGTAGCGGAAGAAGTTGTAGACCCGTGGCAATTCGTCGGCGTACACGGCGTTCCAATCCATAGTCTGCGTGGTGTTATCAGTATTCACGTCATACCTATCCTGCTCTATAATAGTATACGCAGGACGGAGAAAAGTATCACACACCAAACCGGTATTTGCTTTTGGAGGTAAATAAAATATGATGGGAATCTATCGTGAGCAGGGCTATCGTATTTAGACGAGCACAACCTTTCGGTAAGCTCAACACAGTCTTGCAAAAGGGCAAAAGCACGTTATCCCTTTCAGCTTGTAACCTGTAACTGTTTTCGGAGGGATCATACACTATGGAACGATCTATTGGAACCGTAGCCCGAGGCATTCGCACCCCCATTATACGTGAGGGCGATGCCATCGAAGCCATCGTGGTGGAAAGCGTGCTCAAGGCATCTGCAACGGAAGGATTTGCCATTTGTGACCGCGACGTGGCCGGCATCACCGAATCGGTCGTGGCGCGGGCGCAGGGGAACTACGCCACAGTGGATGCCATCGCCACCGATCTGCGGGCGAAATTCGGCGGCGAGTCTCTGGGGATCGTGTTCCCCATCCTCAGCCGCAATCGCTTTGCGATTCTGCTCAAGGGCATCGCGCGCAGCACAAAACGCCTCGTGATCCAGCTCAGCTACCCATCCGACGAAGTCGGCAACCAACTGTTCGATCCGGCGCTGTTGGATGAGAGCGGCATCGATCCGTGGACCGATCACCTGACGGAGAGTCAATTCGCGCAAGCGTTCGGCGGCGCCGTGCATCCCTTTACCGGCGTCGATTATGTCGCGTATTACCGGTCGTTGGTGGAAGCTGAGGGCACGACCTGCACCCTTCTCTTTTCCAATCACCCCCACACCATCCTGGCCCACACCCGCAACGTGCTGGCATGCGACATCCACACCCGCGCCCGGACGAAACGACGCCTGCGCGCCGCCGGGGCCGAAACCGTATATGGCCTGGACGACATCCTGTCCGCCTCCGTAGACGGTAGCGGCTACCATCCGGAGTACGGCCTGCTCGGTTCGAACAAAGCCACCGAAGAGACCGTCAAACTCTTTCCCCGCGATGGGCAAGCGATCGTCGATCGTATCCAACACATCTTCAAGGAGAAAACGGGAAAAGCCGTGGAAGTGCTGATCTATGGCGACGGCGCTTTCAAGGACCCGGTGGGCAAAATCTGGGAACTGGCGGATCCGGTGGTTTCGCCCGCGTACACGACCGGGCTAGAGGGTACGCCCAACGAAGTAAAGATCAAATACCTGGCGGACAACCAGTTCGCCGGGCTGACCGGGCAGGCGTTGCACGATGCTATCGTCCAACAGATCAGAGCGAAAAAAGAGGATCTCACCGGGGCTATGGAAGCCCAGGGCACGACGCCCCGGCAGTTGACGGACCTCATCGGCTCGCTGTGCGACCTGGTCTCCGGGAGCGGCGACAAAGGCACCCCGGTCGTCTACATCCAGGGCTATTTCGATAGCTTGGCCACGGAATGAAGGGACAAGAAAAGCGCAATGCGACTAAACACCAAGCTCCTGACAACCCACGCCATCGTGGGCGCGGTCTTGCTGGCGGTGATGGGCTACTATACAGGCATCACCGTGCACCGGGACAAATTCCAGTCCATCTATGACACTTTTGTCTCGCAGCTCTACCAGGTGGACTTTGCCCTCACCAGCTTTCTCGCAGGGGTGGAATACGACGTGCTGGACCTGGTAGCCAACGAAACGGTCAGGACACGGGATGATGGCGCGTTCACCAACTTCCTCGACGCCGACGAGGCAACCTTCGAATACCACATCGGCGAGACCGAGCAGGCCATCATCGATCTGTTCAACGCCTATCGCACCAATCACCCCTACGCCAATTCGGTCTACATGGGACGGGAAAACGGCAGCTTTGTGCGCTCCCACAAACGGGCGCGACCCACCCAGTACGATCCTCGGGAGCGGCCCTGGTACATGCTGGCGGTGAGCAATCCGGACCGGGTGATGCGCACCGCCCCCTACCGCGCGGTGACGACCACTGACGTCAACATCGGCACGGTCAGGGCGCTGGTGGACGAGGAAGGGCGCGTGTACGGTGCGGTGGGAATCGACATCACATTGAGCAACCTCACCGACTATATCTCCAAGGTCAGCGTGGGCCAGGGCAGCACCATCGTGCTCTTGGACGACCAGGGCACTATCCTGACGGGCGATGACCAGGGCACGGCCCTGCCGGATGGGGAGCAGGAGCCGCACTTCCGATCCTACCACGAGGCGGGCCTGGACCATTTCCAGACGGTCATAAACAACGTGGAGGGCTATACCGTCTTCGAGCAGGATGGCAAGCGCCACTACGCGTTCTACTATACTTCGCCCGCACTGGATTGGAAGATCGTGGCCATTGTCCCCTTCCAGATGATCGATACCGAGGTGAATCGCTACGTGCTCAACGTGCTATTGATGCTGATCCTGTCCCTGTTGCTGCTCAGTGTGCTGACGGCCCTCGGCGTGCGTTCCCTGATCGTGCGCCCCATCGCCAGGCTGCAACTGAGCGCCGAAACCATCGTCCGGACCGGCGACCTGAGCCATCCCGTCGCCGTCACAAGCCGCGACGAGGTCGGCCAATTGGCGGCAGCCTTCAACGAGATGGTGACCTCGATCCGCCAGGCCCACGACGAATTGGAGATGCGGGTCGCCGAGCGCACGTCCGACCTGGAAGCGCGGAATGCCGAACTGGACGCCTTTGCCCACACCGTGGCCCACGACATCCGGGAACCGCTCAGCATCATCATCGGCTATGCCGAGGTGCTGGTCCAGAACTATGCCAGCACGCTGGACGAGACGCTTGAACAGTCGTTATACACGCTGGCCAAGCATGCGCGCAAACTGGATGCCATCGTGGACGCGCTTTTGCTTCTGGCCAGCGTGCGCCAGGAGACGGTCGAGATGCAGCCGCTGAACATGGCGTGCATCGTGGACGAGGCCAGGGAGCGCCTGCTGTACATGATCAACGATCTGGAGGGCGAGATCACGCTACCCGATCGCTGGCCGTCCGCACTGGGCTACGAGCAGTGGGTCGAAGAAGTGTGGGTGAACTACATCAGCAATGCGCTCAAGTATGGCGCTCGCCCGCCCCGGGTGGAGCTGGGGTATACCATAGAGCCTGGCGCGCAGGCGATCCGTTTTTGGGTGCGCGACGACGGCCCGGGGCTTTCGACCGAGGAACAGGCACGCCTGTTCACGCCCTTCGAGCGTCTACACCGTGTGCGCGCCTCGGGGCACGGCCTGGGGTTACCCATCGTGCAGCGGATCGTGCAGCGGCTAGGTGGGGAGACGGGCATGGCGTGCGAGGTCGGGCAGGGGTGCACGTTCTATTTCACCCTGCCAGCGGCGCCGGCGCCGGCGGAAAACCTGTCAGGTCTCCACATATAGGCCTTTCCAACAGGAGCTTTGCTATGCATTGGAAAGAAGAAGATTACAACGATTTGTTGGCGGGACTCTCCATCGACACATCTGGGCATTGGCAGGAATGGGAATGGAGCCAAGTCGGCCCCCGGACAAGCTACGATTTTGCCCGCCTGGAGGAATATCGTGACGCAGTGATCGTGGCCTATCGCCTCTATAATCGAATCGGGCTAGAGCACGCCAAATGTATGTTAGCTAAAGCGCCTCGGACGGCGAAACTGCTGGATGCAGGCGGCGGGACAGGACGCAAAGCCATTCCCCTCGCGCAAATGGGGTTTGTCGATATCACAGTGCTCGATCACGCGCCGGGCTGGTTGCAATTGGCGGATGAAAAAGCCCGCCAGGCCGGTGTGCGGGAACGCCTCACGTTACTAGAAGGTGATATTCGCGACATGCGTTTATGCGCGGCGAATCAGTTTGATTATGTGTTCGCGCTAGGCGGCGTAGTATCCTATTGCGGTGATCCGGCCCAAGCCATCGACGAAATGGCCCGGGTGCTCAAACCAGGCGGGGAGCTATTGGCCGACGGCATTCACAGCCGGTTCGGGAGCATCCGGTTTACCGCCCGAACGGGCAATTGGGAAGCCTTTGAAACACTCACAAACGACGCCGAGCACAGGGGCCAACAAGCCGTTTTGCTGCCCGAAGAACTGGAAACGTTAGCTCGACAGAGCGGCCTGACCCACACCCGCGTATGGTCCGAGTTTCTCTTTGAGTTGGACGAGACAATCCGTGTGGGAGCCGGAAGTGAACGCTGGGAAAAAGCGATTCTGGAATTAGAAATGCGCTACTACGATGATCCACGGTTCTTGGGAGGAACAGGGCTTATACTCCGGGCTTCAAAGGTGTGATTTTGCTGAAGGTGACATTTCCAGGGGGACTTGCGTATTATTGATGAAAGCGGCGAAGATTACCTTTACCCTCCAACCACAAATCTTTCATAAGAAAACGAATGGGCCGTTTGGCCCATTCGTTTATTCGTTTCACATTCGTGGTCGGCAACCTCACACCCACATCAAATCCGGGTCCTCGACCAACTGCTTGATGTACTGCAAGAATCGCGCCGCCGGGCCGCCATCGACCAGGCGATGATCGAAGGTCAGGCTCAACCACATCAGCTTGCGGACACAAATCTCGCCATTGTAGACCGCCGGTTTCTCCTGGATGCGCCCCACCCCGAGGATGGCGATTTCGGGCAGATTGATGATCGGCGTGAAGGCGTCGATGTCGAGCATTCCCAGGTTGGTGATGGTGAACGTCCCACCAACCAGTTCGTCGGGCTGCACCTTACCCGCGCGGGTGCGTTGCACCAGGTCATTCGTAGCGCGGGCGATGTCGAGCAGGCCCTTGCGATCCACATCGCGCACCACCGGCACGATTAGACCACGCCCGGTGTCCATCGCCAGGCTGATGTTGACCTCGTCCAGTTGGCGGATCACGCCCGCGGCCTCGTCCAGCCGCGCGTTGACGGCGGGGAACTTGCGCAGCGCCTTCGCCGCGATGAGCATCAGCAAATCGTTGTAACTGATGTTGAAGCCGAGTTCCTTCGCCAAGCGCGTCTTGAGCTTCTCGCGCAGCGCAGCGAACGCCGTGGCATCCGCCTCCACGGTGAGCGTCGTCGGTGCGGTTGTGACGTGGCTCGCGTGCATCCGCTGCGCGATGATCGCCCGCACCCCACTCATCGGCGTTTCCGCCAACGTCTTCACCGGGGCCGTCGCAGGCGGCTTAGGCGCGACCGGCGCCGGCTCCATAACTGCCTGACTACCCGACTCGCTGACTACCTGACTCACCTTTTCTACATCAGCCTTCGTCACGCACCCACCCGGGCCGGTTCCGGCAACCGTGCGCAGGTCTACGCCCAGGCTTTCCGCCAGACGGCGCGCCACCGGCGTCACTTTCGGCGCGGCTTCGAGGTAGGCCACCACGTCCTTCTCCACAATCCGCCCGTTCGGCCCGCTGCCGACGATTTCGGCAAGGCCCACGCCTTCCGCCTCCGCCAGCTTCCGCGCGCGCGGGGAGACGAAGAGGCGAGATGGAGAGGGGGAGGGGGATTCACCCATTCGCTCATTCGCCGATTCGCCCATTCGCTCATTCGCTAATTCGAGCGGCTCATCCGGCGTATCGGTCAAGCGCGCGATCACCGCCAGGACGGGTACGCGCTCACCGGCGGGCGCGAGGATTTCGCGCAGGACGCCTTCCGCCGACGCCTCGACTTCGAGCACGGCCTTGTCCGTCTCCACCGAGAACAGCACCTCGCCGCGCTCCACCGGATCGCCCACAGCCTTTAGCCACTCGACGATCACGCCATCGTTCATCGTTTCGCCCAACATTGGTAGAATCACGTCTTTAACTGCCATAGGTATTCTCCTTGAAGTAAGGAGTAAGGAGTAAGGAGTAAAGAGTGAAGAGTGAAGAGTGAAGAGTGAAGAGTGAAGAGTGAAGAGTGAAGAATAACCTAGTTACTCATCTCCCCTTACTCGTTACTCGTTACTCGTTACTCATTTCTCATTACAACATTTTGCGTATCCCGGCAATCACCGCATCCACCGACGGCACCATCGCATTCTCCAACGATTCGCTCATCGGCACGGGCACATCCGCACCGGTTACGCGGACGACGGGGGCATCGAGCCAGTCGAACAGCTCCTCCTGAATACGCGCTGCCAGCTCGCTGATAAACGAGTTGGTACGGTACGCCTCGGTGACGCCGACGACGCGCCCGGTCTTCTTGACGGACACGGCGATGGTGTCCATATCCAGCGGCTTGAGCGTGCGCAGGTCGATCACTTCCACGCTGACCCCTTCCTCCGCCAGCTTCTCCGCTGCCTGCAACGCGCGGAGCACCATCTGCGAATAGGTGACAACGGTGACGTCGGCGCCTTCGCGCTTCACGTCGGCGACGCCAAAGGGGATGATGTAATCTTCCTCCGGGACGAAGCCCTCGGTGCCGTAGAGCATCTTGTGCTCGATGAACATCACCGGGTTGTCGTCGCGGATGGCGGCCTTGAGCAGGCCCTTCGCGTCGTAGGGTGTGGAGGGCATCACCACGTAAATGCCGGGGAAGTGCGTCCACAGCGCCTCGAGGCTCTGCGAGTGGTGCGCCGCGATCCCGCGCCCCGCCCCACCCTCGGTGCGGATCACCATCGGAACTTTCGTCTTGCCGCCGAACATGTAGCGGTTTTTCGCGCCCTGGTTGGCGACCTGATCCATCGCCAGCGGGGTGAAATCGACGTACATAATCTCGGCCACGGGCCGCATCCCGCACATCGCCGCGCCGACCGCCGACCCGCCGATGGTCGCCTCGGAGATGGGGGTATCGCGCACGCGCTCCCCGCCGAACTCGTCGAACAAGCCGCGCGTCGCGCCGTAAGCGCCGCCGTACAGGCCGATGTCCTCACCCATCAGGAAAACCTGCGGGTCGCGCAGCATCTCCTCGCGCATTGCGTCGCGGAGGGCCTCCCAATAGCGCGCTTTCTTCACGCCGGGGCCGCCATTGCGGACAAGCGCGCGTAGTTCCTTTTCGCGGGCCACGTCGGCGTCCGTCCACGGCGAAGGGGCATAGACGTATAATTCCAGCGCTTCGACGGGCGGCAGGGGTGAACTGAGCGCAAAATCGGTCGCGATCTGAATCTCGCCCTTGACCTTGGTCTCAATTGCGTCGATCTCTTCTTCTGTCGCGACCCCTTCAGCCACCAACAGCGCGGCAAAGTTGGGGATGGGGTCGCGCGCTTTCCAGTCAGCTTCCTCTTCTTTGGTGCGATAGGCGCGCGGATCGGAGCGGGAGTGCCCGTACCAGCGGTAGGTCTGGAATTCGAGCAGGTAGGGACCTTCGCCGCTGCGCGCGTGTTCGATAGCGCCGGCAACGGCTTCACGGACGGCCAAAACGTCCATGCCATCCACGATTTCGTTGGGGATGTTGTAGGCGTCACCACGCGGGGCGATATCGGTAGTGCAAGATGCACATTCCACCGGCACCGACATCCCGTAGAGGTTGTTTTCGACGATGTAAACCACCGGCAGTTGCCACAGCGACGCCAGGTTCAGCGATTCGTGGAAGTTACCGGTGTTCGACGCGCCGTCGCCGAAGAAGCACAACACCACGCGCCCTGTGCCCTGTAGCTGCTGCGCCAGCCCCGCGCCCGTTGCCACGGGGATGTTGCCGCCGACGATGCCCGTCGCGCCGAGGTTGCCGTGTTCCACATCGGCGATGTGCATCGAGCCGCCGCGCCCGCCGCAATAACCGGTGGAGCGCCCGCACAACTCGGCCATCATCTTGTTGTAGTGTTCCTGGCGTTCCTCGTCGGTGGTGTGCAGCACCGCCCCGCGCGCGTGACAGTGCCCGTGCCCGCGGTGCGTGCTGGTGATGAGGTCGTCCTCGCGCAGAGTGGACATCGCGCCCACCGCCACCGCCTCCTGGCCCGCATAGAGGTGCGACGCGCCACGGATGAGGTTCTTGCCCAACAGATCGTAGACCGTGTCCTCGAACATGCGAATTTCCCACATCTGCTGCAACATATCGAGGGCTTGCGCCTTCGTCAAACCGGTTTTTTTCAATAGATCGACATCCTTACTCATACTTGCCTCCTGAAAAATCTGGGGAGTGGGGGTTTGGGGGCGGGCTGCGCCCGCCCCCAAACCCCCACTCCACCCCTTTTTATTGAGATAATACCAAAATTAGTGTAAATGCGTGAAGATTCATGGTGAAAATGGCATCAGACCAACAGCACTTCGACGCCGGCCGCGCGGACCTGCGCGACGAGGTCGGGCGGGGCCTGGGCGTCGGTGATGATGGTGTCCACATCGGATAAGCCGGCATACGAGGTGACGCCGACGCGCCCCCACTTGGCCGCATCGGCCACGACGATCACCGTGTGGCACAAACGGACCAATTGACGTTTGATTTCAGATTCCGGCGCGCTCCCGTCGGTCAAGCCGGCCTCGACGCTAAGGCCATACGCGCCAAAAAAGCCCTTGCGGATGTGATATTTCTCCAAAAACGCCAGGCCGTCCGGCCCGATAAGCGAAACGGTGTCGTGGTGCAACGTACCGCCCGGCATCACCACGGTCATGTCCGCCAAGCCGAGCATGTCTTGCGCGATAACGAGGCTGTTGGTGACCAGAGTGAGATCACGCCGAGACTTGAGGTGCTGCGCGACTACAATCGCGGTGCTGCTGCTGTCGAGGAAAACGGCCTCGCCGTCGGCGATGAGCGCCGCGCCCGCCGCGCCGATGCGCTGTTTTTCGGGGATGTGCTGCTGGCGGCGTTGGAGCAGCGAAAGTTCCTGCAAGCTGTATGTCGCGGAGATCGCGCCGCCGTAGGTGCGGACGAGCAAGCCGCGCTCGGCAAGCGCCTGCAGATCAGCGCGGATCGTCACTTCTGAAACATCGAACCGCGCGCTGAGATCGGGCACAGAAACCCGTCCGTGGTCTGCAATCAAATTGAGGATAGCCTGCCGCCGTTCTTCAAGATACACGCGCGCCCCAGCTTTCGTTTGCTTTCGATTTCTTTCATTGTAAAGCAAAACTGAAGGATGTCAAACTGGGATCAGGACGCAGATTTTCGCAGATTCACGCAGATTATCTACTAAAAAATCTGCGAAAATCTGCGTGAATCTGCGTCCGATACCTTGTGTAGGTTGATGGACACTTACCAGGCCGGCGTCAGATTGCCGCCTTCGTCCCGCCAGTGCGGCGCCCAGACGAGGGAGACCAATTGCACGGAGACGTCGACCCTACGAGGTTTGACGACCACGTGATCCACCTCTGTCGCCAACTGCTCCATCTTTTCCGCCAGGGCGTGCGCCTCGGTATCGAATTCGGCTTGCAAATCCTCTAACTGTTTCTGCAAGGCTTCGACGGTTTCTTCGGCGCGGGTCACGTTCTCACGCTGCTGGGAGGCCCGTCCCACACTCCTCGCCGCCGTCGCCGCCTTGTTCACAGTCGTGACACTGACTGCTTTGCGGCCCATCAACGCGCCCAACAGCGTTGAGCCGACGTTGACGGCAGTCTGCAACCCGGCCTGGCGCGCCTGTGACTGTTGGCGCTCGACAGCTTGCTCTGCTCTACGGATACGCTCTTGCAGTGTGGTGAACTTGGACGCATACTTCTTGCGCAACGCTTCGAGGGCAGCATCGCGCTGTTCGTGCGCCAGTTGCTGCATACGGATGTGAAAATCGCGCTCCGACTCGTCGGGTGAGGCCACCTGCTTCAGGCCAGGGTTGCGGAGCAGTTCTAATCTCTGGGTGCGGTAGACCCAATTGGAGAAGTCGCGGTTCCAGCCGGTGTAGCTCCGAGATTGGCCGGCTGCCGCCGGCAAATCGCCGTACTGCGCATCCGGCTCGCCGGCCTTCTCCAATTCTGTCACCGTGAGATCGACCATCGTCGCCTGCGCCCAATCCACGGAAACCGGCGGAGGCGCAATGGGCGTCAGAGCAACAATCTCTTCGGACTGATCCACGCCGATCTTTGTGTCAACGAAATGGACCCGCGATGCGCCGAGCAGGTACGGTTGGTAGACCACCGTGCGGCTCCTGCGTGTGCCGCGCACGGGGATAAAGAAGCAGCTTACGTCCGGTGGCAACGTCGGGGCGACGATGGCTGCCGCTGCCGCTACCGGGGCAACGGCGGCAGGCGCAGGGGCAGGTGTTGTCGCGACGGCGACGGCCGGCACAGCCGCCTGCAACGTGGCCTTGCGCACTGCGTCTTTTCGCGGCTCCATCAGCACGCGGATTTGCTCGCGGGTGATCGGGCCGCGCAGGTACGACATCACCCAGCGCGTGTTGAAGACGACGGGCGCGTCCTCGTGAACGTTGTTCATCAAGAAGACGCGGCTACCCAGGCCGGAGAGGGTCTGATCCATCATCCTGCGGTCGAAGCGCCCGCCGGCGCCTGCGGCTGCACCTTCCAGGCCGTCGAGCAGGCGCGCTTTGTCGCGCTCGGTCTGCAAGCGCCCGATGAACCACGTCCCGGCGTTGGAGAGCGCCTTGTAGTCGAGGTCCACCGGGTTCTGCGTCGCCAGAACGACGCCGACGCCAAAGGCGCGGGCCTGTTTCAACAACGTCAGCAAGGGTAGCTTGGAGGGCGGATTGGCAACGGGCGGCAAGTAGCCAAAGATTTCGTCGATGTAGAGCAGTGCCCGTAGGCTGGTGGTGCCAGAAAGGCCGCGCATCCAGCTCAACACCTGGTTCAGCAACAAGGAGACGAAAAACATGCGCTCCTTATCACCCAAATGCGCGATGGAGAAGATGGCGATACGCGGCTTGCCCTGCGGCGTGTACAAAATCTGGCCGATGTCCAAAGGCTCACCTTCCAGCCAGGCATTGAAGCCGGGGGAAGCGAGCAGGTTGTTCAACGCCATCACCAGGTTGAAGCGGTCTTTGGCAGGATAGAACGAGTCCAGATCGAGCACGCCGATCTTGGCCACGGGCGGATTCTGCACCAGTTGGATCAGCGCGGCGAGATCGACATCGCGCCCTTGCCGCCATACAAAATCGAGGATGGTCGAGAGCAGGATGTACTCACGGCTCTGGATCGGATCCGCGTCGATGCCCAACAGGCCGAGCAAGCTGGTGACGGTGACGCCGACGCGCTCGCGCATCATCTCCCCGTCATCGAGGACGGCAGCGGGCGGCGCGGCGAAGGAGCTGAGGATGGAAACGGGCACACCGGCATTGCTGGCCGGCGTGTAGATGACGAAGTCGGCGGCATCCTTGAGCATTTGGATGCGTGCGCCGTCTTGCCCCCAGTCTGCCAGCCCTTTCTTCCAGAGGGCGGCTTGCGCTTCGGCGTAAGCTTCGGGCGTCATCTCCTTCTTACGCGCGTCATCCTCGTTGATCCAGGGCAAGAAGTCTTCGCCGCGCAGTTGGGGAAAGGTCAGCAGCAGGTTGCCCAAATCCCCTTTGGGATCGATGATGATGGCGGGGATATTGTCGATGGCGGCCTCTTCGATCAGGCCGATGCACAGCCCGGTCTTGCCGCTGCCGGTCATACCGACGGT
>Ga0129302_1002466_pt1 | contig 13173 bp, 7 predicted proteins | sample BlaSprsedimmetaG_FD_94476 | JGI IMG/M metagenome (GOLD analysis project Ga0129302, IMG submission 94476) | Hot spring sediment bacterial and archeal communities from California, USA to study Microbial Dark Matter (Phase II) - Blank Spring... | ecosystem: Environmental > Aquatic > Thermal springs... | reverse complement strand
TCTGGTTTCTGTGCGACCCGATGTTTCCCCAGCTGTTTCAGCGTTTTTATGCAGCCAGAAGCGACCGGGTGATAGCCGGCGGCATGATATTCTACCCCCTGGTGTGCACGGTTGTGTTCTTTCTGCCGGTGGTGATCGGGATAATGGGCAGGCTCTCCTTTCCGGCCCTGGCCGGCAAGGAGGCGGACAGAATTCTACCCCTCGTCATCTCTTCAATTTCCGGGGATGCCATGGCTGCGTTGGTCATGGCGGCCGGTCTGGCAGCACTGATGTCAACCATGGACTCCCAGCTTCTGACTCTGAGTTCGATCATAAACAGGGACATCATCCCGGAAAAACCGGGCACAGGTGAAAGAGGAGCGGCCCGGGGAAGAATCATTGTGCTCGTTCTGAGTGCTGCAGGCCTTACTCTCGCTCTCAAACCGCCTGCGACCATTCTGCAGATTGCAACCCAAACTTTCACCGGCCTCGCGGTACTGTTTCCCACGGTTATTTTCGGACTGTACCTGAAACGCAGGTTTGCCGTATCGGCAGCGGTATCCATCATTGCGGGGGAATCAGCCGTTGTTGCGTTTTACCTGGGAGCGATTCCCGCCGGGCCGTTTCTCCCCATCGCATGGGTTGCAGGCGTGTCTTTCTGCGGATATATGGTTCCGCATCTCATATTGCTGAGACGAAAAGGTTTTTTGCGATTACGCGTTCCCACGTCAATTAAAAACCCTTATCTATATGTTTTTTCTGGAATTTTCTTACTCTCGATCGACTTCTGGGCCTGGGACAGCGCCACCCCGCTTCTATTCGGCGTTCCGGTCTGGTTATCTTATTTCGTTCTCCTTTCGGCGGCTCAAACAATAGCGATGATATTGCTTGTGAAAAGAAAACAAAATCCAGGGGAGAATATCGTTCGGAAAAATCGCGCTTAAAAAGCGCTCCCACGACACAGCTTGTAGGTCGGGATTCCATTCCCGACATTATCGTGGGGTTGCCTCCATGCTGAATTCACAGCAGGTGCGGGCCAGGTCAAAACTGCGTTTCGACACTCCAAAAACAGACGATCCAGATACCACCTTTACGGGATATCAGCTCTTTTTCCTGCTTTCTAGGATTGCCTCGATGTTTTGTTCGGCCCAGTCGTCTACACGCCGTTCCCTTTCGATATAGTTTATGAGTTCATCGGAGACGCCTACGCCTTTCTGCAGTGCTTCGACGATTTTTCCACCTGCGTTTTTCGGGCGCATCGCATTTACGTAAACCACCCCGTGAGCCTCGTCGAACCCTTTTTCCTTCAGCACCCTGGAAGCGCCGCTCGTACTGATCACCAGCAGTCCCCGGCTTCTCACCGGTCGATATTTCTGAGACAGTATGTACTCGAAGGCAACGAGGTTCATTCCATCTTCCAGTGGTGTCACGAGCATGACATCCACGTTTTTCATGAAACGGTAGTTCTGGGGTGGATTGACACCTTGATCCAGATGTATCACGGCCTCTTCCCCCAATCTTCCGTTCACTCTTTCCAGTTCATCGGCAAACATCTGGTTCAAATATTGATAATCCGGGTTGTCTGAACGGCTGGGAGCGCTTATCTGGTAAAGCCGGGCGTTCTTTCCCCGACTTTTGAGCCCTTTCAAGGCATAAGCGAAAACTCCGAGCCTTTCGAGCAAACCCTTTGTGTAATCGCACCGTTCAAGGCCGCCGAAAACAATCCGCCCCTGGGCCCTGTCGGCCCGTATGCTGTCATTCAGCCCCCGGCCGTCGAAAGTGTAATCCAGCGAAGCACCGGGTCCTACTTCACCCAGGATACCGTCAACGTCCAATCCTATGGGGAACGAACCCACCGTCGTGACGCGGTCCCTGTGTTTGATTTCATAAAATCGGTCCCTGATGCGTATATCGACGGGAAACCATTCTTGAAGTGCCTGAAGGTAGTTATCGCAGTATTCCTTTGTATGGAACCCGATGAAATCGTTGTTCAGCATCCCCCAGGTCAGCCGCTGAAGAGCATTCTCGATACTCTCTCCGAAAGGCTCGAAAACCTGTTCCTTGACCCGCATGCGCTTGTCTTCACGAATCAGGCCTTGGATATCGTGGATATTGAAAAACGGAGTATGGAGAAAATGTCCGACATGTATACGTTCAGTCTTGTCCTTCGAAAAACCCTCCTCCCTCAGAAGCGCTTTGAAGACTTCGGCGATCTCCATAAGGTGGTAGTCCTGATTCCATACGACAATGTTGTCCCTTCCCTTCATCAATTCGCCGCTTTTCCGGATTTCGTCCACGACAACATTGGCAAAAGTGACATTGCTGCTGGTGTACTGCACGAAGTCGTTTTTTTCGAAACACGGCCTCGGAAACGTACGGCACTGTTTGTAGAAGGCGGGCGATCTCGTCAGATGTAATAGAGGCCATAGAAATCCGTTTGCAAACTTACTGTAATAACTGTGCATATGGCGCGTGTCGAAAAAAACGAAACGCATGAAAAAGTCATATTCTCCATAAAGGAAATGCATCCTGCTGTCCGGTTCGATTCGGATATACGGAAACGACTCCGGGGCCAAATCGGATTTTTCCATCTTGTTGAACAGCTCTGTATAGTACCCCCTGGCGACATCTATATCGCGGTTTCCCATCGATGCCCCTATCCAGGTAGGCGTCCAGGCCCCACTTTTCAACAAACCGGCCATCGCCCTGACCAGGCCGCCTTCCCCGAATACGGGCCGGCCGGCTGCATCACCTGAATACAACATGCTTTCAGCATTCTGCAGCAGGGTCTCGGTAAAACTGAAAGGTCCTCTATTTGAAACGATCACCAGGTCACTCATTTTATTCTCCTAGTTGCTCTCTGGTCGAATCCACCTCTTGAGAAAGCCGAGCAGCTCTACGGGAGGCTTCAACCACATATCGGCCTCCGTGGGTCTTAAAGTCTCCCGGACAAGAACTCCAAGCCCCCGGCCCTTGAGTGCCCGGAATGCATCCTCATCGGTAAAATCATCACCGAAATAGGCAACCTGTGCCCGGAAATCCATCTCGCGGCATACGGTATTCACCGCATCCCCTTTGTCTCGGCCCGGGACCCTTAATTCAAGCCCCCCATCAAACTCTTTGAGCTGGAGATTCCAGGCCTCGGCCATCAAAGCCCATTTCGCACGAACAGTCTCATCAATTTGCCGACGCAATGTTTCGTCCACACCTCTCCAGTGAAAGGCCACGGAACCGGGTTTTCTTTCCACCCGGCCTCTGAATCCGGCCGAATCGATCCACTCATCGGCCGCCACCAGCCCTTCGAGTGTTTCCTCCTCCACCGGCACAACCTGGTACGATCCGTCCGGCATCAATCTTTCAAGCCCGTGGGATCCCCAGATTTCCGGTCGTTTACGCAGCTGAAGCAACGGTTGGAGGCTCTTGATCCAGCGCCCGCTGACGATAACCACCCTGAGCCCCGGCACATCCATCAACTTGTCGAGCATATCGGTGATGCCTTCGTACGGGAATGCCTTTGCGGGGTTTTCATGAAAGGGTGCGAGCGTCCCGTCATAGTCCAGTAGAAGTGCATTCTTCGTTGATTGATGTAAACATTTAAAGAATCGATCTATATCAAAATTAGGATTCAGCAATTTCATCGATAATTACTCCAGAAAAGTGGTCTCGAACCCTTTTCGATCAAGCCCGAGGCAGAGAAGCAGGTATCTCTTTAAATTTTTGGTCACTAAAAACTCATCCTTGACCCGCTGCCGGCCGTTTTCGGCCAACTCTTTTGCGTACGGCGACCGGCCTAAAAGCGTGCGTATCGCGAGGCTCGCCCCCTCCACCGAATGGACCAGCAACCCCGTATGCCCGTTGATGATCTGCACCGGAATACCGCCAACCGCACCTCCAATCACCGGGCGTTTTTTCCACAACGCCTCCGAAACCGTCAACGCAAAACCTTCGCGCAGAGATTTCTGAAGCACTACGTCGGAGCCGCGCTGGAATGCATTAATCTCGGTAGCTATGGAAGGGCTGAATATAAGAATATGAATGTCCGGATCATCGCCGGCCTCTTCCCTGACAATTTCAAGGATCGTGTCGGATTCCGGATCATCCGCCGCCTTATCCCCCACGAGCAGCAGGCGGCAGTCCGTATACCGGCGTGCCATCTTGAACGCGCGGACAACGCCGACGGGGTCCTTCCAGGGATCGTAACGCGAAACCTGGGTGACCACGGGCTTGTCCCTGGGAATCCCGTATTTTTCAAACACCGATGATACGTAGTTCTCATCCAGATCCCTATTTTTATCGACCAGCGGGTCTATCGCCGGGAAAAACCGGTACTGGGGTATCGAAAGGACGGGCGAAAACAAGGCGGACGAAAATATCGCGGCATCGTATTGCTCGACATAAGGCCTCATAAACTCCCAGAGCCCCCTGTTGGGATGCGACATATCGATATGACAGCGCCAAACCCAGCTGTTTTTTCTGTTTTCCATGAAGCTTATCATGGCAGCCGGCTGTGGGTCGTGGATGACTATCAGATCTTCATCGAAGCTCATGCGCTCGAAGTTGGCCCTGTTGTATTCGAGATAGGTTTCAAGCTGTTTTTTTGTGAATTCACCCTCCTTTCCCTGCAGGGCGTTGTGAAACGCCTTGGTTATCTCGAAAAACGGCTCATCGCCTTCTATTACATCCCATGTGGTGGTGATTCCGAGCTCATTCAGCAAGGGGACTGTGCGATGCAGCATTTCCGCAACGCCTCCACCAACCTTGGTGGAATTCACCATCTTTATGGAGCGCTCTCCCACATGGGCCGCCAGAATCATCAATTCCTCCACGATATCCGGCCCGACGACTTCGCGGTAATCCATAAGCTTGACTTCGCTCATCAGGCTCTTCCTCCGTTGCGATCCTCTTCAGCAGGCATCTTTTCCAGGTAATCGTCGACGACATCTATGATCCTCTGTCTTAGTCCTTCTATCGTATACACACTGATGTCGATTCTCCGGATTCTTGAAGCCAGATCAGGAAGACCGAGCGTTTCCTCGATCCATTCCGAGAAATCGTTGCAGTCCAGATTGGCCGAGAGGCGGGATTCTATGAAATGAAAATACACCGAGTAAATACTGATCGTGGGCAGAAGCTCCCGGAACGAAGCGAGGTCATAAGCGAACTTATCGGTCAGATAGACAAACCGCCGCACATCATGGAGATAAAAAGGTTCGTAGCAGGATCTCCGCGAGGCTTCCGCCTGCTCTTCCCGGTAGGTCCGGATTATTTCAAGAAGCCTGTTGCGCAGATCTTCCACGGTGCGATACTCGGAAAAATCCACGGCTGTCAGTTTTTCGGCCAGCGCCGGGGCATGAAGGTTTTCCGCCACCCATGCGGAAAAGTCGCTGTTATAAGGAGCCTGCGCCTCACGCATTTTCAACAGGGCTGAAAATGTATGATAAAAAACCGAAGATTCCGAACAGGTTACAATCATTTCTTCAAGTTCTGATACATTGGATGCTGTCCGACCGGTCAACATCTCCAGCGAAGCGCTCGACATGAATTGAAAAACCTTGGCCATGGTTTTCTCCTTGAATTTGAAATAGGACGGCGTCGTAAAAAGGCTGCAGCGAAGCGGCATATAAACCAGCTTTTTACGATGTCGTCATCCTGTTCCTTCCCGAGGGCTTACCGGAGGAATTCGCCTCCCCTTTTAAAAACACAGCGGCAAGAGGCGGCACCGTCAAGGACAGCGAATGCGTCAAACCGTGAAACGGAATCGGGGCGGCTTCCACACCGCCTGTGTTCCCCTGCCCGCTTCCGCCGTATTCAGCGGCATCCCCGTTTAAAATCTCCATCCAGGACCCGCCTCCCGGACACCCCACACGGTAATTATGCCTGGGCACCGGGGTAAAATTCAATACGACCAGAACGGTGTTTCCGTCTGAAGGATCTTTGCGCATCAAACTGATGACGCTCTGAGCGGAATCGTTGCAGTCGATCCATGAAAAACCAGCTGGATCAAAATCCCCCCGGTGCAATGCCGGTTCTTCTCTGTAAGCACGGTTCAAATCGCTCACCCACCGTTTGATCCCGTGGTGAAGGGGATGTTTGGTCAAATCCCAATCAAGCCCCTTTTCATGGTACCATTCATTCCACTGCCCGAATTCTCCCCCCATGAATACCAGTTTCTTCCCCGGCTGAGCGTACATCCAGGCGAAGAGAAGCCTCAGGTTTGCAAATTTCCGCCAATCGTCCCCCGGCATCTTTCGAATGAGAGATCCCTTGCCGTGGACCACTTCGTCGTGAGAGAGGGAAAGCACGAAATTTTCGTGAAATGCGTAGAGCATACGAAACGTCAGCTTGTCGTGATGATAGGTGCGGTAAATCGGATCGATCGACATATAGGACAGGGTGTCGTGCATCCAGCCCATGTCCCACTTCATCCCGAAGCCGAGCCCCCCGACATACGTGGGCCTCGACACCATGGGCCATGAGGTGCTCTCCTCGGCAACCGTCTGTACACCCGGGAAGGCCGAATAAATTTCGCTGTTGAACCGCCTGATGAAATCAATCGCTTCGAGACTTTCATTCCCGCCGAAGCGGTTGGGAATCCATTCCCCGTCCTTGCGGGAATAATTCAGGTACAGCATCGAAGCAACCGCATCCACCCTCAGGCCGTCGGCATGATACTTATCGAGCCAGAAAAATGCACTGCTCATCAGGAAGCTGCGAACTTCGTTCCGGCCGTAATTGAAAATGAAACTGTCCCAGTCCGGGTGGATACCTTGCCGGGGATCCGAATGTTCATAGAGATGAGTGCCGTCGAAATATCCCAGCCCGTGACCGTCTGTCGGAAAATGAGAAGGCACCCAGTCGAGAATCACCCCGATTCCCCGTCGATGCAGACAATCCACCAGGTACATGAAATCCTGGGGCGTTCCGTAACGGCTGGTGGGTGCGAAATAACCCAGGCACTGGTAACCCCACGACCCATAAAACGGGTGCTCCATAACCGGGAGAAATTCAACATGAGTAAAACCCATATCGGCCGCATAATCAGGCAGAAATTCGGCGAGTTCCCGATAACTGAACGGGCGGTTGTCTTCCTGGTGCCGCATCCATGAACCGGCGTGAACTTCATATATCGAAACGGCTTTACCGGAATTTAACCTGTTTTCGCTTCGTGACATCCATTCTTCATCTTCCCATTGATACTTCAAATCCCACACAACCGAGCCGGTCCGGGGTGGTTTTTCGCTGTAAAATGCGAACGGGTCCAACTTGTCGGCAATATAGCCTTCAAAGCGGCTGCGGACGTGGAATTTATAACAATCCCCGACCACGACACCGGGGATGTATCGCTCCCAAACCCCAGATTCGCCTTTCGGCTGCAAAGGGTTCGCGTCTTTTCTCCAATCGTTGAACGATCCTATAACCGAAACCCCTTCGGCGTTGGGCGCCCATACCCCGAAACAAACTCCCGACTCATCTCCACGGTTCACCGGGTGGGCACCCAGTTTTTCATAGAGCCTGAAATGTGATCCTTCATTGAAAAGATACACGTCATCATCGGTTACCAGCGATTTCTGATTGATGTTTTCGCCGGGTCCGCCGCCATTTACTCCGGTTTCCTTTCCCATCATCCCAAATCAATCCTTTCCGGATTCCTCAATTATTTCAATTATAGCTCGGATCGGTATACCGACCCAATCGGGCCTGTTGTTCATTTCATAGCCCAATTCATAAACAGCCTTATCGAGAACATAAAAGTCCAGCAGGTCTTTCAACCGGGTCGAGTCCGGGGGCAGAAGCCTCGTGCCTTCCGTTGAAGCCGTGTAACTACACAAAAACGCCGTCCCGGCGGATCGACTCCAGTACCTAGCCCATGACTCCAGGTAGGCATAATCCCCGTCGGAAACCACACCCCTTTCCCTCCACTTCAACAGGGCTACATGAGCGGCGTAGTCAAAGGACCTCAGCATGCCTGCGACATCCCTCAACGGTGATCGTTTGATACGCCGTTCACTCACCGGTCTTGCCGGCTCACCTTCAAAGTCGATGATAACGAAATCCTTTCCGGTATAAAGCACCTGTCCCAGATGGTAATCTCCGTGACACCGTATCCTGACGGCCTCGATCTTACGTCCGACGACTCGCCGGGCCACCTGGAGCAATTTATTCTCGGCGGCGGTCACCTGCGCTGCAGATTCTGAGACAGGGGTTGCAAAAAACTGTTCTCGGTCCTTTAAAAGCTTCAACGTCTGGACAATGAGCGACCTGAGAGACTGGTAGAGGGACCGCTGGTAAAGGATGCTGAAAGGTTCAGGAGAAAAATCGCGCGCAGCATGATCCGATGCAAGTGTTTTATGAAGCTCTGCAGTGCGTAAACCGATAAGTTTGGCCGATTCCAGGTACTCTCCGACGAAGATTTCGGCTTCACGCAGAAAGGCGGCGTTTTCAAGTGAAACGCCCATTAGATCTGGTTTTTCGGGGCGTTCGGCAAGCATGTTTTCATAATACCGCCCGAGATGATCCAGCGCATGCTGCCAGGCGTCGCCGAGATTCGGAACAAAACCATGGACGACCGCGACGGTTACCGGCGGGTGCTTTCCGGGCCGGTATTCCACAGCCCCCTTCACCGGAGGTGAACTTGCGAAATGTTTCCCGGTTAAAAAACGGCCGATTTCCAGCTCTGGATTCACATCATCCTCCAGCTTACGTACAAGCTTCAACACGAACTTTTCGCCGAAAATCGCTGAGGTGTTACTTTGCTCGACCCCCATGAACGAAGGTCCTGAAAAAGCTTCCATGTCTTTACCGCCGGTGCCTGTTCCTGCAGGGAAACCACTCAGAATCCCGGAACCGCCCCGCCGCCTTCCCCGTTGAAGCACCAGGTTAAACAACCAACTGAAAAAATCACCGTCGGAGGAAGCTTCATAAATGACCTGTTCCCCCGGGACCTTTCCCTTCAGCCGGGCAATCACGGCCGCGCGCCTGTCCTCCAGGATCCCCCGGGCTTTTTCTCCGGATGCATATCCCACCGCCACCACGTAACGTTCGCTTTCCCCGGTCATGTAAAAAACATCGGCGAAAAGCAGAAAGCCCTGGAAATCCTTGACGGTCATCGGGAAGGCCTCCGAAACCCTGGTTCTCTTGATTGTGCGGGCTTTTCCTCCGAACCATCTGCACCCGGGCAGGTAGCGCGAGAGAACCACGGAAAAATCCTCTCCGCACTCGCCCTCCAGAAATGTTTTCCATGTTCCAGCCGGTTCGAGCTCCGGGATATCGCCGGAGTCGCTGATAGTGATGCTTTCGCGGCCTTCTCCTCCGGTAAGCGAAAACCAGTAAAAAGAATGAGGACCCATGGTCAACGCGTACGGACGCGATGTTATCTCCGGAAAACCCGCACCCCCGAAAACTTCCACCGGCACCGAACCCTGGTATTCCGAAAGATCCAGTTCGACATGCTGGGTGAATCTTGAAAGATTGGCTGTCACGAGAATTTTTTCATTTTCCAGACTCCTGATGAAGGCCAGGATATGCCTGTTTCTTGGTTCGAGAAAATGAATATCCCCTCTACCGAAGGACTTGAAGCGCCTCCTCAACGCTATGATCCGTTTCATCCACCATAGAAACGAATAGCGGTTGTTAAGGCGGGATTCAACGTTGACCACTTCATAATGATACTCCGGGTCTATGATCACCGGCAGAAACAGAGTCTGGGGGTTGGCGGCGGAAAAACCCGCATTCCTGTCCGGACTCCATTGCATGGGGGTACGCACTCCATCCCGATCCCCCAGGAAAACATTGTCCCCCATCGCGATTTCATCTCCGTAGTAAATCACCGGGGTGCCGGGAAGGGAAAGAAGGAGCCCGTTCATCAACTCCATCCGGCGCCTATGATTTCCGAGAAGCGGGGCGAGACGCCTCCTGATCCCCAGGTTTATCCGCATCCTCTGTTCCCTGGCATACACACGATACATGTAGTCCCGTTCTTCATCCGTGACCATCTCAAGTGTCAATTCATCGTGATTCCGCAGGAAAACCGCCCACTGGCAGGTTTCGGATATTGACGGGGTCTGGTCAAGTATGTCGACTACAGGGAAACGGTCCTCCATATGAAGCGCCATGAACAACCTCGGCATCAGTGGAAAATGGAAAGCCATGTGGCATTCATCGCCTTCCCCGAAATAGGCGGCGGCATCTTCCGGCCACTGGTTCGCCTCACCCAGAATCATCCTGTTTTCGAATCGGGCATCAACGTGCGCCCTCAGCTTTTTCAAAAATTCATGGGTTTCCGGAAGGTTTTCGCAGTTGGTGTTCTCCCTCTCGAAAAGATATGGAACCGCGTCCAGCCGCAATCCGTCCACACCCAGGCCGAACCAGAAATCCATGACGCGCAGAATCGCCTCCTGCACCCTCGGGTTATCGAAATTGAGGTCCGGCTGGTGGAAATAAAACCTGTGCCAGTAGTAACTCCCGGCCACAGGGTCCCATGTCCAGTTGGAGGGTTCGAAATCCTGGAAAATTATTCGTGCATCGCTGTACTTTTCAGGTGAATCGCTCCAGACATAAAAATCACGGTGAACCGAACCGCGTTTGGCCCGCCTGGCCCGCTGAAACCACGGATGTTGATCGGACGTATGGTTCACCACCAGCTCGGTGATCACCTTCAAGCCCCGCCTGTGGGCGTTCCGAAGAAAATCCTTGAACTGTGTCAGTGTACCGTAGGATGGATGAATTCCCCGGTAGTCGGAGATATCGTATCCGTCATCCTTGAGCGGGGAGGGACAGAACGGAAGGAGCCACAGGGCCGTCACCCCTAAATCCTTCAGGTAATCCAGCTTTTCGGTCAGACCCCGGAAATCACCGATCCCGTCTCCATCGGCATCCCTGAAAGACTTCACGTGCAGTTGATAAATAACCGCATCCCTGTACCATGTAGCGGCATCGCCTGTTTTGTTTACATTCATGAAAAATTTCCTACATGTAATAATCGAAATCCCGTTCGGTGCGAATCCGCCGCCGCACCCGGAAGATATGCGCGGGAACCACCGAGGGGTTCAGCTCCACGTAATTTCTCCCACCCGTCCAAAGGAACCTGCTTCCCCCGAGAAGATCGTGCATCTGGAACGGCCGTTCGGTTTTCCCCGAAAAGCCGGGAGGGAAAAAATCCACCCAACCTCCATGGGTATGATGAGGATCCAGGTTTACCACCACCATCACTACATCAGAGCCGTCATCCGAGTTTTTGCTGAAGCAAAGCAGGCGGTCGTTGTCTACCTCATGGAAACGCAGGCTGCGGTTTTCCTGCAGCGCCGGGGTTTCTTTCCGGATCCTGTTCACCCTGGCGATGATATCCTTGAGACTCCGTGGATCCTCCAGGTTCCACCCCCTGATCTGGTATTTTTCCGAATTCAGGTATTCCTCGCTTCCGATTTCCTTCGCCCGGTCTTCACAGAGTTCAAACGCAGGTCCGTATATCCCGTAGCTCGCCCCCAGAGTCGCGGCAAGTACGAGCCTGACGATAAACGCCGGTCTCCCGCCTGTCTGAAGGTATTCCGTCAAAATGTCCGGGGTGTTGGGCCAGAGATTCGGTGTAAAGAAATCGCACACCGGCGGCCGTTTGAGTTCTGTGAAATAATCCTTGAGTTCCCTCCCGGTGTTCCGCCAGGCAAAATAAGTATAGGACTGGGTGAAGCCCAGCTTTGCGAGCCTGTACATCACCGCCGGCCGCGTGAAGGCCTCCGAAAGGAAAATGACTTCCGGATATTTCTCCTTTACCCCGGCAATCAAATCCTCCCAGAAACGAAACGGTTTTGTATGGGGGTTGTCCACACGGAAAATCCGCACACCCTGGTCGATCCAGAAAAACACCACCGAGCGCAGTTCCCGGGCAAGCTTCCTCCAGTGGGGTGTCTCGAAGTCGAACGGATAGATGTCCTGGTACTTCTTGGGAGGGTTTTCTGCATACTGGATCGATCCATCGGGCCTGCGCCGAAACCATTCCGGGTGCTCGGATACATACGGATGATCCGGAGAACACTGGAATGCGATGTCCAGGGCGATTTCGATGTCGTACGCTGCCGCCCTGTCAATCAACCTGGAAAAATCGGAGAGGGTTCCCAGCTGCGGATGAATGCTTTTATGCCCTCCTTCGCTGCCGCCAATGGCCCATGGGCTTCCTGGGTCCTCGGGGCCCGCTCCCGGGGTGTTGTCGGGGCCCTTTCTATGGGTTCTTCCGATCGGATGAACCGGCGGAAGGTACAGGACATCGAATCCCATACCCGCGATATAAGGCAGCAGGGCTTCCAGGTCCTTGAAGGTCCCGTGACGATCTTCCGTTCCGCTGCAGGAGCGTGGAAAAACTTCATACCAGGTGCTGAAGCGCGCCTTTTTACGGTCGACCGTCACCGGAAAGTTTTTCCTGCACGTGACGACCGATCCCGGCGGCGGAAACCTTCTCATAATCAGCTCAAGCTCAGTCGAGCGGGCGGCGGCGAGCTGCCCGGAGCGAGCCCCATTTTCCATCTTTCCGGCATATTCAAGAAGCAGTTTACGATCAGGGCCTTCAGCCGCGCCGGCCGCATTGGAAACCAGGGCCGCACCGATCCGGAGTTCGACCGATATCTCCTGCCCCGCCTCAATCCGCCGCAGAAGGTCACGCTGCCAGGTTTTGAACCCGTCCACCCAGCCGCAAACGGTGAAAACATACATCCCGATCTGATCGACTGTGAACAGGCCTTGCCAGCGGTCGTTTCCAAGATATTCCATGGGCGAGCGCTCCCAATCGAAAGCCCCCTTTTTCCTGTACAACAAATCGCAGGAGAGTGCGTCATGGGCGTCGGCGAAGATGTTCGATTCAACAATCACCCGGTCGCCCGTTACACGCTTTACCGGAAACTTTCCGTCGTCAACAGATGGAGTAACGTTTTCGATTGAAACCCTTTTTATACAGTCATTATCGTTTTTCATGGTTTTACTATAACACATCGGGTCTTCTTCGCCAAATCGAGCGGACGGAACCCGGAGGCGTTATCCTATATCCGCTCCCACAGAACATGAAACATCAGCTTTTAGCCGTTAGCAGTTAGCCATTAGCTGGCGGAAAAAAAGAACTATCTTAAAAGCAGACGATTACGACAACGATTACGACAACGACAAGATGGACACAGTTAAATACGCTGCGCTGACAACGACAAGGTGTCGGGT
>Ga0129302_1002462_pt1 | contig 13178 bp, 7 predicted proteins | sample BlaSprsedimmetaG_FD_94476 | JGI IMG/M metagenome (GOLD analysis project Ga0129302, IMG submission 94476) | Hot spring sediment bacterial and archeal communities from California, USA to study Microbial Dark Matter (Phase II) - Blank Spring... | ecosystem: Environmental > Aquatic > Thermal springs... | reverse complement strand
TCGGGCCGTGCGGCGATGTGGGTGGGGCCGCCGCCGGCGTGGCGTACCAGCCCCGGTCCCAGCCGCGTCGCCCCGTGGGAGGTGACGCCGGTCACGACGCGCTCCGGCCCCAGCAGCTCGGCCAGCGTCTCAGCGTTGCCCAGGCCGTTCTGGAGCGTCAGTGCCAGTCCATCGGCAGCCAGGAATTCGCGCGCCCATTCGCTGGCCCGACGGGTGGCGTGGGCTTTGACGAGGATGAGGGCCAGGTCGGTCTCCGGCACGGCGGCCGGGTCGGTGACGGCGCGCACGGGGACGACCGTCTCACGGCCGTCCAGCTCGGTGATGCGCAGCCCGTCTCGCTGCATGGCCGTCACGTGCTCAGGCCAGCGATCCAGCAGGGTCACATCGGCCACGGCCGCAAGCCGGCCGCCGAACAGGCAGCCCATCGCGCCGGCGCCGACGATGGTCACACGCATGATGCGGTCTCCAGGGGCCCCTCGCTCACGATGCCCTCTTCGCGGTTTGTAGTGGGCGATTCATCGCCATTCCCCGAACTCTTTCAGCAGGGCCGTCAGCACCTCCTCGCTGACCTCGTAGCCGTGTTCGGGGCCGGGGAACGTGCCGGCGATCACTTCGTCCCGATAACTGGTCAACGCCTCCAGGATGATGGGAGAGATTTTGGCATACTGTTTGACGAACTTGGGCACGAAGCGGTCGAACAGGCCGATCAGGTCGTGGATGACCAGCACCTGACCGTCGCAGCCGGGGCCGGCCCCGATGCCGATGGTGGGCACGCCGACCTGCTGGGTGATGAGTTGGGCGACCGGGCTGGGAATTGCCTCCAGGATGATGCTGAACGCGCCGGCCTGTTCCAAGCTCTGGGCGTCGTCGATCAGCGCCCGGGCAGCGGTCAGGTCCTTGCCCTGCACCCGGTAGCCGCCCAGCTTGGAGATCGTCTGGGGCGTCAGGCCGATGTGGCCCATGACCGGGATGCCCGCCTCGACGATGGCCCGCACCGTGTGCACCAGCTCGCTCCCGCCCTCCAACTTGACGACGTCCATGCCCCCTTCCTTGAGGAAGCGCCCGGCGTTGCGGATCGCCTCCCGCTCGTCCACCTGGTAGGACATGAAGGGCAGGTCGCCCACCAGCAGGGGGCGCCTGGCGCCCCGGGCCACAGCCCGGCAGTGGTGGAGCATCTCCTCCATCGTCACCGAGATGGTGTTTTCGTGGCCCAGCACGACCATGGCAAGGGAATCCCCCACCAGGGCGACGTCTATGCCCGCTCGGTCCACCAGCAGGCCGGTGGGATAATCGTAGGCGGTGAGCATAGTGATCGGTTCGCCCCGCGCCTTTTTTTCCTTCAAGTCCAGGATGGTGACTTTTTTCTGTTCCATCGGTCTCCTTTTTTGCTGGTGAAAGTGTTGGTTTAGGTCACGAATGGCGCGAATTAACGAATTTCACGAATAATTTCTCCCATACCCAAGATTCGTCTCTTCGCGAGATTCGTGATCCAGCATGTCCCGGTGGTGAACAATTCACAGGTCGGGTCAATTGACGCTCGTTCTGGTTGGTGGTATGATGTGACCTGCTTGTGGTATCCGGGTCAATGATAGCATCACGGGGCGGCTTTGTCAAAGCCGGAAGGGGGGAGATCATGCACAATGCGATTACTGACGTGACGGGAATCCGGGTCGGTCACTACACCGACCGGGAGGGGATCACCGGCTGCACCGTCTTGCTGTGTGAGGGCGGGGCGATCGGCGGGGTGGACGTGCGGGGTTCCGCGCCCGGCACCCGCGAGACCGACCTGCTGCGCCCGATCAACCTGGTGCAAGAGGTCCACGCCGTGCTGCTGACCGGAGGCAGCGCCTACGGCCTGGACGCGGCCGGAGGGGTGATGCGCTGGTTGGAGGAGCGGGGCGTGGGGTTCGGCGTGGGGGTCGGGGTGGTGCCGATCGTGCCGGCGGCGGTGCTGTTCGACCTGGCCCTCGGCGATCCCCAGGTCCGTCCCGACGCCAAGGCGGGTTACCAGGCCTGCCAGGCGGCGGCCGATGGGCCGGTATCGGAGGGCTGCGTCGGGGCGGGGACCGGGGCGACGGTCGGCAAGCTGCTGGGACCCAAATTCGCCACCAAGAGCGGGTTGGGCAGCGCCAGCCTCAAGATCGGCAAGGGGATTGTGGTGGGCGCCATCGCCGCCGTCAACAGCTTTGGCGACGTCGTGGATCCGGACAGCGGCGTGATCCTGGCTGGCACCCGCAAGCCAGTGGTGGGAGGTTTCCTGGATACCGCCCGCCGGATGCAGGGCGATCTGGGCCAGACGATCCTGAGCCTGGCCAACACCACGCTGGCGGTCGTCGCTACCGATGCCGGCCTGACGAAGGAGGGGGCCAACAAGGTGGCCCAGATGGCTCACGACGGGCTGGCGCGGGCGATCCGGCCGGTGCACACCATGTTCGATGGGGACACCATTTTTGCGCTGTCCACCGGCAAACTGTCCAAAAAGCGGCGCGAGGCCGACGTTTCGGTGATCGGGGCGGCGGCGGCCGACGTGCTGGCCCGGGCCGTGGTGCGGGCGGTGCAGCGGGCCGAGTCGCTGGGCGGCCTGCCGGCGGCCCGCGATTTATAGGAGGGGAGCGCATGCGAGTGGTCACGACGTTTTCCGAGCTGTGGGCGGCGCGCGAGTCGCTGCCTGAACCGGTGGGGTTCGTCCCCACGATGGGGTACTTGCATGAGGGTCATCTCTCGCTGGTGCGCCGGGCGCGGGCCGAGAGCGCCCGCGTGGTCGCCAGCATCTTTGTCAACCCCATCCAGTTTGGCCCCGCCGAGGACCTGGCGGCCTATCCGCGGGACCTGCCCCGCGACCTGGCGCTGCTCGAGGCCGAGGGGGCCGACCTGGTCTGGACGCCCACGCCGGAAGAGATGTACCCGCCCGGTTTCCAGACCTGGGTCGCTGTGGAGGAGTTGACGCGCCCGTTGGAGGGCGCGATGCGGCCCGGCCACTTTCGCGGCGTGACGACGGTGGTCGCCAAGCTGTTCAACGGCGTCCAGCCCCAGCGGGCCTACTTTGGTCAGAAGGACGCCCAACAGGCGATCGTAGTCCGGCAGATGACCCGGGATCTGAACTGGCCCATCGAGATCGTCGTCTGCCCGATCGTGCGCGAGTCGGACGGCCTGGCGATGTCGAGCCGGAACACCTACCTCGACCCCGACGAGCGGCAGGCGGCGACCGTGCTCCACCGCGCGCTGACCGAGGCCCAGGCCGCTTTCGACGCGGGCGAGCGGGACGCCGGCGCGCTGCGCGAGATCGTGAGGCGCACCGTGGGCGGGGAGCCGCTGGCCGACCTGCAATACGTCTCCTGCGCCCACCCAGAGACGCTGGAGGAACTGGAGAGCGTCGCGGGCGGCCGGGCGCTGCTCTCCATGGCGGTCTATGTGGGCAAGACGACCAAGACGCGCCTGATAGATAACGTCATCCTGGGCGATGAAGGGGCGTGGTAACCGTTCAGCTACCCTGCTCAGAACAGGCGCCCTAAAGTCGCCGGGCTACAGAGCAGCGCTCCATCAATGGGGCTTGGGCCTTGTAAATCAGCCCGGTTCACCGGGCGTCGCTCCATAGCCGGGGCATAAAGTGCCTCGGCTATGAACGCTTACGGGGTGTGAAAAGGCGGATGGCCACCCCGTCCTGCCCCAGGTAGTTATGGAGCGGCGACGTCGCGCGACATCGCCGCTCCTGTGCGTGAATCCGGGGCGTGACTCCTACGGCGCGTAGCGGAAGGGATGGCGCGCCGAGGCTTTTTCGTGTAGCAGCTCTTCCACCGTCGGGCGGCCCTCCAGCGCCTTCCGGATGGCCTGCATCGTCGCCTTATAGTTGTTGAAGGCGACCCGCTTGGCGATGGAGGCGGCGGGATGGACAAAGGCGTTCACGATCAGCGCCAGATCGTCCAGTGCCCCCTCGGGCAGAAACCCGTCCTCGACGCTTGCGCGGATGGCCAGGTTGACCCCCTCGGCGGCCTCGGCAAAGAGACGGCGCTGCTTGGCCGTGCGGAGGGTCACGGTGGGCACGATCAGCGTGCGGGGACGCTGGTTGATGAGCTGCAACCCCCGCTCCGCTCCCCACTCGGCCAGCGAGCGCTCGATGGCGCGCCCGACGGGGCCGTCCTTCAGCCCGATCAGCAGGTCCACGTGGGCCAGCTCTTGGAACGGCGGCCCGGCGAACCCCTCGCCCACCTTGAGGACGAATCCCGAGATGGTGCGCGGGGTCTGGGGGGTGGCGCACAGGCGCGTCTCGACCTGCCGGCCCCCTAGGTCGTAGGTGACGGGCACTTGTTCGATCTTGCCCAACGCTTCCAACTGCAAGCGCAGCTCTTCATAGTCCTCCCGTTTGAATCCGCCGCCGGGCATGATCGGATGGCGCGAGTTCCCCATCTCCAACCCCATCGCGCGCAGCCCCTCCTTCACCGCCTGGGTGGAGCTGCAGCGCACGACGATGCGGACCAGCTTTTGGACCTTTTGCTGCCACGCCTGCGCCGTCTCGATGTCGCCGGCGAGCGTGGCCTGGTAGACCTTTTGCCAGATGTCGGGGATCAGGTTGGCGCTGGCGAGGATGGCGCCGTCGGCGCCGGCGGCCAGGGCCGGCTGCACCACCTCGTCGTGGCCGACAAAGATCGAGACCTTCCCGCTGACCTTTTCGAACATGGCCTCCATAAAGGGCAGGTCGCCGGACGAGTCCTTGATGCCGATCGAGTTGTCGAAATCGAGGGCCATGCCCTCGGCCGTCCACCACTTGAAGTGCGTCCCGGCGCATTGGGGGATGTTGTAGAGCACCATGGGCAGCCCGATCTCGTCCACGGCGCGAAAGTGATCGTACACCTCGTTGAAACTGGGCTTGAGAAAGTAGGGTGCCACGACCAGCGCGCCAGCGGCGCCGGCCTCCTGCGCCCACGTCGTCAGGGCGACCGTGTCGCGGGTGGACGTGCACCCGGTCCCGGCCAACACCGGCACCCGGCCGTTCACCTCGTCCAGGCAGATCTGGATGGCCTGGCGGCGTTCCTCCATCGTCATGTAGGAGAACTCGCCCGTCGTGCCGCAGGGCACCACGCCGTTCACGTGGGGCAGCACGAAGCGGATCAGCTCGCGGTAGGCGGCCTCGTCCACTCGGTCATCGGGAGTGAAAGGGGTCACCAGTGCGGGAAAGATTCCCTTGAACCAGTCAGTTTTGTATCCCATTGTCATCCTCCTTATCCTGCAAACGCCTGGGCGATGGCCTGGGTGGCGGCGGAATAGACCGCCTGGTAGAGAGCGTGCCGGTTCAGGGCGCGGGGATGGACCGTCGCCAGCGCGATCATGACCTCGTCCTCCACCGCGCTGGGCGGGATGAAGCCGGTCTCGAGGGCATCCACGATGGCCCGCGCCACCGCCGACTGGGTCGGGCCATAGATCATGTTCGCCTGGCGCAGGTTCTTTTGGGGCAGCGTCGGCAGGAGCAGCGTGGCCGGCCGGACAGTGAGAGCCGGCTCCAGGATGGTCGTCAGGGCCTCCCGCCCGTGGAGCGGGTAGGTCAGTTGGAGCGCGTAGGCGTCCCCCAGGGGTGAGTCTTTGCCACCAGCGACGAGGTCGATCTGGACCTGATCCAGTCCCTGGCCGGCGACCCCGCTCCCGACCCGCATGCCGTGCTCGGCGACTATGGCCGGCGTGATCTCCAGGTCGCCGAACCGCTCGGCCAGCGGGCCAGTGGGGTAGGCGAACTCGGTCTCTTCGACCGGTATTTTACCCAGCTTTTCTAGCTCCAGGCGGATCTCGGCCTGGGTCTCGTGGATCAGCGCCCCACCGACGGCCTTGAGAGGCCGCCGCGGCGGTCCCATATCCAGCCCCATCATCTTGAGAGCGGCCTTGACCGCCACGCCGCCGCCGTAGCGACAAAAGATGCGCGAGAGTTTCTGCACCTGGCGTTGTAGAAGGCGGGCTTGAGTGATATTGCCCTCGCTGACCAGGCGGATGACCGCCTGCCAGACCTCCGGGTAGACCTGGGCGCTGGCCAGGATAAAGCCGCTGACGCCGCCAGCCAGCGCGGGCAGCACCACCTCATCGTGGCCGACAAAGATGTCGATCCGCTCTCCGGCGTATTCGAGCAGCTCCATCGTATAGGTCAGGTTGCCGGACGAGTCCTTCAGCCCGATGACGGTGGGCAGGTCGGCCAGATCCTCGACCACCGTGCGGGGCAGGTAGGCGTCCATCACTTGGGGGATGTTGTAAAGAATGATCGGCAGGTCCACCTGGGTGGCGATGTCGTAATAGTGCTGAAAGACGCCCTTGTCCGAGGGATGGAGAAAGTAGGGGGTGACGATCAGAGCGGCCGATGCGCCGGCCTCCCGGGCGTCCCGGACCAACGTCAGGGCCTCCTGGGTGGAAGATGCGCCGCACCCGGCCACGACCGGTTTGCCGTTCGCCTCTTCCACGCCGATCTCGACCAGCCGGCGCTGTTCCTCCCGCGTCAGGTAGGGGAACTCGCCGGTGGTACCGCTGGTGACCACTCCGTCCACGTGCGGCAGACAGAATTGGATCAAGCGGCGGTAGGCTTCCTCGTCAATCTCCTCTGTCTTTTTGACAAAGGGGGTGACGAGGGCGGGGAAAACTCCCTTGAGCCATGGAACCTTGATAGGCATAGTGACCTCCTTACTGTTGGGTTAACTCTGGTGACACACTATGTGATGTGTGGGCGGGCGACTACTCATCGACGCCGCCTCGTTCAGATTGGGGCCTCGTGCTGCTTGTAACCCTAATTCTACTCCACCCTTCTCTACAATGCAAATCCCGGATCTGGCTTTGACTTTGAAATTGGGTTACGCTATACTGGCGCACGGTGGGGCGCTGGGGGGGGTGATATGACAAGAGGAGAAGAGCCGGAGATGGTCACGATAGCGGCCTGGGTGTGGGTGGCGCTGGCTGCCATCACCGCGGCGGGGGCCGGCCTGCGCTTTTACCGCATCGCCGGGCAGGGCTTGTGGCTCGACGAGGCGTTCAGCCTTTGGATGGCCCGCCACCCCCTGGCCGAGATGCTGCGCTGGACTGTCCACATTGACCAGCATCCGCCCCTTTACTATGGGCTGCTGCACGGATGGACGGCTGTCCTGGGCGATGGGGAAGGGGCCGCCCGGGCCCTGTCGGCGCTGTGCAGCACGCTGACCATCCCGGTGATCTATGGGTTGGGCCGCCGCCTGAGCGGTGGGGATCGCGTGCTGGGGTTCCTGGCTGCACTGGTTCTGGCGCTCTCTCCCTTCCACGTCCGGTTGGCGCAGGAAGCGCGCATGTACGGGCTGCTGGCGCTCGAAGCGGCGCTGGCGCTGCTGGGGTTGCTCGCCCTCCTCCACCCGGAGGAGCGGGATTCCTCCCGTGGACCGCCGTGCTGGCCCTGGGTGATCTATGTCCTCTTCACCGTCGCCGCGCTGCTCACGCACAACACGGCCGTATTTCTGCCTCTCGCCGCCAACCTGGTGGTGCTGGCCCGGTATGTGACCCACCCGCGCCCTTCCCTTTCTCTATCCGCCTGGTTCCTGGCCCAGGCGGCCGTCCTTTTGTTGTGGCTGCCATGGCTCCCGGCCCTGGTCCGCCAAAGTTGGGGGGTCTACCGCGAGTTCTGGCTACCCGCTCCTACGTGGGGAACCATCGTCGGCGCAGTAGGAGCCTTTTTGAGCGACGGCCTGCCCCTGCCGCTACCGTGGAGCTATGGGGTGTGGGGAGCGTTGGTGGGGCTGGCCCTGTTGGGGATGCTCCACCTGCGCCGGTACCCAGGCCGGCTTCCCTTTCTGGGCCTGATATTTGGCGTGCCCTTCCTCAGCGAGGGACTGATCAGCCTGTGGCGGCCCATCTTTTACGACCGCACCTTGATCTGGGCGTCGCTGCCCCTCTACCTGCTGCTGGCGGCTGGCATCCGCCGCTTGAACCGTCGGTCGCTCATTCTTGCCCTTACGGCCCTGCTGGTGATCCTGGTCACCAATGGCCTCTCATTGGGCGAGTATTACGCTCACTTTGAAAAGGAGGCCTGGGACGAGGCCGCGGCCCTGGTGGCGGCGCGGGTGCAGACCGGCGACCTGATCATGTTCCACGCCACCTGGGGGCAGATTCCCTTTGACTATTACTTTGCGTGGTTGTACAATGACCCGACCGGTTCACCAATCGCCGGGCACGGCGTGCCGGTGGACTTGTTCGACCGGGGCGTGTTGGAGCCGAAAATGACCCCGGCCGACGTTCCCCGGCTGCGGACGTTGGTGCGGGACCGGCAGCGGGTCTGGTTGGTCTACAGCCACGATTGGTACACCGATCCCACAGGGCTCGTCCCCCGGACCCTCAGCGCGGAACTGACTCTGCGCCGCCGCTGGGAATTCCACGGGGTACAGGTCTGGCTGTTCGAGCGGGAGATTGGGGAGTAACACAAACACGAAGGATGTGAGGGGGCGTGCAGGGTATGAAACGCAAGGGGCAGGTGGGTGTTCTCTTTCTGTGGCTGGCGGGGCTGCTTCTCGTGGTGTGGGTGGAGCTGGCGCTGGTCGTGGCCCAGCGGGAGCGGGCGCGGGGTCAGACCGAGGGTTTCCCGCCTCCCGTCGTCGAGGCCGATGTGCCGCTGCTGGGCGTCAACGTCGCGTTGGAGCAGTACGAGTCCGACCAGGCGTTGGATGAGGCGCTGGCCCGCATTGCCGATGGGGGGTTCGTCTGGGTGCGGCAGTCCTTCCGCTGGAGCCAGATCGAGCCGCAGCCGGGCCGGTTCGATTGGACGGCGGCCGACCGGCTGTTGAGCGCGCTGGGTCGCCACCCTCGACTGCGGTTGGTGGCTGTGCTCGATGACAGCCCGATCCTCCCGCCCCCGGACTCTGACCGGTTTGCCGGGTTTGCCGCTGCGTTCGCGGCCCGCTACGGCGACCGGGTGGACCATTACCAGGTCTGGGACGAACCGAACCTGGCCGATCGCTGGGGCGGCGGCCCGGTCAATCCGGCCGCCTACGCCGACCTGCTGGCCCGGACGGCCGCCGCCGTGCGCCGGGCCGACCCCGACGCCTCGATTTTGCTGGCCGGGCTGGCCCCCACCGTCGAGACCGGCCCCCAGAACCTGAGCGAACCCCGCTACCTGGCCCGGCTGTACGAGGCCGGCGCCGCTCCCCACTTCGACGTGGTGGTCGGCAAACCGTATGGCTTCGACACCGGCCCCGACGACCGCCGGGTCGACGAGGCGGTGCTCAACTTTTCCCGCCTGCTCCTGCTGCGGGAGGTGATGGTCGCGCGCGGGGACGGGGGCAAAGCGATCTGGGCCAGCCACTGGGGATGGAACTCGCTGCCGCCGCATTGGGACGGCGCGCCTTCCCTGTGGGGGCAGACCGACGCGGCGACTCAGGCCGCCCGCACTGTGGCGGCGCTGGAGCGGGCGCGGACCGAGTGGGATTGGGTCGGCGCACTGATCCTGGAACACTGGCAGCCGCCGGCCTCGCCCGACGACCCGCGCTGGGGGTTCGCGCTGCTGGGTCAGGACGGCGCGCCTCGCCCGGTCTACCACGCGACGGCCCGCTGGGCGGCGGCACTGCCCGACGCGGCGCCGCTCGGTGGCTACCCGGCTCACAACCGCTGGACGACGTACCAGGGAGCGTGGCGCGTCGGCCCTGTCGGCGCGGACGTGGGCGTGGATGGCGATCGGGCGGTTTTTCGCTTTGCCGGGCCGGCGGTCGCGCTGACGGTGCGACGGGGGCCGTACCGGGGCTTTCTCTACGTCACGGTGGATGGTGCGCCGGCCAACCGGCTGCCCCGCGACGGACTGGGGCGCGCTTACGTCGTCCTCTACGACCGTGAGCCGTCCGTCGCCGTCGTCCCCCTGGCGAGTGGCCTGTCGCCCACCACCCCGCACACCGTCACCGTCGTCGCCGAGGGGGGGCAGGGGGAGTGGCCGCTGGTGGACTGGCGCGTGGGTTCGGCGCCGCTCCGGCATGGATGGGGCTGGGCGTTGGCCGGACTGATGGTGGTCGGACTGGCTCTGGTCGCGCTGCTGGCGCAGGACGTTCGTCGGGCGGCGTGGGCGGATTGGGGACGGCGCTTCCTCGCCTGTCCAGAGGGAGTGCAGACGGCGCTGATCGGGGCCGGTGTCGGGATTCTGTGGGCGGCGGCGATCAGTTGGGGGCGAGCGTGGGATCGTCCAGGCACGGTCGCCGGTTGGCTGGTCAGTTTGCTGCTGGCGGGCGTGTTGGCCTGGCTGTTCTGCTACCGCCTCGACCTGGGGCTGGCGGCGGTCGCTGCCACAGCTCCGTTCTACCTGCATCCCGGCCCCGCCTTCTACGGCGCCCTCAGCCTGCCCGAGGCGCTGACCCTGCTGTGCGGCGTGGCCGGGCTGGCCCGGTTCAGGCAGCGTCGGTCGTCCCTCAGGCTGACCCCGCTCGACGGCGCAGTGCTGGCCTGGGTGCTGGCGGCGGCGCTTTCTGGCCTCCTGGCGGCCGAAAAACGGGCGGCGCTGTTCGAACTGCGGACTCTTTTTCTGTTCCCGGTGCTCTACTATGGGGTGCTGCGCTTGGCGCAGGGAGAGCTGGACGACGGGGCCTGGTGGCGGATCGTGGATGGGTGGGTATTGGGGGCAGTCGGCGTGGCGGCGATTGGGCTGCTCCAGTACGGGCTGGGGCGCAACCTGGTGCTGGCCGAGGGAGGGCTGCCCCGCCTGAGGAGCGTCTATCCCTCGCCGAATGGGGCGGGGCTGTACCTGGGCCGGGCGTGGCCGTTGCTACTGGCCGTCGCGTGGTGGGGCAGGGGAGGACGAGGGGAACGGGGTCGCCGGTGGTGGTATGGGGCGGCGTTGGTCCCGGTGTCGTTGGCGGCGGGGCTCTCTTTTTCGCGCGGGGCGCTGCTACTGGGGCTGCCGGCCGGGCTGGCAGCGATGGGCTGGCTGGCCGGGGGGCGGTACCGCCGGGCGGCGTGGGTACTGCTCGGGCTGGGTGCGCTGGCGCTGATCCCGCTGCTGCGGCTACCCCGGTTCGCGTCGCTGCTGAATTTGCAGCGCGGCAGCACTTTCTTTCGATTGGAGGTGTGGCGCAGCGCACTGGTCATGATCCGGGAGCATCCCTGGTTCGGCGTGGGGCCGGGCAATTTCTTGCCGGCCTACCGCTCCCGGTACGTGCTCCCTTCCGCCTGGCAAGAGTTCAACCTGGAACATCCTCACAATATTTACCTGGATCACTGGACGCGGTTGGGATTGGGAGGTCTGTTGGCGGGCCTGGCGGTGCTGGCAAAGTACTTGCACTCGCTGGTTTCACACCTCCGCCGCTGGGGAGCTGTGAACTGCCCGCTGCTGCTGGGTCTTACAGGCAGCGTTGTCGTCCTGCTGGCCCACGGCCTGGTGGATAATACGCTATTCTTTCCTGATCTGATGATCGTCTTTATGCTCACGCTGGCAGTCGGGGGTCGGGATGATTGACAGATGGTTCAAGTTATGTTAGAATAGCGGCTAGTGAGTATGAGGACGCCTGATGATTGATCACTTGTTGCCCGCCCCTAGCAGCTCCCAGCCGTACCCGTTTCCAGGGTTCGGTTAGCGCTGCGTGGGCAACGCCGGTCATTGGCTTGTTTCGTCCATTGCCAGCCTTCCGAATCCGGAAGGCTGGTTTTGTTTAGATGCAATGCGGCCATTCAATTCAGTGTTCTTTAAGGAGGGACGACTACGATGAGACTTGGAGAGCTTTTTGGACAGACCTGGCGCAAACCGCCGGCCGACGCCCAGATCGCCAGCCATCAGTTGCTGGTGCAAGCCGGATTCATACGCCAATTGGGGGCGGGCATTTTTAGCTACCTGCACCTGGCGCAGCGTTCGTTGACAAAGATCGAGAATATCCTGCGGGAGGAGATAGACCGCATCGGCGGGCAAGAGATCACCATGCCGGTCGTGCATCCGGCCGATATTTGGAAGGAAACCCGGCGCTGGTACGAGATCGGCGCCGAGATGGGCCGTTTCCAGGATCGCAATGATCGGGATATGGCGCTGGCGATGACTCACGAGGAGGTCATCGCCGACCTGGTGCGGGGCGAGATCCAGTCCTACAAGCAGCTGCCGCGCCTGCTGTATCACATCCAGACCAAGTGGCGGGACGATCCCCGCCCCCGGGCCGGCCTGATCCGCGTGCGCGAGTTCACCATGAAGGACAGCTACAGCCTGGACGCCGATTGGGAGGGGTTGGATCGCCAGTATCGGGCCCACTATCAGGCCTATTTCGACATCTTCCACCGCTGTGGGCTACCCGTCGTCGCGGTCCGGTCGGACGTGGGGATGATGGGGGGCAAGACGGCTCACGAGTTCATCTACCTGACGCCGGTCGGTGAGGACACGCTGATCATGTGCGACGCGTGTGGCTATATGGCGAACCGCCAGGTCGCCGAGTTCCGCAAGCCGGAGCCGGAGCATGAGACGGCCTTGCCCATCGAAAAGGTCGCCACGCCAGGCACGACGACCATCGAGGAGGTGGCGAATTTCCTGGGCGTGACCAGGGCGCAGACGGCCAAGGCGGTCTTTCGGATGGCGACGGTGGCCGAGGGGCGGGAGGACGTGGAGCGGTTCGTGTTCGCCATCGTGCGCGGCGATATGGACGTGAACGAGACCAAGCTGGCGAACGTCGTCAAGGCCAAGTCCCTGCGTCCCGCGGTGGACGAAGAGATCAGAGCCATCGGCGCGGTGCCCGGCTATGCCTCTCCGATCGGCATTCACGATGCCATCATCGTCGTGGACGACCTGATCCCCCACACGCCGAACCTGGTGGCCGGGGCCAACGACAAGGGGTATCACCTGCGCAACGTCAACTGTGGGCGGGACTACCAGCCGACCGCCGTGGCGGATATTGTGGTGGCCGAGGCGGGGCACGCCTGTTCTGTGTGTGGGTCTACGCTTCGGGCCTCCAAGGGCGTCGAGACAGGCAACATCTTCAAGCTGGGCACTCGTTACTCTGAAGGGTTGGGCTGTACGTTCCTGGGCCAGGATGGCGAGATCCACCCGGTGATTATGGGGTCCTACGGCATTGGGGTGGGGCGGCTGTTGGCGTGCGTGGCGGAGGAGTATCACGACGAGTACGGTCTCGTGTGGCCGATCAGCGTGGCGCCTTACGAGGTTCACGTCGTGGCCTTGCAGGGCGGTGAGGATGCGGCCGAGGCGTTGTACGCCGATCTGCAGGCGGCCGGTGTCGAGGTGCTGT
>Ga0129302_1002459_pt1 | contig 13182 bp, 6 predicted proteins | sample BlaSprsedimmetaG_FD_94476 | JGI IMG/M metagenome (GOLD analysis project Ga0129302, IMG submission 94476) | Hot spring sediment bacterial and archeal communities from California, USA to study Microbial Dark Matter (Phase II) - Blank Spring... | ecosystem: Environmental > Aquatic > Thermal springs... | reverse complement strand
GTTTTTTGAATTTACCTTAAATAATGTTAATGTTTTTCATAATCAAAATTTATTAGCAACTTAAAATTCTTAGCGTCTTTGCGCCTTGGCGTGAGATTCCCTAGTTTTTTCAGTGAAGTCATAATCTTGGCAGTAGAGCGAATTTTATCTAATGATATGTTTGGTCTAAGTTGCGCTTGAGGCGGTTTCTGACCGCTTCAAGCATACTCTGAGCACTCTTGGACGGTGCCAATTGACCATCTATAACTAAGGTAAGTCATAAATACATCATCATCTAGCAGAAGGAGGGATGTCATGAGAATTCGTAATATTTTGTGCAAATACTTCATAGTCGTTACTGTGTTATTTTTATCAAGCCTGGCAATAACAAATCAAGTTGCTGCTAATTCAGAATTGTTCTCTGAGTTACCACCACAATCAGGCCTCATGGATGTTCAAGGTATCAACACTTGGACGTATCTCGGACCAGAACAAGGAGCACCTCAAGTTACACAAATTGTGATTGATCAGAACGACCCCAATATTGTTTATGTAGCTACTAATCAAGGAGTTTTTCGTAGTGTAGATGGTGGCGAGAGTTGGGTTGCTAAGAACGGGGGATTAGGCAGCTATGGGCAATTAGTAGTTACAGGTATTGTGATTGATCCAAGCAATTCCAACACACTTTATATTAGCACTTGGGGAGCTGGATTATTGAGATCCGTCGACGCGGGTGATAATTGGACACCACTTAGCGACCCTTTGCGCCCTTCAAGTCAAGCTTTAACTCAGAATATTCCTGTGCCAGCAGAGGTCGCCGGAATTGGTCCAAGCTATACCTATGAATCAATGGAATCAGCCCTCCCTACTAGTAGCATCTTGGGAATGCCGGTAGCCTGGCAACGTACCGCTGTGCGGCGCGTGGCTATCAATCCAACTAATGCAGCTGAATTGTTTGCTTGTGTAGATGATGGGGGCGGGCTTTATCGCAGCACTGACCGTGGACAAATATGGGAAAAAGTCTTTCTAGGAACCGGTAGCGCGCGCACATATACCTTTGCCCCATCAAATCCAGAGATACGTTATGCATCATTTGGTTCATGGAGCGAAAGTGGTGGTTTTTATCGTACCATTGATGGGGGAGCACAGTGGACTGAAATACCTACTACTACAATTTCAGCGACTGTAATCGCTGTTGCTATACACCCGCAAAATCCAAGTGTGGTATTGGCAGGTACTTCTGGGGCCGGCTTGTATTGGAGTATAGATGGTGGCAATAGCTGGAGTCAAGTTAATTCTTCTGAAAGTACATTTTTTTCAGTAGCCTTCGCACCAAGCGATCCTAATACAGTTTATGCGGGCGGCTTTAACTGGGTTTATCGGAGCACCAATGGCGGCGCTACTTGGAGCAATGCAGATACAGACTTCCCTGCATGGTATATCGAAGGCTTGGCTATTCACCCAACGCAAGCAGAAACTGTCCTGGTAGGTTCCAATACCTTTAGACAGGGCGGGGTCTACAAACGAACCGCCACCACTTCATCCTTTGTGCGCAAACCTGATGGGATGCAATACACTATCGTTTTAGATGTGGAACAAGACCCCAATAACTCCCATATATGGTATGCTTCCACATGGGGAGGAGGGATTTTTCGCAGTGATGATAATGGCATTACCTGGTCTCCCAAAAACTCTCTATCTGTTCCTTATATATATGACATTGAAGCTACACGCGGACCTACGGGTACAATACTTTACGCGGCTACTTTCTATAGCGATTGGGGAATACTGAAAAGTTATGACCATGGTGATACATGGCATGAGGTTAGCAGGAGTTATCCAAGCTACATTGCTTTTGATTTACAATCAGTGCGAGATGATCCTAATTACTTAGTGGCTGCTACTTTTGCGGGGATTCAATATAGTGCTGATGGCGCAAAAACATGGTCTACAGCGTCGGGACTGGGCACTAATACAGGAATTGTATTACGATTATGTGCATTTCCAAATACGGATCGCTTATTAGCTGCCACCTATGGCGGAGGGGTGTTTTATAGTTCCTACAGAGGCCAATGGTGGTATGAGGCCAATACTGGGATTACCTCATACTCAGGGTATCAATTTGTATTTGATGTCGCATGTTCACCTAACACTCCCGGGCTGGCTTACGCAGCCGCCTTAGGCATGTACCGAACGACTGACTATGGAGAAACTTGGACGACCTTCAACTCTGGTATCCCCCCATTGCAATTTCGCACTGTAGATATTGCCTCAAGTACAGGCGATGTTTTCGCGGGCGCTTATGATGCAGGTGTATATCTTGCAGATTATGGATCTAATGCTTGGAGAGATATTAGCACTGGCTTGCTTGAACGCCGAATTCGTTCTTTGCAGGTAGCTAATGGCTCTCCGGTGCGTGCGTTGGCAGGCACCAATGGTAGTAGTATCTGGGAATACACCATTTCGCGACCTGTCTTTGTGCCTACGCGCCGTGTTTACTTACCTTTAGTCTTGCGGGATCATTTTGGCGGGCCGGATAAGTACGAGCCTAACAATAGCTTGGCGCAAGCGTATTCATTACCTGGTCCAGGGACATACTATGCATACATAGGTAGCGCCTCCGATGAAGATTGGTATCGTCTCGATGTAACTACACTGGGCCCTGTTACCATAAAACTCACCAACATTCCCGTGGGTCAAGATTATGATATTTATCTGTACACGGCCAATAATTTACAAATAGGCGTGTCAAATTATGGAGGAAATACAGACGAGCACATTCAATTTATGCCAGCACAAACAGGATCTTATTACCTGCGGGTTGTTGGTTGGCAAGATAGTCATCACACAATCCAAGCATATAAACTAATACTCACTTACAATGGGAGTGTAGGCGCAGGCGATATTCAAGGAGTTATCAGAGAGAATGGCTTGACGCGTGCGGGCGTGCCCGTGGTATTGAACTATTACAATGGTTATCGCGTCACACGAATTACCACATTGACCGATGCTAATGGAGCCTACAATTTTAGGGGTATGCCTTCATTACCTATTTATCATTACTACCAGATAAGCTATCCTAATTATGAGAGGAATGACCAGCGCTTAGGTTATTGGTCTTGTAACTCATTTAGAAGCTATACGGCAGGTCAAGATTACGAAGCTTGTGATTTTGACATAGCTGGCATTACTTTGATTGCCCCACCAAGTGGAGCAACTCGTACTTTTCCCATCACCTTTATGTGGCAAAGTCGTGAATTAGTAGGCGATCAATATCAAGTTTATCTGCGTCGCTATACACCATCCTCTGCTTACTATTATTCGTCTTCTACAACTGGTAGTTCACATACGCTTAATAGTTTACCATCTGGGTTTAGCTATGGCCCTACTAACTATTGGTCAGTGCGAGTGTGGAATGACTATGGCTGGGGCGAAAGCTATTACATTAACCCCTTAATTTTTAGCAGTACTGTGAATAACTCAGTTTTATCGGATGAGCCACCATTAGTAAATCAAAGGCACTGGTTCCAAGATAGAAGTCTAACTTTCGAATCACTATTCTTTGAATAAATTGATGATCATTGTAGCTACTCAGGCATACATATTGTATTAGAATGGTTCGTTTCCACTACAGGTAGTGGTATCTTGCCACCGAGCGGCCTTAAATTTAAGCGAGATGCGCCTGCGATCAAATTTATACCACTATATGCAGTGTGTTTTTGCAATAAACTCCCACCTGTAGTGGTTATATAGGCTGAGTAGTTACTGATCATTTTCGATTATCATAGACTTTTTGCTTAAGTTTTTGCATTTGTCCTGTGTATTTCAAGGAATGCACAGGACAATGCTAATAAAATGGGTGTGTTTCAAATGAGTTAGTAGCCACGCTTTTCATAGCGCATGATTAGGAAAGCGCGGCTACTTTCAACTGAAATGAAACGCACCCTAATAAAATGAGGATCTATGCTCCGTTTTTGTCGTCATTGCGGTCAAGAACTGCTCAATCCCCACGCGCGTTTCTGTGCGCGCTGTGGGGCATCATTGTCCTCTGCTGCTGGCCCTGCCGCCTTGCAGTTACATATCCATGTACCGGGACAAGCAGATCGTTGTTTACCTCTCAACCGCGCCGCTTTCTCCATCGGACGTAACCCGGATAACGATATTGTTTTGCCTGCGGAATATGTGTCCGCGCATCAAGGGCATCTGATGTTACAAGGTGCACACTGGGTGTATACTGATCTTAATAGCACTAATGGCACTTATGTAAATGGCAAACGTGTAACAACAGCCTGGGTGCAAGCAGGCGATATTTTACGCATTGGCGATCCGTTTGGTAACTCAGTAAGTTTGAAGTTGCTATCCCCCTCTGGTAAAGCAGCTGCTGGCGGTACCGTACATATTGGCACCACAACGCTTGGACAAAATTCCACGTTGATTATCGGGCGCAACCCGCAAGCAGACATTGCACTGCCCGCTCCGATGGTTTCCTGGCAACATGCGCGGCTAGAACGTACACCACAAGGCTATCGTTTATATGACCTTAACAGCACCAATGGAACGTATATAAACGGGCAGCGTGTACAACGTCCTACTCTATTGAAACCTGGTGATAAGGTGCAAATAGGCCCCTTCAAACTAGTGTTTCACACATCGCAGATTCAACAGTATGCAGCGCAAGGTGGGATGCGCCTGGATGGCTTACACCTCACACGCGAGGTACAAACGGATAAAGGCGTCAAGCGCATTCTCAATGATGTCAGCGTCTGTGTCTATCCGCGCGAGTTTGTGGGTTTAGTGGGTAGCAGCGGCGCAGGTAAGACAACGTTGATGAAAGCCTTGAACGGATTTACACGGGTCCAGGGCGAGGTGTTGGTTAATGGCGACGATCTTTATCGTCAGTTCAATTTATATCGTACCCTCATCGGTTATGTGCCTCAGGATGATATTATTCACCGGGATTTAACTGTGGCTGCGGCATTACGCTATGCCGCGCAGCTCCGCCTACCGGCAGATACATCCATGTCCGATATAGAAATTCGCATAGATACGGTATTGACACAAGTAGAAATGCTGGCCCAAAAAGAGCAACCTATTAGCCTGTTAAGTGGGGGCCAACGTAAGCGCGTGAGTATAGCAGTTGAGCTATTGGCAGATCCTAAGCTATTTTTCTTGGATGAACCTACCTCGGGATTAGATCCAGGGTTAGACAAGAAAATGATGCAAACTTTGCGTAATCTGGCGGATGATGGGCGCACAATCCTGCTCGTAACTCATGCTACAACAAATATTGCGCAATGTGATTTGATTTGTTTTATGGCGCAAGGACGCATAGTTTATTTTGGACCACCGCATGAAGCTGCTAACTTTTTTAGCGTTAGCAGTGGCGATTTTGCTGATATCTATTCAGCTATAGATAATCCAGATCCAAAGGTAGCGCGGCAACAAGCCCGAGATTGGGAAGCCCGGTATCAACAATCTCAATATTACCAGCAGTATGTAGTCAACCGTTCTGCTGCGTTGCAACGAGGCCATGTTTCTAACTCAGCCAAACCAACCGCGCAAAGTTCTAATGTTAATCCGCTCCGTCAATTTGCCATTTTGACGAAACGTTATTCGGAATTAGTGCGGCGAGATAGGTTGTTGATGACCGTACTTTTAGCTGTTATGCCAATCATTGGCGTACTATTATTGATCATCTCTAAACCCAACTGGTTGACCGGTGATACACCCGCAGCTATTGAGCAGATGCTACAGGAAGATTTAGCAGCCGGCGAGACTTTTGCCAATTATGTCATCGCTGGGAGAAGTCAAACTGTTCTGTTTGCTATGGGCTTAGCCGCTGTGCTGTTAGGGTTGTTTGCTGCTTCTTACGAAATAGTTAAAGAACAGCCGATTTATGAACGCGAGCGGATGGTTGCTCTGAAAATAATTCCTTATCTGGGATCAAAGCTCGTGGTGTTGGGTGCATTCGCCTTACTTCAATGTTTTTTGTTGTTACTTGTGGTTGGATTACGAATAAAACTACCCCTTGAAGGCGTGTTCTTACCCGCTGTGATAGAATTGTACATCACGCTGGTGTTAGGGGCGTTAGTCGCCATTGCCATGGGATTATTCGTTTCCGCCCTGGTTCCCAACACAAACACGGTCATCTATATTGTTTTGCTAGTTTTATTTTTCCAGATTATTTTCTCGGGCGTGCTCTTCGATTTACCCGGTTTCGCAAAAAACTTCTCCTATTTGACGCCGACTCGCTGGGTAGTTGAATCTATGGGAATCTCCGCCAACATAGAAAAACTAAACGCGCTTTCGCAAAATATGTTTCAACCAGACCCAGCTACACGCGAAGTTTCTATTTCAGCTCCAGAAATAGACCCGGATTGGGAGCCTTTCTCAGTGATAACTGAAACGCTTTCTGTACCTTGTAATTGTTCTCCAGGACACGCTTACACTGTTCCTATTGATGTCCTACAATGTTCTCCTAATACTGTTATCACCAGAACCCGGACTTTAACTGAAACTGTTGAATTTGCCCCAGAACCGGTATTGGTTGAATCGCCTGCTAAATTCCAGCTCAACTATGAACGCTCATTTACCCATTTGATGTGGAACTGGTTTGTTTTATGTTGTTTTGGTGCGCTGTTTTTCTCAGGCACACTATGGCTCATAAAAGCCAAAGATGTTGGATGATCAAAACGCAAAATTCATCAATAGTATGACTATCTGGAGATAGGCATAATGGAGACAGTATGCCAGTTTGTAATTATTGCGGTGCTTCTAATAGGGAAGGGACTCATTATTGTAAGCAATGTGGGAAATCATTGCTGCTAAGTGTTGCCCCTGAATCTACAACCCTGTGTCCGCAATGTGCTACCCGATTACGCGCAAATGCCCGCTTTTGTAAAGCTTGCGGTAGCACATTAAATATGACCGCACCGGCAATGCGGTTGTGCCCCCACTGTGGGCAATCATTAAGCGCGCGCGCGCGCTTTTGTAAGCATTGTGGGCGTTCCACACAAACTACATCGGCCAACTCATGTTTGCAATGTGGACACCCCCTACGCCCTAACGCCCGCTTTTGTTCGCTTTGTAGAACCCCTGTATCGGTTACTCTCCCTGCACCGCCTCCTAAACCCGTAAAACAGCCTGCATCCAACGTTGGGCGCACGGCTAGTGGGCGACTGTTAGGCGCCTCTACCTTGATGGAGCGCTATGTTATTTTGGAACGGATCGCGAAGGGCGGTATGGGAGCAATCTACCGCGCGATGGATAAACGCTTGGGGGACAGGATTGTCGCGATCAAAGAAATGGCTGAATCGGCCATTGCCCCCGCAGAACGCAAGCAGGTAATTGAATCTTTCCAACGTGAGGCTGAATTGTTAGCCACGTTGCAACACCCGAATCTCATCCACGTTACGGATACATTTCAGGTGCAAGATAGCCATTACATGGTAATGGAGTATATTCCCGGCAAAACACTGCAAACCTTGCTAGATGAGCAGACCAAACCCTTTGCTGAAGATCAAGTCTTACTATGGGCAGAGCAACTATGCGGCGTATTGGCTTATCTGCACGCACAAACACCCCCTATTATTTACCGTGATATGAAGCCCTCCAATGTGATGATTGTGGAAGATAGCGATGAAGTCAAACTTATTGACTTTGGTATTGCGCGCTTCTTCAAACCTGGTAAACGCAAAGATACGATTCAGTTTGGCACAGATGGCTATGCCCCGCCGGAGCAATATGGGAAGATGCAAACGGATGAACGTTCCGATGTCTACGCGCTAGGGGCGATGTTGCACCAATTGCTAACTTTACGCGACCCGCAAACGGTGCTATTTCAATTCCCATCGGTTAAAAGCCTAAACGCGCAGGCAAGCTCTCGTGTAAGCAACGCCATTGCCAAAGCCGTACAGCCCAATAAGGATAAACGGCATCAAAATATCCCTGACTTGTGGAAAGATTTGACTGGCGATAAAGCCGCTGAACTCATGATTCCACAACAGAGCGCGTTACTCCCCCAGCCCTCTCTGGATATTGCATCAGCTCCTGAAGGGGGGATTTCCGGTCCGTTACTGGACATAGGGCGCATTACAATGGGTCTCAATGCGCCCTATGGTAGCTTGCGCATCCCAGTTGCGGCGGGCGAGGTAGCCCGAGTGGTATCTGAGGTCCCCTGGTTACGCCTGACGGAATCTACGGTTGATCCAGCCCGCCAGGAAGTTGGTATTGCGCTTTACACAGCCGCCTTGAAAACGCCCCGGTTACGCCTCCAGGGGAACCTTCTCAAACGCTGGCTGGATGTGCATACACGCTTTCTCGTGCCTACGGATCAAACCCTCTTTGGGCGGGTGCGCGTCGAGCGCAGCAATGGCGCTACCGAGACAATTCCTGTCACCCTGGCGGTTGCGCCGCCAGGGTGGCAACTTGCCGGCGGTTGGACCATCACCATCGGGCTGATGTTGACAGAGCTCGGTGGGGTGATGGGGATTCTCCTGGCAATGTTAGCCGCTTTCTTTTGATTGTGGAGGGTGCAATGCCATTAGCGACCGGTACACTGGTGGGTGAACGCTACAGTATAGCTGCTCTATTGGGACAGGGTGGGATGGGGTGCGTGTATCGCGCCTGGGATGTGCGTCTGCAAGTGCATGTAGCTTTGAAAGAAATGGCTCCCCAACCGGGACTGGATTATGCAACGCTTGACCAGTTGCGCGAACAATTCCGCCGTGAAGCTACGGTCTTGGCGCGGTTGAGCCACCCGCACCTGGTGCGTGTTACGGATTTTTTTGAAGCGCAGGGCAATGCTTATCTAGTAATGGAGTTGATAAGTGGTGAAAGCCTGGATCACGCCATCACTTCACATGGAGCTTTTTCAGAATCTCAAGTAATGATATGGGCTACGCAGATTCTCAGTGCTCTTGTTTATTGCCACAGCGAGGGCATCATTCACCGCGATATCAAACCGCAAAATGTTATCATTCGCCCTGATGGGCAAGCCGTGCTGGTTGATTTTGGATTGGCAAAACTCTGGAACCCTGGCGATCCACGCACCCAGACGGCGCTCCGGGGCATGGGGACGCCTGAGTATGCGCCGCCTGAGCAATATGATGTTTCAGCGGCGCATACCGACGCGCGCAGCGATCTATACAGTCTGGCCGCAACCCTATATCATGCGTTGACCGGACAGGCGCCACCAACAGCTACCATGCGCATTGTGAATCCTAAAGCCTTGATCCCTATATGCCAGTTGAATCCGGCTGTGAGCACCCATCTTGAAAAAATCTTGATGCGCGCTTTGGAACTACAGCCTGAAGCGCGTTTCCAGACTGCCCAAACTATGCTGAACGCATTCTCGCGACAAGCTTCTAAGATTGGTTTTTCAGGTTCAGCATCCCCACGACAAATTGCAACTTATCATCCGCCTAAACGCGCGCGCGCGTTATGGCCGCTGCTGGGTGGGCTTGTGGGGTTTCTTATCCTATTGAGCGGCGGCGTATGGAGCATCAACGCGCTGCTTGGGGGAGACAAAACACCTGCTTCAGCAACGTTATCATATAATCCGACAACACAATCAGCAACCATAGCCCCTACAGTTACGCCATCTTTCCCACAACCCACTTTGACAGCGACTTCCACGATAGTAGTTCCTCCTACACCCCCATCAGACCACACCTTGCGCATCTATTTCGATTCCAACCGCTCAGGGGATTGGGATATTTACGCCATCAACCCTGATGGCACAGCGGAAACTGTCGTGATTCGCATCGCCGGGAGCGGGCAAGGAGATGTGGCCTGTAACTCCCACACCAGACAGATCGCTTACGATAGCGAGCAAGATGGCAACTGGGAAATTTACACAGCGGATTGGACCGGTGCCAATCCTATCAACCGCACACGGCACCCGGCCAACGATGAAGAACCAGCCTGGTCAACCGACGGCCGTTACCTGGCGTTTAAGTCTGATCGCACTGGCAACTGGGATATCTGGGTGTTAGATTTGTATACCCAAGACTTATTCAATCTGACGCAACACGCAGCTGACGACCGTCACCCCACCTGGTCTCCCGACGGCCAATGGCTTGCCTTTATCTCTGACCGCAGTGGTAACTGGGACATTTACAAAATTCGGGTTGATGGGACGACGCTCACACAGTTGACTGCGACTCCCAGCGAAGAACGTTTCCCCAGTTGGTCGCCGGATGGGCAGTGGTTAGCCTTTCACGCCCGTCCTACTGCCAACGCCGATGCTGATATTTATGTAATGGATAGCAATGGCGCAAATTTGCGGCGTTTAACGGTTACATCCGGGGATGATTGGGCACCAGCCTGGTCCCCAGATGGGACGCGCATCGCCTTTACTTCTTACCGGGATGGCAACAATGAGATTTATGTGATGAATAGCGATGGCGGCAATCCTACCCGATTGACGTATAACACCCAAGGGGATACCTGGCCCTGTTGGATGCGTTTGCCTTAAACAAATTCCTGCTCAAGCGATACGTGAGGTGCTTATGGCTCAAGTCACTTGCCCAAGTTGTGGTTATCTCAATGCAGCAACCAATCAGCGTTGCGCCCAGTGCAATGCTGACCTATCCGCTCGCCGCATCCCGTCCCAGCCCAGCGCGCCGGCGCAAAAGTCGCCCTGGCGCGCTTTCAAGGAATGGTTGGACAAGCCGTTTCAGATCTCTATACCTGAACCCCTACTTAAACTATTCGGTAAAAGTGCCCCCCAGCAAGCCGCGCGCCCCAATACCCAAATTTTGTCCACCCCGATTGCTGATGGGAAACAGCCGCAGCAGGAACCTACCCTACCGACGCGGTTAACCGCCGGACGGCCTATGCCTACCGCGCCTATCTCCTCGCTCAATGCTCCCCAGCCGGAGCCTTTACAGCCCTTAGCTCCTGGTGCTACGCTAAACTATACGACTACTACACCCCATCAACATTACCTGATTACATCTGTAGCGCGGTTGACGTATACCACCTACTATAACGCTCTGGATCTGGTCTGTCGCCAGTGCCAAACTAACCATCTGGCCGCGCCCGCCGATGGGCTATGCCCGCAGTGTCGCGCGCCGCTCATGCCGGTCTTGATCCATGAACATCCCATTCCTGAACCACCGGCTATAACCTCCCACATTCCTGAGGTCTTAGCCCTGAGCCAGAACATTCCAGAGGTGCTGAAACATCGCGCCATCCTTCACTATGCCAGAAATGTATTCACGGTGGTTGAGCATCCAGGCAGGTGGGGGGTCATCGTGCGCGGGCGGCAACAGCGCTCGTTGGATCAGGGCTTGGCCGCGGCCATGCAAATCGGGCGCGTCATTGCCCGATTGCACGCGCTCAACTTCACCTTTGCCGGTAAAGGCCCGGCGTTGCGCGAAGCGCTGATCAGCAGGGGGGGGACGGCTGATCTCTACCTGGCGGATTTAGGGATGTGCAATCTGTTAGCGACGAATGCGACCGATAGTCACAAACAACGCAGTTGGGATATTGCTTTTGTCGGGGAGCTGCTCTTCTACCTGATGACCGGCAAAGAGGCCGCGCTCAATCAGCTCAACCCTTTGCCCCCGACTTTGATCCCCATTGTGCAGCGCGCTATGCAGGGTGAATACGCCAGCATGATGGCTTTACTGACCGATCTGGAGCGTACTCCGGCTACGGCGCTCCCCGACCGACCGCTCAAGCCCATGCATGGGCAGCTTTCAGACCCCGGACGGCAGCACGCGGTCAATGAGGATACGCTGGTCACGTTTACGTTCGATAAAGAACAGGATCGCAAAACCGTGCCAATTGGCTTCTATCTGGTCGCCGATGGCATGGGCGGGCATGACGCCGGCAATGTTGCCAGCCGCACCGTGTATGAGGTCGTTACCAGCACAATCTTGAATATGCAGGTGTTGCCCGATATCCAAAAATCCACGCGCAAGCTGGGGAATGATGTGCCTGGCGAGCTGTTGAAACACGCGATTCAAGAAGCCAATGCCAAACTCTCCCGCCAGGCGCAAGCGCGTGGCAGTGATATGGGTTCGACGGTGACGGCGGCGTTGCTGATCGGGAATCTGGCGACAATTGCCAACGTGGGCGATAGCCGCACCTACTGGTTGCGCGGCGGGCGCATGGAACAGATCACGCAGGATCACTCGCTGGTTGCGCGCCTGGTAGATGCCCAGGTCATCAAGCCGGAAGAAGTGCGCCAGCATCCACAACGCAACCAGATCTATCGCTCGCTAGGACAAAAATCGGACGTGGTAGTGGATACCTTCACCATTACCCTGGAGCGTGGCGACCGGCTGTTGCTCTGTTGCGACGGCTTATGGGAAATGGTAGAAGATGGCGATATCCAACGGCTGGTGGAGCAGGCGCGGACGCCGCAAGAGGCCTGTGATGCGCTCGTGGCTGCAGCGAATCGCGCCGGCGGCAAGGATAACATCTCCGTGATTGTGGTCGAGATGGTCTAATTCAGAGTGAGGTGAGACACTTATGAAACTCAAACCGGTACATTTCTTATTGGGGCTAGGAGCGTTATTGCTCATCGGCGCATTGGCCCTCAGCGGCGGGTGGCTCTTGGGCCGCGCCCTATCACCTGATTCCACCGTAACACCCACACTAACGGGCACGCTGCCTATAGCGCAACCTACAACGGCAGCAAACACTCCCACATCGCCTGCGCCAACAGCGACGCCTGATGCTGCTACAACGCCACGCGCCACATCCACGCCGCGTCCCACCGCGATGCCAACACTTGTCCCCGAAACACAAACCGTGCGCCAGAGAGATACTGTGCTTGAAGTTTGTCGGCGGCATTGCCCGCCCGGAACAGACTATGATATGCTACAGCAATGTGTACAAGGTATTGCTGATCTTAACACTCATCTTAATCTGGAATGGCGTGGTAATAATCTGATAATACACCCTGGGCAAGTATTAAATATGCCCCCATGTCCGTGAGGTAAACAGATGGTCAACCCTGGAATGGTCTTGCAAAACCGGTATCGCATCCTCTGCGAGGTAGGCGGCGGGGGGATGGGTACGGTTTATCTGGCGGAGGACACCCGGCTGCCAGGTCGGCAATGCGCCATCAAACAGCTCTCGCCGGCGGATTTAGCGGCTTCCGAACGCAATCAGGCTATTCAGGCCTTCCGGCAAGAGGCCAGCATTTTGGCGAATTTGCAGCATCCAGGATTGACGCCCGTGACGGAT
>Ga0129302_1002458_pt1 | contig 13183 bp, 8 predicted proteins | sample BlaSprsedimmetaG_FD_94476 | JGI IMG/M metagenome (GOLD analysis project Ga0129302, IMG submission 94476) | Hot spring sediment bacterial and archeal communities from California, USA to study Microbial Dark Matter (Phase II) - Blank Spring... | ecosystem: Environmental > Aquatic > Thermal springs... | reverse complement strand
TTACGCCACCTGGGCCGAGTCCGCCTTCCGCATGGCCTGGGACGGCGCCAACTGGGATTACGAGGGCGACCTGTTCGTCTACTTCGACACAGCCCCCGGCGGGGCCGAGACGCTCTACGATCCCTACACCGCCACGGTCAGCACGACCATCTACCTGCCGGGCAACCTGCCGCCAGTGGACACGTCCGCCTGGCCTGAGTTCGAGCAAATCCACCACCAACAGCTCGTCACCCCAATGCTCAACCTGGCGATGCAGGCCGACCTCCTGTTGTGGGTGCAGAGCACCGTCACCGCCACGCTGCTGCGCTGGGACGGCGGCGCCTGGGTCAGCCCGACGCTGCTCAGCGCCGACCACTACCGCTGGGACGCCGGCCTGACCGACCTCTACCTGCCCTTCAGCCCGACGCTGGGCATCACCCAACCGGCCGCCAGCGCGCTCAACCTGCTGGCCGTGGCGAGCGAGGAGCAAGCGCTCCGCCTGTGGGCCACGATGCCGGACCGCAACCTGGTCAGCAGCGAGCGGGTGGTCAACCCCACCGCCGGGCTGGCGGCGCGGGAGGAACACATCTTCGCCCTCACCCACCCCTACCGCTGGATCAGCCTGGGCTCCGGCATCTGCCCCAATGACCCGCTGATGGGGTGGACCGGCGAGACCTTCCCAGAGAGCGACCTGCGGGCGCGTCTCAGCGCGGACCCCGTCGGCGCGACCTTTGCGCTGATGGGCGACGACCTGTATCACCAGTGGCGCGCCTTCTACCAGGATGAGGGGCCAGAGGGCCGCCAGTTCGATTTCCTCGACCACAGCCACCCGCCCCTGGGCCACGGCGACGCCGTCACTTACACCCTGCAGGTGGAAAATCGCGGCCCGGTGACGGCGACCGGCGTGCAGGCGTTCGTCTCCGCCTACTATGCCCTCAGCCTTTCCGACGCGACGACGGACACGGCCGGCTACCGCGAGTACCGGGCCGTGGACGTCGGCGACGTGGCCGCCGGCGCGACCGTCACCGCCGTCATCACCGGCGTGGTGGACGTGGAGACGAACTGGCGCTACGACCAATGCGTGCTGACCCACACCGTCGCCGAATGCCAGCCGCTGCGGGAGTGGGCCGTGTTGGAGGGGCTGGTCTTCGACGCGCGCACCCCGCTCACCCTCACCAACGACCTGCCGCTGGAGCCGGCCTGGGAGTGGCTGTGGGCCGATCACCGGGTGGACAATGACCCGCCGCAGCACGTCGGCATCCAGGGCCCGCTGGCAGTCGTCCGCCCGCTGACCAACACGGTGCACGGGTATGCCTCCGACGTCTCCGGCGTGCCGACGGTCGAGCTGCAAGTGCGCGATCCGCTCAGCGCCACCACCGTCATCACTTGCACCGATCCCACCCCTGCCGACGGGCGCTGGACGTGCGACTGGGTGGTCAGCGGCGACGATGGCGATGAGTTCGGCTTGCGCGCCCGCGCCACCGACGGCTACGGGCACGTGGGGGCGTGGACCTCCCCCTGGGTGGTGGTGACACTAGACGCGACCCCGCCCACCGTCACGCTCGACGTTGCAGCGCGGGATGCGGTCAGCGGTCAACTGATCGGCCCCGCGGGCTACCTGCTCACCGGCGTCTTCACCGACAGCTACAGCCAGGGCAGCGTCCAGGTCTGCCGCGAGACGACGGAGGGGACGGCCTGTGACGCAGCCATCACCGTCCTCAGCACCCGGGCCCCCACCGACACCGCCCGTCGCTACGACGACGCGCCGAGCACGCCCATCACCATCGGCGCCGCCATTACCGGCGCTGCCTGCCTGACGCGCACCTTCGCCGTCGGCGAGGACTTTATCCTCGGCGACGTGGATCTCGGTTTCACCGCCGCCATCTCCAACCGCGAGGAACTGGTGGTAGACCTTTTCTCTCCGGCCGGGACGAGCGCGCGGGTGATCGCCGGCCTGGGCAGCGACGCCAACCTGTACGCGGACTATGACGTCTGGCTGGACGACGCCGCGCCGGGCGCGCTCCACAACCGCGCCGACGACGACCCGACCGCGCCCTACTTCGACCGCGCCGCCCGCCCCGACGCCGCCTTGAGCGTCTTCAACGGCCAGCCGGTCAGCGGCACCTGGACGCTGCGCGCCTGCGACCTGCTGCCGCTGGTCAATCAAGGCGACTACCACCGCGCCCGTCTCAGCCTGACGCCGCAGAGCAGCGCGCTCTCCTCGGCCGGGACGTGGGCCTACCGGCTGCCCACGCCGGAAGCCCACGACGGCGTCACCCAAACGATCCGCATCTACAGCCTGGACGACCTGGGCAACCGGCTCGTCGCGCCCATCGCCCTGACCTACACGCTGGACACCGTGGCCCCGGCGCTGACCGTGACCACCGTCCTCACGGAGGTGCACCTGGCGGCTCCGGCTCCGGTGTTGAGCGGGACGGTGCGCGACTCCGGCGGCCTGGAAGCGGTCTACTTGCGAGTGGACCCGCCCGACGGCGCTTCCTACCGCGACGCGGCCGCGGACGATGGGGAGAATTGGCGCTTCACGCTCCGGCCGACCCGGCCGGGGACGCATACCCTGTGGACCGAGGCCTACGACCAGGCCGGCAACGTCCGCGTGGACGGGCCGTACCCGGTGACCGCCGTCTACACGCCGCTGCTGGCGGTCGAGATCGAGGGCCCCACCCGCGTGCTGACCGGCGCGCTGGTCGCGCTCCAGGCCAGCTACACCCCCACCGACGCCACCGGGGTCGAACTCGTGTGGCACGACGGCCGCACCGGCGACCGCATCACTTACGTCTGGCCGGAGGGTATCTACACCGCCGTCGTCACCGCCACCGACGCGGGCGAGAATGCCGTGACCGCTGCCCACACCATCACCGTTGTCTGCCCGGTGGTGGAGGCGGCGTGGATCACCGGCCCGACGACGGCGCTCAGCGGGACGGGCGTCACGCTCTACGGCGTCTACACCGCTACCGACGACATCACCAACGGCGTCACGCTACTGTGGGACAACGGCGTGTTCGACGCGAGCGCGGTCTACACGTGGACAGAGCTGGGGGCGCATACCGTCGTCTTTACCGCTGCGGGGGCCTGCGGCGCTCCTGCTACTGCCACGCACACCGTCACCGTGACGAGCGTCTGCACAGAGGTGCAGTCCGTCAGCATCAGCGGGCCGACCACGGCGCTCAGCGGGACGGCGATCACACTCCACGCCGCCTACACCCCCACCGACGCCACCGGCGTCGCGCTCCTGTGGGACAACGGCGCGGTCGGCGCGAGCGCTGAGTACGTCTGGACGTCGCCGGGCGTCTACACCGCCGTCGTCACCGCGACGGGGGCCTGCGGCACCCCCGTCACCGCCACGCACACCGTCACCGTGACCGAGGTCTGCACGGAGGTGCAGTCGGTGAGCATCAGCGGGCCTACCACAGCCCTCAGCGGCACGGCGATCACGCTCCACGCCGTCTACACACCGACCGACGCCACCGGCGTCGCGCTCCTGTGGGACAACGGCGTGGTCGGCGAGAGCGCCGAGTACGTCTGGACGTCGCTGGGCGTCTACACCGCCGTCGTCACCGCCACAGCGGCCTGCGGTAGCCCCGTCACCGCCACCCACACCGTCACCGTGACCACTGACGCATTGCCGCCTGGTGTCCCGGTGCTGATTGCCCCTCCCAACGGCCACGTCACGACAACGCAGGCGATCACCTTGGAATGGCAGGCGGGGCCAGGGCCGGATCCCACCGGTTACAACCTCAGCCTGGACAGTGTGGTCATCACCAGCACCGCTGTGACGTCGCCCACCCGGCTGGCCCTTGGCGTCCACACGTGGACGGTGCGCGCGTACAATGACGCCGGCTACTCGGACTGGGCGAGCGTGTGGATGGTCACAGTCACGCGACATCGCATCTACCTGCCGCTGGTGCTCAGGAACCACTAGAAACGAAAACAGAACGTCCGCTGCGAAAACACGGGGGTCGCCCCTAATACAGGGCGACCCCCGTTGTGTGTGTTGATGATCCGGCGAAGAGATCAGCACTTAAAAAGAGGGGGCCGCCGGGATATCCAGCGGCCCCCTTGATGTTCTGTCCCATCAGCCCTTGTGGATCTCTCGGATCCGCAAGGAGCACAGGAAAGTGACTGTTAACTAGCCATTCCGCATCACGAGAGGTAGATAGATCGTGGGAGACCGTAAAGTGATGGATTTCTCGACCGTCTCCTGGCTTGGACAGGCGTTGGTGGCCGTCATCGTCACACTATATGTCAGCGTACTCGAGAGCGCATAGGTGTGCGTGACAATTTGGCCGCTGCCGACACTGCCATCGCCAAAGTCCCACGTATACGTGATGGGTGGAGAACCCACTATGACAGTGCCACTAAAGCGCACGACCAGAGGTGAGGTCTCCACAGCCGTAAAGTCAGCGCCAGCGACGTGCACGCAACTGGCGGTAAAGGTCGCCGTGACCACCTTGTCGCTGTCCATCGTGATGGTTTCGGGATTATCCGCGCCGCTCAGGTCGCCATCCCAATTTGCATTCAAGAGTCTGGGCGGTTACCCTACGCATTTTCGGTGTTCAGTAGACGCCAAAATATCAGCGTCGTGATCACGTCCACCGCGTTCCAAAATGGAACGTATCCAGGGAAAAAAGCTGCGGTGGGCAAATTGCCCACCGCAGATCAAGCGGATCAAGACCGCTCGAGTCTAGAAATTCATCCCGAGGTTCGCCTGAAAAAAGTTAGCTTCCGCGTCTGTAGCGAATCCTCGGTTTCGTCAGAGGACTCGCCTAACGTTTCAAAACGAGCGGCAGATTGTTGCTTTTACAGTTGTGGTTCATCATCGTTTTTTGCAAGCCCCGCAGGCCTAGAGCATGCGCACCACAACCCGTCCATCCCGCCACAGCCCCTCCAGGTCGTAGTAGGCCCGCACCTCTGGCTCGAACAGATGCACGACGACTCCGCCATAATCCATCAACACCCACCCGCTGTCAGGCTCTCCCTCGATGCGCAGCGGTTTAACGTCGAACACCTCTTTTATCCGCACCTTGACATCGCTGACGATCGCCCGCGACTGCCGATGGCTGGCGCTGCTGGCAATCACGAAATAGTCCGCCAGGATAGAGACCGGGCGAATGTCGAGCAGCACAATGTTCTCCCCCTTCTTGTCGGCCAATACATCTATCACAGAGCGGGCCAATTCCAGTGAATCCACTTCCGGTATCATACGCGTCACGCACTCCTCCACAATTCTATCACGTCGGCGGCCGAATCGGCGGCCGCCAACGTCACCATCAACTTGATCCGCGCCTTCTGACCATTCAGCCCCTCGGCGAACAGACAGCCCAGTTCGTTCAACGTGCGATATCCCCCCGGATAGCCATACGCGTCCCACACCCACCCCGCAGGACAGCGACTGGCGATCACCACCCATACGCCCTGAGCCATCGTCCGTTCGATGACCGGTATCCACCACGGCGGCACACGTCCGCCGCCCAGCCCCTCGATGACGATGCCCCGAACGCCCCGCTCCCCGGCCGCCTCCAGCAGGTCCGCCTCCACGCCCACCGTCAGCTTGAGCAGTGCGACGCGCGGTTCGAGGCCGCGCCACGGGAGCACACGCCGCTCCGGCCGCTGCCCAACGATGACCCGGTTCCCCTCCACCCGGCCTACCGGCCCCCAGGCCGGGGATTGAAACGTCGCAGGGCTGAGGGTGTGTATCTTGGTGACGTATCGAGCGGCGTGAATTTCGTCGTTGAGGACGACCACCCCGCCCCACCCTCTTGCCTGGGGCGCGGCCGCCACTCGCACGGCCGCCGCGAGATTTGCGTACCCCTCGTATCCCACATCGGAGGCGGTGCGCATCGCGCCGGTGAGCACCAGCGGCTTGTCGCCCGGCACGGTCACGTCGAGCAGATAGGCTGTCTCCTCCAACGTGTCGGTCCCGTGAGTGACGACGACCCCCGCCACGTCTGACCTCTCGACCAGCACGGCGACCCGCTCCCGGATCTGGCGCACCGTCTCCAACGTAAAGTGGGAACTGGGCAGATTGACCAGTTCCTCGGCATACAGTTCTGGCAGGTCGGCCGGCAGCGCCGACCGAAAGTCGGTCGCGCCCAGCATGGGGACAGCGCCCCCGGTTGCCCCATCCTGCTGCATCGCGATGGTGCCTCCCGTCGTCAAAATTGCAATACGCTCAGGCTGTTCACCGGACACGCCGATCTCCTCCATACGTCCTCCCCCCTGGGAGGGCTACGCCTCCAACTCCAGGGAGACCACTTGAGAGACAGCGTCCGCTCCCATCGAAACCCCATAGATGGTGTGCGCCGCCTCGGTCGTCACCCGGTTGTGAGTGATGACGATGAACTGGGTCTGTTCGGCCAACTCTTGCAGCAGCGTGCGAAAGCGCCCCACGTTCGCCTCATCGAGCATCGCATCCACCTCGTCCAAGACGCAGAAGGGGGTCGGGCTGACGTGCAAAATCGAAAACAGGAGCGCCACCGCAGTCAGGGCACGCTCGCCGCCCGAGAGCAGCGCCAATCGCTGCGCCCGCTTGCCGGGAGGACGGGCGACGATGTCCACCCCGGTGCTCAACAACTCCTCCGGCTCGGTCAACTCTAAGCGCGCACTGCCGCCGTTGAACAGGGCGGTGAACACCTCCGAGAACCGGGCCGCCACCGCGTCAAAGGTCTCCCGAAACGCGGCCGCCATCACGTCGTCCAGTTCGGCCACGACCTGGCGCAGTTGAGCCGACGCTCGCTCCAGGTCGGCCAACTGCTCCGTCAGGAAGCGGTGCCGTTCTTCGACCTCGATGTAATCCTCCGGCGCATTCGGGTTGACGGAGCCGAGCCGCCGCAGGTGGGCCTTGAGGCGCTGAATCTCGTCGTCCAGCCCCTCGGGCAGCATCTCCACGACAGGCAGTTGAGAGACCAGGGGGCGTAACGGCAGCGGAGTCTGGGCCGTGACGCTCTCTGCCAGCTCGAGTTCCACCAGACCCAGGTCCTCCTCGATGCGCCGCCCCAGCATCTCTAGCTCGTCCCGGCAGCGGGCAACGTCCAATTCAGCACGCCCCAGGCGGGTCTCTGTATCCCGCACTCGATCACGCGACCGCTGGACCTGTTTCTCCAGATCGGCCTGGTTCTCCCGCAGGTGAGCCAACTCCCCCTCGGCCGGCTGGATGCGCGTTCGCGCCTGGTCCAGCGCTCCCTCCAACCGCGCAGTCTCGGCGCGCAGCGCCTGAATGCGCTCGTCAATGGCGGCCTGCTCTCTCCCCAGCTCTTGGATCCGCTGGTGACGCGCCGTCAACTGCGCCTGGAGGCGCTCCAACAACGATTCCTCCCGCTCCAGGGCGGTCCGGTGACTGCGCAGCATCTCCTCGGCAACCGCCGCCTCGGTCCGGGCCGGGCCGACGGTCTCCCGCTCGACGCGGGCCGCTTCCTCGCTGGCCGCCGCCGCGGCCTGGCTCAACGCCTGTACCTGGGCCTCCAGTTCTTCGATATGCCCCGCCTCCGCTTGCTGTTCCCCCTCAAGCTCCTGAATGCGCCGCTGCACGTCTGCCAGGCGCACCTGGAATCCCTCTCCCACGGCAGTCTCTGCGGCTCCGTCCCCGCCCTGTACCCGAGCGGCGATGGCGGCCCGCTCCGCCTCCAGCTCATCCGCCTGTTGACGCAAGCCCCCCACCTGGACCTCCAACTGGTCCAGCAGCGATTCCTCCCGCCGCAGGGCAGCCTGCTGACTGCGCAGCGCTTCCCTGGCAACCGCCAGCTCGGTCTGGGCCTTGCCGATGGCCTCCCGGTGAGCCTGCTCCCGCTCCTCGCGCTCGGCGGCCGCCTGCCGCTCCAACGCCTGCCCGCGCACTTTCAGCGCCGCGATCTGCTCGTCCTCCTCCCGCTGCTGCTCCTCGATCTCCCGGCAGCGCCGCCGCACCTCCTCAAGCTGTTCGGGTAGCCTCTGCCAAAGTCGCGCTTCCGCCAAGACTCCCCTGTCCACCTCGACCCGCCCCAGCGAAAGCCCTCCCTCGGCCCGCAGCACCAGCCCCTCCGGGGTGACACACCGGCCTCCGGGCGGCATATCGGGGAGCAACCGGCGGGCCGCCTGCTCGTCCTGGCACAAGGCCACCCCGCCCAATACCGCCTCGACCGCCGGGCGCACGCGCTCATCACAGGCTGCCACGTCTCCGCCCCGCGCCGCGCCCGGCGGCAGCGTCGGCGCAGCGCGCAGGCCGTCCAGAGGAAGCAACGTCACCCGCCCGCCGGTTGATTCGAGCAGCCGGCGCACCCCTCGCACCACCGCCTGTCCCTCCACCACGACCGCCTGGAGATCTGGACCCAACACAGCCTCGACGGCCTGTTCCCACGGCGGAGAGACCCGCAGCAGACTCGCCAGCGGTCCCAGAACCCCCGCCAGGCCAGATTGCATCACCGCCTGCACCCCCGCGTCGTAAGCCGCACCGGTGGCATACATCCGTTCCAACGCTTCCAGCTCCCCCGCCAGGCTGGCCGCCTCGGCGCGAGCCTCCACCAGGGCCTGGTTCAGCCCCTCCCGGTTCGCCCGGCGCTGACGCAGCTCTTGCTCCACCGACTCGCGCTGTTGATCGAGGCTCGGAGAACGGCGCTGCTCGACCGCCCATTCCCGCTCCAACGCCGCTATGTGCTGTTCCCGCCCGGCCACCCGGTGCTCCCACTCCGCCAGGCCGGCGCGGGTCTCGTCCACCCGTTGACGCTGGGCATCCCGCTGTCCACGGAGAGGTTCGACCTCGGCCAGCGTTTTCTCGTACCGCATCTGCACCTGCCGTCCGCGCTCCTCGGCCACGGCTTGCTCGCTCGCCAGGTGGACCGCTTCCTCACGAGCCTGGAAAAGCGCCTGGTTCAATCCCTCCCACCCGGCCCGGCGGCGACGCATCTCCTGCTCCACCTCGGCCCGCTGTCTCAACGGCGTCTGGGCTTGTTCCTCTACCAGCGCCCACTCCCGCTCCAGCGCCCGCAGCCGTTCCTGGCGCGCCGCCAAATCCTGCTCCATCCGCTCGACCTGGGCCTGGACCTGGGCCATCTTGGCGCGCTGCGATTCTTGTTGCTCCGTCAACGGCCCCATCTCGGCCAGCAGTTCCTCGCGCCGCACCTTGAGCAGGCGGGAGCGCTCCTCAGCCACGGCCAGCTCGCGCTGCACATCGTTCATCTGATCGTGAAGGTCTGCGCTCGCGCGGTGCCAATCCCGCAGATCGGCGCGCAGTTCGCCCTCTCGCTGGCGCAACTCGACCAATCTCTGTTCCAGGGTCGCAGTCTCGCTCTCCCGTGCCTTGAATTGATCTTGCAACACCGCCACCACGCGCAGCGAGCGGTCCAGAGCTCGCTGCTGCCGTCCCCAATGGTATCCGTACCAGGTGCGCTGCAACCGCTCCAGGTGAGCCACCAGACGGCGATACTCCTCCACCCGCTCAGACTCGCGCGCCAGGCGGTGCAGGCGGGGTGTGATCTCGTTGACAATGTCGTGCACCCGCTCCAGGTTGCGCTGCGTCTCATCCAGGCGTCCGACGGCGGCCTCTCTCTGGTCGCGATAGAGACTGATACCCGCCGCCTCCTCCAGGAGCACGCGCCTCTCCTGAGGACGGAGAGAGAGAGCCGCGTCCACCAATCCCTGCCCGATGACGACATAGGCAGACCGCCCCAACCCGCTCTCACTCAACAATTCGGCAATGTCCCGCAGCCGCACCCGGGAGCCATTGATCAGATACTCGTTCTCGCCAGAACGGTAGGCCCGTCGAGCCAGAGTGACCTCGGTAAACTCGATGGGCAGCCAGCCGTCCGCGTTATCGAACGTCAGCGAGACCTCGGCCATCCCGGCCCGCGCCCGTCGCTGACCACCAGCGAAAATCATGTCGCTGGTGGATTTACCGCGCAACATGCTCATCCGCTGTTCGCCCAACACCCACCGTATCGCGTCGGCGATGTTGCTCTTGCCCGACCCGTTAGGCCCCACGATGGCCGTGATACCCGAGGTGAACAGAAACTCGGTCTTGGTGGCGAAGGATTTATACCCTTGAAGTACCAGATGATTGAGTCGCATAGCCTCTCCAGGTTGAGAGTATACCGCGCTTGAGGTGAGATGGCAAATTAGAGCTGCCGTCTCGAGCGCCAGGACAGGAAATTGTCAGGAATAGTGATGAAACATATAATGATGGTATGAACGAGAAGCAGCGATTCACGCGCCGATATTTCCTCAGGCTGATGATGGGCAGTGCGGCTGCGGCCGGGATTTCAACCCTGGGAGGATTGGGCTACGCCGGTCTCGTCGAAGCGCACTGGCTGGCCCTGCAACACGTAGATATTCCATGGAGCGCTACCCACCCCCTGCAAGGAGACGATTTTACCATCGTCCAGCTTTCGGATCTACACCGGGGGCCGGTGATGACAGCAGAGCACATCACTCGAGCCGTAAACCTGGCCCTGGGACAATCCCCCGATCTGGCGGTGCTGACCGGCGACTATGTATCCGAGTCTGCCGACTATGCCGTTTCGTGCGCTGAAGCGCTTTCGCCCTTGACGGCTCATTGCCCCGTGCTGGCCTGCTTGGGCAACCACGACCATTGGACCGACGCCGAGAGGGTCACCCAGGCCCTGACCGACGTGAGAATCACAGTGTTGCGCAACACGGCCCAAAACGTGGCGGATGGGCTGTGGGTGGCGGCGGTAGACGACGTGTGGGAACGACACGCTGACCTGGACCTGGCGTTGGAAAGCGTACCCGCCGACGCCACGATCGTGCTGTTAGCACACGAACCCGACTATGCGGATCGAGTCGCGCAAGATGGACGGGTGCACCTGCAACTCTCGGGCCATTCCCACGGCGGTCAGGTGCGCATCCCCCTGATCGGCCCGCCGGCTCTGCCATATCTGGCCCACAAATACCATTCGGGCAGACATCGCATCGGCTCTCTGTGGCTCTATGTCAACCGGGGAGTCGGAATGATCCAACCAGCTGTGCGCCTCAACTGTCGGCCAGAGGTGACACGCTTGCGGCTGCGAGCACCGACTGGCTGATATCTTCCCAGGCCACTTGGGCGGCGGCCTGTTCGGCGGCCTGCTTGCTGCGCCCCTGGCCCCGGCCCACGACCTGCTTATCCAACAGCACCTCTGCCTCGAACGTCTTGGAATGATCGGGGCCTCGCTCCGAGACGATGCGATAGCGCGGTGTAATTCTCAGCTCGGCCTGGCTCCACTCCTGCAGACGACTCTTGGCATCCAGGTCCGCCTCTGCCGATAGAATCGCCGCCACCACCGGCTCGATCAGCGGCCGGACAAAGGCCTGGACGGCGGATAATCCTCCGTCCAGGTAAAGCGCTCCCACCACCGCCTCAAACGCGTCACACAAATTGGCGTCCCGCCACCGCCCGCCGGACTCTTCCTCACCGTGTCCCAATCGCAGGGCCTCACCAATGCCCACCTGCACCGCCAGCCGCGCCAACATCTCTGTGCGCACCAGCGCCGCCCGCAGGCGTGTCATGGGACCTTCCTTGAAATCCGGGTAATTGTGGTACACCCACTCGCCGGCGATAAAGTCAAGCACCGCATCCCCCAGGAACTCGAGGCGCTGATTGTCACTCACCTCCTCCTCCGGGTGCTCGTTCACATAAGATGGGTGCGTCAGAGCGCGCAGGAGCAGATCGGGGTCCTGAAACTGGTATCCCAGGAGGAATTGAAACGCTTCGATGCCGATGGGCAACTCGTTGATCATCCGCGCGTCGTTCATTTCGACCCAGCCGCTCCCCGCTCCGCCAGCCGACGGCGATACTTTTCCATCGCCGCCTCCAGGGCCTGGGCGGCATCCACGCCGCAGACCTCGGCCAGGGCCAGCAGACTGTACAGCGCGTCCCCCAGCTCAACCGCCAGGTCGCTTCCCGGCCGGGGCGTCCGCCGCCCATACTCAGTATCAAGCAGGATCTCTTTCGCCACCTCGCCGACCTCGGAGACCAGATCGAGGGCGTGAATGACCGGGTCGTGCCAGAGATCGTGCTGCCGGGCCAAGTCGGCCACACGTCGCTGCCACTCTGCCGTCAACTCGCGCGCTCCTCTCGCAACTCGCGGCTCAATCGCTGCCGGAAGCGCACCAAATCGCGGAACGCTCTGAGGATCACGCCGAGATTCGCTCCCGTCGCCTCGCCTGCCACGCGCGGCAGATGAGTCACCGGCACCTCGACGATGCGAAAGCCCCGCGCTTTGGCGCCGGCCAGGAACTCGGTATCAATCATCGCCCCATCAGAAATGATATGGACGTGATCCAGAACCTCGCGGCGAAACAGCTTGAAACCGCAATCAATATCCCGGCACAGGTAGCCAAACAGCAAGCGCACCAACGTATTCCAGCCGAAGGCGTTGAGCTTGCGGACCACCGGATCCTGCCGGTCGGCCCGGTACCCAGACACGATATCCGCTTCCTCCTGGCGCAGTCGGTCCAGCAGCAAGGACACCTCGCCAAAATCGAACTGGTTATCCGCTGGCGCAAAAGCGATCAGGTCCTTGGTCGCCGCCGCAAAGCCGGCCTTGAGCGCTCCGCCATATCCGCGATTGGGATAATGCTCCACCAGTCGAAAGCGTGGGATTCGGGCCTCCAATTCCCGGCCAATCTCGCCGGTCCGGTCCGCGCTGCCGTCGTTGACCAGGATGATCTCGTAATCCAGCTCCAATTGCTGGGCCACGGCCACGACCTGCTCGACGGCGCTTTCGACGTTGGCCGCCTCGTTGTAGGCGGGAAGGACGATAGATAAACTGGACATAGTCTCTCCTCAAGTCAGTATAGTAGGTCTATGGTACACCAATCTGCATAAATTAGCAATTTCACGCCCGGCCAGGGATATGTCGCGCTACGTACCTTGACAATGGCACATTCTATCTTTGGCGGCCCAGTTCCCGGGCAAGGCCCGCCGGGGCATAAAGTGCCCCGGCTACAGAGCTTTCGCCCCGTGAACGGGGCTCCCGAGCCCGATGGATCGGGCGCTGCTCCGTAGCCCGGCGACTTTCGCCGAGCGTTTGCGCCACAAGCGCGGTTTTACGCTCATGTGCCATTGTCAAAGTACCTTTTAGGCTACTTACGTCGCGGAAGCCCACCAACAGAGCGAGGAATTGAAACGCCTATTGGCGCGGTTCGAAGCGCACAACGTGGATATCGAGGGACTGGACACCTGGCTCTCTAGGCCAGGGTGTCGAGTTCCTCGTAC
>Ga0129302_1002455_pt1 | contig 13189 bp, 7 predicted proteins | sample BlaSprsedimmetaG_FD_94476 | JGI IMG/M metagenome (GOLD analysis project Ga0129302, IMG submission 94476) | Hot spring sediment bacterial and archeal communities from California, USA to study Microbial Dark Matter (Phase II) - Blank Spring... | ecosystem: Environmental > Aquatic > Thermal springs... | reverse complement strand
GTCTCGACGTAGAAGCCCCATTCGTCGGTGTATAGTTCATGGCTGGCTTTGGTGACGTCGCTGCTATTCGTGACCGTCAGCCAGAGGGTGTGACCGGGGGCGTAAGGGCCGCGGATCCAGTCCTCGTCAGCGTTGACGGTGAGGCGCAGATCATAGTTCATAGCTTCGAAGAGGCCGGCGGCGACGCGATGGCCGACCGGCTCGTGGTAGGATACAAGGATGTGCTGTCCCAGCAGCACGTCCCACTCAGTTTCAGGATCCCAGGCGCAGGTGTAAGTATCGTTGCCGTCGGGGATGACCATATCGTACTTGCGCGGCGCTCCACCGGCATCGCCCCAGCGTTCACACTCGACATCCAGTGGCCCAGGCATAAGCCACGCGGCGCTGACAGTTCCAGTGACGACATCGGCATCCACATCCGCAGAACCGGTGACCAGGCCGATCTGCACCGAGGCCGTATAGCCGGTGCTCACTGCGCCATGCACCCAATCGCCGGGATTGATACTGCTATGGATGGGATGCCAGTTGAAGCCTGTCCATCCCCCAGGTTGTCCGCCAGTGAGCAGTTCAGTGGTGGCCTTGATGTCACCGCTGCTGTTGGTGATCGTCAGCCAGACGGTGTGTCCGGCCTCATAGTGACCGTCGATATAGGCACCTATGAAGGGGTAGATATCCAGGATCAGATCATACGTGTATCCGCGAAAGACGCCGTAGATCATGTGCCCGTCTGGCTCGCGGTAGATGACGGCGATGTCTTGTCCCGGTTGCACGTCCCATTCCGTGTCCGAGTCCCACGCGCAGGTGTAGACGTCGCTGCCGTCAGGAATCACCGTAGTTTGCTTGTTCGGCGCGCCGCCGGGTGCGCCCCAGGTTTGACACTCCACGTCCACCGGGCCCGGCATCAGCCAGTCGGCGCTGACCGTTCCGGTGATGGTGTTGGCGTCCACATCCACAAAGCCCGTGATCTGACCGATTTCCACCGTGGCGGTGTAGCCGCTGCTTATCGCTCCATAGATCCAATCGCCTGGCACCATGCGCGTTTGGGGGTTCCAATTGAAACCTGTCCCACCCCAATCTTGCGCCTGGGTGGTCAGTTGGGCTGTGTCTTTGACGTCACCGCTGCTATTGGTAAGCGTCAGCCAGACGGTATAGCCGATGTCATAATCACCATGCACCCAGTTGTGATCGGGGTTGATGCGCATCATCAACTCACCTTGTGCTATGGCATTTTCGTAGGCGAGCAGTGTGTTGGATTCTGGTCCCTGCGCTACTGCATATAAAGCCTCGCCGGCCTGTACGGCTGGAGGCGACTCGGCGTGCAGCAGCAGCGCCGCCAGGCCCAGCAAGACCAGGGCCATTATCAGACTGATCGATATGCCAATACGTCGTATTTTGCGGTTCATTGCTTCCTCCTGTCGATTTCTTATTGTGATAAATGGTGTTTCCATAAAGTCCTGACGAGTTATAGCAGCGCGCTGTTCAAGGTTTGTAACAACGTAGGTCTGTAGATGGCAACAGCAGCGGTGGGTGTGTTCGTGCTGCTCTAATTGTAGCATACCTTTTACTTCTCTGCACCTTTACGCGCTGTGCGGGTGTGCGGCATGGGTTTGTCTGTGAGGTATAACGATCAGAGGCGGTGCGCGCTGCGCACCGCCTCTGAAATCGTGAAATCCGAACGGGGTTTTGAGCCTAGCGCTTGATCGCCTGTGGGGCAAAGCGCTTGTAAACGTAACCGAAGCTGAGCATCAGCAGTCCAATGCTTGCCAGGATACCGCCAAGATAGACGTTATAGTTGATGCCACCGGTCTGCGGTAAGAGGGCGGGCATCGGCATTGCATCCACACTGGGCACCGCCATCAGTGCGGGGGTTCCGCCAGCGAGGCCCATCGCGAAGATGGTGTAGACGTAGCCATCTTCGAGCTTCACACCGGGAACACTCAACGCGACGGTATCGGTGCCAGCGACCCGAACTTCGAGGTCATACGTGCCGGCATCGACGGGCAAGTAATCGCCCACGCCCTTGAAGGGAATGCCGCCGAAGAGCACCGGGCCACCGCCGGCAACCGCGATGTCAACGGCGGGCGCATCCGGCGAGGCGTGGACGAAGCGCACGTGTGCCTTGCCTGCGGCTGGTTGTGCGTTGTTGTCCACCAGAACCAGTGGTCCAATCGAATCGAGGGTGTTGACGGCAACGATGCTGTAGTCGGTGTTGTTTTGCAGATCGAGATCAGCTTCAATCACGACTGGTTCAGTAGCACCGGCGGGAACGACTTTAAAGTTGTGCATTCCCTGAGCCAAGGTGGCGTAAGCGGTGATACCCTTGAACGGGGCATTGCTAAAAGTAACTTGCCCATCGGCCCATACATCGACCGCGGGCGCATCCGGCGAGGCGTGAATGACTCTCACGCGCGGTCCACTTTCCGCAAAAGCCGGGACAGCCAACAACAATGACAAAACGAGAACTGCATTGACCAACATTAAGCGTTTCATTGTGTACCTCCAAAGTACTGTAAATTGATGTATTTGAACATATTGTTCAGTTAATTATCTATATTATATACTATGTTTATATTTGGTCCATAGTTGTTAGACATCCATTTCTGACATTGGTCATTTTGTATATGTTTTGAATATATAGTTGGACAAAAACAGTTTGGCAAATTGCTCAAGCGATTGGACGAGATGCCGATGAGACTTGAAAAAGCGAGGCGCGGATCAAAGTCCGCGCCTCGCCTTGCCCAAACACCAGTAGAGGAAAATGTTTATCTATACGTTCCCAGCGCCAATCCCTTCTCGATGAAATAGCGATACGTATCGTAATACACCGTGTTGGGGATCGAGTGATCACTGTGCAGGACGTAGCCGTAGTTCTGCATCACGGTGGGGATTTTCGCCTCTAGCTCGGCATCGATGATGGTACGGTCGTTGGTATAGAGCGTGCGCACGTCGATGCCGCCCATAAAGGCGATGCGGTCGCCGAAGTTGTGGTAGAGCTTGAGCAGGTCCATCCCCGCCTTCACCTCAATGACTTGCAGGCAATCGATGCCCGCTTCGATCATCCCTGGCAGCAGCGGCTCGACGTAACCGCAGGAGTGCATCACCACCGGTTTGCCATGCCCTTTGGCGTAGCCGACGCTCAGTGTGTGCGCCGGCTGGATGATTTGCCGGTACCTGCGCGGCGACATGAATGGGTGTTGTTTGAAGCCCATATCTTCATAGTACCAGATACCGTCGGGCCAGCCTTCCTCGGCAAAGAGGATTTCCTGCAAGTCCACGGTGAGCTGCGCATAGGTCATTGCCATATCCAGCACCCAATCGGGATCGAGCGCCATGCCCATCAGCATATACTCATGCCCGACGACGTCCTTCATGATCTCGAAGACGTTGACGCCCGACCACATATAGAACCGATCCGCTTGGCGCGCGCGTTCCTTGCCCTCGCGGTACGCTTCGAAGTTGATGCGCCGCCGCTCCGGTATGAGTTTTGGCTTGATGTGTGCCTCCCACCCGGTGCGATCCTTGACTGTGAAATCGACGTGCTCTGGCGTGGCGTCGTGGAGCTTGTGCCGTCGCAGAATCGCACCGTTGCCGTCTTTCGTCAGTACCGTTTCCTCGGTTTCATCGAGGATCTCCGGCTCGAAATCCAAATCGGCGACGACGTTGAAGGCCCAGCAGGTCTCCATATCGAAGCCAAAGTGGTCTGCCAGATTCTCGTCCGGCTGGATGTATCCCTGTTCTGTCCACACCCGTTGTGTATCCGACCAGAAGTGCTCAAATAACCCGATCCGATCCACGGGTTTGTGCTGCAGGATGTTGCTGATACGCTCGATACCGGTCAGTTCATTCATATCGATTCCCCGTGTCTACCCTGATAGCCGTTTCATTAACAATGTGAGACCCATGCAGGCCACGCCAGCGATGGTGGTCTTCAGGCCGTAGACAAACTTGTTCTCTTTGGAGATGCCGGCGAGGTAGATGCCCAGTCCAAAGAGTGATAACAATGCCATGCCAAGCGAGGCATAGAAGGCATAGTCGATTGAGGGCAAGAGAGGCGCCAAGAAGAATGGGATGACGACCAGGAACGCGGCTAAAAATGGTGACAATCCATCTACAGCGGCGACGGTGATTACGGCCGAGCGTGCAGCTTTGCCAATCTTGCTGTTGTTCAAATCGGTCAGCGTGCTTTTTTCGAGTTCGGTGATTTCGTGACGACGCTCGGCCGATTCCGCTAAATAGGCTCCCCATCCACCGGAGATGCCAATCGCTGTTGCTGTGGACAGACCAGTGATCAGAACAACCGTGGCATCCTGAACCCCGACGACGAGACTTCCCATCACCACGCCTACCATCGTCAGCACACCGTCGAAGGAGTTGTTGGCAAAGGCTCGGCGTGCAATGCCGCCGGCACCGGAAAGCTCGGAATACTCGCGCCAGAGCTGAAGCCACTCCCGAAACGGCCTGAAAAACCGCCGCACTCGCTGTTTCAGACGAATCGAGGCACGCTGCGCCCCTGTGTCATCAACACTGCTACGACTCCCCCCCTCCTCACTCCCAACCGAACTGTCTTCCATCAGAAATTAACCTCCAAATATTTTGTCAAGCCTGGATCGTATCACGAACCTTCCCGATATTAGCGCGCCAACACAGGCGCATTACGTCTATTACCTTACCACAGATTGGTGTTATTGCCAGATGATGGTCTCCATCTATACCGGCGATCTGTCACGATAGACCCAACCCTTCCTCCTCTAAAGAGCCAACACTTGCCCTTGTTGTGCACTCTGCAACCAGCTTGGATTTTGCCCCACACAAAAGTATAATGTTCACACAACACGCTGAGGTGTGAGGAGTCGCCAATGGATTACGGGTTTTGGGAACGGTTGGATGATTTGGTTGCGGGCAGCCGGGTGGTGATTGACCGGCCAAAGGGGGCAGCGCACCCGCGTTACCCGGAGTTTATCTATCCCATGGACTACGGCTATCTCGAGGGCACGCAAGCCATGGACGGTGGTGGCATAGACGTGTGGAGAGGCAACCTACCCGAAGCGCGCGTGACGGCCGTCGTATGCAGTGTGGATAGCGTGAAACGCGACACAGAGGTCAAGATACTGTTGGGCTGTACGCCGGAAGAAGCAGACGTGATTCTCCGCACCCACAACGGCCAATTCCAAGCGGCGATTCTGATCCCGCGACCGGGTGGTTAAAAATGTCAACGGATTAAACGGATTGCAACGGATTTTCCGATTTGTTGATTGTAGATTTTGAGATTTTCGGAGGAAGTACAAGATGGCAAAGAGGTGTTGGCGAATGATGATTATTGCGACGTTGCTGTTGGTAGGCCTCCCAGCGCGGCGCGCGGGTGCTGGCGCTGAATTGCCCCCACCACACATCGGCTATGGCATGATGGTGGCTTATCCACCGGATAGTGTGTTGAAGGTGAAGGCGCTGGGCTTTGACTGGTACAAATACTTCGCCCACTGGGATCTCATCGAGCCTGATCACAATGGCACGTATGCGTGGGGTTCTATAGATGGCTTGCTGGATTTGGCGTGTACGCAGGAGCTAAACCTACTCTTGCGCGTCGAACGCCGTCACGACAACTGGACGCCTATCCAAGATCATGAGATGGACAGATGGCAGGCGTTATTCCAAGCGCTCGCGGCGCGTATCACGCACAAACGCGCCACATGCGCCATGTCTTACCGCGTGGCGCTGGAAATCTGGAATGAGCCGAACCTCGATTTCCAATGGACGGGCCAGCCGCTTGATCCAGCACGCTACACAGAGATGGTCAAGCGTGCCTATCAGGGGGTAAAAGCCGCCGCCCCCACAATCCCAGTCATCGCAGGGAGCCTTGCGCCTACGGAGGGAGATGGCGTCAGTTCACTCAACGACGTGGATTTCCTCGAGGCGATGTATGCCAGCGGTCTGTCGGGACACTTCGACGCGATCAGCATCCACAATTACGGCTTCGGCGGCGCTCCAGAAAATAAGGACTGGGGATCAAGCATCGTCAACTTCCGCCGTGCCGAGGACATCTATGATGTGATGGTCGCCCACGGTGACGGTGACAAGGCCGTGTGGGGCACGGAGTTTGGTTGGCTGTTGGATTCCGCTGAAGAGGGTGTGGATTGTGCGAGCTATTGGCAGAGCATCGGCTTCGACTGGCAGAAGGTCACGGCAGAAGAACAGGCAGATTACCTGCAGCGTTCATTCGAGTACGCCGACGCCAACTGGCCGTGGATGGGCGTGATGTTTGTCTCCAATCTGGATTTCAGTATGACGGGTTGGTATCAGCCCGCGTGCGATCCGCTAAACTGGTTCTCGGTCTTCAAACCGGACGACACACCGCGCTTATCTTACACCGCCTTGCAAACAATGGAAAAACATCCGCGTTCCTGGATCGCGTCGGGGATGTCTGTCGAGCCAGTGGCGTTTGATTGGTCGGTGCGTTTGCGAGAGCGTGGAGTTGTTACGGAGACAGTCACAGTTTTGAGTGACAACCAGCCTTTCACCTGGAATGTCATCACGAGCACGCTAGGACTGCCGTTTACGATCACCCCCACACTGGGTGTATCTGGTGAGACGTTCCAGGTCACTGTGGACGCACGCGACCTCCTGACTGGCACATATACCGGCATCATCACCGTCACCGCGACGAATGACTTGGTCACGCCGCGTGCGATCTCGATCCCGCTTGAGCTTGAGGTTTGGGCTGCGTGGGGCATGGACGTCCGCCCTGCCAGCCTGAGCTGGATGATGGCGGTGAGCGACACGTACCCGGTCTCGACGACTGTGGTCGTGGAGAACACCGGAGATTATGAGTTCGATTGGGCGGTTACCAAAGCGAGCGAAACGTTGACCATGACCGTCGTCCCCACCAGTTCTACGCAGACAGGCACAACCTTTATCCCTGGTGCGTTCCGGGTCTTCGTCGATCCGCGCGGGTTGCCGGTGGGAGTGTACACCGGGATACTCACTGTCAACGCGTCGGAAGCGGCGGTGACCGAAAGCCCGTTTGTCCTGCCGGTGACTGTCCGCATTGTGGAGCGGCTGTACAATGTGTATCTACCGTTGGTGATGCGGAGTTATTGAGCGTAGACGGTAAACAGAAAACAGCAGACGGGGTCTCTGGTGAGACCCCGTCTATTTTTCCATCTATCATTTGTCGGGTATCCAGAAATTTCTGGCGATACTGTTCACTCCGCCGGTATCAACATCCCTCTATAGAGCAAATCCAGACCTTTATAGATCAAATCGCACCCGCAAGCCATAGTCGTGTCCGGGTTTGTTTCTGTGGAAAAAGTCTCCAGAATGCACAGGCGGAAGAAATACGTGATCAATAGAGCGCCGGCAAGTTCGGCATTGATGTCTGGGCGAAAAACACCTTGGGCTTGTCCTTCGAGGATCAATCCCGCCAGCGTCAGGGCTGCCGTGGGTTGATTAGGGTGGAGGTATTCCGGTCTGGGATGCGCCATCGCGTGTGCGAACATCCGCCGGGCCAGGTGGCGGTATAGCTTTAACTCTTCCCAGAGCGTTTGGAACAGCAGCCGGATGCGCTCATCGGCGCGTGCCTCCGGCGCGGGCGGCGCGTTGAGCAGCGATTGGATGCGGCTGTACAGCAGTTCACCGAGCAGACACTCTTTGCTCTCGAAGTAATTGAAGAACGTCCCTTTGGCAACATCAGCCGCGACGGCAATCTCCTCAACGGTGACAGCATCGAAGCCCTGGTTGCGAAAAAGGCGCTCGGCCTCTTCCAGCAAACGGCGATGCGTGCGTTCCTTGCGCTGTTCCCAACGGGATGCGGTATGGTTTGTTTTGTCCGTCATTTTTGACCCTGGTCATAGTTGACCCCGGTCATTATACCACGAAATGAGAAATGAGAAATGAGAAACGTGATGCGTGATACGTGAATCGCGGTCACGTATCACGCGTCACGCCTTATTTTGCGGGGATTTTGGCCCAATCGTCCAGGAAACGCGGCCACCCGATGCCGGTGAAGGGGCTGTGTACCATCTCTGAAAACGGGGAAGGGCATCGTGAGGGTGTCCGCTGAAGCATCCGTTAAATCCGTTGGCTTCTGTTTGCCCGCTGCTCGGCAAGTTGTCGCTGGATTTCGGCGTATTTCGCCCGGGTGATGGGGTAGAAGTAGGCGACGACGATGGAGATGCCCAGGATCACGGCGGGGACAATCGAGACGAAGAGGCGCAGCGCCGTCAGCGCCGAAGCCGGTTGGGCCGGGAAAGGCTCGGCGTCGGTGGGCTGCACGTACCGCGCCCAACTCAGCACGATGGGTAACACGGCCAACACGACCATGCGCGCCAGTTTGTCGACGAAGACCGAAATGCCGGAGTACGCGCCTTCCTGCCGCCGCCCACTCATCAGCTCGTCCACCTCCATCACATCAGGACTGATGGCGTTTGGCAGGACGTGCGCCGAGGCAACCCCAAAGCCGGCCAGTGCTGCGATAATGTAGACAGGGACTTTCGCCCCTTGCGGTACCGGCAGCAGCGCGAGCATCACCAGCACCCAGGTAGCCGTCGCCACGATGTAGGCATTTTTCTTCTCCATGCGCTTCGCCAGCCAGTCAACCACCGGCAAGAAGAGCAACGCCATCGCCAGGATGATGCCCTGCACGATGGAGGTTTCGTCCTCCGTCATCCCGGCCCAGTAGATGAGGTAGTAGGCGAACACCGCCTGTACAATAGCGACCGGCATCCAACTGAGGATGCGCAGGGCAAGCGCGTAATGGAAGGCGCGATTGCGTCGCACGTAGCCGAACGCCTCGCGCAACGGCAGGGCTTTTTCGGTCTGGAATTCAGCGCGCTCGCGCGTCCCGAAGAACGTGATCAGCAGCGGCGGAATAAACGCGAGACCGCTGACCACGCCGATAGTCTGGTACGCCTGCGCCGAACGCGCGGGGAACATCGGGAAGATCACCAGTCCCAGCAGCAGCGGCGCCGCCAGTCCCGCGCCAATCGAGACCGCCATGCGATACGTCACCAGTGATGTGCGCTCGTCGTGATCCAGGGTCAGCTCCGGCATCAGCGCGCTGTAAGGGCAGCCGATAGCGGTCGCCGCCCCTTCGTAGAGGATGTAGGCGACGGTGTAGTAGGCGAAAAGGAGCATCTGGTTTTGCGTTGGCGGGATGACCCACAGCAGCGCGAAGAACACACCGAAGGGGACCGCGCCGAACAGCAGATAGGGCCGCCGTCGCCCCCAACGGGTGCGCGTGCGATCCGAGAGGAAGCCGAACAGCGGGTCGTTCACCGCGTCCCAGAGGGTGACGATCAACCAGAACAGGCCCACCAGCTTCAGGTCCAGGCGCACGATGTCGGTGAGGAAAATGCTGTACCAGAAGGGAATGATCGTCCCCGGCCCTACGGAGCTGCCTAAATCCCCGATAGCGTAAGCGGCCTTTTGCCAGAACGAGAGTTTTTCGGTGGTGTTTGTTGTCATCTGATCCATTCCGCCATTGTGCGCAAGACTTTGCTGATGTGGCTGTATATCTACCTGCTCAGGTACATTCGAGCTTCTATGCAGATGATAGCAGAATGTGTCAAACTGCGCAAATGATTGGGGACATTGGGGCCAAATTGCTAATAAGAGAGATTCCTTCAGTTGATTGTTCCAGTACATCGCCAGTAGCGGCGTCTTGACCAGCACTTTGAACACCGGCATCAGGTAGACGGGATAACGCTCCGGTTTTGCCAGTTTTTGCACGGCGTCCAGGGGGAACTGGCCGGTTTCCCGCAGACTTCGTCCCAGCGCGATCAGTTGGTCGAACAGCTTGCGATTCATATTGTCCGGCATCAGGCGGATGCCTTCCCCGCCGCCCTTGACGAGCGTACCGAGGTAGGGGCTGTCAAGTCGCGCTGCCAGTTTCGCCAGATAGCGCTCGATGTGCCGCATGTGTGTGGCTTCCGGGAAGCCCGACTGCATCACAAAACCGAGCGCCGGATTGCCGCTGCGCCCGCGTAGTGGCGCCAACGCCTCGATGAACGTCTTGACGATGCCGGGCATCGCGTCCGTGTAGAGCGGGAAGCCTACCAGCACCGCCTCGGCGGCGGCAAAAGCGTCCCGGTAGCGGTCGAGGTCGTTTTGCCGCACCAGGTGGAACGTGTCGGTGACGGTCCCGCCGGCAGCGGTGAACCCCTTTGCCAACTGTGCCAGCATAACCAGTGTGTTCCCCTTCGCACCGCGCGGCGAACCGTTGAAGATTGTGAGCTGCGCCGGTGGTGTGATGCGCACGCCGGGAAGTGGCGGCAGGTCGTGGTCAAAGGGAACCCCGCCTCCCGATTTATCCACAATGGCGCGTGCAACTTCGTCTACCGGACGCTCGGTCGTATACGCAAACTCCAGACGGCTCTTCATGTTCAACGCTGTCCGGCTGAAGATATCGCCCACGATGCACAAGTCCTCGGCGTCCGTGTCGGCCTCTTTCTCCAAAAGCAGCCCCACACGCGGATAGTGCTCGTAACGCGGGCGGTGGTGTGCCTCGCCGTGAACGACTTCAAAATACGGATGAATCAGCGGGATGGACTTGTCCATCATCTTCTTCAGCGTCGCGTCAGGGAAGCCCATGCGCAGCGGCGCGGCCCACAGCAGAAAATCGCTGTTGATGGTCGCCCGGCATACGTCGTGCGAGGCATCCTTGACGACACATTGCCCCGGCGTCTTCACCCAGCAGCCGAAGCAGCCGGTGCAGAACTTGATGTCCAGATCACGCAGCGTAAACGCCGTAACGGTAAGGTGTTCCGCCGTCAAGGCGGCCGCGAGCCGGGTGTGGTAGTGTGGCAGAATTGTTCAGACCCTGGGAAGAGCGTATAATAAGGATGGGGGAAGTGTAGATGAGGACCAGGGTTCAGGAGTTTGTTGATACAATCGGCGATTGGCACTCTTGATGAGAGGGCTATAAAGTGCACTTACGAAATTACTGGGCGATAGTGAAACGTTGGTGGTGGCTGATGGTCACCTGTGCCGTGGCGGCTGCCGTATTAGGTTACGCCAGCACCTTGCGAGTGCCGCGCATTTACGAGGCCACGACAACGGTGATGGTGGGACAAGCATTGCAGCAGACCAACCCGACCAGCGGCGATCTCTATATCAGCCAGCAGTTGGCGGAGACGTACGCGCAGATGGCCGTTCGCCAACCCGTCCTCAGCGCCGCTGCCCAAGCCCTCGGATTGGCATATACGCCGACGGCCGACACTGTCTCCACGCGGTTGATAGCGGGTACACAACTATTGGAAATCAGCGCCCGCGATACGGTCCCCGAAATTGCGAAAGCACTCGCCGACGAAATTGCCAATCAGCTCGTTCTGCAAAGCCCCACAGGACGTGAGGAATCCGAGCGTCAGACTTTTACTCAGCAACGACTGGCGGAATTGGAAGCCAATATCCAGCAGACTGAGGAAAGCATAACCGAGGAGCAGGCCAAGCTCGAAGCGGCGAATAGCGCTCGCGCGATCCAGCAGCATCAGGACAACATCACTGCTCTCGAACAAAGATTATACACCTATGAATCCACTTATGCCTCGCTTTTGACATCGGCACAGGGAGGCACGAACTACATCTCCATTATCGAACCCGCGACTTTGCCCTCACGGCCTATCAGTCCTAATGTAGCTCAGACAGTGTTGGTTGCAGTAGCCATCGGGCTGAGTTTGGCGGTGGGTGGCGCCGTGCTCATCGAGTTTCTCGATGATACGCTCAAATCGGCGGACGAGGTTGCCCGGATCACCGAACTCCCCGTGCTGGGGACCATCGCCCGTATGGAAGGCGAGAGGGATGCGGACAAGCTCATTGTCCACCAGCAGCCCTTCTCCGCGGTTACCGAAGCCTACCGTGCGTTGCGCACCAACATTCGTTTCTCCTCCGTCGATCGATCTCTACGCACGCTAATGGTTGCCAGTCCCGCTCCCTCAGAGGGGAAAAGTCTGACGCTCGCGAATCTTGCTATCGCAATGGCTCAGGCAGGATTGCAGGTCATTATGGTCGACACAGACCTCCGGCGTCCTACGCTTCACAAGATCTTCGATGTTTCCAATACGGAAGGCTTGAGTAACATCCTCATGAGTCCAGAGCTTGAGATAGCATCTCATCTCCAGGACACGGGCGTGGAAAACCTGCGCTTATTGTCCTGTGGCCATCTTGTGCCTAACCCCGCCGAGATACTTGGCTCGGAGCGGATGGGGCAGGTGATCGAGGCGCTTTTGGGCGAAGCCGACTTGTTGCTCTTCGACAGCCCACCGGTTTTGGTGGTGAACGACGCTGCGGTCTTGGCAGCACAAATGCAGGAGGGCGGGGTGCTGTTGGTGGCCAATGCTGGCAGCACTCGCCGGGAAACGGCAAAGCAAGCTGTTCAAAAATTTCAGCGTGTAAATGCGCATCTTCTTGGAGCCATCGTCAACCGGCTTAGCGCGCGCAAGAGTGGATACTATTATTCTCACTATTACACCGACCGCGAGGAAGAAAGACAAAAGCGACCACAATATCTTCCAGGGCGACTACGGTTACTGTCCAATGCTTTGCGAGGTCGCATTGGGGCGGCTGTGCAGGCGATGCGCGCTGGCTCCGGGATACCGGCTACGCCCGGCACGCGTCGCCAGGGCTTGATGTTGATGGCCGGCGCGGTTGTGCTCTTGCTGGTGTTCGTGGGGGCGCTGCTGTTGCTGAATCGTACCGGCCAGCAATCGCAGGCCGCGCTGCCTGCTATGACTGAAACTTTCCTGCCTCCGACAGCGACCGCGATGGCTACACCGACACGCCAACCCACGCCAACCTTGATGCCTGGCGGGTCATATTACATTGTTAAGGCAGGGGATACGCTGGCCGGCATCGCGTCCTTACACAACCTGACGATTGATACTTTGCGCGAGGTCAACATGCTGGCATCGGGCACCATCATCGTAGGACAACTGCTGATTATTCCACCTGCACCAACGCCGACGCCTCGCCCTACGCTCACCCCATCGCCAACTCGCACGCCCACAGCGACGGCCACGCCCACGCGCACGCCTACCCGCACGCCCACCGTCACGCCAACCCTAACACCCACCGCGACCCGTATCCCGGTGCGTAGGCCTACCGCCACACCCACACTGACGCCTACACCTACACCCACGCTGACGGTGACATCGCCGCCACCTGTTAACCCACCGGCACCCACCAACCCGCCGCCGGGCTT
>Ga0129302_1002451_pt1 | contig 13202 bp, 6 predicted proteins | sample BlaSprsedimmetaG_FD_94476 | JGI IMG/M metagenome (GOLD analysis project Ga0129302, IMG submission 94476) | Hot spring sediment bacterial and archeal communities from California, USA to study Microbial Dark Matter (Phase II) - Blank Spring... | ecosystem: Environmental > Aquatic > Thermal springs... | reverse complement strand
GAATATAAACAAACACAGGTTTTACATTCAAATCAAAAACATTTAGGGGATATTTATGTCTAATTCGTCCAAAAAAATTATTGAAAGAAAGTCTTTCGCTAACATTAAAACAGAATTAGAAGTTCCCAATCTTTTATTGACTCAATTTAAGTCGTATGAGAATTTTCTGCAGAAGGAGATTCCTCCGGAGGAGAGGAAAAGCATAGGTCTTCAATCTGCATTCAAGGACACTTTTCCTATATATAACGACAGCGGTACATTGTCCCTTGAGTTTGTATCTTATCATCTTGGTAAACTTATTTATTCTGAACGTGAATGCAAGGAGAAGGGTTTGACCTATTCCGTTCCGCTTAAGCTGAAGGTCATGTTTGTAATCAGGGATATAGACGAGGTTACGGGGGAGAAGCGCATAAAAGAGATTAAGGAAGAAGATATTTTCCTCGGAGATATTCCGTTAATGACAGACAGGGGAACCTTTATCATAAACGGTGCGGAGCGTGTAGTTGTTTCGCAACTTCACAGGTCTCCCGGAGTAACTTTTCTTGAAGATGAGGGAAAGCTTGATATTTCCGGGCAGAAGTTATTCACGGCGAAGCTCATCCCGTATTTCGGTTCCTGGCTTGAGTTTGAGTATGACACCAATAATTTTCTTTATATAGTTATAGACCGTAAGAAGAAGTTTTACATTACCGTATTTTTAAAGGCACTTGGTTATTCAGTTGAGGAGATAATCAAGTTATTCTATGAGACCAGGGATATAAACATTTCAAAGCCCGACAGAGACTATCATGGCTGGGTAATCTCCCGGGATATAATAAACGAGACGACCGGTGAAGTTATTGCGGAAGCCGGTGCGGAGATTGATTCTTTTTATCTTAAGAAGTTTGCGCTATTCAAGATTAATCAGATAGAAGTTGTGGATCAGGATAAGGTAGTTTCCTACACCATATTAAACACCCTTCAAAAGGATGCGACTGTCGGCACAGACCTTGCCCTTGAACAGATTTACAAGAAGCTTCGGCCTGGATATCCCGTCAGCCCGAAATTAGCGAAGGAACTCTTTGAAAATCTGTTCTTTAATCCCAAACGCTATTCTCTCGGTAAGGTTGGCCGGTATAAACTGAATAAGAAGTTCAATTTAAGTATTCCTGAAGATACAATGGTTCTGACCCGGGAAGATGTAATTGCAACGATTGCCAAGTTAATCAGTATTAATGCCGAGATTGAAGAGAGTGACGACATTGATCATCTGAGCAACCGCCGCGTCCGTTCTGTCGGAGAGCTTGCCGAGAATGCAGTTCGCAGCGGCCTTGCAAAGATGGCGAAATCCATTTCGGATAAACTTAATTTCCCTGATGTTGAAGATCTTCAGCCCTATGATATAATTGTAACGAAGCATTTCACTTCGTCCATGAACGATTTCTTCGGCCGGGGCCAATTATCCCAGTTCATGGATCAGATCAATCCGCTTGCGGAGATAACGAATAAACGCCGATTATCAGCTCTTGGTCCCGGAGGTTTGCACAGGAAGCGTGCAGGGTTTAAGGTAAGGGATATCCATCCGACACATTACGGGAGGATTTGTCCTATTGAAACTCCGGAAGGCCCGAACATCGGCTTGATAACATCCCTTGCGACATATGCCAAGGTTAATGAATACGGTCTGATTGAGACGCCCTACAGAAAGGTTGTCAATGGCCGTTTAACGGAAGAAATTACATACATGACCGCAGATGAGAGTGATAAATATATCATTACCCAGGCAACCACCAAGTTTGACAGTTCCGGAAAGATCCTTGATAAGATTGTTTACGGCTGGCGTAAGGGCGAGGTTCTAACGGTTGATCCGAAGGATATTGAATACATAGATGTCAGTCCCACCCAGTTAGTTTCGATTTCCTCCGCTCTCATCCCGTTTCTTGAGCATGACGATGCGAACCGTGCTTTGATGGGGTCCAATATGCAGCGTCAGTCAGTACCCCTGTTATTTCCCCGTCCACCGATTGTCGGGACAGGCATGGAGAAGATCGTTGCGAAGGATTCAGGTATGGCCTTAGTTGCCAAGCGTTCAGGAACGGTAACTTATGCGGATGCGGATAAGATAATAATTGAACCGGACAAGAAAGAAGATGAATTTGACAAGGAAGATATTTATCACCTCCAGAAATTCCAGCGTTCCAACCAGGACACCTGCATTAACCAGACCCCGATTGTAAATATAGGGGAGAAGATAAAGGCAGGGGATATCCTTTCGAACGGCATGTCTATCGCCGATTCTGAGTTAGCGCTCGGGAACAATGTTATTGTTGCGTTCATGCCTTGGGAAGGATATAACTTTGAGGACGCTATTCTCATAAGCGAGAACCTGTTAAAGTCAGACACCTTCACTTCAGTGCATATTCAGGAGAATAAGATTGAAGCGCGGATGACGAAGCTTGGTCCGGAAGAGATAACCCGTGACGTTCCGAATGTAAATGAGAGACAGCTTATCCGTCTGGATGAAGAGGGTATCGTTAAAGTTGGTTCCTTTATTGAGCCCGGAGATATTCTTGTCGGGAAGGTTACGCCCCGTGGTGAGACTGAATTAACGGGGGAGGAGAAGCTGTTAAAGATAATATTCGGTAAGAAGGCCGGGGACGTGCGCAACACTTCATTGATTGCTGACCAGCGCACGAAGGGTGTTGTAATAGACGTCAAGGTCTTTTCAAGGAATGAGAATGAGCTTGATGAAGGTTCTAAAAAGCAGATACAGGATAAGATAAAGGCGCTGAAAGATTCTTCAGATGTAGAGAAGCATCGTTTGGAGAAGAAGTATATAAAGGATATTTTTGAAAGTATAAAGCGCGCGCCATTAAAGCAATCGTTAAAAGATGCGAAGGGAAAGATCGTAATAAAGAAGGGCGATTCCTTAAATGAATCCGGTATAATCTATATCCTTGAGAATAAGATAGACCTGGTATCATTTTATTCCGACCTTGAGATAATAGAGCGGCTAACCGTTCTTCAGGAGAAATTCAAGGATCGAGTCAGTCGAATAAACAATCAGCTTAAGAAAGAGATTGATATAATAAAGCGTAGTGAGAACCTTCCTGCCGGAGTATTAAAGAGTGTAACCATTTACACTGCCCAAAAACGCAAAGTAACGGTTGGCGATAAGATGGCCGGCCGCCATGGTAATAAAGGAGTTGTTGCGAGGATCCTTCCCGCTGAAGATATGCCGTATTTAAAGGATGGCACACCGGTTGATTTAGTTCTCAATCCTCTCGGAGTTCCTTCGCGTATGAATATAGGCCAGATTTTCGAGACCTTGCTCAGCTATGTCGGTTATATCCTGAACGAACATTATGAATCGCCTGTTTTTGACGGAGCGAAGGAAGAAGACCTTAAAAGGATGTTTAAGAAATGCGGGCTGAAGGATACCGGTAAGTTCACGTTATATGACGGAAGGACCGGGGATCCGTTTGAGCAGGATGTTACAGTCGGTATTATGTACATGATGAAGCTCAACCATTTGGCAGAAGATAAGATACACGCCAGGTCAACCGGCCCATACTCACTTGTTACCCAGCAGCCTCTCGGGGGCAAGGCGCAGATGGGCGGGCAGCGGCTCGGGGAGATGGAAGTCTGGGCTTTGGAAGCTTACGGTGCGGCATTTACGCTTCAGGAGATGCTTACCATCAAATCAGACGATATTGACGGAAGGTTAAAAGTCTTTGAATCGATTATTAAAGGTGAGAATCCGTCATCTCCCGGTATTCCCGAGTCATTCCATGTCATGGTAAAAGAACTTCAAGGTTTATGCTTTGATATGGAACTCTTTGAAGATAAGGAAGACAAGACCAAATTATCCGGGTTAAAAATCAGGTTAGCATCTTCGGATAAGATCAGGTCTTGGTCTTACGGAGAAGTTAAGAAGGCGGAGACCATAAACTACAGGACATTTAAATCTGAACGTGACGGTTTATTCTGTGAAAGGATTTTTGGGCCTACAAAGAACTGGCGCTGTCAATGCGGGAAGTTCAAGGGAAAGAAATTCAAGGGAACAAGATGTGACCGTTGCGGAGTTGAGATTACGGAGAAGAGCGAGAGAAGGAGAAGGATGGGGCATATTGAACTGGCGGAGCCGGTTGCGAATGTCCTTTTCTTCCATGGCAGCCTATCAAATTACATGGGTTATCTCCTTGACATGAAAGTAAAGGATATTGAAAAATGTATTTATTACGAGAGTTATATAGTTACAGATCCCGGCAAGACACCCTTGAAATACAAGCAGGTTTTAAGCGAGAGATTATACCGTCAGTTCAAGACGGATTACGGTGAGAATTCATTCAAGGCAGATATCGGCGCAAAGGCAATAAAGAAACTCCTTTCAAATCTTGATATTCCAAAGATGTACAAGGAACTTCGTCTTGAGATCAAAGATTTAGAGGTTTCCAGTGAATCTTCACTTAAAGATAAGAAGATAGTAAAGAAGATGAAGATTGTCCGTTCTCTTTACGAATCCGATAACAGGCCGGAATGGATGATACTTGAGGTTCTCCCTGTGATTCCTCCTGACCTTCGGCCATTAGTACCCCTTGAAGGGTCCAGGTTTGCCGCTTCTGACTTAAACGACCTGTACAGGAGAGTTATCAACAGGAACAACCGGTTAAAGAAGTTTAAGGAAGCAGAAGTTCCCGATATAATTGTCAAGAATGAGAAGCGCATGCTTCAGGAAGCCGTTGATACATTATTTGACAATGGCCGCCGTGGCCGAGAAGTTCTCGGTTCCAATAAACGACCGTTGAAATCGCTCTGCGAAATGCTTCGAAGTAAGCGCGGCCGATTCAGGCAGAACCTTCTCGGGAAACGAGTTGACTATTCCGGAAGAGCAGTTATTGTTGTTAATCCCAAATTAAAATTAACAGAGTGCGGTCTTCCGAAGGAGATCGGTCTTGAATTATTTGAACCCTTCATTAAACACCGGATGAAGGTATATGACGATAAAAAGATTACGCAAGGTTTAAGAATAATCAAGTACATAGACGAACAGCCTCAGATGCTCTCGTTCCTACAGAAGGAGTTTGACCGCAGGCTTGTTCTTTTAAACAGGGCACCCACTCTCCACAGGCTCGGTATTCAGGCGTTCCGCCCCAAATTAGTTTCGGGTAAAGCCATTCACATGCACCCGTTAGTCTGCGCAGCGTTCAATGCCGACTTTGACGGAGACCAGGTTGCGGTTCATCTTCCGTTATCTGTAGAAGCTCAGCTTGAGTCTCGTCTTCTTATGTGGTCCCGGACAAATATTCTTTCTCCTGCAAACGGTGAGCCGATAGTTGTTCCTTCCCAAGACATGATTTTAGGAATATACTATTTAACCAAAGATGTCGAGGGGGGGCCTGATAATCCTATTCCGTATTCAAATGTTGAAGAGTTGGAGTTGGCATATTTCCATAAGAAGCTTACCCTTCACCAGCCGATTAAATATTCGCTGCCGACCGGCGAAGTAATTATTACCACCCCCGGCCGTGTAATCTTCAACTCTATTCTGCCTGAGAGTGTTGGTTTTGTAAACAAGACCATTGCCAAGAACGATTTGAAGGCCATAATCTTCAAGGCATACAAGACCAATGACAGGGATAGAGTTATAAGGATGCTTGACGAAATTAAATCGATGGGCTTTAAATATTCAACGATAGGCGGAATAACCTTTGGCTTGTTTGACATTGTCATACCTCCGGAGAAGTATCCCATTTTAAGTGAGACAGAGACAGAGATTAAGAAGATCAACGATAACTTCAAGAAAGGTATAATCACCGATGTTGAGAGATACAAAACCATCATAGATAAATGGGCCCGGACCAACTACCTGATTCAGGCTAAGATGCTTCAGACTCTCAAGCAGGGTAATGATGAAGATAAGCGTACGCTCTTCAATCCCATATATATAATGTACGATTCAAAAGCCAGGGGTTCCGAGCAGCAGATTCGCCAGCTTGCAGGAATGCGCGGGTTGATGGAGAAGCCTTCCGGTGAGATCATAGAGATTCCGATTCAATCCAACTTCCGGGAAGGTTTGAAGGTTCTTGAATATTTCCTTTCATCGCATGGTGCGAGGAAGGGTCTTGCTGATACCGCATTAAAGACATCGGAATCCGGTTACCTAACCAGGCGTCTGGTTGATGTGGCACAGGATTTAATTGTGTCGGAGCATGATTGCGGAACCAATACCGGAATTGAAATTACAGAACTCCGTCGTGGAGACCGGGTATATGAATCACTTGCTTCGCGGTTGGTTGGCCGGTTTACGGCATCCGAAGTAAAAGACCCGATTACCGGGAAGGTAATCTGCAAGAAGAATACCTATATAGACGAGGATCTTGCCTGGCATATCCAGAATTCCGGTGTAAAGACCGTAACTATCCGTTCGGTTCTTACGTGCCAGACCAAGAGAGGTCTTTGTCAGAACTGTTACGGCCGTGATCTTGGGACAGGTGAATTTGTAGAGATGGGAGAGGCTATTGGAATAATTGCTGCTCAGAGTATCGGCGAGCCTGGAACCCAGCTCACCATGAGAACCTTCCATATCGGTGGTATTACGTCAAAACGCGTTGAGAAGGAAGATATCGTTGCAAACCTGTTAACGATTGTTAAGGGTGGTATTTACAGGATAGCTGATATTGAAAGCCAGATTATTCAGGACGGTTTTGTAAAGGATAAGACTTTAAAGCATAAAAAGACCTACTTCACATCTTCCGGAGTCCTTGAAGTATTCTCGGAGAACTATTCAAAGCCCCTGAGAATTGAGTTTAATCCGAACAATGGTATGATTCTCAAGATTTCAGTTGACAAGAGGGAGTATGAGAAGGTTAACCTGTTGCGCGGTACTGTTAAATACCGGCTTCAGTATAACAAGGTCCCCAATTCAAATGGAGAGATAAGGAATCTTTCAAGGGATGCCGAGATTATCATTTTATCTGACAGGATAGAAGACAAGGAAGTTGTTGTTGACCCGAAGACTTCCGAGATCTCGATCATATTCACCACAGCAGGCGAGGATATCAAGCATCCCAAGACAAAGGCTGTTATCTGTCCCAAAGGCCATATCATAAACGCGTCCCGTGCAAATGAAATAGTCAAGGCAGGTTACAGTACCATTAAAGTCTTTGTTGAGCTGGAAAGATACCGAATTCCTTATGGTGCAAAGATGATTGTAAAGAACGGCTCTGTAATAACTAAACAGACCACCATTGCAGTCAAGACCCTTTACTTCGAACCGATTCTTTCGGAAGATGACGGTAAGGTTGAGTTTATAGACCTTTATTTCCGGGGTGGATTAAGTGGCCTTGAAGAGAATTATAAGGTAGTAATCAAGCCGCCGACCTTAAAACCTTCTGAAGAGATTCAACCCCGAATTAATATCGGCAATGCTGAGATTCAGATTCCTTACCTTAAACAGGTTAAGGGTGCGGGGAAAGGTGAGAAGGACAGGATTATCACCTATATTAACGTGAATGAAGGCGAGGTTGTCAAGAAAGGAGATGTTATCGGGAAACTGATCCACGAACGTACTGAGCGTTCAGATATTACAGGAGGTCTTCTCCAGGTCGAGGAATTATTCGAAGCCAGGGAGAGGAAACCCGCTGAAAATGCAATATTATCTGAAATAGCCGGTACGATTGACATTGAAACCAGGAAAGAGATGGACAAGCGCCGGGGTAAGGAGCGTTTAAAGACGATCATCAAGGTTCAAGCGCCGCGGGGAGAGGTTTCATACCTTGTTTCTCACGGTAAGCAGGTTATTGTTAAGATAGGAGACCAGGTTGAAGCAGGGGATCCCTTAACCTCGGGATTGGTTAATCTCCATGACCTGTTAAGGATAAAGAACATTGCTTTTATCCGCAGATATATTGTTGATCAGGTCAAGATGGTCTACAAGGTTCAGAACGTTGACATAAACGACAAGCACATAGAGGTAATTGTTAAGAAGATGTTATCCAAGGTCAGAATCAAATCGACAGGCGACACTTCTTTCGTAATCGGGGATTATGTAAATGTTTCCGATTTTAACGATGAGAATGAGCGGATCAGGAAACAGAACGGGAAGCCGGCCGAAGGCGACAGGACCCTTCTGGGGATATCGAAAGTTGCTTTGGAAACCGATTCGTTTATTTCAGCAGCATCGTTCCAGGAAACTATCCGGGTTATGTCCGAAGCCGCGTTGTCAGGTAAATTTGACCCGATGCATGGTCTGAAAGAGAATGTAATCATGGGGCATCTCATCCCGGCCGGAACGGGGAACCCTTACTATTCCGGTATCCGTTTATTCCAGGAGGAGCTGCTGACGAAGGATGAGGAGCAATTCGGCAATAAACCTACGGAGGAAGAAGAGGAGGCGCTGGAAGAGACTTCTGATCTCGAGATTGAATAATATACCCCGGCAGTTCCGGGATATTTTTTAGAAAAAAAATAAAAAAAACGCTTGACAAATTACTTGAAATATAGTATAATTCATATTTTAATATCTAAAATTTCAGGAGGAAATTTTGCCAACGATAAATCAACTGATAAGGAAGAAACGGAAGCCGATTAAGAAGCGTACCAAGAGTCCGGCACTCCACGCCAACCCCCAGAAGAAGGGTGTTTGCACAAGAGTCAGGACCATGACCCCGAAGAAACCGAATTCGGCATTAAGGAAAGTTGCGAGAGTAAGACTTACGAACGGAATTGAAGTTACAGCATACATTCCCGGTATAGGACATACACTTCAGGAGCATTCAATTGTCCTGATCAGGGGTGGGAGAGTAAAGGATTTACCCGGTGTCCGGTATCATATAATTCGGGGACATTTGGATGCCACAGGAGTTGAGAAGAGGAACCAGGGAAGGTCCAAGTACGGCTCCAAGAAACCGAAAAAGAATAAATAGCGGAAGGTAAGATCATGCCAAGAAGAAAGGTAGTATCAAGAAGAAAGGTTCAGCCTGACGGGAAGTACAACTCCGAATTAATCAACAGATTTATCGGTAAGGTAATGCGCGACGGGAAACTGAGTACTGCAGAAGATTGCATGTACGACGCCCTTGATATCATTCAGAAGAAGCTGAAGAAGGATCCTCTTGAAGTGTTTGAAAAGGCGATAGAGAATGTGAAGCCCCTTGTAGAGGTTCGTTCTCGAAGGATAGGCGGAGCCACATACCAGATTCCGGTTGAAGTTCCCGCATATAGGCAGATGTCCCTGACGATGCGATGGATAATCTCCTTCGCAAGGAAGCGTTCGGAGAAGACGTTTGCTGCAAAGTTAGCAGGCGAGTTGATGGATGCTTACCAGAATAAAGGCAATTCCATCAAGAGGAAAGAAGATACGCATAAGATGGCCGAAGCCAATAAAGCTTTTGCTCATTACAAATATTAATTGTTTTTTTAGTGATGCTCTATGGAGACGGACAATCCCCTGTCGCGGATAAGGAATATCGGTATCGTTGCACATATCGATGCCGGTAAGACCACGACGACAGAGCGGATACTGTATTTTTCCGGAAGGAATTACAAGATAGGCGAGGTCGATGACGGCACCGCAACAATGGACTGGATGATACAGGAACGCGAACGAGGCATCACGATTACGTCCGCAGCCACGACATTTTACTGGAAGGATCATAAGATTAATCTTATAGATACCCCGGGCCATGTCGATTTTACTGCGGAGGTAGAAAGATCTTTGAGGGTTCTTGACGGCATAATAGTAGTGTTTTGTGCTGTCGGTGGAGTAGAACCCCAATCAGAGACAGTCTGGCGCCAGGCGGATAAATACCATATTCCCAGGGTTTGTTTCATTAATAAGATGGACCGTCTTTCTGCCGATTTCCATAGGGCGGTGGAGATGATTCGGTCAAAACTCGGAGCCAGGCCCCTGCTTTTGCAGATACCCATCGGTTCGGGAACTGAATTTAAAGGAATAATAGACCTTATCAAGATGAAGGCCATCTACTGGTACGGTGATAAGGGATCTCAATTCCGTTATGATTCAATCCCCGATAACTATGAGGAGGAAGCAAAAAAATACCGCAAGTATCTCTTGGAATTCATATCTGAATTCAACGACGAGATATTAGAGAAATATCTTGATGAACAAGAGATTAGTGAAACCGAGATTTTAAAAGCAGTTCGGAGAGTAACATTATTATTCAAGGCCGTTCCTGTACTATGCGGGACAGCTTTGAAGAATGTCGGAGTTCAAACCTTATTAGATGCGGTAGTTAATCTTCTGCCGTCTCCGCTCGATGTTCCGGAGATGGAGGGGGAAGACAGGAAGACAGGGGACAGAAGAAAGATAAAGATATCCGAGAAGTTTCCGTTGCATGCTCTGGCATTTAAGGTGGTGACCGATCCGTTTGTGGGACGACTAATCTATATCAGGATTTATTCCGGGATTCTCAAGCGCGGCGAAACGGTATTCAACTCAACTCAAAGGAAGAAGGAGAGGATAACCAAGATATACCTCATACACTCCAACCGGAGAGAAGAGGTTGAAGAAGCCGGGGTTGGGGATATTGTATGTATTGTAGGCCCGAAATTTACCTATACAGGTGATTCTCTCATTGAGAAGGGTGAGAATACGGTATTAGAGAGTATTAAGTTCCCGGAACCGGTTGTTTCTATTTCAATTGAACCGAGATCCCAGAAAGATGTCGAGTCATTGAAAAGTTCTTTGATAAAAATGCATGAAGAGGATCCTACTTTTCTTTACAAGGAATCGGAGGAGACCGGTCAGCTTATTCTTTCAGGAATGGGTGAGCTGCACCTGGATATCATTGTAGATCGGCTGAAACGTGAGTTTAATGTCGATGTCAGAACCGGAAGCCCAAGAGTATCCTACCGAGAATCAATCTTTTCCAATGTTTTCAATGTTGAAGAGAAATACGAGCATATATTTGCCGGGAAAACCGCTTTTGGCCATGTAATCGCTGATATCCTGTCGATCAATCCTGAATTAGGGAACGAGTTTGAATTGGTTCAAGGGAAGGACTATGGTATTTCAGAGGAGTACCTGGCTGCTATCCGTGCCGGTTTTTTCGACAGTTTAAACTCCGGAAATATTGCAGGATATCCAATGCTCGGCCTTAAATTCATATTAAAAGGAACCTCTTTCAATCCTGAGACTTCAAATGAAATCGCGTACAGGATAGCTGCATCCAATGCAGTAAAACAGGCATTGGCTAAGGCGGGCTCAAAACTTCTTGAGCCGTTCATGCGCCTGGAAGTGATAGTTCCCAAGGAGTTTATGGGTGATATCATAGCCCACCTCAACTCAAGGAGAGCAAGTATAAATGAACTTGCCGAAAGGAAGAATGCATCTATCATTCATGCCAATGTCCCTTTGAGTGAGATGTTCGGATATGCAACCCAACTCCGGTCCCTGACCCAGGGGCGCGGAACATACACGATGGAGTTTGCCCGATATTTTGAAGTTCCGGGGAACATTGCGGACTTGATAATAAATAAATACTAAAATTGAAAGATAAATATCTGATTATTCGATCATTTCGGTAATCAAAAAATAAAATTTGGAGGCATTTCACATGGGTAAAAAAGAGAAATTTGAAAGAACGAAGCCGCACGTCAACATAGGAACGATAGGTCATGTTGACCACGGAAAGACGACTTTAACTTCAGCGATCACCTTACTATTGTCTAAGAAGGGTTTGGCTGATTACATACCGTTTGACCAGATAGACAAGGCTCCGGAGGAGAAGGCCCGCGGTATAACGATTGCGACAGCGCACGTAGAGTATCAGACATCCGAGCGTCATTATGCTCATGTGGACTGTCCCGGTCATGCGGACTATATAAAGAACATGATCACGGGAGCGGCCCAGATGGACGGAGCGATTCTTGTAGTCAGTGCGGCTGACGGTCCCATGCCTCAGACCCGCGAGCATATTCTTTTGGCCCGCCAGGTAGGGGTTCCCTACATAGTTGTATTTCTTAACAAGGTAGACATGGTAAGTGACCCGGAGTTCATTGAGTTGGCGGAGATGGAGATTCGTGAGATTTTGAACAAGTACGAATTTCCCGGGGATGATATACCCATTATCCGCGGCAGTGCTTTAAAGGCTTTAGAGAGTGCGGATCCTGATTCAGAAGCAGCTAAATGCGTATTTGAATTGATGGATGCAGTTGATAAGTATGTTCCCCAGCCGGAGCGTCCTTTGGACAAGCCGTTTTTGATGCCGATCGAAGATGTATTCACGATTACCGGCCGCGGAACAGTTGTTACCGGCCGTGTAGAGCGAGGTAAGGTTCACGTTGGAGATAATGTAGAGATCGTAGGAATTCGAGATACTCGGAAGACGGTATGTACCGGAGTAGAGATGTTCCGTAAGCTTCTTGACGAAGGACAGGCCGGCGATAACATAGGCGTTTTGTTAAGAGGAATAGAGAAGAAGGATGTTCAGCGCGGTCAGGTAGTTGCGGCGCCGGCGTCTATTACGCCTCATACGAAGTTTGAGGCAGAGGTTTATATTCTGACAGAGAAGGAAGGCGGCCGTCATCATCCGTTCCATACCGGCTACAGGCCTCAGTTTTATTTCCGGACGACGGATGTTACCGGTACGATTACTTTGCCGGAAGACATAAAGATGGTAATGCCCGGTGACCGCGTAACGATTACCGGAGAATTGATTACCCCGATAGCGATGGAAGAGGGACTCCGCTTCGCGATCCGCGAAGGCGGGCGGACGATCGGTGCGGGTGTAGTCGCGAAAATTATTCAATAAACAAGGATAACAGGGAATATTATGCCGGCGGAAATAGTAATTTTATTATGTGAAATATGTAAGAAGAAGAATTATACTACCATGCGCAACAAGAAGACGAATAAAGAGAAGCTTAATTTAAAGAAGTATTGTAATAAATGCAGGAAGCATACACTGCACAAAGAATCGAAATAATATGTATGCAGGCTAGTAGCTCAATTGGTAGAGCAGCGGTCTCCAAAACCGCAGGTTGGGGGTTCGAGCCCCTCCTGGCCTGCCACTTAAATGAAGGTTGAGGATTATGAATAAGATAATTCAATGGTTCAAGGATATCCCGGGTTATTTCAAGATAATAATTGCGGAGTCGAAGCGGGTTTCATGGCCCGGGAAGAAGGAGGTTTGGGGTTCTACGATTGTAGTTATTATTTTAATTATAATTTTTGCAGTTATTATCGGGTTGTTTGATGT
>Ga0129302_1002450_pt1 | contig 13207 bp, 10 predicted proteins | sample BlaSprsedimmetaG_FD_94476 | JGI IMG/M metagenome (GOLD analysis project Ga0129302, IMG submission 94476) | Hot spring sediment bacterial and archeal communities from California, USA to study Microbial Dark Matter (Phase II) - Blank Spring... | ecosystem: Environmental > Aquatic > Thermal springs... | reverse complement strand
GGGCCAGTGACGTTGATCTTCGAAAAAAGCAAGGAAATACCTGACTCCGTTACTGCGGGGCTGAAGAGTGTGGCCGTCAGATTTCCTTCCCACCGGGTGGCCCAAGAACTGATACGACTCTCGGGTGTTCCTATCGCAGCGCCCAGTGCAAACCTCTCAGGCAGACCAAGCCCCACAATGGAAGAACACGTGATCGAAGACATGGACGAAAGAGCTAGCTGCACAATCCTTTCGGGTTCGACGGTTTTCGGACTGGAATCTACGATTATTGATCTCTCAAGAGGAAGACCCTCCCTATTGAGACCGGGCCCTGTCGACCCGGATCAACTGAAGGGAGTCCTTCCAGATCTTCTTGTTCCGGATTTTGTTTCGGGAAGAAAAGAGTATCTTGGTGATCCAATGTCGCCGGGTTTGAAATACAGACATTATTCTCCAGACATTCCATTAATACTCGTCGAAGGAGAGACCGGAATGGTTGTCGCAAAGGTGGGAATAGTGGCTGGAAGAAAGAAGTCTCTCGTTCTTTGTTCTGAAGAAATGAAGGACTATTATCCCGTTCAGGTCAAGAAGGTCGTTCTCGGTTCGAGAGACAACCTCCTTGAGGTTGCCTCGAACCTCTTCAAAGAACTGAGAAATAAAGAGAACATGGAATACTCTCAGATCATTGCCGAGCCTTTCCCTGAAACAGGTGTGGGACTTGCAATCATGAACAGGCTGAGGAAGGCGGCTTGGAAAATTGAAAGGACTTAGAATTCAGACTCGGGGAGAGTGGCTAGTTTGAAAAAAAGACTCAAGAATCTTTCGGGAGAGATATTCGTCCTACTGGGAACGGTTATCGTCGCACTTGCTTTCTACCTCGTCTTTACCTGGGGCGACAGGGCCGTGACGATGATCGAAATAACCGTGGTCGAGAAAGTCGACAATTCCGAAGCCGGAAAATCCGATTATAGAGTGACGGCAGATACTGGAGAGGAATTCGTGATCCAAAACGCCGAAAGCCAGGGATTCTATGCTGCTTCAAAGGTCTTCAAGATGCTTGAAGTCGGAAGGACCTATCAGGCGCTTGTAACTGGAAGAAGAATCCCCATTCTTGGCATGAAGAGAAATATCATCGAGGCGATACCCTCTCCATGATCTACTCGAAAGTGAATCCATCTTCCAGCAAATCGACTCAAGCCCTCGTAACCTACGATCGCAAAGGGTACCTGCTCCGGAAGTGATCTCTTCTATTGCCACCTCTGTTCCAAGTGCCGGCCTGTAGGGTCTGTGCGACGATATTGCTTTGACGACATCTGCCACAGCGATCATTGTTGCCGGCAGGAGTATCTCCTCTCCTTTCAGCCCGTTAGGGTATCCAGAACCGTTCAGCCTCTCATGATGCTGAATCACGTAGTCGGCAATCGGAAAATCAAACTCAATTTCCTTTAGAACTTCATATCCAAGTCGAGAGTGCTCCTTGATCATGTCAAACTCTATTTGATTGAGTCTCCCGGGCTTGCTTAGAATCTCGGAAGGGATCCAGAGTTTCCCGATATCGTGGAGAAGGCCGCTTATCCTTATGTTCTCGCAAAGTCCATCTTCAAGTCCCATTCTCCTGGAAATCGATGCTGCAAGAAGCCCCACTTTTCTCTGATGCCCCGAAGTGTAGGGATCTCTTATCTCCACAATTCTGGAAAGCGCATTAATTGTGCTTCTTAAGGTAGCCTCGAGTTTTTCCTTACTCTCCTCGGCCTCTCTCCTCGCTACCCTCAGATTCGTAACGTCTGAGATGAAGCCTTCGACGAACACTTCGCCCCCACTTTCGCCGGCTATTACCTTTCCCCTTTCAAGAACGTACTTGAGCTGACCCGACCTGGTCACTATCCGGTACTCTATCTCGTAGTGATCGCCTGCTGCAAAAGACTCCTGGATTAGCTCCCACACCATCTCCCTATCCTCGGTGTATATCAAATCCGAGTAAGGCAGTTCCTTGTTTCCAATAATCTCCTCTGGCCGGTAGCCGGTGAGCTCTATGATCCCTCTGCTGACAACTTCCATGGTCCACTCTCTGTCGTTCTTGCATCGGAAGGCAATCCCAGGAAGGTTTGCGAAGAGCCTATCTAGCTCTAACGTGCTCTTCTAAAGGTTCTTACTCGCTTCAGATGATTCATCCAAGTCATTGTAGACAATAGCGATGACATTTGAAGAAAGCTTAGAAATCGTCCCATCTCTCCAAATTACGCTTTTTGCGTCTGAATTCTGTTTCTGTTCGATGCGAAGTGAAATACCGGTTCTGTTTACTTCCTGGATCGCGCCCATTATACCGATTTCCCGGGCCGCGGGAAACACACGCTCAAAGTCCATTCCAATGACAGCTTCTCTCGGAAGACCTTCTATTTCGAGAGCGGCTTGATTGGCATCGATCACATTGAGCGACCCTCAATCGTCAATCCACACAGAATAATGCCATTTTTTGAGAGCGATAAGAAGTCGCGTCAATCATCGGCATTTAAGAAATTACATTCGTCGAATGCTCCTCCATCACTTCTTTCAACTTTAAGTCTCTCGTTGGAAACGCTCATTTTCATCTCCAGATTAGTGAATAATCGATGATAACATTAATTGGCTATCCGTACAAAGCGGTCGATACAGTTCAACCAGATTAATTTCAAGGTTTGCCAATCAGCGCGCTCCTCAATGATTTGACCGATCCTTTGAAGCCAGACATACCGTCAGATGAAAGCATCGAATCAACTATGGCCTCAACGCAGGCCCATGCGGAAGCCCTGAATATCTCGCTAATCGTATTCCCATGGCTCATCAATCTCTGATCGCTCAAGGAGTACTCCCTCGCAGTACTGAAAGCAAGAGAGATATCGCCGCTTCCGTGGTGTCCAGGGGCCCCAAGCAAGCCTATGGCGAGACTCATATGTCGCGAGACCCGCTTCAGCTGATGGGGCATCAAGGGAAGGTCTGTGCCAACAATCATGATCAAGGATCCGGCACCTTGCGCTGAACTTCCACTGTCGTCAGACAACTCTAACGAAGGTATTCTAAGATCGGAAGATCTCCCGAAATTCGATAGGACAATCGCCCCGACGGTGTACTTCCTCCCATCGAATTCAATAATCCTGGATGAAGATCCAATTCCCCCTTTATACCCAAAACAGATCATTCCAGTTCCCGCTCCACAACTACCAAGAGTAAAGTCTTTTCTTGCATTCATTACGGCTATAGACACCATCTCTTCTCTAATAGATAGTGAGCGAATATCACTGAGGAACCCATCGTTGCACTCCATGACGACTACGTTTAGCGACGACAATTCGGGATTGCTCTGGAGGGCGAGCCTTACCGCGCCTTGATGTACGGCTCCAATTGAAAGTGTGTTGGTCAGAAAGATATCGCTTTCGAGCGTCCCGAGTTCTTCTATCTGAATGAGACCCATCGACTTTCCATAACCGTTGAAGACGCTGGAAGCCGCTGGGACTGGTCTTTCATATACGGAAGGAATCCTTATGACGGTTATTCCCGTTCGCAGACATCTCGGTGAATCCTCAGTCAAAGTGTAATGCCCGACTCGTATTCCCTCAAGATCGGTGATCTTGTTCAAAGCCCCCGTTTCGTACCCGTCTGACTGGCGAGCGAGCTCTCGAAATCTCATCTCTTCACCTATCTTTCTATAATTGATATTGGATCCTGTTTCGAGATCATGCATCTTGCCGTGATTACTCCGACAAGCAAAACAATAACGGTCATTAAAGAGATTCTGTAGAGTGTCTCCGGAACTATGATCGATGAAACATACAATCCCTGTAGAAAGAGAGATCTAAAGATCTGCCAGCAGAGCGTTGTCAGAAGATATCCAGTTGCTGCGCCTATGGAAAGCACTAATACTAGTTCGCCGAAAAAGAGAAGACCGATCTCGTCTCTGCTCTGTCCCAAAATGTTCCTGATTGATATCTCGCTCCGTCTTGCCAAGATCACCCTTGTAACGGTAACCACACCGATTATCATGACGACGAAGAACTGAAGATAGATGATAATCGAGGAAATCAACCCCATGAACTGCGTCTCGGCACGGATCTTCAACTCGAAAGTCTTCCTGTCGACCACTTCAACCTGACCGGCCTCGGAGGCGAAACGCCTTATTTCTCCTGCAAGGTTGCGATCATCGTATGATACCAGAAGACCTTCAGATTTGATTCTGTCCTCCACCAGAACACCAGCGAGACTTTCTAGATTAGGCAGAACCTCCATTGAGGAGTAATCCAACCCCCTGACAGAACCATTGACAATCAAGTCGAAAAGACCCCTGCTAACATATAGCGTACCGGCCACGGGATTTTCGCCAAGAATCGGTAGAAGTCTCGAATGCTCAGCAGACACAACTGGAATGAAGAGTTTCGTAGCGCCGAACATAAGCTTCACATCCAGCTCGAGAAGATCGGCAGGAAGGACAGATGTCGACTTCAATGAAATTTCTTCGGGAAGCGTGAACTTCTCCAATTCCGAGGTCTGAATATAGGAACGACGATCGAATAACCAGCCGCTCTCTCGAACAGTGCCCGTCAACGAAGATAGAAGTGAACCAAAAACAGTCACCAGCGCGGCAAACGCGATGATATTCACAAAAAGAGATTTGTAGCCGTCGCTCCTCAACGGAAATTGGAGCCAGGGCAAACCGACATTCCTGAATCTATTCTTGAGCAGACCTAATCTTTCTTCAGAGCTCTTAAGAAGACCGACGAGATCTCTTCTGAGATGTCTCCCTATCAGTATCTGAGATAGAACAATCGTAGTAAACGGTATGAATAACGTGCAGATAGATGATATGGTACTGTCGCCTAGATAAAGACCATTGGGCGTGAAAAAGCGATCTTCGAATAGTGAAAGAACAGCTCTACCCGCAAGGAGTCCCAGAATCCAGCCAGCAGTCCCCTGATAAAGCGACTCCATAAATAGTCTTATTTTCAAATTCTTGGGTGAATGCCCTATGGCGGCAAGAATAGCATACTCTTTTCTTCTTTCACGAATGCTCACCGAATTAAGCATTGTAAGAGCTACTATGAAGACCAGAGAGACAAAGAGATTTGTCAAGAAGACTCCCAAGTAGTAGCTTGCGTACTGCCTCTCAAGAGTCTCTCTGGAAGAAACAGGCCCCCTAATCGAAACCGAAAGCTCTTCTCCGACGACCCTTGATCTCAGTTCGTTTTCGACTGCTATTAGGAAACCACCTTCAGAGAATACCAGAAAGCCAAATAACCCATCTCCCCTCGAAATTCCAGACGGCCCCAGGCCGAATACAGAGGATCCTGCAAGAGATCCAACCACGGTGTATAGGCCCTCGCTTGCCATTTCAGATTCTTCCTCATAGACACTGTCCAGACCGACGTCCGAGGCCTTCAGAAATGAGTCGGATACAATGATTTCGTTTGTCCCTGGGGAAAATACCGTCCCTTCTGAGATGTAGCCATTGCTCTCTTGCAGCATCCGAGATATCTCCGTCTGCTTTATTCCATAAACGGGGAAATTGGCTCTTGCGCTTCCGAAAAGGTTGTAGCCGAGATAGGCTATATCTACGGGGATAACATCTGAAAGACCAAATACGTCTTCGAAAATCTCGATAAGACTATTGTCAATTGATTCATCTCTTCCACTTTCAGAGAGATACTGCACCGTAATCCAGCTCTCGTTGATCTTTGCTATCCTGCTTCTCGTCTCTCCGAAGGACAGAAAGATTGAGCTGATCACAAGGCTCATCGATACACCTAGAGCGACAACGAATATGAAGACCAGAATTCTGCCCGGCCTTCTTCTCAGGTATAACCACATGTACTTAAGCATTCACACCAACCTCATAGACCTGACCATTCTCCACTTTGAGTCTTCTTCTGAAATCACCGATGATCTCAAATGAATGAGAAACGAGTATCAGAGTCGCACCGGACTTAGAACAATAAGACTTCAAGAGCTCTATTACCCTGCTACCATTTTCATCATCCAGGGAAGCGGTCGGTTCATCGGCGAAAACAACCTTCGGACCGGCTATCAATGCTCTTGCCACTGCAACCCTCTGACTCTGCCCAAGCGAGAGCTCATATGGGAATCGTTTGAGAAGTTCGTTCAATCCAAGCGCAGTAGTGATTTCTTCGAGCCTCTTTCTTGCTCCTCGTTTTTCTTTTAGGGGGAGCAGAATGTTCTCCCTTACAGTCAAATGGTTTATCAAGAAGTGCTCTTGAAACACAAATCCGAACTCTTTGCGCCGGAGTTCGGCTTTTGCGGAAGGAGTAAGAGCCGTAAGCTCCTTGCCTTCGTATTTGACTTCTCCACGACTTGGCTCCTTAAGTGTGCTCATAATGAAGAGAAGCGATGACTTTCCAGAACCCGAAGGGCCGAATATCCCAACTTCTTCTCCCTTCTCTATCTTGAGGTCTGTCGATTTGAGCGCCGCCAGAGCCTGCTTCTTCGTCTCATATATCAATGCGACTTCTTTCAATTCGAACATCCTACTTCCTCCCTTTGAGAAGACCTACTGTGATTATCCCACAAACACTCCGCACAGGAAAACCTGGCGAATCAGTTTTTTTGAGTTGACCAGACCAAATTGGGCACAGTATAATTGCAGCCACTAGAAAATCAGTTAGGAGACTTCCCCTTGAGAGAGAAAAAAAGCCATAATAATATGATATATACTGTTTTATACGGAGGTGAGCTGATGAAGATAATGATCGATATAGATGACATTCTTACGGACTTCAATCGGGCCTTCCTAAGTATCGCCCATGGAATGTTTGAAGAGGTGCCGCTGGAAGTTGAGGTCAAGGTCTGGGATTTCTGGAAAACCGTCCCCAACCTAACGCTTGAGATGGAAGAAAAGGTGTGGGAAGCCATAAGGAATACAGAAGATTTCTACGAGTCGCTGCCTCCTTATGCTGCTGAGGAGGACTTAATGAGGCTTGGCGATCTGATTGCTGAAGGCCTTCACGAGTTCTATTTTATAACGTCCAGATTCCCGACGAAGGGAAGAAACGTTCAGATGCAATCTCAGAGATGGATTCAAAAGGTGATTGACGTACCAGTATCGGTAATTGTAAGCTCCAGAAAGGGTGAACTTTGTGAAGTTCTCGGTGTTGAATACGCCGTCGACGACGCGCCGCATCATATTGAGAACCTGCTAGATCACGGCATCAACACTTACATTTTAGATTGGCCTTATAACAGGCATATCGAACATCGATTGAGAGTCAAGAGCCTTGGAGAGTTTCTGGATAGCATATTGATCTGAAAAATCTGGAGGTGAAGACATGAAAAAGCTGCTTCTTACTCTTCTTCTAATTGCTTTTGTGACGTTGGTCTGCTCTGCAAGAACTGCGTGGGAGGATCAGATAGTGTATTTCATTATGATAGACCGTTTTTCGAACGGCGATCCGACCAACGATGACATGGGATATGGGGAGTCCGGCAGCGACAACTCGAGATATAACGGCGGAGATCTCGAGGGAATAATCGAAAAACTGGATTATGTCAAAGGACTTGGTGCAACGGCTATATGGATCACCCCTCCCGTTGCCAACCAGTGGTGGAATCCTTGGGTGAACTACGGAGGTTACCATGGCTACTGGGCCAGGGATTTCAAAAGAGTCGACGAACACTTTGGAGACATCGAGCTGTACAGGAGATTGGTAAAGGAAGCTCACGCAAGAGGGTTGCTTGTGATTCAGGACATTGTCCCGAACCATGTCGGTGATTACTTCCGCTTCGTGGACGGAGAGTTCGAGTTGAATACAGAAAGTATACCGACAGCTTCTCCCGAACAATACCCATTCTCCCTGAACAACTTCGAAGAAAGCGAGACTGATCATATATATCACTGGACGCCGGATATTTCCGATTTCAACGATCAATACCAGAAGCTCAATTATCAGATGTCGGGTCTGGACGACCTCAACACTGAGAATGCGGCGGTCGTCTCGGCTCTCAAAGACTCATTCACTTTCTGGATAGAAGAGGCTGATATCGATGGTTTCAGAATCGACACGGCTATTTATGCTCCAATGGAGTTCTGGAAAGAGTTCTTGAACGGTGAAGCTGGGGTCTACGAAGTTGCCTCCAGAAATGACAAAACGGAATTCCTTACCTTTGGAGAGGCCTGGGTGAGAAGTGATCCATTCGACGATAGCGGAGAAATCGTGATTGAGGAGTTCTTTGATACCGGCATGAACGCAATGCTCGATTTTCCTTTGAACATTGAGCTTAGGAGTGTGTTCAAAGAAGGAAAACCCACTGCAAATCTAGGATACAGGCTTGAAGTGAGGCAGAGCAGGCTCGATCATACCAGGCTCCTGACCTTCATAGATAATCACGATATGGAGCGCTTCCTAAAAGGAGGCGGACTTTCAAACCTCAAACAGGCGTTAGCTTTCATCTTCACAATCCCTGGAATTCCGGTGATCTATTACGGCACAGAACAGGGATTCTTCGAGACAAGAGCCACCATGTTTGCCGAAGGTTTTCAGTCTGGAGGAGTAGACCATTTTGACACTCAGTCGGAGCTTTACAATTATATAAGGGATCTTTCGAATCTCAGAAAGGAGTACCCGGTCTTCAGATATGGAACAATCGAAATCCTGAAATCCGACTCTAACGGGCCTGGAATATTCGCCTACCGACTCGAACACAACGGTGATAAGGTATTCGTGATAATGAACACTGCAGGCGAAAGAAGAATTCTAGCAAATATGGAAACGGAGCTGGAAGAGGGCCAGGTTATTGAGCCGATCTACACATTCAACTCGCTATCAAAGGGTTATCCAGTGGAAAGAGATGGGAAACTTGTTATGTCAATGAATCCTCGTTCAGTCTATGTGGGAATCGCTTCGGATGTGTCTCGCGAAATTGAGATTCCGAATATTGAGTTCACGGCAGATCTCGAAGAAAACCAGAAGATTGACTCAACCTACACGATAACAGGGACCGCATCAGGAGCGTCATTGGTGAAGATAATATTCGACGCGAAAATTGAAGAAGCGGAGGATATTGATATCGTAGACGGAAAATGGTCTTACGACTGGGATATATCTAAATTCGATCCCGGAACTCATTCGATTCTATTCAAAGTTTACGGCAAGACGAGAAGAGAATCAATCTACAGTGACGACTACACCATAATACTTGACATCCCTGAATTGCTTCTGGCATCTCTTCCCGATCTCGAAGGCGACGACAGAGGTCCTCATGGAAGATATAGGTATCCTACAGACATCACTTTCAAGAACCAGATGGATCTTCTCGGGGCGAATGTAAAACAGATAGGGGCTTCGCTGGTTTTGGCGATGAAGATAAAGGACCTGACTGATTCGTGGGGACCGCAAAACGGATTCGATCACGTTACATTCCAGATCTTCATAGACGACCCGGACAAGAAGGGGGCTATGGTCCTGCCTTTCCAGAATGCCAATATGCCGGATGGGCTGGACTGGGATTACTTCATCTTCGCAAACGGTTGGTCCGTAGTTGCATACTCTGCAGAGGGAAGCGGTCCCGGATCTTTTGGGACTGCCATTTCACCTACTCCACTGGTGCAGACAAACAAGATGACCAACGAGGTCATTCTAAGAATCGCCGGGGAGACTATCGGAAGACCGGATGATTTGAAGGGATTCAACATATACATAACCACGTGGGACTTCGACGGAATTGAAGCAGTCTACCGCGATCTCTATCCCGAGCCGAAAAGCTATCACTTCGGAGGAGGAAACAGGGAAGATCCGTATATTATGGATGATATTTTGATCAAGATAGACTAAGAATTTGAAAATAGACCAAAGAGCGGATGTCTGGAGGCAACTATGCTTTTTACTTTGGCCGTGATCTTTGCCGTGATAGTCACTGCGCTCCTGATAAAGTACCTGAGCAGGGATGACGATGGAGAACAGAGAGAGGAAGAGAGGGAGATCACTTTCAGTCAGCATGCGATTCTGAGAATGAATGAAAGAGATATTGAGCCGGAAAGGATATTGAGAGTTCTCGAGGAGGGCCGTAAAGTAGAGATTACCAACTACAACAGAATGAAGATAATGGATGACGAAATCACGGTGATACTTGAGAAGAAGCTTGCCAACTTCGAAGTAATCACGGTATATTGGAATGGTGGTGATCGAGAAACGCCACCGTTTGATGGCTAGCATACAATTTCGACTTCGCTAACGGAAAAGAGCGTTGTTGATTTTCCTGCTATCTGGAACTGCAATCTGAGGTTTTTCAGAGGAATGGGGACTATATGGAAGAAAGCAAGAACAAAGTTGTCGAGTTGCTCAAACAATACATGTCTACGCCTGAGGACGAACCTTCCAGAGGGCTATCATATCTCAAAGAAGCGGTATCCATCCTTAATGGGCAGGGTAAGACTCTAGCTGCGCATGAGATTTTGGAGAAAGAACTCGGGAAGTTCGACGATAACTCAACAGTAGAGATTGCCGTTTTGTTGAATATGATGATCAAACTGAGCGCTCTTGTCGGCGATTTTGCGGGTGCGGTAGAGCATTCGAAAAGGGCTCAGGTAATATGCGAAGCGAAGAATGAAAGAGAACTGCTCACGAAAGTCATTATTAACACTTCCGGCCTTTACTTCAAGATGAAGGACTACGATAAGGCATTGGTGCACGCAAAGAGAGCCCTTCAAATGGCCAAGAGAAATGGTGACGAGATCAATGCCGCCTGCTGCCTGAATAATATCGCCATTATACATGAGAACGGTGAGACTGGAGAATCTGGGATTCCCTATCTTGAAGAGGCCGTGAAGATCAAGGAAAAGCACGGTATGAACTCTGAGCTCCCCAGCAGTTATTTGAATCTTGCAGAACTATATTACGAATCGAATCGAAAGGCAGAAGCAGCCGAGCTTCTCGAAAAAGCCAGGCAAATCGCCAAAGCGAACGAAAACGAATATGCAATTGCCGAGACAATGAAATACGAAGCCCGTTTCTTGAAAGGCGAGGGAGATTTCGCCTCGGCTATCAACCTGTTTGAGGAAGTCAAAGAATACCATCAAAAAAACGGAAACAAGACTGAACTACTGGGAGTACTGAACGATATCTCTTCAGTGTATGAGTTGACAGGAGACTCTAAAGAGGCCCTAAACACGTTCAAACAGATTACTGAACTTAGCCGTAGCATTTTTAAGGAAGAACAGGCAAGGTCGATTGCCCAGCTGGAATCATCGTTCGAGGCGAGGGAGAAACTGAAAGAAATTAACGACCTGGCTGAACAAAACAAGAGGCTAAGAACGGTAAATGAAGAGATATCGGAGAAAAACGACGAGCTCCAGAAAATGAAAGCCAAGCTGGAGGAGATCAATAGGCTGCTGGAAAAGCAGGCCGAGACTGACCCATTGACCGGGCTGTTGAATCACAGGAAGATGAAATCAGTACTGGACAGTGAGATTTCGAGAGCAGAGAGATACGAAACTCCACTGACCATGATTATGCTTGACCTGGACAACTTCAAATCAATTAATGACTCTTACGGGCATTTGAAGGGCGACGAGCTACTCGCGGCCATCGGGAAACTGATTAGATCTTCCATCAGGAAGAATGATTTCGCTTTCAGATACGGTGGCGAGGAGTTTCTCATCCTTCTTCCTTCGGCAGATATGCAGAGGACAGCGGAGGTGTACTCAAGGTTGAAGCGGTCTCTACGTGAGCGCCTTGAGATAGCTGTCTCTTTCAGCGCGGGTGCAAGGCAGTGGAAAGGTGAGTCCTCGGACGAATTCATTTCCATTGTGGACAAATTGCTCTATGAAGCAAAAGCAAAAGGAAAGGACAGGCTTGAGATAAGCGAGGCGGCCATTTGAGAAAGGCGAATGAAATGGGACAGATAGATCATGAGAAGAGCTTCACAGATTATTACGAAGAGTATCTTTCGAAAAGTGAGTTGTGTGTCGAGGAAAGGCTGTCGCTTCTAAGAAGGTTCCAGCAAGCTTTGCTTAGCTCGGGAGAGACTCTAGTTGCCTTCGAAACTGTAAGCAGAGAACTTGAGAAATTCAAGGGTCAGACTTCCCGCGAGCTCGGACTTGCCTACAACGGTATGATTAGAATCAGCTGTCAATCAGGCGAGTTTTCAAAGGCTCTCGAATATGCTTACAATGCCATTGACGTCTTCAATGAAATAGGAGATGGAAGTACCCTGTCGATGATCTACAACAACATTGCCGGCGTCTACCTGAAAATGGAGAATTACGAGAAATCGCTAGAATATACAGAAAAGGCTATAGCCCTCGCCGAGAGGGCTAACGACGAGATATCTCTTGCCAAGTATCTCAACAATAAGGGAATAGCTATTGAAAACATTAAAGAAGACGGCAGTGGCGCGCAGTTCATTCGAAAATCGATTGAGATTAAGGAGAAACACTCTCTTGAGAAAGATCTTCCCAATAGCTATATGAACCTCGCCGACATCTTCCTCTATACCGAAAGAGAGGATGAGGCCATCGATCTCTTGAACAAAGCCCGTGAGGTAGCAAAGAAGAACTGTGACGATTACTCTCTTGCAGAAGTTTGTCGCTATGAAGCCGAATACTACAAGGCGACGGGAGACTTGGATTCTGCTCTGGCCTCTCTCGAAACTTCGCTGGAATATCACAGATCGAAGGGAAACAAATCGGAAATTCTTCAGAAGTTAAAGGCTATCTCCGAAATCCAGGAGGCGAATGGCGATGTTGAGGGAGCACTGAAAAAGTACAGGGAGATGGCAAAACTGAATTCCGAGATATTCAGAGAAGAAGAAGCTAGAGTAATTGCAAAGCTGGGAGCGACCTTTGCCGCTATGCAGAAGCTCAGGGAAATCGAGGACATGGCAGCAAGAAACAATGAGCTTTCAGAAGTAAACAAATTGATCGACAGAAAGAACGAAGAGCTCACGAAGATGCAAAGTGAATTGAAGTCTGCTAACGAGCTGCTAAAGCTGAGAGCCGAGACAGATTCCCTAACCGGCCTCATGAACCAGAAGAAGATGTTTGAAGTAGTGGAGTACGAAATAAATAGGGCCAAGAGGTACGGCAATGCGCTCTCCATCATCATGCTTGACATCGATAACTTCAAGGGACTAAACGACCGTCTTGGCCATCTGAAGGGAGACGAGATACTCGAGATCCTCTCTTCGCTTATAATCTCAAACATAAGGAAGATTGACTATGCTTTCAGGTATGGAGGAGAAGAGTTCGTAATCC
>Ga0129302_1002439_pt1 | contig 13260 bp, 14 predicted proteins | sample BlaSprsedimmetaG_FD_94476 | JGI IMG/M metagenome (GOLD analysis project Ga0129302, IMG submission 94476) | Hot spring sediment bacterial and archeal communities from California, USA to study Microbial Dark Matter (Phase II) - Blank Spring... | ecosystem: Environmental > Aquatic > Thermal springs... | reverse complement strand
TGATTTTCCTTTTACCGATGACCTGTTACATCATGCCGCCCATGCCGCCCATGCCGCCTCCCGGAGGCATGGCGGGCATGGCGGATTCATCCTTGGGTTTCTCGGCGATCACGCACTGCGTCGTCAAGAGCAGGGATGCTACGCTTCCCGCGTTCTGCAGGGCGAACCTGGTCACCTTCGTCGGGTCAATGACGCCGGCTTCCATGAGGTCTTCGTATTTTTCCTTGAAGGCGTTGAAGCCGAAGGCGTTCTTGCCGCCCTTGACCTTCTCCACCACAATCGACCCTTCATGCCCCGCGTTTTCGGCGATCATGCGGAGCGGTTCCTCGATGGCCCGCTTGACGATGTTGAGCCCGATCTGCTGATCATCAGGCAGTTTCGTCTTTTCGAGCGCGGGCAGGGTCCTGATGTAGGCCACGCCTCCACCGGGCACGATGCCTTCTTCAACGGCAGCCCTGGTGGCGTTGAGGGCGTCCTCAACGCGGGCCTTCTTTTCCTTCATTTCGGTTTCCGTCGCGGCGCCGACCTTGATCACGGCTACGCCACCCACCAGTTTCGCAAGGCGTTCCTGGAGCTTTTCACGGTCGTAATCGGACGTGGTTTCTTCGATCTGGGCGCGGATCTGTTTCACCCTGCCCCCGAGGCTGGCCCGGTCGCCAGCGCCGTCGATGATGGTGGTGTTGTCTTTGTCCACAACGATACGCTTGGCGGAACCCAGGTCGTCAAGCTGAGTGCTTTCGAGCTTGGCGCCCATTTCCTCGGAAATAACATGACCACCGGTGAGGACGGCGATGTCTTCGAGCATGGCCTTGCGCCGGTCACCGAAGCCGGGCGCCTTGACCGCGGCCACGTTCAGGGTTCCCCTGATTTTGTTGATGACCAGCGTGGCGAGTGCTTCGCCTTCGATATCCTCGGCGATGATGAGCAGAGGTTTTCCCATCTTCGCGATTTGTTCGAGAATGGGAAGAATGTCTTTCATTACGCTTATTTTCTTGTCATGAATCAGGATGAAGGGGTCTTCCAGGTCAACTTCCATCTTGTCCGCGTTGGTCACGAAATAGGGGGAGAGATAACCGCGGTCGAACTGCATACCCTCGACGACATCCAGTTCCGTGAGGAGTCCCTTCGCCTCTTCCACGGTGATGACGCCTTCCTTGCCAACTTTGCCCATTGCTTCGGCGATGATGTTTCCGATAGTCTCGTCGCTGTTCGCCGATATGGTACCCACCTGGGCGATTTCTTTCTGGTCCTTTGTCGGTTTGCTCTGTTTTTTCAGGTTTTCCACCACGATCCCGACGGCCTTTTCAATACCGCGCTTGATGTCCATGGGATTGCTGCCCGCGGCCACCGCCTTGACGCCTTCCCGGTAAATGGCCTGAGCGAGAATGGTGGCCGTTGTCGTTCCGTCGCCGGCCACGTCGCTGGTTTTACTCGCCACTTCACGCACCATCTGGGCGCCCATGTTTTCGAACTTGTCTTCCAGCTCGACTTCCTTGGCAACGGTGACGCCATCCTTTGTGACGGTTGGTGCACCGAAGGATCTTTCGAGAATGACGTTTCGTCCCTTCGGACCGAGAGTTACCTTGACGGCGTCGGACAACGTGTTTACGCCGATCAGGAGTGATTTCCTGGCTTCTTCGTCGTACCGCAGAATTTTAGCTGACATTGTCGCGTTTTCCTCCTTTGCAATTCTTACTTTTCAATGATGCCCAGAACATCGTCTTCACGCATGATGAGGTGTTCTACATCGTCAATCTTTACTTCCGTCCCGGCGTATTTGCTGAATAGTATCTGGTCGCCCGCCTTGACGTCCAGTTTCTGAACCTTCCCGTCTTCGGTCTTCCTTCCCTTTCCCACGGCGATTATCTTGCCATGCATCGGCTTTTCCTTGGCGCTGTCGGGGATGATGATGCCGCCCTTCGTTTTTTCCTCTTCCTCGAGCCTACGAACCAGAATCCTGTCGTGCAACGGTCTGATGTTCATCTTGCTGACTCTCCTTTCCTCGAACAATGTTTTGATTTAAAACAAGAAAATCCTTACGGATCGAATCGATTGGCCATAACATAAACATCAAACGGGCCCTGTCAAGGGAAGAAAGGAATTGCGGGCTATTTTTTTTGAAAGGAAGGAGGGTTTTCAGCGCTTGCCCATGTGGAGGACCCCCTTGGTGATATTCAGGAGGTGACCGTTGATCCGGTCCAGGTCGGTAAGAACATCGGAAAAGACAAGTCCCGGTTCGCTTGTACAGGCGCCCGTTTCGAGACGCGTCACGTGGCTCAGCTTGTACCGGTCGATGAGTTCGTCGATTTCCTTCCTGATGGTGAGTGTGATTTGCGCCGCCTCGCGGTCGTTGCTTTCGACGGCGTGCAGCGTGTGTTTCATCATGGTTCTCGTTTTCGCGAAGAGACGTTCCAGTTCTTCCCGGGCGGTACCCGAAAATGCGAGGTTTTCTTCGGAAAGCCGCTGGGCCAGGATGACGATGTTTTCGCAGTAATCGCCGACTTTCTCCAGGTCGTTCACGCTGTGCAGCAGGGCCGGAATCAGTCTCCGCTGTCGGTCGGTCAGATCGTTCCTGGTTATTTCAACCAGGTAGGCGGTGATATTTTTCTGCATCTCATCAACGGATTCCTCGTCGAAAATCAGCTCGTTCTTGATCTTGTGGTTGTAGGCCACGATGCAGGCCTCCGCCTTGTCGAGCATGCCCCGGCAGATGGAGAGCATAACCGTCAGTTCCTTTATGACCGCTATGAGGGCCAGGTAAGGCGTGGATATCAGGCTTTCATTAAGATAGCGGACTTCCTGTTTTCTGTCACTCTCACCCGGGACGATCCGTTCCAGCGCTTTCACGACTATCGGCGCCAGGAGCAGAAAGAACGCCAGGACGACCAGGTTGAAAAACGTGTGCGCGAAGGCTATCTGGCGCGGCAGGGATCCCGACAGAAGCGGCAGCTGTTCCAGATAAAGGGGAGCCATAAAAACGGCAGCCGCCAGGCCCGCCGTGTTGAGAAAAAGGTTGCCCAGGGCCAGCCGCACGCCGGCTGGATAGGTTCCGGTTTCTGAAATCAGGATAGTCAGGGCGCCCCCCAGGTTGATCCCGAAAACGAGATAGAGCGACAGGGTAAGATCGCACAAGCCGCCCAGGGCGAAGGCGATGACCACCCCCATCGCCGAACTGCTGTTTCTCAGTATCACGGCGAGAACGACGCCCGCCAGGATGGCGACCGGTGGAAGCCCGGCAAGGGCGAGAAAAAAATTGTCTACTGACGCGATTGCCGCCAGGTCATGAACGGCAGAACTCATCATGGCGAGACCAATAAAGATGATGCCGAAGCCGAAAACGGCGAGACCCTGGTTTTTGTGACGGGCCTTGGGCACGAAAAAATAATACAGCGCGCCGGCGAAAACGAAGAGCGGCGCCACTCCGGTCAACCTGGAGGCGAGAAAATGCGCCGTCACGGTGGTTCCGATATTGGCGCCGGTCATCACGGCGAGAGCCGCGGGGAGCTGGATGATGCCGGCGTTCAGGAAACCGCTGACCGTTACCGCCGCCGCGGACGAACTCTGTATGACGGCTGCCGCCCCCGTACCCACGAGAACGGACTTGACCTGTTCAACCGTCAACGGTTCCAGCATGCTTTTGAGAAGGCCGTGGGAGCCTTTCTGAAGGGCGTCGCTGAAGAGGTACATTCCATAGACGAACAGCCCGAGACCGCCGACAATGCCGAGGAATGTCTGGAGTTCCATGGAGTAGTGTATCCGCCGCAGAATTTGACGTTATCGTCGCCGTCACGGTTTGTCCATGGCGGGCAAACGGTGTTACCAGAGGGTACGCCCGGCGTCAATCAGAAAGTGTGCCGCCGCCGGTGGACGGCATGCGGTCAATCCCCGCCGTGTCCCGATCGCGTCTCCGGCGGGCGGCATTCATCGGACGACGGAGGAATCCTCTGAAGAATTCCCAGGGTTTTGACGCGCGGCAGTTCCTTGAAAAGTCCCGAGGCAAGCGCCGTGCGATATACCTGCCAGGGTGCCTGGCCGCCGTCGGCCGGATCCGGGAAAATGTCATGGATGGCAAGATATCCCCCGGGAAGCACGTGCGGCGACCAGCAGGCGTAATCACGGAAAACCGTTTCCAGCGCGTGCCCGCCGTCAATGAAGACCAGCGCCAGCGGTGTCCGCCAGCAGCGGGCCGCCAGCTCGGACGACGAAACGACGGGGACCACCGTGTCGTCGAGACCCAGTTCATTAATGGTCGCCCTGAAGAGGCGAAAGGTATCAACCAGGCCTGTTGCCGGATCGAGAAGGTCGGGATCGAAGTATTCCTCGCCGGGTTGCTGCTCTTCCGAACCCCGGTGGTGATCGACGGAAAAGAGGACCGTTCCCCGCTCCCGGCATCCCAGGGCCAGGCAGGCGGTCGATTTTCCGCAATAACCGCCGATCTCCAGACACGGGCCCAGGAGTGACGCTTCCCGCGCCAGTTCATGAAGCCTGGTCGCCTCCGCGTCGTCCAGAAAACCCTTGATGTCGCGGCCCAGTATATCGTGAATATTCATACAGATAATCCGTCGATCCGGTTCATCGCGGCATCGAGTCCAGCCGGCGCCGCATGAGATTGATTGTCTTCCCGTAGTCGTCGCTGTGAAACACGGCCGATCCGGCCACGAGCACGTCGGCGCCCGCCCCCGCGATGGCGGCGATGTTGTCCACGTTGACACCGCCGTCCACTTCCAGAACGACCGAAGGCCTGCGCCTGTCGATAAATTCTCGGGCACGGGCGATCTTGGGCAGCATGGCGTCTATGAATGCCTGGCCGCCGAAACCGGGGTTCACCGTCATGACAAGCAACAGGTCGATGTCGTCGATGATGCAGTCGAGGGCCGACAGCGGTGTGGAAGGGTTCAGTGACACGCCCGCCTTGCAGCCGCTTTCCCTGATCGCCTGGACGACCCGGTGCAGGTGTATCGACGCCTCCGCGTGCACGGTGATAATGTCGCTCCCCGCGTCGATATACTGATCCAGAGAACGCTCGGGACGCTCGATCATCAGGTGCACGTCCAGGGGCAGTTTCGTCGTTTTTCTGACGGATCGTATGATGGGGGGGCCGATGGTGAGATTCGGAACGAACCGGCCATCCATAACGTCCACGTGAATCAGGTCGGCGCCGGCCGTTTCCACGGCGGCGATCTCGCTGCCCAGACGGGCGAAGTCCGCCGATAATATCGAAGGTGCTATTTTTTTCATGAAATTTCCTGGTTGTTGGCGTGTGTCATGATGACACGTGGCTGTGCCGCCGCGAAATAATCGTCCGTCCGCTCCGCCCCGTTCATAAGGCCAGGACCAGTGAATGCACGATGCCCGTGTCGGTTTCCCTCAGTGACAGTCGAAGTTCCGCCGGTTTATTCGCCTCGCCGGGAAAGAAGATGAATCCGTGGGCTACGTCGCCGGGCGAAACCGGTTTTCGTTCCAGGTTCCTGTTGTGCAGATCCTCGCCGATCTGCCGCCGCACCTCTCCGTCGGATACACCGCCGGCGCCGCCCATGACGGCGCCCGCAGCTCCACCCACAGCCGCTCCCTTGCCTGCCGCTTCACCCACGTTTTCACCAGTCACGATTCCCACGGCGGCGCCGATTATCGCGCCTCCGGCAGCGCCGAGCAGACCCGACGTCGCCCCCCGCGGGGCCACTTCACCGTACCTGGTTTTTTTCTCGATCCGGTCGTAGGCGAGGTTTGCCTCGAGAACAGGCCAGAGATTCCGGTCGCGGTCAACCAGGTAGGTACGTTCCGGAATAATTTCAAGTGGATGGCCGCCACGGTTGTCGAATATGACCTGGACGGGCATTACTCCCGCGCCGAGAATATCGAACCCGAACGCGTCGTGGGCGGCGCTGGAGTCGCTGAAGGCCTCGGCGGCTATGGCGGCGCCTGCGGCTGTTACCATGTTGGGGTAGGCGTCGGGCATTCTGAAAGGGACCACTTTTCGGTCATAACGGGCGCACCCGGCCGCCAGCAGCGCCGCGAGCAGAACCACGGCGACGGCGAAAGCGAAACGTTTCATCTTCATGGCAGTATCCTCTCCGGGGCGCGCTTTTTCCGGTCAGCGTCGCTCGCATCACCTTTTTACTACAGGGCTTTTTCTTCTGTCAACCGCATTCGCCCTTCACGCGCGCTCCGGAGTTGCGCCACGCGACGGGCCGTGTTATGCAGATTTTCACCATGAAAATGATCCTCTACAATACGTTGCTCGCGGGTGCGGCGATGGTGCTGGGTCCCTGGTACGCCTGGCGCATTCTGGCGTCGGGCAAGTACCGGAAAAGCGTGGGACCCAAGCTGGGATTTCACCCGGCGGACACCTTCGCGGGCGTGGACGGCGATCCGCGCGTGTGGATTCACGCCGTTTCAGTAGGTGAGGTGAACGCAGCCGCGGCCGTCGTGGCGCGTCTGCGAAAAATCTACCCGACCGCGGCGCTGTTCCTTTCCACCAGCACCGAGACGGGGCAAGAGGCGGCCCGCCGACTCGTTCCCGAAGCGTCGGCGTGGTTTTATTTTCCCCTGGATATTCCGCGGGTGATACGGGGCGTTATGGATCGCGTCGCACCGGATGTGTTCGTTACCGTTGAGACGGAACTCTGGCCCAATTTCATCAGGATCTGCGGCGAGCGTTCCGTGAAAGTGGTCATGGTGAACGGTCGGCTGTCGCCCCGGTCCTTCAGGAAGTATCGGGCAACAAAATTTTTCTGGAAGGACGTGCTGGGCAGGATTGACGCCGCCGGCGTGATTTCCGAAACCGACGGAGAGCGGCTGCGGAAACTGGGAATGAATCCTTCACGTGTATTCGTGCTGGGCAACACCAAGTACGACGACCTGACGAAACGGGCCGATCCCGCCGTGCGCGAAGCGACGGCTCGCCTGCTGTTCATCGACGACGACACGCCGATGATCGTCGCCGGCAGTACCCACGAGGGGGAGGAAACCCTGGTCGTCGACGCCTGGCGCCGGTTGCTCGAACGCGTACCCCGCGTGCGGCTCATCCTGGCGCCCCGCCACGTTGACCGGGCCGCCGGGCTCGTGGCGATGCTCCGGAACCGCGGATGCGCGGCGACCACGCTGACGGCCGTCGAAAAAGGGACGGGCGACGCCCGAGCGCCGGTGATCGTCGTCGATGTCATGGGGCACCTTTTCAGCCTCTACTCGGTGGCCGCGGTGGTGTTCTGCGGGGGCAGCCTGGTGACCCGGGGAGGGCAGAATGTCCTGGAGCCCGCCGCCTGGGGCAAGGTGGTACTTCACGGACCCTTCATGGATGATTTCAGCAGTGAGGGACGGTGCCTCGACGAGGTCGGCGGCGGCATCACCGTCCGGAACGGCGGGGAACTGGAAGCACGGCTGCGCGAGCTCTTGCTCGATCCGGAAGGTCGTCGCAGGCAGGGAGAAGCGGGACGGCGGGTTGTCGAGGAAAACCAGGGCGCCGCCGCGCGGTACGCGGAGATGATCAGCAGGAGTTTGGGGCTCTAGGTTCGGATAGGGGGAATTCCACCGTCCGCACTTCGACAGGGATGTCCTGAGCCCTGTCAGGCACGCGATTTACCTCCCCCGTTCGTCCTGAGCTTGTCGAAGGATGAACGGGGCTGACGCCTCAGATGCGCTGTCCGCACCTCGACAGGAGCTCAATCCTGTTCCTGAAGTGACCTGCGAAGTATGCGGAACGGACGGCAAAAGGAATGAAATAGAAAAATGTCATTCTGGGTTTACATTCTTCGTTGCTCCGACGGGAGTTACTACACCGGCCACACGGATGACCTGGACAAGCGCATTGCCCAGCATCAGCAGGGAGAAATTTCCACATGCTACACTTTTGGGCGCCGTCCCCTGAAGTGCGTTTTTCATCATGAATTTCCCACTCGTGAAGAAGCTCTGGAGTCGGAACGAAGGATAAAGGGCTGGAGCCGTAAGAAGAAGGATGCCATGATACGGGGCGACTGGGCTGAGGTATCTCGACTGGCCCGGTCAAAGACGCGAAATTTTCGGAAATAGAATCGGCTTGTCAGGGGAAATTGTTCGTATTTCGACAGGCATGTCCTGAGCTCCGTCGAAGGGTTCAGTACGAACGGATTCCTGACGGGCACACGAGTACGAACGGTTTCCTGGTTGTCGTTCGCACTTCGACAGGCTCAGTACGAACGGTTTCGGGTGCGAACGGTTTGTGGAATTTTCCGTTCATCCTGAGCATAATGAAATGCCCCATTCACCCTGAGCGCGATGAAATTTCCCGTTCGTCCTGAGCACCGTCGAAGGATGAACGGGCCGACGGTGCAGGTCCACCGTCCGCACTTCGACAAGGGCTCTACCCTGGCGGGCGCGCGAGTACGAACTTGTGATTATTTTGGGTGAGACGCTGACTGGCGCGTTTACAGGTTATCCACGGTTTCTTCCACGAATTCGAGGGCTTCCGCCATGTGCAGCCCGATATCGTTTCCGGTGATCCGCAGGTTTTCCATGACTACCGGGTCGATTTCATATTTCATGCCGTCGATGCCGGAACCGATGCCGCTCATGAGCGCTATGGCGTCCGCGGCGTGCACGATGAAGACGAGGTCGTTCTCGCCGACCAGGGTCGGCTTGTGGTGCGCCTTGATAGCCAAGGTCAGTGGGGAGGGAATCTGCCATTTTCGACAGATCTCCGCAGCGATTTCGGCGTGATCGAATCCGAGCAGCTCCTTTTCCGCTTCCAGGAATGATGTTTCCGGCTCGGCGAGAAAGGCGGTGAACAAGTCGCGACGCTCGGCGATATATGAATCAAGGATGAGCTTGCCGCAGTCGTGAAGCAGCCCGGCGGCGAAGGCGTCGTCGGCGAGGGCGGGTTTTTTCTCCTTCGCGATGGAGCGGGCGCAGGCGGCGACGGCCAGTGAATGTTTCCACAGGTCGCCGGAACGCATGGCGTATCCCGTCAGTTCGCCTTCCAGCAGGCTGCCGGTGCAGGCGAACGTTAAAAGTTCGTTGAGTGTTTTCATGCCCAGCATCGCCGCCGCGTGCTGGATGGAAGAAATGCGGTTTGTGAAGCCGTAGTAGGATGAATTGGCGATCTTCAGAACACGCGCGGCGATCGCCTGGTCGGTTTCAATGACCCGCGCGAGATCCCCGAAACTCGAGCGCTCGTCCGCGAGGAGACGCCGGGCCTTGCGGGCGACTTCCGGCATGGGCGGCAGTTCGTCCACGGTCCTGAGTATACGTTTTTTTAACGCTGTGCCGGAGATCGGCGCCGGACCTGAGCCGGCCGACGTACGTTCAACCGGCCTGTCCCGCGATCCGGTTTCATGAAGGGTCCCGCAGGCCGGGCAGGCGATTTTCCCGGCGCCGTTCAGGCGCAGTTCATCATCGGTTACATGGAATACCTTCCCGCAGGTCCTGCAAGTGATGATCATGACACCCTCCCGCCGGTTCTCCCCCGTTCTGTGATTTACACTTTCTTGTGGCACATTTGTCGGTTTGCTTCAAGCGTCTTTACCGGAAAAGGACCGAACGTAAGGATATACCGTCGCAGACGGACAGTGGAGGGCTTTCATTCGCCGGCGCGTCTGAGAAACTCGTTCCAGCGCCTGTCCACCCAGGCCTGGAGCTGATTGAGCTGTTCCATGCTCATTTTTCGGAACCTGGCCTGCCGCTCCACGTAATGTACCAGGGGCGTCCGTTTCCCCTTTTCCGCCAGGGTCTTGCTTCGGCCGGTGAAACGCAGCTTGCCGTCCTCAATTTCCAGCAGGGGGAACATGCCTGTCTCCACGGCGAGTTTTCCGATTTTTATCGTGTCCTTCGCGGGATAGCCCCAGCCCGGCGGACAGGGCGTGTCGATCTGTATATAGCGGGTTCCCTTGATCCTGCCGGCCTTGACGAACTTGTCGTACAGGTCGATGGGATAGGCCGGCGATACCGTGGCGATGTACGGCAGGTTGTGGGCCTCCATGATTTTGACGAAGTCTTTCTTGTGGCCCTGCTTGGTCAGCACCGGCGTGGTAGTCGTGACGGCGCCCGCCGGCGTCGCCCCGGACCGCTGGGTTCCCGTGTTCATGTACGCCTCGTTGTCGTAGCAGGCGAAAATGAAATCCGTGTTCCTCTCCGCCGCTCCCGACAAAGACTGGATGCCGATGTCGTAGGTCCCGCCGTCGCCGCATAGAGCCAGCACGTTGATATCGGGACGATTCTGGGCCTTGAGGGCGGCCACGATTCCCGAGGCGGAGGCGGCGGTTGAGGCGAAGGAGTTGTTAATCGCGGGAACGATCACTGATGTGGTGGGATACAGGCCGTGCAGGACACAGAGGCAACTCGGCGGAATGGCCACGATGGTATTTTCCCTGAGCGCCTTGAGAATGAAACGATAGGCGATGGACAGGCCGCATCCCTGGCAGGCCCGGCTGCCCGGCAGGATGTATTCCTTGTCGTTGATCCTGAAAAGGTTCTCCTGCATGGTTATTCTTCCTCCCGGCAGTTGAGCCATACGGTGCGGCACGCCCTGTCGCCCGATTCCAGTGATTTCATGGCTTCCCGGACCGCTCCCAGCAGGTCGGCGGTTTTTACATCCCGACCTCCCAGTCCGGCGATGACGTCAATTACCGGCGCGTCCACGCCCGTTCCGTACAGGGAGGCCTTCAGGTCGGACGTCACGCCTCCCTCGTAGCCGTAACTGAAGCATTTTTCGAAGACCACGATCAGGCGGGCGTTTCTCAGAACCGCCGGCAGTCCCGGCGGGAAGGGCCGGTACGAACGGATACCGACGACGCCCGCCCTGACGCCTTCATTCCGCAGCAGGTCGGCCGCCAGGGTCGCCTCGGCGGCGATGGAGCCCATGCCGGTCAGAATTATATCGGCGTCTTCCACCCGGTGCGTCCAGAAAAGACCGCCGTGATCCCGGCCGAAACGTTCGGCGTAATCGCTGCTCGCCACGGCGATGACATCCCGGGCCTTTTCGAGACCCTTCTGCAGCTTTCGCCGCATTTCCATGTAGCCGTCACAGAGGACACCGTCCGCGTTCTGCCGGCGCCAGGGGAAAAAAACGGGATTGATCGTCCGGGGCCGTTCCGGCTCGAGGAATGTGTGGGGTTTGTAGGGAGGCAGATAGCGCCGCACTTCGGCGGCGTCGGGGATTTCCACGGGCATCATGGTATGGGAAAGAATGAACCCGTCGTAGCAGACCATGACGGGCACATACACTTCTTCCGCGATCCGGTAGGCTTGAATCACCGTGTCGATAATCTCCTGGTTGTTCCGGCAGTAGAGCTGTATCCACCCCGTGTCGCGCTGGGACATGGAGTCCTGCTGGTCGTTGAAGATCGACCAGGGGGCCGCCACGCCGCGGTTGACGCAGCACATGACGATGGGAAGGCGAGACCCCGCTGCCCAGTGAAGCTGCTCGTGCATGTAGAGCAGGCCGTTCGAGCTGGTGGCCGTGAAGGTTCGGACGCCCGTCGTCGAGGCCGCGATCAGCACCGACAGGGCGGAGTGTTCGCTTTCAACGCGCACGTACTCCGCCTTCAGAGTGCCCCGTTCCACGTATTCCGACAGCAGCTCGGAGATCTTCGTCTGGGGCGTGATGGGATAGGCGGCGACCACCTGGGGTTCGCAGAGAGTCACGGCGAGAGCGGCCGCTTCGTTGCCCGTGATGATGCGCACGTCACTCACGGCCGCGCTCCTTTCCGACCATGGTGATCGCGTTGGGGGGACACTCCTCGGCGCAGATGCCGCAGCCCTTGCAGTAGTCCAGGTCGATGGTGACGGGGATGGTCATGGAGACCACGCCTTCCGGGCAGTAAAGCCAGCAGAGAAAACAGGATGGTTTTCCCTTGACGGCGGGCGTGCACTTCGCGGGATCAATGACGGGCTTCATCTCCGTCCAGTCGCCCGTTTTTCCCGCTTCTCCCACGGCGGGCGTGCAGACGCCCGATATATTGTCATCATGTCTGTTCATGACGAGTGTCTCCCACGACAGTCATTTCGAAGGCGCGCCGGACGGCCTGGTAATTGTTGTAGGCAGACGCGGGCGGCATTTTGAAGGCAAGGCCGCGCTCGATGCCGGCGAGACTGATCCTGTCCCAGAGGCGGGCCAGCGATCCCAGAAGCGGCGTGTTTACAACGGGCGCGCCTCCCACGGTGAGACGGAATTCCCGGGCGATGGCGGCGGCGTCCACCGAAGCGGTGCGAGCGGCGGGTTTGTCGGGAAGGCGAAAATTCTCCGGGGGTCGCGCCGAGTTGACGATCAGGATGCCCCCGTTCCGTAGCCCCGCCCCGATATCGACGGAACCGAAGAGCAATTCATCGAGCACAATCACGATATCCGCAAGGGCGATCTGCGAGAAGGTCCGTATCGGTTCGTCGTCGATCCTGGTGGAGGCCGTCAGCGGCGCTCCGCGGCGCTCCGGGCCGAAGGTGGGAGCGGAGGTGACGCCCCTGTAACCCTGCAGATACGCGGCCTCGGCGAGTACCTCCGATGCCAGGACGACGCCCTGTCCGCCCCGGCCGTGCCAGAGTATTTCATGCATGATACCGCTCCATCTGTACATGCCCCGGAGGGGAACGAGACAAACCCAATAAAAAGCCCCGGGCACCGCCCGAGGCCTCATCTTATTTACGCTGTTCCGTTACGTGGTGCTGCTGTTCGACGACGAGGCCCCCCTATGTGGGCCCGGGAAGAACGAGGCATACTACGCGCAAAAAATCGATACCCGCTTTCCTGTCGTCAGTCAATATCATCAGTCGCAGCGTCCTATTCGGTAACAAGATGCAAGATGGACGTACCCTACCAGCATTATTTCGCAAAAGTCAAATGAAAATTCCGTCCCGATGTTCCTTCCCCGTTCACCCTGCGCGCGCGCACGGAGCCGTTCGTCCTGAGCTTTGTCGAAGGATGAACGGGACATAGAACAGGATCAACCGTCCGTACTTCGACGGTGCTCAGCACGAACGGTTCCGTGGTTGCCGTCCGTACTTCGACGGTGCTCAGCACGAACGGTTTTTTCATTTTCCGATCATCCTGAGCCCCTCGACGGAGCTCAGGACATGCCTGTCGAAGGATGATCGGGATAAGGAAGGGGCATCACCGTCCGTACTTCGACAAGCTCAGTACGAACGGTTTATTTGTTACTATTCCTACTTCGACAAGGAGATATTGTCAAATGTTGTGGATTGAGTTCCGTACCCTCCGGTTATTGCCTATGCCGCTTCCTGTAATTCTCCGTCGATGAACACCTTATTTTCTAATACGAGAGGTATCATGTCGTACCC
>Ga0129302_1002438_pt1 | contig 13267 bp, 12 predicted proteins | sample BlaSprsedimmetaG_FD_94476 | JGI IMG/M metagenome (GOLD analysis project Ga0129302, IMG submission 94476) | Hot spring sediment bacterial and archeal communities from California, USA to study Microbial Dark Matter (Phase II) - Blank Spring... | ecosystem: Environmental > Aquatic > Thermal springs... | reverse complement strand
TTCCAAATCCTATACCCTTATACCACTGTGATTCCACCCCTTATATCAAATATCCAGATAATACTTGACAATCGTTTCCAGCGGCACTACTGAAGAATGAAATAAGATTTTCTAAAAAGGTGACACTATGCCCATATATGAATATAAATGTAAGGAATGCGGCAAAGAATTTGAAAAACTTGTGCCAATATCATCAGAAAATAATCCCAAATGTCCGCAGTGCAGCAGTGTGAATGTCAAGAAGAAGATCTCCATAACCGCATCAAGCACGTCGGAGTGTACAACCTGCTCATCAAGATCGTGCTCATCCACTTGAGGATAGATAAGGAAGGCCCGGTCAGGGCCTTTTAACAGATTTAGAACAGTTCCTTGGGGATGATAGTCTCTTCCCGTTTCGGTCCAACCGATACGATCGCAGCATCAATGCCGAGGTTTTTCTCAATATAGGATATATAGGCCTTGCAGTTTTCCGGAAGCTCATCGTACTGTCTGATGTCCGATATATTCTCTTCCCACCCGGGAAGTTCATCGAAGACAAGTTCCAGATTCGGGTGCATGCACAGGTCCGCCGGCATGTCTTCCATGATGGCCTCTCCTGATTTATAGGCCGTGGCAACTTTGATGGTCTTCAGCCCGGACAGGACATCGAGTTTTGTGATGGCAAGGTATGATATGGATGAGATGCGGATAGAGTGTCTCAGGGCTACAAGGTCGAGCCATCCGCAGCGACGGGGCCTGCCTGTGGTGGAACCGTACTCTCCGCCGAAGGCGCGCAGCCTCTCTCCTGTTTCGTCATTGAGTTCCGTGGGGAATGGTCCTTCGCCTACCCTGGTAGTATAGGCCTTGCAGATGCCGAGCACGATATCGATCATTGTCGGGCCTATGCCGGACCCTACGCATGCCTGTCCGGCGATCGTGTTTGAAGACGTGACATATGGGTAAGTGCCATAGTCCATATCGAGGTTGCCGCCCTGGGCACCTTCGAACAAAAGGTTCTTGCCTTGCTTCGATGCCTTGTCGATGACAATGGACGTGTCTCTTACGTAGGGTTTGAGGTGTTTACCCAAATCCTTGAATTTAACAAGCATCTCCTCTTTATCAAGGCCTTTGATTTTCAATATCGTGGAGAGGTATTCCTGCTTTTCATCGAATATGTTCTCGATCTTTTTTTTGAGCATATCTTCGTTAATGAGATCGATCATCCTGATACCGGTGCGGCGTGCCTTGTCTTCATAGGCCGGCCCGATTCCCCTGCCGGTTGTCCCAATTCGCTGGGTAGTATCCCTGGCGTGGTCGATCATCTTGTGATACGGCATGATTACGTGAGCACGGTCACTGATGGCAAAGCTTTCAGGAGATACGACATACCCTTTCTGCCGGAGGGCATTGATTTCGTCAAGGAGTATTTCAGGGTCTATGACCACGCCTGATCCTATGATGCACAGCTTTTCTTTGTGGAGAATACCTGAAGGTATCAGGTGCAGTATGACTTTCTTGTCTCCTACCACCAGAGTGTGGCCGGCATTGTTACCGCCCTGAAAGCGAACAACAAGGTCAGACCTTTCCGTGAGTAGATCTACGACTTTGCCTTTGCCTTCGTCACCCCACTGGGTACCTACAATAACCACATTTGCCATAGTAAAGCTCCTCTCGTTGTGCCCTTTTTAGATGAATATCTGTCGAACTGAAAGGGCATTAGGTACATCACTGATCTTGTCTATCGTATCTTTTGAAACCTCGGTATCCACATTGATTATGATTATTGCAGTGCCCTGTTCCCTGTCACGGCCAAGAAAAAGTCTCGCTATGTTGATGCCGGACTCGCCTATGATAGTGCCGATATTACCTACGGTTCCCGGAAGATCCTTGTTGTAGATGACGAGCATATGGCCGTCTGGGATCACTTCTATGGAGTAGCTGTCAACCTTGACGATCCTTAGATCAGCAGGATGAAAGACCGATCCCGTTAGTGCACGTATCCCAGAATCGAACTCGAGACTGATATCGATGGTATTGGTGAATATCTCTTCTCGTGAAGAATGGGAATCGACCAGGTCTATGCCTCGTTCTTTCACGAGAACCGGTGCATTCACATAATTGACATCATCCATGATCATAGAAAAAAAACCTTTGAGTCCGGCAATGGTGATCGGTTCGGTGTTGAGTTCGGATGCCTCACCGGTATAGTTGAATGTGATCTTGTTAAGCCTGTCAGATGTAGCCTGTCCGATAATCTGGCCAAGGAAACGGCCCATCTTTTCAGAAAGATCTATGTACGGCTTCATCTTGCTCATCATCTCCGGGGCGACCGAAGGGGCATTTACCGCGTTTCTGATCACCCCTGTCTTCAGATAGTCGACTATCTGTTCGGCAATCGCAAGCGCTACGTTTTCCTGAGCCTCATGGGTGGATGCACCGAGATGCGGAGTGCAGATGACCTTGGGGTGTTTTGCCAGGGTCCAGTCTTCAGGCGGTTCTTTTTCGAACACATCAATGGCTGCACCTGCAACTTTGCCGGAATCAAGGGCATCTACAAGATCTTTTTCGTCGATGATGCCGCCTCTGGCGCAGTTTATGATCATGACGCCGTCTTTCATTTTAGCGAAGGCATCTTTGTTTACGAAGCCCATGGTTTCCTTGGATTTGGGTATATGCACGGTGATGTAGTCGGAACGTGCATAGAGGTCGTCGATGCTCGCCAGTTCATAGCCCTGCTTTTCAGCGATCTCCTGGGTAATGAAGGGATCGTATACGATGACATTCATCTTCAGGCCCTGTGCCCGTGAAGCCACTATTGAGCCAACCCTGCCGAGCCCTATGATGCCGATGGTCTTGTTGAAGACCTCTCTGCCTTCAAGGGCTTTTTTCTCCCACCTGCCATCTTTCATGGCTGCGGTTGCCTGAGGGATGTTCCGGGTAAGGGCCATCATCATGGCAATGGAATGTTCGCCTGTGGTGACAGTGTTTCCACCCGGGGTATTCATGACAACGATGCCCTTCTTGCTGGCTGCCGAGATATCGATGTTGTCGACTCCGGCACCGGCCCTGCCGATTACCTTGAGGTTTTTCGCTGCAGATATTATTTCTTCCGTAGCCTTTGTAGCGGATCTCACAACAAGCCCGTCGTAATTGCCGATGACAGCTTTGAGTTCTTCGGGCTTCAATCCGGTTTTCACATCAACGTCGAGTCCGCCGTTGCGCAGTATCTCCACTCCCTTATCTGACAGTTTATCGCTTACCAATATCTTCACAACGCCCCCCTCTTGTAAGGTATAATCGCAATTCCGCAGCACTTGTAACAAATGGATAGTTGCGTGTCAACATGATTGACCACATTTCAAGACCATTGCGTGGGGTGATTCGGATGGTATAAACGGTCCATATAACCCATGGTGGGTTCCTACCTCAGGAAGATATCCGGCGTAAACCTTGTTCTTGATTTTATAGTGCCGCTCGTATTATCTGTTTCATTGTATGGAAGAGATAATCTTGAACAACGGCGTAACGGTTCTGGTAGAGGACAGGACTGCTGTCCTTACCGGTGACCTGTATATGGTGCATTATGAGTTTACCATGATGGTTGATCTCGATGAAGATGATGCAGGGCTCAGGCGATACTGCAAAGGGGATAAGCTCAGATCTACCAGCATATTCAAGAAACCTGCGGTGCACGAGCGTGACGTGGAAGAGGAGAAGGCGAAAATGAGGGATTCGTACCTGGCGACGAATCTGCAGTATCTCGAGCACCTCGATTTTGTCAGCCGGTTCAAGGCAAAGATGCTCAAGGACTTTCAGGACCAAGAGGAGAAGGAACGTCTGGCGAATGGGTAACCTTACCCCTATGATGCAGCAGTACCTGGATATCAAGAGAGGGTATCAGGACACCATCTTGTTTTACCGCATGGGCGATTTTTACGAGATGTTCCATGACGATGCGGTCCATGCTTCGAGAATCCTGGGGATTGCACTGACGACACGCGACAAGGGCAGGGAAAACCCGGTTCCCATGTGCGGTGTACCCTGCCATGCTGCAAGCGCTTACATCTCGCGTCTCATACGGCTCGGCAACAAGGTGGCGGTCTGTGAACAGGCAGAGATTAAAGACGGAGCAAAAGGTCTTGTTCCCCGCGAGGTGGTTCAGGTTATAACCCCGGGTCTCATGGTGGAAGATGACCATCTTTCCACAGACAGGGCAAATTATCTGATGGCAATGAGCTGTCAACCGAAAGGCAACCTGTACGGGATCGCTTTCATTGATATCTCCACCGGAGATTTCAGGGTTACCGAGGTCAAGTCGAGACAGGAGTTTGAAGGCGAACTCAGCAGGATATCACCGAGCGAGATCATCACCTGCGATCCTCAACACATTCCCGAGGGATTCTATGTGACTAGGCGGGATGACCCCATGGAGGCATCACGGGCAAGGGATATCCTTGCCTCCCATTTCAGGACCCAGGGGGTTGAAGGTCTGGGTCTCAGGGATCATGAAGAGGCATTGAAGGCAACGGGTATTGTTCTGGATTATGTAGGAAGAACCCAGAAAAATGTGCTGGGCCATATCATTTCTCTCAGGTTCTACAATACGGGCAGGTATATGATGCTCGGCGCCAATACCAAGAGGAATCTCGAGCTTTTTGAATCCATATCGGGCAATGCCTCAAACACTCTGTTTTCCGTTATGAACCGTACCCGTACCCCTATGGGCGCGCGAACCCTCGCAGACTGGATGTCCTTTCCGCTCATGGACGAGAGGGAGATATCCGCAAGGTATGATGCGCTCGAGGAGCTTGCCGGAAAACGCGATACACTCGATGAGATCAGGGGCCTTCTGGATGGCATCCCTGATCTGGAACGTATTGTGGGAAGGATATCCGCAGGAAAGGCATCGCCCAGGGACATCATCTCGCTGGGAGCCGGCCTTGATCAGGTTCCTGAAATAAAAGACCTTGCAGCGGATCTGGAATCCAGGGTCCTTGCAGAACTCATGGATCGGATGAATCCTCAAGACGAGGTAAGATCAAAAATCCGGACAACCATTGTGCCGGAGCCCCCCGGCAAGATCGGTGACGGCAATGTAATAGCGGCGGGCGTTGACAGGGAACTCGATGAACTCAGGCTGCTGAAAACAGATTCCCGGCAGTGGATAGCCTCCCTGGAAACCGAGGAAAGGGCATCCTCCGGGATAAATACCCTGAAGATCGGATACAACAGGGTGTTCGGCTACTATATCGAGATTACGAAAGCCCATGCCGACAAAGCCCCGCAGCACTATATACGTAAACAGACCCTTGTGAATGCCGAACGGTTCATTACCCCGGAGCTAAAGGAATATGAGGCAAAGCTCCTTGGTGCACAAGACGCCATATACGCGATAGAGATGAGGATATTAGGCGAGATGCGGGATTTTCTCATGGGGCATGTCCCTGATCTGAAAGCTACCATCCAGGCGGTTGCCTATCTCGATGCCGTGGCAAATCTTGCATGCCTGGCGATCGAGAACGGTTATTCCCGGCCGAAGATCAGATCGGGCAGAGATATCAGTATGGATTCAGGCAGACATCCCGTGGTGGAGAAGGTCCTGAAAACAGCGGAATTCGTGCCGAACTCATGCATGTTCGACGGAGACAGGGATACCGTTCATATCATCACAGGACCCAACATGGCAGGCAAATCGACGTTCATGAGGCAGATCGCCCTTATTGCCATTATGGCCCAGATGGGATCGTTCGTTCCTGCCAGGCAGGCTCAAATCGGTATTGTCGACCGAATCTTCACCAGGGTCGGTGCACTGGACAACCTGTCAGCAGGACAGAGCACCTTTCTTGTGGAGATGAGCGAGACTGCAGAGATACTCAATAGTGCAACACCACAGAGTCTTGTTATCCTTGACGAGATAGGCCGCGGTACTTCCACCTATGACGGGATGTCCCTCGCATGGGCTGTTGTCGAATTCCTTGACAGCAGGAAGATCAGAACATTTTTTGCCACGCATTACCACGAACTCGCCGATCTCGCACGCAGACACACCGGGATAAAGAATTTCCATATGGCTGTTGAAGAAAGCGGGCACGACGTTGTTTTCCTTCGCGAAGTTAAAAGAGGCGCTATCGGCAGGAGCTATGGGATTTATGTCGCCCGTCTTGCCGGTATCCCCGACGAGGTTATCGACAATGCCCGAATAATCCTTGCCAACATAGGAAAGAAAGCCAGACAGGTCCCCCGGGTTAATCTGGATGCGCCGGTGCAGGTCGGCATGTTCGAGGACAAGGCCCCGGATATCCTTAGGGAGATCATTCAGGTAGATATTGAAAGTCTTCGCCCTATAGATGCGCTCAATCTTCTCAATGCCCTCAAGGAAAAGATTCTGAAAGCAGATTAAAGCTTCCCATCCTTTTTTCCGAAGAACATACTTGAGAGGTCTGTATGAATAGAGATATTGACACGAAATTACTGGCACGAAAATGCGGCATGCCCTACATAGATATTGAGAACGAGACCCCTGATCGCAGGTGTGTGGATTTACTCAAGGAAGTCTTTGCAAAGAACTATACCAGTCTGCCGATGAGGTTCCTCAACGGCGGAGTGCTGGTGGCCATAGGCGATCCTGCGCAGAAAGAACTTATCGAAACCCTCACATTCCATATGGGAAAAAAGGTATATCCTGCGCTGGCCGACAGAGATGCAATTCAAAAGGCGATCCATACTGTATATTCGACTCCTTCATCCACAACGGCCAAGGATGAAGAGGTCAATGAATCGGAAGATATGGAGAATGAGAGCAGGATCATATCCATCATATCCAACAAGGGCGGGGTGGGCAAAACCCATGTCTCCACCAATATCGCCAAGGTCATAGCCGATACCGGGAAAAAAGTTCTGCTCATAGATGCGGACCTGGGCAATGCGGATATATCGAACAAGCTCGCACTTTTTCCTGACAATACCCTGTATGATTTTCTCATGGGTGATGTTGCGCTTGAAGATATGATCGAACACACCTCGTTCGGTTTTGATCTTGTCGGCGGGAGTTCAGGCGAATTCAAACTTGCAAATATCAATTATGTCCAGCGTTCCAAATTCATCCGTGGTTTCAGAAAGATAAGCAAAAACTATGACTATACCATATTCGATCTCAGTGCGGGTATCAGTTCGGTCGTGATGGACTTTGCCCTGGCCTCGGACGAGATAGTAACGGTTACGACTCCTCAGGATATCATTGCGGGGTATGCCTGTATAAAAGCCTCATTTCAGCGGTTCAAGCATATTGAAGAGAAGCTCTATGCGAAGGTTGAGTTCTACGAGCCCAGAAAGGTATTTAAGCCCTGGATCATTATGAATCAGATCTCAAACCTCAAGCAGGGATTGTTCCTGTACAACCGGATATGCCAGACCGCAGACGAAAGGATTAACAACATGGAGTCCCTCTTTGCCGTGAAACCGGAATATCTCGGCGGTATAATCTATGACAGAGATAACTTCAAGAAGGCCGAGATGCAGAGAAAACCCCTGACCGTTCTGTCTCCGAGGTCCAATCCTTCCCAGTGCATCACTTATGTGGGTAGAAATATCATGGAAAATCCTGAGTTGAGAACGTACAATCAGGAATTGAAAACCGGTTTCGGACGTTTTGGCATGATCTTCGGCCTTGAGTGATATTTTATCTTAAGTCATCGTAAAATCTACCGATAATAATAAGTAGATCGAATACGAAAGGTGACAATAATGACGATTACGGAGTATAAGGACAACCTGCTTGACAAATGGGACGATGTAAGACCCGTAGTTATCTTTTTTGCAGGAGAACGGTTCGTTGTAGAATACAATGAGCACCATGATCCGGTTGTAACCCCTATTGTCGCCATGGTTCACTCGTATCTCGGGAACATCAATCTTACGCAGATAGACAATTGAGGATGACAAGACCGGTAAAGAACTGTCTCTTTTCGTAAAATATCGAGACGTATCAAAAACATAATCAGGCACTCAATAATTTCGTGTCATTAAATATGGGCCAAATGTCTTGATAAAGGGCCATCTTTTCTTTATTAAGGGATAGTATATGATACATCTGCCCAAGACAGAGATTGAGAAGGTAGTTCTTGTTATTGATGATGACGAGGGGGACTGTTGCCTTGTAGAAGATATTCTGAGTGAGGATGGCATCAAGGTGGTCAAGGCCATCGGCGGCGAGAAGGGGATTCATATCCTTTCGGGCAGAGAATTTCCCCTTGTGATCACTGATCTGAGGATGCCGGATATCGACGGTATGGCAATCATCGATTTCATCCGCAAGAGGCAGATAAATTCCCTTATCGTGGTGCTGACAGGATATGCGAGCATTGACAGTGTGATCGATGCCCTTCGCTGTGGTGCCTATGATTATATCATCAAGCCTTTCGGTACTGACCTTCTGCGTTTCACGGTAAAGAGGGCTTTCGACTACATTGCACTGCGTGACGAACAGCAGAGGGTAAAGTTCTTTGAGATGGTTACTCAGCTTGCAAGTACGACGGCACATGAGGTTTTTCAGCCGCTTACTGTTATTATGGGTGAGGCAAAGGGGATCTGTAAAGATGTCAAAGATGATTCAATAAGAGATATGGCTGAGCAGATCCTCGAAGAATCCCGCAAGATCAGAGATGTGATCCGCAAGATGGACAATCTTCACAACTATGTAATCAAGACATACCCGGGCGGACATTCTATAATCGATATAGAAAAAGGCTCCTCGATCCGTGACTGAACCGTCTATTTCAGCACTCTGTCGTGGGCAAGGATACGATCAGCGGTTCATGACAGAACAGGCGTGAAAAAGGCATAAGAAAGGGATTCCGGTCAAGACAGATGTCTTCCAAGGGTTTTATCATGGGGTTTGTCGCCCTTATGCTGCCGGTGGTTACATCGGCAGGGCAAAGGGACATGTTTGAGAAACCCGATACGGTTTGTCTCAGGATCGGTTTCAACAGCGAGAAGATAAACGCCTATTATCTCCTCCTCGATGCGCGAACAAGCAGGGAAAAAGAGCGGGACAGAAACAGAAAGGGGCTTTCAGGGCCGGTAATAGTCTTTTTCCAGGGCCATGCACAGAGGCCTTCCGATGCATATGCCTTTACCTCCCGGCTCGCTGCAGGGAGTAAATCGGGTATTGTGGTAATTCCGGTATGCGATACCCCATACGGCAGTGATGAGGCATGGAGAGGAGACCGCGGAAAAGATGTGGTCCTCATGGAGGTGCTCAAGTGGGCCCTGTCGTCAGAAGGGATCGAGATAAATGGATATGGCCCGGTCTATGAGGGTGATGTGCTTGTAAACAATGTACGGGTTGATTCCCTCCATGGCGGGATTCTCTCCGATATCGTCTGTGTGGGCTGGTCCCACGGAGGCATCCTTGCAAGGAGATTCGCCCATGCATATCAAAGCTCTGTTATCGGTCTTGCACAGATATGTCCTGCAGGATATGAGCACTGGAGTCCCATGCATCTGACATTCAGGTTCATGCGGGAATCTTGGAAGATATCAGGCTTGGGTTTCAAAGGACATGCGCGTGATTGCCTGTGTTCCGCATGGGGCTTTACCAGAGGATTTGCCGGAGATTTCCTTCGATCCGTCCCATCGGCCGTCATCAATCTGCATGCGGCGAAGTTGTGTAGGGTAGGCAGGGATATCAGGGATTGCAGCTCATATTGCGACAGCCCAGCGCTAAGGATAAGCATGCTCGGGCATCTTGTGGTGATCTTCGCTGATCAGGATACCTGCATGGATGCAAGGAATATTCTTGGATGCGAGGACCCGCAAGAATTAACCGAGGAACAGATACTGAGATTCTGGGATACGTATTTCAGCGGTATACGTGCATTGCCCGTTAAGCGGACCCTTGCGGTTCTTCCCGGCACACACCTGGCTCCACTCACGCACAGTGAGATCTATGCAGATGCTGTCCTTGAGAATCTGGGTCAGAGCTTTTATGAATAAAGGGGAGATGATGAAAGATTATATCCGCTGGCCATTGATTGTTGTGATGATCATAGTACTGATTGGTCTGTGTCATTGGGCAAAGACTCTTGAGCTTCATGATGTGCGGACTGTATATGACGGTGATACGATACAGCTTGATGATGGTAGAAAGATCCGGCTTATCGGTGTAGACGCACCGGAGGTGAAGTCGGTCTACTCCAAAGAGGAGCCCTTCGGCGAGGAAAGCAAGCGCTATCTTGAAAAGCTGTTGCTGGGCAAGAAGGTATACATAAAAATCGGAGCAGAGCAATTTGACAAATACGGCAGGACCCTTGCATATGTTTATATGGATGATGTGCTGTTGAACGGGCGGATTATCAAAGATGGGTGGGCACGTGCATATGTAAGGTTCGATTACGAGTACAAGGATCTTTTTGTCTCGTATGAAAAGGAGGCAAAGTCCCGCGGCATCGGTATATGGAGCCGGGACTAGGCAGCCCCTTCATATTTAGGATACCCCATAAGCATGCAGCGGGCTTTTTTTTCACCTCTCCCCTTTTTTTCAAGGGGGAGAGGGGGTAGTTATAAAATAGCTCTTGATACCTCGTAAGCTCTCGGCGAGGTGCTTCATTTTCTCCGGCAGAAAACATCAAAGGGTATCCCGGGCTGGAGAGGTTCTGATCTTAATCGGTTCAGTTGTATCTGTTTTGAATCTTCGATCCGATCAGGAGGAGAACGAGGCCCAGTATGATAAGAGACAGAAACAAGGGACATGAACCCAGCATAGTATCGATTACCGGGTATGGATAGAGCAGATCCAGAAGGGATTGCGGGCCGTTCTCGACCAGTGTCAGCAGTGTATACTGGGTCCATGTATTGTGCATAAGGTACATGAGCGCCTGGTAAATGAGAACACAAAACCCGCCTGTTGTAACTGCTATGCCTGCGAAGAAGGTTATTCTGCCCATCTTATGACCGTCCCGGATACTAAATTGATATCATGTCCTCATAGTATCTTGAAAGGGTTTGAAAAACAATACTCAAAAATGACACATAGATAAACGAATACAAAAACGAAGCCCTTGCAATAATTCCCAGATTAATTTATCTTGCCCAGAAATCGATAGCGGAGTTAAAGGAGAGTTCCATGCTGACTTATATGAGAAGGCGTTCCAAGAGCTGGATAACCAAGGTGATATTCGGCGCTATTATCGTTGTTTTTGTCTTTTGGGGTGGTAGCACATACCTGGCAACAGAGGCAAACAAGGTAGCCAAGATTGACCGGAATATCATCTCCCTCCAGCAGTACTCCAAGGCATACAGTGATATGCTCAGATTATATCAGCAACAGTTCGGCGATGCTTTCACTCCGGAAATGATAGAACGATTAGATTTGAAAAACAAGGCGCTGGACCAATTGATTGATGAGTATGTGCTCAAAGCACAGGCCTCCAGGATGGGCATTACGGTTTCCGATGAAGAGCTTCAGCTCCTGATCCAGACGGTTCCGGCGTTCTCGGATGATAAAGGATTCAATGTAGACAGCTATAAGAGAATCCTTGCATACGAAAGGATGACCCCTGGCGAATTCGAGGAAAAACAGAGGATGCGTATACTTCAGCAGCGGGTCTACTCCATGATTACGGAAAACATCATAGTTGATCGCTCAGAGATCGAAGCAGCGTTCAGACAGAAAAACGACACCTTCGATCTTTACTATATTCCCGTCGAGTCAAAAAGGTTTGCGAATGTGGTATCGCCTGGCGAAGAAGAAATAATATCCTATTATAATACGCATAAGGAAGCGTATAAGATTCCGCCCAAGATCCGTCTATCCTACCTGGAGTTTCCGGTCGATGCATGTCTCAGGGATATTGAGGTGACTGATGACGAGGTTCGCAGCTACTATGCTTCGCACCAGGACGAATACACTTCCCAGGCAAAGGTTCACGGACGTCACATACTTATAAAGGTCTCTGAAGGAGATGACGAGACTGTCGTTTCCGAGAAGAAGGCCATAGCGCAGGAGATCTACGATGAAATCATTGCAGGGGCTGACTTTGCCGCTCTCGCCCAGAAGCATTCTGAAGATCCAGGGACCAACTTTATCGGCGGCGATATCGGGCTTGTGCCAAAAGACAGCCTGCCCCAGCCCATGGGAGACAAGCTCTATTCCATGAATGCAGGTGAGATCGCAGAACCGGTCAGGACCTATCTGGGATTTCATGTAATGAAACTCGAAGAAAAACAGGAATCAAAACTCTCTCCTTTTGAAGAGGTTTCTGCATCTATCGTGGATATGCTGAAGCGTCAGCGGGCAAAGAGCCTTGCCAAAGAGCAGGCGGAAACAGCATTTACTGAGCTTTATGAGCAGGGCAATACTGATCTTGATGCCTATGCCCGGGCAAAGAACCTGAAAGTCGAAGAGATAGGCCCGTTTGCCGAGGATGATAATATCGGGTTTGCTCAGGGCAACGAGATCCTGAAAGAGGCATTCATGTTCCCTGTGGGAGAGGTGGGAAGTGTTGCGGATATTGAAACCGGGTATATGGTCTACATGGTCGAGGAGAAGATCAATTCGCGTATCCCGGACATGTCAGAGATACGCGACAAGATCATAATCGACATCTCGGCAGAGATGGCACTGGATAAGGCGAAAGAACATGCGAGAACCCTAGTTGAAACCGATCTGAGCGAATTGGCAGGCCTTGGTGCACTGAGCACGGGTCCATTCAAGCGTACGGCATATTCAATACCGAACCTCGGCATGCTCTCCGGCGTCAAGGATGACCTCGATACCCTGGCAAGCCCCAAGATGTATACAGGCAGGGACAAGGTTTATGTGGTCTGGCTTAAAGAAAAGAGCGATACAGATGCGGGCAGCGCAGATATGAAAGAACTCGATAAGATAAGAGAAGAACTTCTGGCGAGAAAAAGAGGCATGGCCTTTGAGGCATTCATGGAGCAGGCCCGAGAGAAACATGATATCATCATTAACAGGGACAAGATCTTGTAAACCCCATATATGATTCAGCATGGATTGAAAAGAGCCCCCTTCATTTATGCAGGGGGCTCTTTTGGGATAACGTCCCCGGCAATATCTTTATTTCAGGGTTATACGCTTGATATTATAGGTGTTTATCGGAAAACATAGCATTGATAGTCTCGCAGAAAGTCAATTTGCAAGAATTTGCGATCATTATTCACTATTGTCCAAAATAAATCAGATCACGATATTGGCATAAAGTAAATCAGGAAGTTACGTTTTTTTATCATCAGTTTTATTAATAAAGATACCCCCATTTCGAATATT
>Ga0129302_1002433_pt1 | contig 13276 bp, 12 predicted proteins | sample BlaSprsedimmetaG_FD_94476 | JGI IMG/M metagenome (GOLD analysis project Ga0129302, IMG submission 94476) | Hot spring sediment bacterial and archeal communities from California, USA to study Microbial Dark Matter (Phase II) - Blank Spring... | ecosystem: Environmental > Aquatic > Thermal springs... | reverse complement strand
CCTGAATAACAGCGTTACATCTGTACAATCAATGCGTTATTTGCCGCTTAAAAAGGCACCGACGGTGAGGTATGCTTTTTTTAAAGAACAACAGGCGCTAAGGAAACTCTAAACTCTAGTAAATAATAGTGAAAAGGAATTATGACCAATGGCAGCATCAGACGTAACGCAAATCACCGTTAACAACCGCAAAGTCGGCATCATCGGATTGGAAAGCACCATTCTGGACATGGCCGATGAGTATGCGGAAAAATCAGACGGAGAAATCCAGGCTGAAATGATAAGACGCCTGTCCCGGGAAAACTATATCCCCGATCGGGTGGTGGACAATTATGGCACGGCATTTCTCCGGGAATTCAGAAAGCATCTGGGACAGGATTATGAAGAAGAGACGGGCGCCCTTCCATTGGAGGTGAAGATCCTGGGCGTCGGCTGCGCCCGCTGTGACGGGATGAAAAAGGAGGTCATCAACGCCCTGGCAGAGCTGAACCTTGCCGCCGACGTTGAACACATAACAGATATGAGGGAAATCGTGAAATATCGTGTTATCGGCTCACCGGCGCTGCTCATAAACGGAAAGACACGATGCGTCGGCACCGTACCTTCAAAGGATCAAATAAAACGGTGGCTGCAGGAATCAACGGATCAATGACGACTCCCGGACGGGATGAACCGGAACGGCTCTGAGTTTCCTGTGTAAGAATGGGGTATACAGTCAAAACCATTGATTAAAGGGTACCAAAATGGTTCATGCCCATTATCACTCAAATACCTGGGGTAAACGCCTCATCATAACGATGGTAATGAATCTGATCATTCCCATCGTTCAGATCATCGGCGGCTTCCTCACCGGCAGCATGGCACTGATCAGTGATGCCCTCCATAATCTCGGTGATTTCACCGCCACGTTAATCAGTTATATCGCACTTCGTATCGGCGAGAAGCCGGCGACTCCCCGCCTGACTTTCGGTTATAAACGTATCGAAGTGTTTGCCGCCGTCGTTAATGTGGCATTACTCACGGCGGCCTGTTTCTACATCGCCTACGAGGGATGGAAGCGTTTCACCAATCCCAGGCCCATTCAGGGTGAGCTTGTGATTGTCTTTGCTCTTATCGGCTTCATCGCCAATATGATCGCTGTTCTTATCCTGCATAAGGGAGCGAAGGTAAATCTGAATCTCAGGAGCGTGTTCCTTCATATGCTCACCGATGCCCTCACCTCGGTCGGTGTGGTGGTTGTAGGAATCATCTGGCTTTTTGCGCCGCTCTATTGGCTCGACTCAGTTGTTTCATGGATGATAGTCGCACTCATTCTTTACGGTGCCTGGGATATTCTGAAAAAAGCCTTTCACTTTCTCATGGATGCAACACCGCCCGGCATGGATATCAACACCATCCGGCATGCAATGCTCAGCATCGACAACATCGACGACGTTCATCACATTCATGTCTGGAATATATCGCCGGAACGAATCGCTCTCGCCGCTCATGTCATTGTTCCCGACCAGATGTTGAGTGATGTGGACAAACTGGCGGTAGAAGTCCGGGAAATGCTCTTTTCCCGTTTTAATATCGACCACCCGATCCTCCAGTTTGAAACGCGGAGGGATACCGATATTCAAGATCTCCGTCACATGTAAGAGATGCTGTCGCACGGGTGAAAATGACTGTGAGCAATCGATTGAAAGATCCTGCCGACGGAAACGAAAAGATGAACCCGTTGATGGCTGCTCTGTCAGCGGATTCACGATACGGTTTTTTTGTTGTCATAAAAAATATTCTTGAATAATTTTCCAGGGCAGTATATTTTTAAGACAAATCTATACAGTCGGTCCCCATTCAGTCGGAGAATTCATCCTCATGATCTTGATTGAAGTCTCTCTATCTCTTTACGTGTCCTGAGTTTTTGAACGCCAGGTTTTCTTCACCACATTGCATCGCCATCACCATTCACCATGCTCTTTAAATCACGCCACAGGTATCTGCTGCAATGCTTTAGTATAACGATTCGGTTGATTCCATCCCATGTCTTGAGAATGAATGTTCAATAAACATGAAGAACGGGGGAGAACAGGCGTGTCCGAATCAGTTCAAAGAAAACAAAAACCCTCCGCAAAGACAGTGTCGACTGAACACGTCGATGGGGTCGTTTCCCCCTCTTCATTCTGGAAAGGCGAACAGCACTTGAACATTATTCTTGAAGGATCTCCCACTCCCCGGTTCGTTATTGATAACAATCACAGAGTCGTTCACTGGAACAAAGCGCTGGAGAAGATGAGCGGCATCACATTCAGTGAGGTCGTCGGAACGAATCAGCACTGGCGGGCATTTTACAATAAAGAGAGGCCCTGCATGGCCGACCTTCTGGTCGACGGCCGCATTGATGAAATAACCCGTTGGTATGCCGGTAAATTCAGAACGACAGACCTCATCCCCGATGCATACGAAGCAACAGATTTTTTCCCCGCCCTCGGTGACGGGGGGAAATGGCTGCGATTCACCGCAGCGACCCTGAGAGATACCGATGGATCTATTCTCGGCGCTATCGAAACCCTGGAAGACGTGACTGACCGTATCCTTGCAGAAAATGCTCTCAAAGTGAGCGAACAACGATTGAAAACGGTTCTTGAGGGGTTACCCATCCCTACATTCGTGATAAGCCTCGACCACAAGGTCATTTACTGGAACAAGGCGCTGGAAGAGATGAGCGGCATCGCGTCGAATGAAGTCATCGGTACGAATCATCACTGGCGGGCATTTTATCATCATGAGAGACCCTGTATGGCCGATCTGCTGGTCGACAATATCTTTGATGAAATCCCCCGGTGGTACGTCGGAAAGTACGAGCAATCTCAACTCATCAACGAAGCCTTCGAAGCCACCGATTTCTTCCCTGCACTGGGAATCAGCGGCAAATGGCTTCGCTTTACCGCAGCGGCACTGCGGGATTCGAACGGAATACTCTTCGGCGCTATTGAAACGCTTGAAGATATCTCCGACCGCAAGCATGCAGAGGATGCCGTAAAGGAAAGCGAACAGCGACTGAGAACGATCTTCGAGAGCTTACCCATACCGTCATTTATTATCGGTAAAGACCACAAAGTCACCCATTGGAATAAGGCGCTGGAGGAATTGAGCGCTATCAGGGCCGAGGATGCCATCAGTACACGAAAGCACTGGGAAGCCTTTTACAATCAGGAACGTCCCTGTATGGCCGATTTGCTTGTTGATGAATTATTGGATGAGATTCCACCATGGTATGCTGAGAAATATCGCAAGTCCGAGTTGATCGACAATGCTTATGAAGCCACCGATTTTTTCCCGGCACTGGGTTCAAAAGGTAAATGGCTGAGATTCACCGCAGCGGCCATACATGACTTAAAAGGGGGTATCTTCGGCGCCATTGAAACCCTGGAGGACATCACCGAACAGAAACAAATACACGAAGCCCTCAGGGAAAGTGAGCAGCGCCTTACATCGATTCTTGAAGGATCGCCCATTCCCACCATGATCATCGGTAAGGATCACCGTATTCTTTACTGGAACAGAGCTATGGAAAAACTCACCGGCATCGTTGCCGAGAGCGCCATTGGAACGAGGATACACTGGGATATATTTCACGACAAGGAGAAACCCTGCATGGCAGATCTGCTCGTTGACGAACTGCTTGATGAAATTCCTCCCTGGTACACGGAAAAATATTCCAGATCGGGTCTCATAGAGGGTGCATATGAGTCGACAGAGTTCTATTCCGATCTCGGAAAAGAGGGGAAATGGCTGCGATTTACCGCAGCGGCACTCCGCGACTCACGGAAAACGCTCTTCGGAGCGATTGAAACCATAGAAGATATCACAGCATTGAAACTCGTCGAGGTCGCCCTCAAGGAAAAGGAACGAAAATATCTTGAGCTGAGCATCACGGACGGCCTGACGGGACTCGGAAATCTTAGAAATTTCTACACACATATCAAGGGAGAAATTGAACGATCCAATCGCTACAGACATTCTCTTTCCATTCTCATCCTGGACATTGACGATTTCAAGGACTTCAACGATACTTACGGACATCTCGAAGGCGATAAAGTCCTGATGAGAATCGGCCAGGTAATCCGCCGATGTCTTCGGAAGACCGACTCGGGATACCGATACGGTGGTGAAGAATTCACCGTCATTCTCCCGGAAACGAAGGGAGAAGCGGCAACGGCGCTTGCCGAAAGAATTCGAAGAGAATTCGAGCATGAACTGTTTTCACCGAGACCGGGAAGAACGGTGCGGAAAACGGTAAGTATAGGAGTCGCCCAGTATGTGCCGGGAGAAGATTTATCCATTTTTCTCAAGCGGGCGGATGAAAGCATGTACAAAGCGAAAAAGAGCGGAAAAAACCGCGTCTCCATTGCTGCTGATGACGGCACTTATTCCCATCCTGCCGATTACACACATGATAAAGGGTGATTCATCTCCTTTTTGAAACGGCACGATGAGGCACTCGGAAGGCACGACGATATATGAACATCGCTCGGCACGGGAGCCATTACCAGCAGGTGTTACAATTATAACAAGCCGTTCATCACCATGAACCTGATCTTTTGTGATAAAAAGAAAAATTTTTCTGGAAAAAGTAAAAAAGTTAGGATAGAATGGCACCGACTTGTTAACGCTTATCTTTCACAAATTTCCAGAACCATGTCATCCAGGAATGTAATGTTAGAAGAGAAACATTGAAATTGTCATGACATCCAAACAACCTTCAACTCAAAACCGAGTTAGCGCGGAGCGGTTTTGTAACAAGTCGTCACTACACTTCAACCATTAACTCGTTCTTTACATGAAAAGAATTGAACGGTGAATTCGCTTCATAGCTCCGGAGATTTACCGGACGACCCGTAATTTCATGAAATGCAGCATAGTTCAAGCGAAGTCGTTATTGCCCGTTAGCATACGCAGACAAGTGATATTCTCTGCGACAAGAGGAATCATTCTGGATCACACTCAGGAACACCGAGCAGAACTTGAATTTATGACTTCCTGAGACAATGACAACCCGATTTGTTATTGTTGTACGTAAGGCAAATCGCTACCATCGCCGGAGAGCAGAACATGATACCGATACTTATCAACACATCTGAACCGATGGTGAAGGTCAGGGTGGTAACCGTCAAGGATCATTCTTTCAAAACCCTCTCCTTTCTACAAAATCTGGGCATCCTCCATGTGGAGGAGGCAACTGAATTAAGCCCCATTGATCGAGCGGCAATCGACAATCGCAGAAGCGACGTGAGAAAGGCTCTCTCCACATTAGACGCCATTCTGGGAAATCTCGCCGGCGAACGGACGATTCTTGTCCCTGAAGCGACGGACCGTTTACACATAGATGATATTGCCAGGGACGTCCAAAAAATATACTCAGGCATTTCCCACCTTATTCAAAAACGGGACAAACTCCAGGAAGAGATAGCCAATCGCAGCTTTCTCGGCACATATCTCCGGGTTCTGCACCATAAAGTAGATTTACCCACAAAGGATCTCAGCTACTCGGGGCATTATATCTTCACCGGGGTTCTTGTCCTGAGCGATGAAATGAATAAGACATTCGGTGAACGAGCTCGCAACTACCTGCTTCAGGACTTTGCCGTCTCCGAAGGAGGAGAAACGGTTCTTTATTTCATTGCCCGGGCAGATGATCGTCCATCAATTGAGACCGTTATAAGGGAAATGGGAATCACACCGTTGAAAATTCCCCCGGACGATCGCATGATCGGCGACTTTCTGCTTCACAATGATGCAGTGCTGCAGCAAAAAAAGAACGATCTTGCCAAGATTCACGAAGAAATCCAGAAAGCGATTGAAGGAATGCTTGATCGGGTCGTCCTGTATCGGGAGGTTCTTGTCATGGAAGACGAGCGTCTCTCCGTGCTCCAGCAGGCATGTGAAGCCCGATACGTAAATCTCATTGAGGGCTTTGTTCCCGAATCAAACACCGACCAAATCTTTTCCGGTCTCGGAGAACTCATCAATTATACATCCATTGAAAAGCGCCCCCCCATTCCGACGGAAGAACCGCCCACAAAGCTGCGAAATGTCAGAGGGGTCAAACCATTCGAAGTCATCGTCAGCCTCTTCAGCGTGCCGCGATACGGCGACTGGGATCCGACACCGAGCGTCGCATACTTTTTTGCCTTCTTCTTCGGCCTCATGTTGAACGATGCAGTGTATGCCGTCGGCCTGCTCATTCTTGCAAAATTTGTCCTCGATAAACTTGTCGATGACCCGACAAGTGAAGGAACACAATTGTTCAGACGTGTTCTGTACATAAGTGGAGGCACCGCCTTTATCCTGGGATTGTTGTCCGGATCGTATCTCGGCGATTTTTTAAACATGTATTTCGGTGTCGATCTCAAGTTGCTTGCACTCGCCAAGGGATTTCAGGCTCAGGTTACCGATCCCATCTCCTTCATCATTCTGTCACTTATCATCGGACTCGTTCATCTCAACATCGCCCATATACTCGGGATGATAAAGGGGTTCAAAGAAAACGACAAAGGGATGGTAATAAGTAAAATCGGTCTTTTTGTAGTGCAGATTTTCGGCATACCTTATATTTTCAAAGCAATATTCGGGATCACCCTGCTGCCGCTCAGCGAGGCGACCTACGGATTCTTTGCATATCCGCTCATCCTCGGGATCATCTTGATTATTGTCAGCGCATTCATGCAGATGGGGGCCCTGGGAGTGGTGTTCTGGATCTTTGATCTCACGGGCATCCTTGGTGATGTCATGTCATATTCACGACTTGCGGGGGTCGGGCTTGCAACGTTTTATCTTGCCTCCGCCTTCAATCTCCTGTCACACTGGGTATCCACGGCTGTGTCGTCGGTTATACCCGGGTTCATCGGCGCGGCTATCGCCCTCATCATCGGTGTTATCTTCCTCACCGTTTTCCATGTATTCAACCTGCTTTTGAGCAGCCTTGCCGCTTTCATACATTCACTGAGATTGTGCTTTGTCGAGTATCTACTAAAATTCTATGTAGGTGGTGGAAGGGTATACGCTCCGTTTCACCTTAGACATCGGCGGGAAGTAACCGTTGGTAAAAATTTATAAGAGAGGAGTGGGTTATGACAACTATACAAGCATTGGCTACATTTGGCGGTGCCATGGCATTAGCAGGAGGACTGGGCGGCTCCGCTATCGGTATCGCCAACGCCGCATCTTCCGGAGTGGCGACATTATCCGGGGATTCCGGTCAGCTGAGAAATGTCATCGTCCTGGCGTCACTGCCCATGACGCAGACTTTTTACGGGCTTATCATCCTGATTATCATCATGACCGTTTCGCTTCCCAAATTGCCGGACACGGGCGGCGCGGGCATGGCGATTTTAGGAATCGGAATCATGACCGGCTTTGCCCAGTTTTTCTCCGCTGCCTTCCAGGGTGCCGTCTGTGCTTCGGGTATCGCCCTCCTCCCGAAAACACGTGGAGCAATTCTCACATCTTCCATGATGCTTGCCGTCTTCGTGGAGTTGATCGGAGTTCTGGGTCTTGTCTTTACCATTATGGCACTGAGTCTATTAAACCTCATGTAGTAATAATACAAGGGTGAACAATATGGAAACCGATAATATAAGAGAAGCGATCCTCACAAAAGTGAAAGCTGAAGCCGACACTATTGTCGCCGACGCAGAAGCGAAGTCCCGCGAGATGATCCGGAAAGCTCAGGATCAGAAAAAGCAGAAGATCGAGCAAGAAAGGAAAAGAATTATTTCAGATGCTCAGCGGGAAGCATCCAAGATCAAGGCCCAGGCTTCTCTTAAGGCACGACAGGAAGTTCTGCAGGGGAAAGATGCCATTCTGACCAGGATCGTACATGAAGTGAGGAATGAGCTGTCGAAACAGGTTGTTGACAAGGGCGCCTTCGTACCCCTGGTAACGACGGCGATCGATGCGTTTGAAATAGACAAACCGGTAAGAATTTATGTTGCTCCCAAGGATCTTGCCGTCGTACGGGACATCATAGAGACAGACAGCAGTATGAAGGGGAAAATATCGGAAGTCAGGGAACTGGAATGTCTCGGCGGCGTTTTTGCCGAGTCCGATGACGGTATGATGAGCATTGATAATACCTATGATATGCGGCTTGAAATGTTGATGCCCAAAATACTCCCCGACATCGGCAGAAAACTTTTTGGAGATGAATAACGGTGAATCTCATCAACGCACGTTATGCATTCACGTCGGCCTACCTCAAGGGTGAAGAGGCCCGGACAATAATGTCGGATCACATCGAAGGCGTCGTACAGCGATCCAGGGCCATGCCTGAGGCCATTGACGTCATCAAGGAAACGGACATCGGCGAATACCTCCTTGATGTCGCACCGAACGGGTGGTCAACCTTTGATGAGATGGATCATGCTCTCGGAAAATATCTCGGAGACTGTCTGGACCGTCTCGATCGCTTTAAACTGCCCGATGATATGGTGACCATGCTGGCGGCATACATCCGCAAATACGACATTTTGAACATGAAAACCGCCCTCAGGGGAATCCTCATGGAAACAACATATCCCCTGATGCCGGTGGGTGAACTCTCGAATCAGGATTATCTTGAGACACTGACGAGCGCGTCAACGCCGGAGGAACTTTCCGATACCTTTGTAAAAATCAACATGATTGATTTTGCCGCCATTATCAATGACATCAAGGAAAAAGACTCCCGATCGACCACGGAAGCCGAGTTCAACCTGGACAATCTGTTTTTTCGTAAGATGCTTGATGCCGTGGAAAATATGAAGGACAGCGTTATCCTGATCAGGGCTTTGGGTATCATCATCGATCTGATCAATCTTCGCTCCATCGTCCGAACCCTACTGGGCACAAAAGGCCTCTCCCGTGAAATGATCTTTGACGGCGGCAACGTCCTGACCGGTGATACCGTCACGGAATTACAGTCGCTCAAGATCGGAGAAATTGCAGGCAGACTGGAAGATACGGAGTATTATAATGTCGCACAGGATATTGCCAAAAACTTTGAAAAAGAGGGAAACATTGCCGTCGTCGACAGAATCATCGAAAAGCACAAAATCAGACTTCTGGGCGACTTATTGTCCCCACGGGCACTATCACCCTGCAATTTGTTATGGTACCTCATCGTAAAGGAACGTGAAATACAAAACGTTCGGATAATGTTTAAAACATTTATAGACGGCCTGCCGCTTTCAGAAATAAGGGATTATCTGGTGACTGTATCATGAAATCCATGAAAGATTTTAAAATTGCCATAATCGGAAATAAGGATCAGACCACCCTCATGAGGCTCGCTGGAATCGACACCTATGAAAGTATCGACGAAGGCGATCATGATCTCCGGGGAAAAATAAGAAAAACTCTAACCGAGTTTTCCCGGGATCGGTCTATTGAAATAATCATGATACCGGGTAACTGGATGGAGCACGTGACGGATATAGTCCAAAATATTCGAAGAGATAAAAAAGTAACAACCATTGTTATCGATTTCCCGGCACATTTCGACCCGGAAAAACGAGATGTCAAGGGATATTATAAAGCGTATACAAAAAATTTAATTGGATTTAATGTCGAAATCTAATCTGATCCCTGGGGTTCCTCACTGTGGCTTGTTTGTTCCGTCCGTTAAACTTCAGCGGAAAGCAAGCAGCCGATTGGGAGACGAAACAGGGCACCAGATATACGAGGTGAACCATACAAACCAAAAAAGTGAGGCATGACCTATGGCTATCACAGGCAGGATTTGGAGAGTTTCAGGACCGGTTGTCATCGCGGACGATATGCGGGGATCTCAGGTGTATGAAGTCGTTGATGTGGGAGAACAGCGGCTTACCGGCGAAATCATCGCCCTTGAAGGGGATAAGGCGGTCATACAGGTTTACGAGGATACCGTGGGATTGCGCGTGGGAGAACCGGTTGTCGGCACCGGTGAAATTCTTATGGTCGAATTGGGCCCCGGCATGGTGGGCAATATCTACGACGGTGTCCAGCGATCCCTCATCACCATGATGGACGACATCGGCGACTTCCTCACCCGGGGCGCCCGTACGCATGCCTTGGATCGTGAGAAAAAATGGCATTTCACCCCGACGGTTAAAGCCGGAGACGTCGTCGAGGAAGGCGATATTATCGGCACGGTGCCGGAAACAGGACTTATAGAACACAAGGTTATGGTCCCCATCGGCCTTCAGGGCACGATCAGGAACATCTCGGAAGGTGATTTTACCGTAGAAGAAACCATTGCAATCCTTGATCATAAAGGAAAAGAATCACCGCTGAAACTTATGCAACGATGGCCGGCACGGAAACCACGAATCTATAAGCAGAGATTCTTCCCCGAAGACCTTCTTGTCACGGGCACCCGGATCATCGACTATCTTTTTCCCCTCGCCTTGGGAGGAAAGGCCGCCATACCGGGGGGATTCGGTACGGGAAAAACGGTCAACCTTCAACAGATGGCCCGGTGGTCGCAGACTCACTTGAATATTTATGTGGGATGCGGAGAACGAGGAAATGAGATGGCGGACGTTCTCTACAGTTTCAAGAAATTGAGAGATCCCGCAACGGACAGACTGCTCCAGGAAAAGGAAATCTTTATTGCCAACACGTCCAACATGCCTGTTGTGGCACGGGAAATCAGTATTTACCTGGGAATAACCATGGCGGAATATTTCAGAGACATGGGATACGATGTCCTCCTTGTTGCAGACTCGACGTCACGATGGGCCGAGGCAATGAGGGAGATCGGTGCACGACTGGAGGAAACGCCCGGTGAAGAGGGATTTCCTACCTACCTCGGCTCACGCCTCGCCAGCTTTTATGAACGATCAGGCCGGGTAACATGTATGGGTCGTCCGGAACGCATGGGATCGGCCACTGTTATCGGTTCCGTCAGTCCTCCCGGAGCAGACTTCAGCGAACCGGTAACTCAGTCGACATTGCGAATCATTGACGCGCTCTACTCCCTTGATGTGGCCCTTGCAAACAGGCGGCATTTTCCCACTATAAGCTGGCTTCAGAGTTACAGTATGTACGCCGATTCGGTGGACAAGTGGTGGAACCGAATCAGTAAGGACTATACGGACGTTCGCAACAGGACGCTCATCATCCTTCAGAACGAAGCCGATCTCGAAGAAATCGTGAGGCTCGTCGGGCCCGAAGCTTTGCCCGAAGACGACAAATTACTCCTTCTCGTGGCGCGAATGATCAGAGAAGACTTCCTCATGCAGAGTGCCTATCATCCCGTCGATACCTATAGTCCTCCTGAGAGATCACATAAAATGCTGAGTACCATTATCAGGTTCTACGACGTGGCAAAGGAAATGGCTGAATCGGGAATGCTCGTCAGTGAAATTGCACAATCGAAGCTCATCCCGCGGATTTCGAGAATGAAGGACATACCGCATGACCAGATCGACGATTATGTCAACAGCCTGCGGACCGATATGGATAAAGGTCTGATCGCTGAAGAAGGAGGGATATAATGGACTCGGTACAACTATTCACCAGGCAGACAAAGGCGATCAGTATCGCTCACCGATCCCTGCTCATCATTGAAAGCATTCCCGGAATCCGTTACAATGAAATCGTCGACGTCCAGCTCGGTACCGGAGAAACGAGAACGGGGCAGGTCATTGAAGTTGGAAAGAAAACAACCGTTGTCCAGGTCTTCGGGGGGGTCAGTGAGGTCGACCTCCAGAACAGCAGGGTCCAATACAAGGGCGAAACACTTAAGCTGCCGGTGTCTCCCGATATCCTGGGAAGGATTTTCGATGGAAGCGGAACTCCTATTGATGGGGGACCGCCCATCGTCGCCGAGGACTATCTCGACATCAACGGCGTACCGGCAAATCCCGCATCCCGAATGCCGCCGGCTGAATTTATCGAGACGGGTATCTCAGCCATCGACGGGTTGAATGTTCTTGTCCGCGGGCAGAAGCTGCCGATTTTCAGCGGTTCAGGGCTTCCCCACAACAAGATCGCCGCACAGATCCTCCGGCAGGCAGCCCTGAGGGGAAAAGCAGAGGACTTCGCCATCGTTTTCGCCGCCATCGGAGTCAGTTACGATGATGCGGCATACTTCATATCAAACCTCGAGGAGACAGGGGCACTGAGTAGGGCCATCGGGTTTATCAACACGGCATCATCTCCGGTCATCGAGCGACTTTCAACACCCCGCCTTGCCCTGACGGCCGCGGAATACCTCGCATGGGAACAGGATATGCATGTTCTCGTCATCCTCACGGACATCACGAATTATTGTGACGCCCTTCGGGAACTGGCGGCAATGAGGGGAGAGATCCCCAGCAGGCGCGGCTACCCGGGATACATGTACACCGACCTGGCGTCCATGTATGAACGGGCCGGACGAATCGCCGGACGGGAAGGCTCCGTAACGATTCTGCCCATCCTGACCATGCCCGACGACGACATCACCCATCCCATCGCCGACCTCACGGGATATATTACGGAAGGACAGATCGTCCTTTCACGGGGGCTCGAAAGAAAAAGGATTTACCCCCCGATTGATGTCTTTCTATCCCTTTCCCGGATGATGAAGGAAGGAATCGGCGAGGGGAATACGAGGGAAGATCACAATAACGTTTTCATGCAGTCGTATGCCGTATACGCTGAGGGTAACTATTTACGGGAAATTTCAACAGTTATCGGTTCGGAAGCGCTGAGCGATCGTGACAAAGTGTATTTGAGCGCCGCAGATCGATTCGAACGTACATTTATCTCTCAGGCAGAGCATGAAAGAAGAAGCGTCGAAGAAACACTCGGCATTGCCTGGAACATATTTTCCATGCTTCACAAGGAGGATCTGAAGTTGATCCAGGAAGAATACATCAAAAAGTACTTGCCTGAACCATCATAAAGCGAGTGTGCCATGGCTGCGAAAGTAGAAGTAACACGACCGACAAAAATGGAGCTTGCCCGACTCAAACGTCGACACAAGCTTGCCACGAGAATTCAGAAGATCGTCAAGGACAGGCTTTCCATATTGATTATGGAATTCCTGCAGACGGTAAAGGAATGTGCTGCAGTGAAGGAAAGACTGCTTTCAGAATTTCAAGAAGCATTTAAGGCTCTTTCCATTGCATCGGGGTATCATGGCACTGTTCCGCTGGAGAAAGAACTTCTCACTGCCGAGATGGCAATCCGGGTAACTTCCGGCATGAGAAACGTCGCAGGGGTGCGCATGCCGCTGTTCGAAATCGAACAGGCTGAACCGGTACGATCCGTCGTCAAGGAT
>Ga0129302_1002428_pt1 | contig 13298 bp, 8 predicted proteins | sample BlaSprsedimmetaG_FD_94476 | JGI IMG/M metagenome (GOLD analysis project Ga0129302, IMG submission 94476) | Hot spring sediment bacterial and archeal communities from California, USA to study Microbial Dark Matter (Phase II) - Blank Spring... | ecosystem: Environmental > Aquatic > Thermal springs... | reverse complement strand
GAGCTACTTCCGTTGGCGCGCGTGCCTCACGGGGGCCGAGCAGTACTGGCACGGCATCCTCGATCACGACGGCGTCCCGCGTCGGAGGTACGATGAAGTGGCGCGCGTCGGCAAGGAATTCGCCAAGGTCGCGCCGGAGCTCAAGGGAACAGGTGTCAGCACCCCCGTCGCCCTCATCCGCTCGTTTGAGGACCTGTGGTCGGTCCAACGCCAGCCCGCCGCCCCGGACTTCTCGTACGACGCGCATTGCTTTGCCTGCTACACCGCCGTCAAGCGCAACGGCCACGGCTGCCGGATTGTCAGCCCCGGCGCGGACCTTGCTCGCTACAAGGTCGTGATCGCACCGTGCCTGCGGCTCGTGAACGAGGCGATTGCCGAGCGCCTGCGGGCGTTTGTCGAGGCGGGCGGCGTACTGGTGCTCACGCCGCAGTCGGGCACGCGCACGCCCTCCAACGCCATGACGGACAAACCCCGGCCCGGCCTGCTCGCCGAACTCGCCGGCCTTACAGTCGAGGAAGTCCGTCCCTACCACCACGGCCAAACCGACGCGATTCGGTTCATTCACGGACCTCTGGCCAACGAGGTCTGCACGGTGGGCACCTACGTCGAGCACATCGAGTGCTCCAAGGCGGAGGCCTTGGCCGAGTATGTGACCGAAGGCGAGTCGCCCGGGGCAGCCATCGGCCGCCGTCGCTATGGCGAGGGCTGTATCTATTACCTCGGCGTGCTCCTCCCGCAGGACGTCCTTGAGCGGTTCTTCGGGACCATTCTGCCTGACTTTGCCATCAAAGGCATCCCCCAAGGCGTCGAGGTCACGCGCCGCAACCGCAAGGGCCTGCGCCTCATATTCCTCATCAACCACACGCGCGAACAGCGGACTGTGGTGCTGCCCAAGGCCTTTCCGGAACTCCTCACCGGCGAGGACGTCGGCCCCAAGGTGACCATCGGTCCCAACGGCGTGCTTATTCTCAAAGCAGAAGCCGCGTAAGGCTCTTGCTGAGATATGCCGGTCTTCATCGTGTTTTTGCAAGAGTCTCGGCATCAATCGCCACAACGCGTTACCCATGTGGTGACGGCCCCAGCCAGTCCGCATTCTGACTCCTGTCGCTGTTTGGCTGTCCGGCGCGAGTCGTTGAGCACGCGTGTCCTGCTCCCTCATGGTAAGTACCTCACGCCGAAGCGGCGATGTGCATGAAAGAAGCAACCCTGCGTGGTGATGAGGGTGGAGGAGATTGAGCCACGACGCGCACAACAATCCATAAGGGTGGGGCGAGCGTCCCCGCGAGCCCAATCCCGAGCCTCCTCAAGCCGTCATTGCGAAGGGCGAGTCCGCGAGCCCTGAAGCAATCTCCTCTATGGTGGGGCGAGCGTCCTCGCGAGCCGGATCGAGCCATATGGTGGGGCGAGCGTCCTCGCGAGCCGGATCTTTGCACCGAGCCCCGCTTCGGCCCTTGCAGAGTTTTGGCAATCGAGCACCGCATGAGCCCTCTCTACGGCTTCGGCTCGCGAGGACGCTCGCCCCACCATTGCGATCCCTGGAGACCTATGTGCTGTTGCCGCGCCGAGCTCGTGCCCGCAATGGACAAGCGCAGCGCGTTGTAGTAAGCTGGACGTCATGAAAGGGCGGATCCTGATCATTGACGACGATCCGAGCGTCCTGGCGTGGTGCCGGCGCTGTCTCCAGAGGGCTGGCTACGAAGCCGAGGCCGTTCAGGCGGCGGGAGCCGCCAAAGACCTGCTGCAGACACAGAAATTCGACTTGGCAATCGTGGATCTGGATTTGGGCGAGACGAGCGGGCTCGACTTGCTCTCCTGGATGCAGAAGCGGGCGCCTGAGGTCGTTCCGATCATCCTGTCCGGCACAACCGATGTCAGCCAGGCCATCGAGGCCGTGCAGCGCGGGGCGTTCGACTATCTGGCCAAGCCGGTCGCGTCCCATCATGTACTCGTGCAGCACGTGCAGCGGGCGTTGGACCTCAAGTGGCTTCGCGAGCGCAATGCCGAACTCGACCTCGAGCGCCAGGCGAAAAGCGAGGAACTCCAAGATCGCCTTGAACAACTCGAGTTGGCGCACAGCATTCTGCGATCCCAAGCCGTGGCCATGCAGGTTGAACTCGATCGGGCCATGCGTGTCCAGCGCGCCTTGCTGCCCAAGTCGCTGCCTTTCCCTGACCGCCTTTCCCTCAGTGTGCTCTACTGCCCCGCGGCGAAAGTTGGGGGCGACTTCTATGACATCTTCCAACTCGACGACCGCCACATCGGGCTGTATGTCGCCGACGCCGCAGGTCACGGGGCAAGTGCGGCCATGCTCACCGTCTTTCTCAAGCTGGCCGTGAATCCCGTGGCCAAGGTATCGCAGGGCTATCGTATCGTCGAGCCGGGCGCCCTGCTCCGCGCGTTGAATCACCTGGTTTTCGAGGAGGATTTCGGCTTTGACATGTTCATCTCGATGAGCTATCTCGTGCTGAACGTCGAGACCCTCGAGGGCCGCTACTCGAGCGCGGGGCATCCTCCCTTGCTCGTGCGGCGCGCCGGGAGGGAGGTCGAGCCATTGCGTATCCCCGCGCCCGCCCTTGGACTCAACCCTCATGCACGCTACAGCGACGGCGTCTTCAGCCTGAATGAAGGCGACCAGCTCGTGCTGTACAGCGACGGTGTGCTCGATGCGCGCAATGCCGAGGGCGAGTTCTTCGGCCGGCGCAGGTTGTCCGAGGTGATCGCAGGCGCCCAGGCAGACGCGGTGGCAATCGCCCGCGCGCTCAAGCATGACCTCGCAGGGCCCTGGAGCTACGATGTTCCCGGCGACGACGTTACGGTCGTGGTCCTGGGCGCCGCGCCGCAGCGGGAACCCTATGCGCCGCCGAAATTGCCCAAGCCGCCGCCGGTCGATAGCGTCGAAGCGGTCGATAGCGTCGAAGTGCGGACCGCCCGAGAGGGGGGGCGGGTGTTCATCAGCGTGACCGGTCCCGGCTCATGGCGTGAAAGCCGCCGCGTGGCCGAACTGGTCGAGCAGGCCCGCGAGAGCGCAGAGACATCCATCGTGCTTGACCTGGCGCGCTGCCGCCATCTCGACAGCACCTTCTACGGCGTGCTGCACCGCCTGTGTACCAGCTTCGACGAAGACCGCCACTGCCGATTCGAGGTCCAGAACATCACACCGCCGCTGCTGCGCGAGATGAGCGATCTCGGCCTGACCTCCGTGCTGATGCATTTCCGCTCGCGCGCCTTGCCCCTGCCCGAGTCCATGCGACCCGTCCAGACGGGCAAGGCCGGTGACCCAGAGATGGGCCGCCTCTTGCTCGAGGCCCATGAGGCGCTCGTGGAAGCCGACCCGAGAAACGCGGACCGCTTTGCCGCTGCGCTCGATGTTCTGCGCGCGCAGCTCAAACACCGGCGCTCGCCTTCTGAAACCGGCGCCGCGTCGCGCGAGGATGAGGATATCAAACATGTCTCCGACAGCGAGGAACCGCACTGAATGAACCTGAGCTTCGTAATCCCCGTCTACAACGAACGCGAAACCCTCGGCGCCCTGGCGGAAGGCATCATCGAGCAGGCCGGTGTGCATGCCTGCCGCATCCTGTTTGTCGACGACGGCAGCACGGACGGCTCGTTCGAGGTTATCCGCTCACTCCAGAAACGCTTGGAGTGCGTGGACGTCATCCGCTTCCGCCGCAACCTGGGCAAGTCCGCCGCGCTTGCAGCAGGCTTCCACCGCGCGCAGGGCGACATCGTCTTCACCATGGACGCCGACCTGCAGGACGACCCGCGCGAGATCCCCCGCTTCATCGAGAAACTCGACGAGGGCTACGACGTCGTCAGCGGCTGGAAACGCGACCGGCAAGACCCCTGGCACAAGACCCTCCCCTCGCGCATCTTCAACGCCGCGGTCGCCGGCGTATTCGGCCTCGACCTGCACGACGTCAACTGCGGCTTCAAGGCCTACCACACCGAGGTTGTCAAGGCGATTCCCGTCTACGGCGGACGCCACCGGCTCATTCCCGTCCTTGCCGCACAACAGGGCTACCGCGTGGCCGAGATCGAAGTCGAGCACCATCCGCGCACGTTTGGGCACTCCAAGTACGGCCTTAACCGGCTCCCACGCGGGGCGGCTGATGCCCTCAGCGTCTGGTTCCTCGGCCGCTACCGCAACGCGCCGGGGCACCTTTTCGGCGTCACAGGGCTGGGGTGTGCAAGCGCGGGCGTGCTGAGCCTGCTCATCTCCTGCCTGCGCGCACTCACGGTCGAGCAGCGCTTCGCCGGCCTGACCTCGGGCCTCCTGGGCATGGTGCTGCTCGTCGGCGGGCTGATGCTCATCGGCCTCGGGTTCCTGGGTGAACTTCTTGTCCGCCGCGACCCGCCCACAGAGTTCCAGGCTTGCATCGCCGAAGAACACACCGGCGGAGCCATCGCCACTGAGGAACCCTAGAATCTCTGTTCGCACTCGCGACTCACGCATGAGCCACTCCTCCGCCGGCCATCGAAGGCCTCTAGGGCGTGGTCAAGCCCGTGTTGCCTGGTTTGGTGCGTGCCGTCAGGTGCTGCGGCCATCTTCCGGCGGTCCGGGGTATGGTCTGCCTTAGCCTGGCTCGGCCCTCGTCGGCATTCTGTATCATCGGGAGACCGGTTCTCGATAAGGATGAAGGAGCACACTCCCCGCAAAGAGGACAGCCTTGGAGCACGTTTCGATGCGTTTGCCCTGATGAGCACCCGGGCATGGCAAGAGTGGGAAGGGGCCTGCATCGCGCAATGCGGTGAGGCCTTGACCTCGAGTGCGCGTGCTGCAAGGCGACGCTCACGAGCAGAAGGCTGCCCGCCCGGGAAAGGCTCACGGAGACAAACAACGGGATCGCGGTGGCCCGCTTTCATTGAGGTCTGGTGCCGGGGGGGGGAGTCGAACCCCCACGGAGGGTAAACTCCGCCGGATTTTGAGTCCGGTGCGTCTGCCAATTTCGCCACCCCGGCACAAGCAGAGGAAGTATAGCGCGCCCACGAGACTGAATCAATAGAGGCTGCGCGAAACGGGGGGGCGGTCACGGCGTGCAGCGTCTCGGCCCGCCTGTGCTACAGGGCGCGTAGACATTGGTTGGCCCGGCGCGGGGTGTTTCGTTACGGGCAAATCGGGGAGGGAAGAGGAGGCTGTGTCCGGCTGTGTTCCTTATGGTAGGCTATCGGTTGACGTTGGTGGCGGTCCCGTGGGAAGCAACGCGAAGAAGAGGAAGCACCATGCCAAAGAAAAAGAAGCTCAACGCAGAAGGGGCGTCGAAGGCGCCGCGACAGGGGGGCAAACAAGAGGCCGGCCTCTCAGGCGAACGCGCGGCAGTCCGGGCCGCATTGGCCCAGTGGGACCAAGAGGATCTGGCCCCTGTGCTTAACGCGGTACTCGAGAAGAGCGCGCAGCCCGGCGCAGATGTAGCGTGGCTCGCGGCCTATGATGACGACGTGTGGGAAGCGGCCCTGATCCTGCTGGCGGTTGTGAAGCACAACGAAGACGTGCCGCGCGATATCATGAAGGCCATCGCCGACGGTGCCCTTCCGGTCATCGAGGCTATTATGGGAGCTACGGACGTTCCGTCGGATCGCAAGCTTCAGCTCGCAGCGGTCGGGATGATGTGGGTCCACGACATGGATGGGTTTCCGGCCATTCAAGAAGCCGCCCAGGGACGTCTATTCGAAGAGCACTTGGTCGGCGAAACCGTGGAGACCCTCACTTCGGACCCCGAGATCCTCTTCGACTTGATTCATCTAGCGGGATCCGCTCTTGCTCTGGACGACTCGAAGAAACGGGATGTGTTGGAATTCATCTATAATGCCGGCTCGGGCGTCAAGGACCGCCAACCGGCCGCCTCGGCCATGCTCTTAGCGTCGTACGCGGTCGGCGTCGGCGCCCATGGGCCACAGGAACGTGCCTGCACTGCCCTCGGCGAGTTGGCCTCCCTTGCGTGTCCGGAGGGCCGTTGGTGCCTCGAGACGATAGGCCGGCTGCCCAATCTCGACGACGCCGTGCGCAAGGAGGCGCTTCGGCAGGCGTTGCGGCTCGAGGGGGTCGGCAGGGTGCTTCCTTTTGTGAGCGATCGCGTCTTCTCTCACGGGCTGCTTTCCGTGACACTGGATGGTGGGTTATCAACGTTGGCTCTATTCTTTCACACTCCTCGGGGTACGCTCGACGCGATGGTGATGACACTTGAGCACACGGTACGAGTGCATTCCGCCGGCACTATCCGCCACGATGGAGCGCTGTTCGAGAGTCACTTCCGCGAAGAGATGGAGAAAAACGATATCGATATTGCGCCATGTTCCTTGGAGTTTGCCCGTGAACTGGTGGCCGATTGTTGGGCGGCGCATGAGGCAAGCGGTGCGCCGTTGCCCTCAGGTATCATTGCGTGCCTGCCCTATCTTGGAGACCCGCCCATTGTACCCGCTCGCCGCGAGCCGGACCTCAGCGCCTACGGGCTCGACGACCTGCCTCGGACCAAGAAGCTCGTCCAGTTCAGTGATGACCTGGCGGATATGTCCATCTTCCCGCCATGCTATTTCCATTCCGACGCCGCCTTCGCCTTTGTGGCCGACCATGCTCCCCCACGGGCGCCGCAGCTCTCGAAGGCCAAGCGCCGACTCTTTGTGCGCACCATCGCCGCTCAAGAGCAGGGCCTCTTTGTCGCCCGCCTTGCGGCAAATCTCGAAATATGGGCATGGGCCGGTCTCGCCAAGGACGAAGATATTGAGGCCTTGGCGAGTGTCTACGTCGCCATCAAGGAGGGCGTCGTTCCCTTCTGCGACGTGCCCCTGGTTACCGCGTTGGCCGATGCATCCACGGAAGATATCCTCGAATATGTACGTGCCGGATTCTCCTCGTACGAAGAGGTTCGGGAAGCAATGGAGGATGAACCCGACGAGTATGAGAACATATGGGGGGATGACGAGGAACCGATCGATGTCCCCTTCTGACGGTACGCCCACAGAGCGACTTGGAGACCTTTACGCGGAGGGGGTGGGTTCGAGCGTCTTGACCATGCGGAAGTAACCCGGCGAGCCGCACGCCCAGCGAAGGATCCGGCTGCGTGCCTCGGGCTCGGCAACGAATCCGAAGCGTTCGTACAGCCGCTTGGCCGCTGTGTTCTCGCTCACGACGCCAAGGCTCATGCGTTCGAGCCCTCGAGCGCGCGCTTGGGCCTCGGCGAATTCGAGCAGGTGCGTGCCGATGCCGACTCCCCGCTGGTCGGCGCGTGCGCCGATCATCTTGATGTGAAGGTAACGCGGCGCCGAGGGATCCGCCTCGAGTACCGCAATGCGGGCCACAGACAGCAGCGCCCGAGGCCATCCCCAACGTCTGCGTGCAGCGCTCAGCAGCATGCGGGCCTGCCCCCAGTCCCACCGTGCAATCAGTGCCCCCAGCACTCCCCCGAATCCGCCGTCACGCGACTCGAGGTGAACATAGCCGACCACGTCTTCACCTCGGCGCGCGAGATAGGTGCCCGCGAAGACGCTTGGGTCCAGCGCCAGCCAGTTTTCAAGAAACCCTTCGGCGTTCTCGCTGAAGATGCACCCAAACTTCAGCGGGAAGGCATCGGCCCACAGGCGCGCGACGATACGCGCATGCTCGGGCCCGGCCGGCGTGATGGTCACATCTTCCACGAAAAACCTCCTTCGCTGTCGCAAGCCTCACACGTGCGCCGTTCACACGGCAACAGAAGGTGCGGCTGGCGCCCCGAGCATGCCGTTTCGCCGAACCGCGGCGTCTTCATAGCACGATCCCGTGTCGCTGGGCGAGGGCCGTTGTCGACCCTGGGCCGCCGCTTCCCATTGGGTAGCGCTCAGGTTTCGCGTCCCCGGTGTCGTAGGCATGGAGCGCCGGCGTGAACACATCCCACGCCGCCGCCAGTTCATCCGCGCGGATAAACAGGCTCTTGTCGCCGCGCAGCACATCGAGCAGGAGCGATTCGTAGGCCTCGGGGATCGGCTGATCGAAGGCCGCCCCATAGCGCAGGTTCAACTCGCTCCGAACGAGGGTCGTGCCAAGTCCCGGTTGCTTGTTGACAATCCGAAACCCGATGGCCTCGTCGGGCTGGACACGAAGAACCAATTCGTTCGCGGGCAGGGACTCACGCCCGGGTCCGAACAGGCCCCATGCCGCCTCGCGAAACCGAATGAGAATCTCGGTCATGCGGGCGTCGAGCGCCTTGCCGGCCGTGATCAGGAACGGCGTCCCTTGCCAGCGCGCATTCTCCACATACAACGCGGCCGAGGCATACGTCGGCGTGCGCGATCCCTTCGCTATCCCCTCTTCCTCCTGGTAACCTGCGTACTGACCGAAGACCATGTCCTCGAGCGCCACCGGCGCCACGTGTTCGAGGACGGCCCGCTTCGCGTCGCGGACTGCTTTGGCGTCCAGGGATGCCGGAGGCTCCATCGCAACCAGTGCGAGCATTTGCAGCAGGTGGTTCTGCATCACGTCCCGCACAATACCGTAATCGTCGAAATAGCCCGTCCGGCCCTCGACCCCGAAGTCTTCGGACCACGTGAGGCGGACTTGGGCGATATGTTCGCGGCTCCACAGCGGCTCGAAGATTGCGTTGGCGAAGCGCAGAACCAGCAGGTTCTGAATCACCTCTTTGCCCAGGTAGTGGTCGATCCGGAACACCTGCGATTCACGAAAGACCTGTCGCAAGCTGGCGGTGAGCGCGTCGGAACTCTCTCGATCCCGTCCAAAGGGCTTCTCGATGACGGCGCGGGACCATCCCGGGGCCGGGTCGCAGCTTACAAGGCCGGCGGCGCCCAAGGCCTCGGCCACTGCCATGAACAGCCGCGGCGGGATGGCCATATAGAACAACCGATTGGCGCGCCCCGAGCCCTCGTCGCCGCGGATGCGCTCATAGAGCTTCAGAAAGTCCTCGCGCGAGTCATACTGGCCTTGGACGTAGCGGCAGCGCGCGAGAAATCTCTCCATGTACGCGGTGCAGGAATCACCCGGTGTATAGCGGCACGTGAGGCGTTCGGCCACTTTCGCGCGGAACGACAAGTCGTTGAAGGGGCTCCGTGCGTAGGCGGCCACCTGGAGACGCTCGGGCAAGAAGCCTTGGCAGAACAGCGCAAACAGCGCCGGGTAGATCTTCTTCATCGCCAAGTCGCCCGACCCCCCCATCACGATGATACTCAAGGGATCGCGCGATTCGTGTGGATGCGGGAACGTTCGGCCAGTCATCGTCAAGCCTCTGTCATGGGTCCAGGTGGGACACGGTCTCCGAAGACACAACCATCTTGAGAACCCATTATACGCATTGTGCCAGCGGATGATCCGCAACGCCCCGCGATTCTCGGGGCGGGATACGTACGCTCAACGCCTTACGCCGGACGGCCGGACAGTTGCGCGTTTGACAAGACGGGGCGTCATTGAACAGAATGGCGCGGTTTTCTTTCCCCGGGGTTGGCCGCGCGCGGGGTGTGCCTACCGTGCCCGCCGTTGTCGCCGAGGAGCCCTGCACTGTGAACCGGTTCTGAATAGGAGGCGTCCATGTTTAACGGTCATTTCTACATTCCGAAGCCCAAGAACGAACCCGTGAAGGACTACGCGCCGGGGTCGCCCGAACGCGCTGAACTCAAGGCCGTACTCCAGGAGATGCAGGAGAATCCCGTCGAAGTACCTATCCTGATCGGCGGCGAGGAAGTGCATTCCGGCGACTTGGTCGAGATGCGTTGCCCGCACAAGCGCGAGCAAGTGCTCGGCTCCTATCACCGCGCAAACGAAGAACATGCACACATGGCCATTGACGCAGCAAACGAGGCCAAGAAGGACTGGTCGCGCATGCCGTGGTCCGATCGCGCGACGGTCTTGCTCAAAGCGGCTCAGTTGCTCTCGGGCAAGTATCGCTCGGCACTCAACGCCGCCACGATGCTCTGCATGAGCAAGACGTGCCACCAGGCGGAGATTGACTCCGCCTGTGAATTGATCGATTTCTGGCGCTTCAACGCGCACTTTATGACGCAGATCTACAGTGACCAGCCCGAGTCGAGCGAGCAGGTTCTTAACTACATGGAGCACCGCCCTCTCGAGGGCTTTGTGCTGGCCCTGACGCCCTTCAACTTCACCTCGATCGCCGGCAACCTGCCCACGGCGCCGGCCTTGATGGGCAATGCGGTCGTGTGGAAACCCGCCTCTTCGGCCATCCTGCCCGCCTACTACATCATGAAGATTCTTCAGGAGGCCGGCATGCCCGACGGCGTGATCAACATGGTTCCAGGACCTGGCCCGGTTATCGCACCCCCTGCGCTCAATCACCTCGACTTGGGCGGCATCCACTTTACGGGCAGCACCTATGTCTTCTCGACGATCTGGCTCGCCGTCGGCTCGGACATCCGCAAGTACTACTCGTATCCGCGCATCGTCGGCGAGACCGGCGGCAAGGACTTCATCTTCGTCCACACGTCGTCGGACTTGGAGGCCGCCGCGACGGCGATTGTGCGCGGCGCCTTCGAGTATCAGGGCCAGAAGTGTTCGGCCGCCAGCCGGCTCTATGCGCCCGATTCCATGTGGCCTGCCCTGAAGGAACGCGTTCTGGATATGGCATCCGGCCTCCCCATGGGCGATATCTGCGATTTCCGCAATTTCATGGGCGCGGTCATCGACGAGAACGCCTTCAAGAACATCTCCCAGTACATCGAGTATGCCAAGAACTCGCCCGACATGGAGATTCTTTGCGGCGGCGGCTGCGACGACTCGAAGGGCTATTTCATCGAGCCGACCGTCGTCCTGTCGAGAGAGCCCAAATCGAAGCTCATGTGCGAGGAAATCTTCGGTCCGGTCATTACCGTATATGTCTATCCCGAAGGCCGATACGAGGAGTCGCTCCACCTTTGCGACCAGACCAGCCCCTACGCCCTCACCGGCGCGATTTTCGCCCAGGATCGTGCGGCCATCGTCAAGGCGCAACATATCCTGCGCCACGCTGCGGGCAACTTCTACATCAACGACAAGCCCACCGGCGCCGTGGTCGGGCAGCAGCCCTTCGGCGGCAGCCGCGCCTCGGGTACCAACGACAAGGCGGGCTCGTGGATCAACCTCGAGCGCTGGGTGTCGCCTCGGACAATCAAGGAGAACTTCCTGCCGCCCACAGCGTATCCTTATCCATACATGACTGAAGCGTAGGACGTTCGGCAGATGTGTTCGGAGGGCGTCGGGTCAGCCGGCGCTCATTTCTTTGGTCGCGCGACAACGCCTACACCAGCTTGCGCTGCAACGCCACCACAACCCCTTGCACCGCCACGGAATCGGCCGGAAACACCATGGTCTGCATCGCCTGGTTCGCCGGCCGCAGCTCCACACGCTCGCCGTGGGGATAAAACTGCTTGACGGTGACCTCATCGCCCACAAGCGCAACCACTACGTCGCCCCGCTTCGCCTCGCGCTGCCGGTCCACCACGAGCACGTCCCCGTCCAGGATCCCCTTCTCAATCATGCTGTCGCCCTGAACCCGCAGACAGAACCCCTTGCAGGCGGCCAATTCAGGATCGACCGTGACGTGATCCTCAACGTGTTCCTCGGCAAAGACGGGGAGCCCTGCCGCAACACGCCCGACCAGCGGCAGCGTGCCCGGAGGCTGACGATACAGGCCTGCCGCGGCCTTCTCGGTCACATGGATGCCCCGCGCCTTCGAGGTACGGGTGATATAGCCCTTCTTGCGCAAGGCATTGAGGTGGTCGTTAACACCGTTGGTCGAGGATATCCCGAACGCGCCGCCGATCTCGGCAATGGTCGGCGGACATCCGCGATCGCGGATCGACTCGATGATGAAGGCCAGGATCTCTTCCTGGCGTCTGGTCAGGCCTTTCGCCATCGCCACATCTCCCAATAAGCTGAATCTTTGTTCAGCTATATTCAACCATGTTCCGCCCCCGAAGTCAAGCATTTTCCACACCCCGGACTTGCCATCTGCGCTCCTTTGCGGTCACAATGGTACTCAGTCCAGACGATGGAGGTGTTGTCATGCGCGGACGTGTCTCGGTTCTGTGTGTCTTCTTGGCTGCGATGAGCGCAAGGGCCGCCCTCGCCGAAGTCGAGACGGCCCCTTCGACTGAAGGCGTGCTGCGCTTTCGCGAGGATGGCACGTTCACCATCGTCCAGTTCACCGACCTCCATTGGGGAAACGGCAACGAAAGGGACAAGCAGTCGCTGGCCCTTATGGAGGCGGTCCTCCATGAAGAACGGCCCGACTTGGTCGTCTTCACCGGCGACCAAATCGGCGGCAAGAAATGCCTCTCCGCACACAAGGCCATCGAGTGGTTCACCAAACCCTGCGTTGAGCGTGCGCTCCCTTGGGCGGCCGTCTTTGGCAACCATGACGACGAGTGCGGCGTGTCTCGCGAGGAGCAGATGGACATCATGCGCAGCATCCCCCATTGCCTCGCCGAACCAGGCCCCGAGGACCTCCCCGGCGTGGGCCATTACGTGCTGCCCGTGCACGCCGGCCAGGGAGACAAGCCCGCCGCGCTCCTCTACTGCATCGACAGTCTGGCGTATTCCGAGGTTGAGGAAATCAAGGGCTACGACTGGATCCGCCCGCGCCAGGTTCAGTGGTATCGAGAGAAGGCGGCCGAGTATCGCGCACTCAGCAGCGGCGAGCCCTTGCCCGCCCTGGCCTTTTTCCATATCCCCCTCCCCGAGTACGACATCATCTGGGAAAAGGGCGACTGTATCGGGCAGAAGCATGAGAATGTATGTTGTCCGAAGATCAATTCAGGCCTCTTTGCCGCCATGCATGAGCAGGGCGACGTGATGGGCGTCTTCGTCGGCCACGACCACGTGAACGACTACATCGGCGAGTTGGGGGGGATCCGGCTTGCCTATGGCCGAGGAACGGGTTTCGACACCTACGGCCGGAAGGACATGCCCCGTGGCGCCCGCGTGATTCTTCTCAAGGAGGGCAAGCGCGACTTCAAGACGTGGTTGCGCCTCGAGGGCGGCGAGAAGGTCGAACAGGACATCGGAGCTCCGTAAATTGGCAACTCTTTAGCTGAATGGCGCAGGCAGCCAGATCGAACCCCAAAACTTCGTTATTGCGAGCGAAGCATCGTAACGTCGGCTATGATGGACAACCTTGCCAAGCTTGCCAAGAGCTTGTCCCATGACTGAACGAAACACTCGATATGTGATCTCCGTGTTGGCGCGCGACCACGTCGGCATCATCGCCGACGTGACAGGGGCATTGTTTGAACACGGGGGGAACATCGAGGCGCTGAGCCAGACGGTCGTGGGCGAGTGGTTTACCATGATCGTGCGAGCCGCCTTTCCTGCCGATGTCGCAGCG
>Ga0129302_1002422_pt1 | contig 13319 bp, 17 predicted proteins | sample BlaSprsedimmetaG_FD_94476 | JGI IMG/M metagenome (GOLD analysis project Ga0129302, IMG submission 94476) | Hot spring sediment bacterial and archeal communities from California, USA to study Microbial Dark Matter (Phase II) - Blank Spring... | ecosystem: Environmental > Aquatic > Thermal springs... | reverse complement strand
GTTCTCCCACTGGGAAATAACACCTGCCACAGAGGTAACGGAGGCGGGTAACACCCTCATCTTCAGTATAGACAGCGACAAGACGGTCACTGCCTATTTCGATGTACGGGAGCCAGATACGTACATCCTCACCCTGGAAGCAGACCCACCCTATGGCGGGACTATTACTGGCGGTGGCCAGTACAAGCCGGGAGACATTGTCACCCTGACCGCCCATGCCGAGCCCGGATACCGGTTCACCCACTGGTCGGCACCAGGATGGTCGTCAGACAAATCACAGGCCACGTACACCATGCCGTCCCATGATGTCACCCTCACCGCCCATTTCAGGAGTGGGAGCGGCATAGATTACACCATGGTGCTGTTGCTGGGTGGCGGCATCGCTGCCCTCGGCATCCTGTCAATGGGAGTGCACCGTACGGTGAAACGACGGAGGGGTCCACGATGAGGGAGATAGTATGGCGGAGGGGTGAGGCCAAATGGGAGAAAACACTCATCGTCGTCGGCATAGTTCTCTGCATCCTGCTTCCAGTCGTCGCCCTGCTGGGATGGGGCGTCATATTCGGGGTACTAGATGAATATGATTGGGCGGAGACCGAGGAACTACACTGGAAACCCCAGGGTGTGAACTACTACGCCAAGGGGACCCATACCGACCCGGTGAGCGGCCATACCAGTGAACTTTTCTCAAAGACACAGTATATCGGTTCATGGAAGCGAAGTGCAGCATGGAGAGCCAGTGAAACCGTCATTGTACAGGGACAGTGGAGATGCACGGACTGGAGCATAGCAATATGGACACCCAAGGAATACTGGTACACCATTTCATGGAGTGACAGCCTCGATGGCCCATGGGAGACCATATCTGAGCCCGGCAACACCCAGAGTATGGTCACCATGAGCAACCCCGGAAAGATATCATTCCCCCAGGAATGGATTGGCTCAAACGACTGGAAGCCCATGTACAATTACTGGTTTGAAATACGGGGTGACTACAAAAACTACATACGGGTAGAACTCAACATCCGCTTCAGCTGGTGGATATACAGCGAGACAAAGACTGCCACCGACACCTGTCGCATGCTCAACGGCATCGGAGAAGTCTATATAGACGGTCCTGATTTGTACGAGGAGGGAGAACAGGTCACCTTCACCATGAACACGGGATACAGCGGAAAGTCTACGGGTGAAGGCGAAAACATGGGGTGGACGCTCACAATCTACAACCCGGCCGGAGACGCTGTTGAAGAGTTTACGGACATACCAGACAACCAGTATGGGGTCACAAGGACGTGGACGGTTCCAGTAGGTGCGTATAACCCGTCGTGGAGCAACATATATACGGCGAAACTCTACAACGCCATAATAGATTACGACTCCGTTTATACTTTTGTCATAGACGAAAAAGAGAAGGCCCCCTCCCGCCCTGTTATATCATTTAGCGGGGGAGACAAACCCGGCGATCGCATCACCGTCACGCTTGAAAGCACACCGAACGAGGAGACGGGTGCCCCGATAGACTACTTCAAGGCCGATGTCTTCTATGAGAGCGGGTCATACATCATACAGGGTATGACGGTTGATGCCGTGGCGAACAAGGGGACATTTACCTTCACGCCGAATCTGGGCGGCGTGCATGTCGTGGCATCTGCATCGGCGCATGACATCACAGGAAGACCGAGCGGAGCGAACACCGCCAGCATATACATAAAGCATCCCTATGAGGAGGAGGGACCTGCATGGTGGCAGGAATACTGGTACGTCATCGCTGGCATCATTGGTGCCGCAGCCATCGGAGGATTCCTGCTCATACGTCAGCCACCTGAAACAATTGTACTCCGCAGACGTGACCTTGAACAACGAGAACCACGGAGGTAGGCGTGTTCCACCTCATCTTCCTCTTCCTCGCCCTCTTCGGGATATTCCTGCGTTACATGCCGAACACCCTGTTTTTTCCAGAGTTACTGATACCCTGGAATAGTCCACCTGAACCCCAGTACACCCTATTCCTTTTCATGGAGAGTTGGCCCGCCATCATCCTGTTCTTCAGCCTTGCCATCATTACCTACCTTATGATACGTCGCCGTCCACGGCAACGCATCGTCATCGTAGACTGACGCCAATGTTTGTATCACATAGATATAAATACACCCTGTGGTTTTTAGTTTCATGTTCCTGAAAGAAAAGCCAGGCGACATCAGTGTTATCATCGCGGCGTTGGGATTCATGGGTATCGTACACATACTCGCTGGATTTGCGCTGGTGATGGGAACAGACTTTCTGAACGCCATAGCCGCCTCGTTCTTCGATACCTACCTCTCCATAACCGGTGTCGTCTTGGGGATAGTATGGATGCTATTCGGACTGGTTACACTGATTGTCGCATGGGGCGTACACGAAAAGGATACTTGGAGCAAGGCGGGATCCATCATCATATCGTTGCTGGCCATCGTGTCCCTAAACCCCGTGGCGCTACTCCTCGGCCTCTTGGTACTCCTGCTGATAGCCATGCGCTCCTACAAAAACCAGCCGTACTGGTAGACGATCGTCCCGGTGACCCAGCGGGGGTTTTCTCCCCCATCCCCTTTGTACGTATCGGCATTGGGGCTGACAGACTCCAGTATTTCAATCCATACTGACTCGTATTCCCCATCTACGCCATCTCCGTAGCAATCTGGTTTAAACAATGAAACAGACACACAATGTTTTTAACCATCATTTAGTTGTCTACGGGGAAACACATGGATGAGGTCTGTACTAACATGTCCCGTATCGTCTCCTGGGAGATGAAAAACCCGGGGAGGAACTGGACAACGGACGACATATCTGGGGTGGCGAACACCTCCTTCATTAGTATCTACCTAGACCGGGGCCTCATCCGTAGAATGGGCGGGGGGAGGATACCCCGGTTTCATAGCACAGACAGAGCCCGGGCGATTATCAGCCCCGGGATGCATCCCCGTGAGGAGACACCACGGGACACGGGAGATGACGTCCCTGGCGACCTCCTCGACGGCATTGTGGGGCTGGATGATGTGAAAGAGCTTATTATGATGGTGGTTGGGGCGCCCCGTCCCGCTCATTTATACCTGTGGGGTGGACCGGGGAGCGCCAAGTCCGCCATCCTGTATAGCCTCGAGCGTCTCCCAAATAGTGAGGTCATCGACAGTACGATGGCGACACGGAGCGGCATTGCTGACTTCCTCATAGATAGAAGGCCCCGTTTTTTGATTGTAGACGAGATGGATAAACTGGATGGAAATGGATATGACGCCCTTCTGACAGTGATGAGTGAGGGACGGGTCATCAAGACGAAGAGTAGAGGAATCGACGCCCGGGTGGACATAGAGATGCCCACATATGTCATCGGGGCGGGAAACAGCCTGGGGAGGCTCCCCGACGTTATTATATCTCGCATGAAACCCTTCATCATCCATCTGGGTGAGTATGAAAGGAAGGAGAGCCTGGACATGATGGAGGGTATACTGAGGGAGAAAGCCATCAACCCGGCCCTGGCACCCATCATTGCACGGAAACTGGTGGTTGAACGGGATGAAAGAGACCCCCGGGCGGCCATCCAACTCGCCAGAACATGCCAGACGGTTGAAGACGTGGAAAAGGCTCTACGGACACTGGACAAGTACCGGTAGCCTTCTGCCCTTCTGTTAACGGCACTCCCAAACATTGTTACCATATAGGTCCGCCGTTGATAGAAAATCCCCATCGTCTTTCAAACACTGGCAGACCCATCTGGTTAACGGCTTTTTGGCGAGCTTTCGTCTTTTCTCATCCAACAATTTCATTCAAATTCCTGTGGCAGACTAGCACGCACGAATGTGTATTCATTCGCGCTGACTATTTAAAGGTGTTGCCGCTGGTAGTAGTAGTTGGTGTTAGAAATGCCACACCAGTATACGCGGAAGGTCACCCGAATCGGGGAACACAGCCTTGGAGTAATCCTTCCTGCAGGATGGATCAGGTACCACCAGATAGGGTGTGGAGACCTTGTGGAACTCGTGTCAGACGACGATATTTTAATCCGCCCGATGAAAGCCGAAAAGACCGAAGAAACGGAGGAAGTAGTATATTGACGGAAAAAAGGAGAATCAACCGGTCCCACGAATACGGCATGACAGTTGAAAATACAGGTATGCGACTGGATCTCTGGAGCGAATGCATCGGCGTATTGGTGGAGGTAGAGAAAAACGAGGACGGAGCCGTTCTCCATTTCCGGCATGGCCAAACCATCGCTGTATCGACGGAAACAGGCGAGGAATTAGAGGGGGAGGCCGGGAATAGAATTGCTGTGCTGAGGACGGACGTCCCTGGCAAGCTCTATGTGTGGAGGGAGGTGGATGCTGGCTGAGCAAAGTGTCGAAGACATCATCTGCAATCCGATATATGTCGGGATTGGGCCCTATCCCGCTCTGATAACGGACGAGCAGTGGAGCGAGGCCGGAACCATAGCCATCAAACAATACGGATTGGAGCGTTACATGGCCAATGTGTTGGACTGCGTGGAGATGGCTTTCGGTGAGCCATTCCCGGAAAGAGAGCAATGGGTGAAGGCGGCAGAAAAGCAGGTGAAAAGTGATGGAGCGCGGGATTTTCTTCATGATCTACTTAAACACTTACGGAAGCATTATAAAGGATGGAGGATACGGTCACCTATACGACAAGATTGAACAAGAATTCAGGGCGCAGGTAGCCGCAAAATATGGCTACAAAAAGGGGAACCTCCAAAAAGCCATGGAGAGCGCCATGACCACCAGGCTTGCACGGAAATAGTAATATATCCCGGGCCTGCTGTATCACACAGGTTTTTATAGAACATCCGGTAATACAGAAGTATATAATGCTGTCCTCCTCAGACATCTCTACCATGACTGGCCTTACGGGTGTAGAGGTCGGCCACATCATGGATGCTATCCATCAGCATGGCATCGACCCCTCGGTGGTCGACTGGGAGCAGGTCATCGGTCAGATACGCGACTATGGGGATCGGTACCAGGCGGCATGGGACTACCTCCGAGACCACTACGGCATCATCCCACCCATGACGCCGTACCGTGCCCATATGGCCCATCGTCGATATGAGGATCAAGAAATCCTGTTCAACGCCGACAACCTCCAGGACTACATCCAGAGGATGGGCATCTACACGGAAGTCATGGATGCTCTCTGCCTGGGTCGCGGAGACGTACCCCGGGAGATACAGGAGGCATTCTTTGAGGGGCCAGATGCGCTCAAGGGACGTAAAAAACAGGAGTTTCTCGATTACCTCTGCCAGGGATACACACCCACATTGCTCGGCAAAACAAGTAATATGCGTGAACGGGCCATACGGAACTATGAACGGGGCATACGAAATTTTGGTGTTGAGACATATGCGAAGTGTGCCACCCATGACGGGTGGTATGCTGTCTCCCGGTGTCTCCACGAGTCTGGCCAGCAGAACATCTGCATTAAAACCATGGTTGAACGGTATAGAGAAACCGCATAACCCTCCCCAAACCTTTATAAATAGTTTTCTCATTAACTACCTGTGGGTCAGCGGGGAAAAAACAACAACCAAGAGGTCATCCATTTCCGTATACCCAGAGACCGACAAGTCACCAAGGATGCCCTCCAGGAGATAGCCGACGGCCTCAGCGCCATGGAGGGGGAACGGATAACGGTGTCGGAGGTCATCCGTCGCACCCTCGACCTCTATCTCCCCGTCATACGGCACAACTACACCATACGCCAGGTGATGGAAACTCTGCTTACCATGGAGTTCCGCAGCATGGGGGAGAAACGATATACGGTCATCCGGCTTCGGGACATACTACGGTCCATAAAACTCAGCGACCTAACCGACACCATCGACGACATCAGCCTGCTCGACCTCTACCATCTTGCCATGCATAACGGCATCCGTGACACTCTTGACAAGTGCACCTTCAACAGTCTGGTCACCGAACTCTCCGCTCAGGATACATCACAGACCGATGCTGGGATGCCAGAAAAACCAGTGTAACACACCTATTTAAATACCCCTCCTTTTTTGTATCACATAGGTTTAAATATAACGGGATGTTAATAGGTTTGAGGTTACAAACATGAAAACACAGGAACAAGCCGTACGAAACTACGAGAAAGGGCTCAGCGACTTTGGAGGTGCGGATGTCTACATGCGCTGTGCGGATGCCGGCGGATGGTACGACGTCGCCAAGTGCCTCCATGACGCCAAGGCCCGTGCCCTCACCACTGGAAACATGGTGGAGAGATATGCACGGTCCGCCTAGGGCCATTGTCTCGTAGTTCCGGCGTACCGTCAGCCACCACCCGTGGCTATCTGCCCTCGGTTGGTGGTTGAAATGGGGATATGCCCTCCTCGGCTTCCCCTCTCTTCCCCTTTTATTGTCCACAATATTTATATGTGGATGCTATATTATACCCTATGGAGTTATCCCCAGATGAAGAGTATGTCATACGTAAGATGCGTTCAAGCAAGACAATAAAAAAGGCGGTGGTCCGCTATGCAAAAAACGCTTAACTCACTTTTCAATGGTGAAGACCCTGCATCCCTCGACAGTGGCGTGGTGTTCAAGCGCGTCATGGACAACATACAATATCTCCCGAAAAAAGAGGTCACCCGTGCCCTGTCGCTTGTGGGCCCCGTCTCCCGCCTTAAAATAATGAAGAAGCGCTGTGAGCAGGGAGATGACATCGCCTGCATCGAGTACGACATATGTCTCAATGGAGACCCATCCGCCAGCCCAGGTGGCCCAAAAAACCTAGGCATCCGGGGTCAATGCCACACGGGCAACCGGGTATCCTGTGAGACACTTGAAGAACTCGGTGAAAAATAACATGTATAAACTCCTTTCTGACTCTGAAATGGATGCATTCGTCAGTATTATCGGGCAACTAGACCCTGGAGGCTTGGAGGACATCTACCGGGGTGAACTACTCCCCAGCGTCCTCCCCCGGGCCACACCGGGTCAACGGGAGAAACTCTACTCTGTTTTCAAGAGAACATACACAGTCAAGTCAAAACACATGGATCACCCCATAAAAAAAACCGTGCTTGACCAGAGGGACTGGTACTCCCCCGGGGGCAAAGCCGTCAAGACCACGGAACTTGAGGAGGAACATGTCAAACATATGATACAGTATTTGGGACCAGATGAACTAAAGAGATATATGTCGTTCGTCAGACACAACGTGTTCCCCAGAGTAGTCGGGTACCACTATTCTACCCCAGATGCATACAGGAAGAGTATGGAGGAACTATATGTTTATTACCTTCGTAAAAAGGAGTATCACGAGCGCGAGGCGAAGAATATACGCGACGACATGAGAAACATTGCATCAAACATGCCACCCATCGGCACCACCGTCACCATGGATGGTAGCCGTGGCATCGTCATCGACAGGGGGTATACCCGTCCCCAGGTGAAGGTGCGCTGGGAGGATGAAACCTCGACATGGGTTGACATCTCCTATCTGAAATGGTAAAACCCCCTGGCAGGAAGCCAAAACAGTTGGGGATAGTAGCGGGAACTGCACATATCCTCGGCCAAGGGGTTCATCTCATCTAACAGAATACGATATTTATACCTATGTGATACAAAAAAAGGGGGAAAGAGGGGTCTGTTTTATTATTTTTTAGCAAGAAGACCACCTCTATTTATGTATAAGAAAGATAATTTTGCTTAAACGATTTTACTAATGCCCCAGTCCTCTGCAATTTTGCACCTAGAGTAGCATTGCTCTAGTTTCTGGAAATCTACCGATAAAAATATCTTCGCACGGATATTGGGATGCTGCTTTATCATACACTTCTTTTGCGTTAGAACCTTCAGCTACTATTTTGTCATCTACTATAGCAATCCAACTTCCTTCAGCATCTTTAAAATCAACTGTAGCCAATACGTTGTCTATAGCCCCAAAAACTACACTTTTACTCATTTCAACTCATAATTGTAGAACTTATATTTAAAATCATTGTTATTAAAAATTTAACTAGAGTTCTGGGTAACGTAATATCTTATTTTTCCTCCATACGCCCCGCATTCGACACCTGTTTTTCACGCCCCGAATTTATTGACAGAACCACACTCCGTTTGGAAAGGCGGGCTGCCCAGAGTGCTGCATCGGGGGATGTTGCCACTCTGGACAACCAACATGATGTAAAAAAAACAACCGAGTGCGACACACAAAAGGAAAACAGAAAAAACAACCGAATATGAGCCAGAACCGGAAAGTTAAAGGTGTTACTGTCGGTATCCACAGAAAGATGTGCAAGGTTAAAGTTGTTGTTGAAAACGGAGTTGTTCCCCAAGATAACAACAAAGAAGTTCTTGGTATAGATTTGGGTATTAAGAATTTCGTTGTTTGTTCTGACTACACTATCGTCAAATCCTCTAAAATCAGGGGCATCAAAAGACGTTACGCTTACATGAGGCGTAAACTCCAGGCCATAGGCACCCGTTCTGCTAAGCGTAAACTCAAAACGCTCAGTGGTCGGGAGAGACGGTTCATGGCTGATTACAACCATTGCCTCAGTAAAGAAATCGTGGAAAAACCTTTCGGGTTCTTCGCTATGGAAGACCTTAAAGACATCAGAAACGGAAGAAAAGGCAAGAAGTTCAACAGGATGAGAAGCAACTGGGCTTACTATCAATTCAGGCAGTTTCTGGCGTACAAATCTGAAGACAGGGGTAAAAGAGTAATCCTGGTCGACCCAAGATTCACAAGCCTTAGGTGTAGCAAGTGTGGGTTCATAGATAAGTCTAACAGGAACAAAGGATTCTTCCATTGCAAGAGCTGTGGTTTCTCTCATAGTGCAGACCTCAACGCATCGTTCAACATATTCCAGCTTGGCAAAGCCTCGCTGGACAGGTTGCTCGTCAACCAACCAATCGTAACGACGAATGAAGGCAACGCTCGTTGCATTAAATTGCCTGATGTCAGTTACAAGCCACCTTTTTTAAACGGTGGTAGTTGACCTACCTGTTTTGTTCCCTTTCAACCAGCATCCGTAGGCCCTGCAACCGTCCGTCGTTAATGTCGTTGTCCATCAGTTCAATGGCCCTCACAGCATCCATCGGATGAACATCACGATGGTTCAACTTGGCGATGGTGTAGGCGATGCGGATAATTGCCTCATCCCTCCGTATGCTCCCCTTCTCACCCTTGCGCATGTCGATATACATCTGTATAACCTTTTTGATGATGCTGCGTATATGCGACGGTACCCCCGGTTCATAGTCCTTTATCCATTGCAGATATGCACGTAACTCCGTTCCGTCATAGTTTGGCTTCTCTATAAACCAGTTGTCTATAATGCTACTGATTATCACCTTCTCATTGTTCCTGTCGGGTGCCTCAAGATACAGTTTGAAGTCGAACCTGTCCATAAGTTCATCTGGAAACTTATCCGTGCTGTTGCAGCCACATATGACCCGGACCCGGGCGTTGAACACGGCCTCCTTGCCCCCCGCATTTATGGTGACCTTGCCGTCACTCATCGCCTCCAGCAGGCCCGCAAAGTCTTTAGGGCGAAACTTGTCGAGTTCATCAACACAGATGACATGGCCATCAGACATGGGGAGCGCACCTGGAGTGATGGTATTGCCCGATGCATCTCCCGTCAGTCCCACGTCGCTGCTTCGATGGGAGCAAAACTTTGCACCCAGATAGTGGCTCACCCAGAGCATAACCGTAGACTTTGATGTTCCGGGTTCACCCGCAAGAAGGACGTGTATCCTCCCCCGGTCGCCATGCCTGTCATTCACCGATGCAACAGATAGCAGTACCGCCTTCTTCAACCGTTCCATCCCCGTTATCTTCGGGTTGATATGCCGAGACCAGTAATCCAGAAGGTCGTCCTCCGTTTCAACTAAAGCACGAAACCGTTGACGGTATTCCTCAATGTCAATCGCTGGGAGCGTCGCCATCTTCGGTTGCCCCAGGGACTGCTCGGTGAGGGAGATATCCCTTTTTGCCTCATTGAGGGCATCGTCCATGATGTCCCATCGCCTCGCCAGGAGATAGTCTCCGTCACTGCCATCCACGATACCCATGTCTGTCAGCATTTCAATGTCATCGGGCGTAAGGCCATAATCGTCTGGCCTCCATGTGCCCCCGCCATCCCTCTCATGGACAATGATGTCATGGAGAACATCAACGTATCGTTCATCCTGCCGAGACAACAACTCTATGAGGCGGCTAGCCATGTCCTGCACCTGTTGCTGAGACGTCATACCAGTCATTACATCCCCCCTGCACTTATAGGTTTTTCGTATCTCTGCAACAATTCATCTATATAGTCTCTGCCCCCTCCTGTGATAATCTCCTTCTGGAGGAGAGATATTGCGTCTCTCATGCTCCCCTCGCATCTCTCTGCTATACCCGTCAGGTCTATATCGGTCAGTCCCTCACGGTCGACGATGTAGTTCAGCCGTTCCATGATGTCACGGCTGTCGATGGGGTTGAAGGTGAACACATGGCAGCGTCCCTTTCGTATCTCCGGTATAATCCCATTCATGTGGTTGGTTATAAATATAACCCGGCAGTGACTGTATGTCTCAAGGGGAACCTTGAGTGCCTTCTGGGCATCTGGGGTGAGTTGATCCGCCTCCTCCAACACCAGCAGTTTGAAGGGCACACCGCCCCAGGGCGCATACCTCATAAACCGCATTATCTCCCCCCGGATGTGGTCAATACCCCGTTCGCTACTGGCGTTTTTACAGGCATAATTCACACCGTCTATGCCCAGGGCATCCCGGAGCAGTCTGGCCAATGTGGTCTTACCCGTCCCAGTATAGCCTTCAAACAGGAGATGAGGCATATACTCTGGATGTTTTGCGTAGTACCGACAGGCCTTTACCGCATCATGGTTCCCCATCACCTCGTCGAACGACTGGGGGGCATATTTATCAATAAGGTTCATCATGTGTCCCCCCACATTCGCTTCATACCTATCTGGTCTTTCAGGCGCTCCGCCTCCAGATAGCACTCCATTTCCCTATCTTGTTTACTGCTATTTGCCTTCATGTTTCCCATATCCCGTAACGGATGTTGCTATTTAACTCTTTCCCCTGTCCAGCAGGTGTCGTATCGTGTCACTCATGGTATACCGCCGTCCCGTCTCTGACGACAGTTCCCAAGACAACTGCAACAGGGCATGACGGACATCCGACTCCACATTCAACGTCTTTCTGTCTGTCATGTTCTTTCACCATCTCCACATGAGTATGCCCAGGGGCCGATACTTGAATGGTTCACGTCTGTCTGCATCCCACCTAAAAAAAGGTTTCAGAGTATCATCCGGCATTCCATACACCTCCAGATCCCCATCCCGATGTTGATCTGTCATCTATCTTCACGTTGAAACTGCCGCACCAGAGGGGAAGACAGGAATTAACAAATGTAATCTAATGGTCCGGATTCGAATCCGGACCATTAGAAGAGAAATTGGATAAAAAATCAAGGTCTGCCCCCTGGATGTCTGCTTCTCGGAGGTCTACTCTACGAAGGTCCGCAATTCATTTTCTTCCATACTAATGATAGATTTTCGCATCTTCGCGCAACGCCATACGTGCCGACTCCATGCTGGCATCCGGCACATCATATGAGCCCAAATGCCGTAATCCTTTCCGGTCTGCCTCAAAAATGGCCCCCGTGGATGGTTGAAAAACACGGTTTCCTATCTGAACTGTTCCATAATGCCGACTCAGTATATACGCCTTCATTGCTTTCTCACCTCATTATGTTATCTTGCATGTGAATAAAAGATTTTCGCTACCCCAGAACCTATTCGTCCATGAAAACATTTTAGTCATACTCTTTCACATCATCGCGATACTTGCAGAATCCGTTTTTTGCGAGGCTCGGCAGATTTTCTACCAGTGCTCTCACATCCTCGCTGCACGCCTCGACGTTGAATCGTGCTACGTGTGCAAAGAGCTGAAGCACCAGCCTGTCGTCAACCTTCACGCCGAAACTGCTGCACCAGAGGGGAAGACAGGAAAAATCAAGGTTTGCCCCCTGCAGGTTCGCTCCGAATATATTTGCCCCCTGCAGGTTTGCCCCCCGGAGGTCTGCCTTTTCGAGGTCTGCCCCCTGCAGGTATGCCTCCCGAAGGTTCGCTCCGAAGAGATTTGCTTTTTGCAGACTCGCTCCCCTGAGGTTTGCCCACTTCAGGTTTGCCCCCTGCAGGTTTGCTCCTCGGAGGTCTGCCTCTAGGAGATTTGCCTTTTCGAGGTCTACTCCTCCAAGGTTTGCTCCCTGCAGGTTTGCCTCGAAGAAATTTGTCCAGTCAAGATTTGCTCCTCGGAGGTTTGTCCGTTCAAGATTTGCCCCCCGGAGGTCTGCCCCCTGAAGGTTTGCCCAACTGAGGTCTGCTTCCTCAAGATTTGCCCATTGGAGGTCTGCCCCCCTGAGGTCTGCCTCAGGGAGACTCGCTCTTTCTCCGCCTTCTTCCCCGTTCAGCCACTTCTCGTGCTTTGCCAGGACTTCATTCAGTTTTTCTTCACTTATTTTCATTTTTTCTTCCATGCCGTTCACGTTTTTTCACCTCAGGGCATCTTTGCTTCTCGCAGATCTGCTTCCTGAATGTTTGCCTCATGCATCTCTGCCCCCCGGAGGTCTGCCTTTTCGAGGTCTGCTCCCTGCAGATTCGCTTCGAAGAGAATCGCTTTTCTCAAAATCGCTTCTGAAAGATTTGCTCCTTGCAGGTTCGCCCCGAAGAGATTTGCCCATTCCAGGTTTGCTCCCTGCAGGTATGCCCATTTGAGGTTTGCTCCCCGGAGGTTTGCCCATACGAGAACTGCCCCACTGAGGTCTGCCCATTTGAAGTTTGCTTCCTGCAGGTTCGCCTGTAGGAGATTTGCTTCTTGCAGATCTGCCTCCCGCAGGTCTGCTTCCTGAAGGTCTACTCTCTGCAGGTCTGCCCCACGCAGGTTTGCCATCCGCAGGTCTGCATCCTGCAGGCTCGCTCCACAGAGATTCGCCTCTTCGAGGTCTGCACAGATGAGAATTGCCTCACAGAGGTTCGCTCCGGCGAGATTCGCTTTTCGAAGGTCTGCCTCCAGGAGATTTGCATCCCGGAGGTCTGCCCCCCTGAGGTCTGCCTCCTGAAGATTCGCTCCGAAGAGATTTGCTTTTTTCAGGTTCGCCCCGAAGAGATTTGCTTTTCGAAGGTCTGCCCCCTGCAGGTTTGCCCCCTTAAGATTTGCCTCCTCAAGGTTTGCCTCCTCAAGGTTTGCCTCCTCAAGGTTTGCTTCTCGGAGATTTGCCCATTCCAGGTTTGCTCCTCGGAGGTTCGC
>Ga0129302_1002421_pt1 | contig 13320 bp, 13 predicted proteins | sample BlaSprsedimmetaG_FD_94476 | JGI IMG/M metagenome (GOLD analysis project Ga0129302, IMG submission 94476) | Hot spring sediment bacterial and archeal communities from California, USA to study Microbial Dark Matter (Phase II) - Blank Spring... | ecosystem: Environmental > Aquatic > Thermal springs... | reverse complement strand
TTATTGAACTTAAATTAATTTACTGTGATCTCTGATATTGTAAAATTAATTTTTATTATGAGACATTTATTATGAGACAAAATAGCATTCGCAATATCATCAACCGGATAATTTTTGGGAAAATTATTATCAGGATACGCTCCCCTCTCCTGGCAGAGGGTCGGTGAAATTATTAGAATAATCAATTTTCAAAAGATAAACCCACTGCCAGAAAAAAACACAGTGGGTTTTTTAATTTAAAACCATACGATTCAATACATTCAATTATTAAGCAAAACGGAAACTGCACATGTTAAAAAAAGTCAATACACAGGAAGATTTTGTCGCACTGGAGCACCGTATTTTGGATTTTTGGAAAATACATAATTCGTTTGAAAAGTTACGCGAAAAAAACAAAGGCAAAAAACGCTGGTCATTTTTAGACGGGCCGATTACCGCCAACAATCCGATGGGTGTTCACCATGCCTGGGGCAGAACCTACAAAGATATCTTTCAGCGCTATAACGCCATGAATGGCTGCGACCTACGCTATCAGAACGGTTTTGATTGTCAGGGATTATGGGTGGAAGTCGAAGTAGAAAAAGAGCTGGGCTTCAAATCCAAAACCGATATTGAGCAGTATGGAATTGATAAATTTGTCGAGAAGTGCAAACAGCGAGTAAAGAAATATTCTAAAATTCAAACCGATCAATCGATTCGACTCGGCTATTGGATGGACTGGAACAATTCTTATTATACCATGTCCGATATCAACAACTACACTATCTGGCTGTTTTTAAAGAAATGTTATGATAATGGCTGGCTTTACAAAGGACATGATGTAATGCCCTGGTGTATCAGTTGCGGAGCAGCAATGTCACAGCACGAGATCGCCACCGAGGGTTATCGCGAAATGCAGCATCTCAGTATTTATGTTCTGTTTCCAATTGTCGGGCGTGAAAATGAAAACTTGTTGGTATGGACGACTACACCCTGGACCCTGCCGGCAAACGTGGCAGCGGCGGTTCACCCCGATTTTATTTACGCCAAAGTTAAACAAAACGGCCAGCTATTTTACCTTGTAAAAGAACGGTTGGCAGAAGTTGTCGCTCCTCGGGGTGAATATCAGGTATTGGAAGAGGTTCCCGGAAAAGATCTTCAGGGACTGGAATTCCACTCGCCTTTTGAAGAGTTGCCTGCGCAAAGCGGCGTCCGCCATCCACTAATGATATGGGATGAGGTCAGCGCTGAAGAAGGTACGGGAATCGTTCATATCGCACCCGGTTGTGGTAAAGAAGACTTTGCTTTGGGCAAAGTTCACCAATTAGCCGCCATTGCGCCGTTGGACGAGTTTGGGAGCTTTGTTAATGGTTTTGACTGGCTCAGTGGGCAAAACGTGATGAATGTTGCCGAGCCAATTATAGCCAACTTAAAACAGAAAAAAATCCTTTACCACAAAGAAAAAATTACCCACCGCTATCCGGTATGCTGGCGTCATGGCTCAGAACTTGTCTTTCGTCTGGTGGACGAGTGGTTCATTCGCATGGACGAGCTGCGTTATAAAATAATGGAAGTTACCAAAAAAATTCGCTGGATGCCGGAATACGGCATGCAACTTGAGCTAGACTGGCTTCAAAACATGCACGATTGGATGATTTCTAAAAAGCGCTACTGGGGCTTGGCGCTGCCGATTTTTGAGTGTACCGAATGCGGCAATTTTGAAGTCATCGGCGGAATTGACGAGCTAAAACAACGTGCTGTCCAGGGATGGGATCAATTTGAAGGACATTCTCCCCATCGTCCTCACATCGACCAGGTAAAGATTCAATGCAAAAATTGTAATGCCACGGTTCCCCGCATCAAAGACGTGGGCAATCCCTGGCTTGACGCCGGAATTGTTCCTTATTCCACCATGGGTTATCTGGAAAATCGGGCTTACTGGGAAAAATGGTTTCCAGCGGATTTTATTACCGAATGTTTTCCTGGTCAATTTCGAAATTGGTTTTACGCAATTTTGACGATGAGTACGGTGTTGGAAGATCGCGAGCCGTTCAAAACAGTGTTGGGCCATGCGTTGGTTCGAAATGAATTTGGTGAAGAAATGCACAAAAGCATGGGCAATGCCATCTGGTTTGATGATGCCGCAGAAGAGATGGGTGTTGATACAATGCGCTGGATGTTTTCCGAACATAATCCGTTTACCAATCTCAATTTTGGTTACGGTCCCGCAAAGGAAGTGCGTAAACACCTGTTGACCCTTTGGAATACTTATGCATTTTGGACGAATTATGCTATTTTGGATGAAATCAACCCCGACCAATTAAATGTGGAAAAAAAGGATTTAACCGAAATTGATCGCTGGATGCTGGCAAAATTGCAGCAGCTAATCAGCGTCGCCCGGGAAAGTTATCAGAATTATAATGTAATGGCTTTCATGAAAAAGGTAGAAGAATTTATCGACGATCTATCCAACTGGTATGTTCGTCGAAATCGACGCCGATTTTGGAAAAGTGAGAAGGACAACGATAAAAAAGTCGCCTATTACACACTACATCAGGTGTTGGTTACATTGATAAAATTATTGGCGCCGATTATACCATTTATCACAGAAGCGATTTACCAAAATCTGGTCGCCGCCGGTCAGCCCAATGAACCAGAATCGGTTCATCATTGCGATTTTCCCGAGGTTGATGAAAGCCTGGTCAATACACAATTGGTAGCGGATGTGGATCAGGTGATCAGGCTGGTTCAGGCAGGCAGAGCGCTACGCAACAAAAGCAACATAAAAGTCCGACAACCGTTGTCCGAACTGCTGGTTCGTCCCGATAGATCGATGAATGTCCAATCGATTAAAAACTATCAAAGCCACATCCAGGAAGAGCTAAACATCAAAAAATTGACGTTTGTAAACAATGATGATGAGCTTGCAGATTTTGAGATTAAACTTGATTTTAAAAAATTGGGACCAAAATACGGCAAAGATTTGCCTGCCGTTCAAAAAGCAGTTGACAAATTATCAGCAAACGACGTCGCAAAAAAAATCAAAGCTGAACTGGAAGTGGAAGTCCGGATCAACGGGCGCTCTTTTCAGCTCCAGCCGGATGAAATCAATATCAGCATGAAACCGAAGCCAGACCTGGTGCTTATGGAAAGCGATGGTAGTTTGATCGGGTTGGACATCCATTTAACAGACAGTCTGCTCTCTGAAGGCATCGCCCGCGATCTGGTGAGACATATTCAAGAGCTCCGCAAGGAGGCGAACTTTGAAATGAACGACCGGATTCAACTATTTTATGAAGGATCGGAGCGAATTAAAAAGGCATTCATCGAACATGCGGAATACATTAGCTCGGAAACATTGTCGGTAAATATTTCCAACACAATCAGCGAACAGGCCTATATTAAAACTATTCGTCTGGGAGATGAATCTCTAAAAATCGGTGTAAAAAAAACTAACACGAATGAATAGTTGAAATTTAAGTAAACATGTTTTTCATAGAGAAAGCTGTAGTGAACGGTCAAGCCTATTCACCACACTCACTCAAAAATATAGAATCTGCAGCAAATTTTTCTACTGGTCATTCATAAAACTGACCAAAAAAAACACCGACCACATGACTTTGTCCGGGTCCGGTGTTTTTTTATTGCTCACAACAACGCCTGGGTTGGTCGCAGCTTTCGCCTCGTTCACAGCAAGCGCCAGGCTGATCGCCCGCCTGTGAACGGGGGCTGCTCCTCATAATGATCCCGGCACCGCCAGAAACCTGCTTGACGACGCTCCCATCACATTCGGGGCAACTATTCAGCGGCGCGTCTGAAATCTTTTGAAATTTTTCGAATCGATATCCGCATTGACTGCATTTATATTCATAGGTCGGCATAACACACTCTCCTCCAAAGTCATCCTGTTCTTTCAGTTTGAATGATGATGGCAATCCCTTCCGCCGTGATCGTGGCCACCGGAGCTGCACAAGCTCTCGCCGCCCGCCAACTTTCCCTGACACAGCAAATCAAGATTTTCATCCACTGAACCGACAATTCCCAAAATCATTTGAATGTTTTTTTCAGTGAACAACATTTGCGCGCGTTGCCCGGCGCCGCCGGCGATAATAACCTCCACCCCCAGTTCGCTTAAAAATCGCGGCAAAAATCCCGGTTCATGTCCCGGATTCGGGATCAATTTTTTTTCACCAATTTGATTATTCTCAATCTCAACTATAGTAAATTCCGGACAGCGCCCAAAATGCGGGGAGACATTGCCACTGTCTGTGGAAATTGCTATTTTCATCTGTAGCTCCTCGGTTATTGTCTTTTGAAATGAATTGACGCTTCGTCACTTCGCCACGTGAACAGACTTGTGTTCGACTTGATCGACAATTTTTTCCACGATCAATTGCATACTTTTCGCCGCTTCATTATCTGCAAATTCAGTTAAATAAGTTTGTCCGCTGTCACAGGATTCTACAATTTGGGGATCAATGGGGATGCGCCCCAAAAATGAAAGTTTCATATTGTTGGCAGCTTTTTCCCCGCCGCCGATTTTGAACAGATTTATTTTTTCACCGCAGTGCGGACATTTTAGACCGCTCATGTTTTCAATTATACCCAGTACTGGAATCCGCAACGCCTGGGAGAAGCGAACAGTTTTCCTGGAATCGATCAAAGCCACATCCTGTGGCGTGGTCACAATAATCGAGCCATCCGCTTCAGGGATGAGCTGACACACGGACAACGGCTCATCACCGGTGCCGGGCGGAGAATCAATGATCAAATAATCCAGATCACCCCACTCAATTTCCCCTAAAAATTGTTTAATCGCGCCCATTTTTAAGGGTCCCCGCCAAATCACCGGCGTATCAGCATCCTGAAGAAGCGCCGCCATAGTCACAACCTTGACACCGTTTTTTATTATCGGCAACAAACCGGCTCCTCTCTCCGCTGGTTGCAAAAGTTGACCTTCGATGCCCAACATTTTTGCCAGTGAGGGACCATGAATATCAGTATCCAGAATACCAACCCGTTTACCGAGTTGGGCTAAACCCGAAGCCAAACTGGTGGCGACAGTGCTCTTTCCAACGCCGCCTTTTCCGCTCATGATAATTATTTTATGTTTAATCCGCGCCATGTTTTCTTTGATGGCGACATCTTGCAGCTTTTGCTGTGAAAATCTATCGATGTTGTTTGCAGGATTGTTATTTGTCATCTAACCTCCACGAATCGATTGTTCCAATTATTCATTCTAACAATTAACTTTAATTTTCAAACTGGTAAAAATAAAGTATTTTGCCGGCTACTGATTCAATTGATTTTGCATTCGTTTCCACGCCCGAAGCAGTACATAAAAACCGATCAACTCCCCCACAAGCAACAATTCCCATCGATAGCGCTCCGGAACACCCTCATTCAAGACCAATGCTGCATCCCAAATAAAAGAGATAAAAATTAAAACCGGCGCCGTTACCAGCAAAACCCATTCCCATCGGCTTAAGCCAAAGCGGATGTTTCGGCTTTCAAAATGAAGCACAACCAGCGCACCGACAATCAACGAAATCGATACAATCACCGGCGCCAATACCGGCCCCGACCAGGGAGCAGGAATAAAAAACAACAAGTCCAAGGTTAGCAACGATTCAGGCCAATTCAAAAAAATCTTGAGCCAAATATAGTACCAGATATCCCAGACTCCGAAGCTGAACATGAAATATGACAACCTTGTCCATCGTTTTTTACCCGCCACAAAAGCGACAGCAATCAACATGATTAGCGTGGCTGCTTCGCGGCCAATTTCAATAGCGACCAACCACTTGGGAATGATCAAAATCGGGAAGCAAAATCCATCCGGATAATACAACTGGCGCATATAAACAACCACTGCCGATTCCAGATACGCCATTGTCGCTGCAAAAATAAAAACCCATGTCAATAAACGCCACGGCAACCTGTTCTGCTGTTTCATCGGTACCTCTCTGCTTATTAAACATACCCTTTCATAAGCCAACTTGATGTGGCATTGTAATGAAAAATTTTTGTAATTTCATGTTGAATTATTTTTCAAGAGTTCCGCTTTCAAAAGCCGAATCAAATTCCGATAGAATAAATGACTTCCAAATTTTCCGAAACCCAGCTCGGAAAGTTTTTGTTTCCAGTCCACTTTAAGATAATCCTGCGCCAGCCGGCATTCAAATTTTTCAAACCCCCACCGGAATAAAGCGGACTTTTCGCTTAAATCAAATTCCTCATAATCGAGCAAAAAAAGTTGTCCTCCTGGTTTGAGAGCCTTTTTCACATTATCAATAATGATATCTTGTTTTTCCTGGGGAAAGCCATGAAACACAAAAGAAAGCAGCGCTTTATCAAATTCGTTTTCAAAATCCATTGCCTCATCAATCCGGGCGTTGACTACTATGATGTTGGTGAAACGCTGACAATTGCGCTCAAACCGTTCGATCATCTCAGCGCCGATCTCCACGCCCACGATTGCACCTTCAGTAGAGAGATATTGCGCCATGAGACAGGCGTTGCGTCCGGTTCCGCAGCCCAGATCCAGTATTCGATCTTCAGCCTGAATGTTCATTTTGCCAATCGCATTTCGGATAAATTTTGAATAGCTGCCCAGCGAAGCAATGTTGATAATATTATCATAGTGACGCGCTAAAAAACCGGTTATTTCAACTTTCGATTCAGCCATTGATTTTCCCATTTAAACTGTCGCCATGTCATTTTCGTAGCGCGAAGGCTGATTAAGAATCATTTTCATTTCCCTTTTTCACAATAAAATCGCCCTTGCTCGCACCCAGATGTTGAGCCACGTGCTCACATTTAATAACGAAAAGGAATAAAATATTTTTTTATCGATTTTAACAGAAACTCAAATTCCAGGAAAAAATCCGGATCAACGCTGTCGCTCACCAAAAAGCCGTGTGCCAATTCGTACCAGATTGGCGCCTTCTTCAATAGCAACCAGGTAGCTATTGCTCATCCCCATTGAAAGGTAACGCATTTTAACCTGAGGGATTTCAGCTTGTTTTAACCGATTAAAAATTTCTGTGGTAACCTGGAAATAAGGTCGAGCATCTTCCGGATCGCCGGTCAGCGGTCCCATTGTCATCAGTCCTTGAATGCGAATGTTTGACAATCCACGGATTTGCTCTATAACCATATCCACCTGTTCTGGCAATACACCGGCTTTATTTTCCTCTCTGCCGCTATTGATTTCAATTAAAACTGGCATCACCTTTCCGATTTCAGCGCAGCGCCGGTCAACTGTTTTTGCCAGACGGACAGAATCAATTGTTTCTATCATGTCAAATAAGCGTACTGCTTTTTTGGCTTTGTTACGTTGCAAATGTCCAATCATGTGCCACTGTACCCGGTTGCCGATAATTTGGTACATTTGCTCTGCTTCCTGGACATAGTTGTAACCGATGATTTGTATTCCAGCATCGACTGCAGCTTTAACTTCATCCGGAGTGCGGGTCTTTGCCGCTGCTAACAACCGCACCCCATCGGGCAGGTTTTGCATAATTGTTTTTACTGAATCATGGATGGTGTCATGATCGCTCATATTTAATCCTTGATTTTATAAAAAATTCCTCTTTCAAGCCGTTCTGTTGAAATGCTGTTTTTATCAAGCAACCGGTGGAGATGGTTTTTCACCTGTTGCAAATGAATACCGAACGTCAGGCTCAAATCTTTTGCCGTGCAAGGCCGCCGTTTGATGGTCTGCAAAATTGCCTGCTCGAAATCGTTCTGAGAAGTCTGAACACCCACTTTCGAGACGAGGTTGGAAACAATACTGGTTTTCCAATCCAATTGGCGAGCGATGTGTTCCAATTGTTCCCGACTCGCGGGAACAACCCACTTCTCGCTACCGGGTCTGTCTAAAGTGTTCAATTGAATGATATCCGGTTTTATTTGATGTACGGCTGCTCGGATTTGATTCACCTGTTCATCGCTGTCATTAAGCCCCGGAACGATAAATATCTCCAACCACAATTTACCTGAATATTGATTGCGTAATTGAATCAATCCCATGATGATCTTTCCGATTTCCAATTTGGGATGAGGGCGATTTACCTTGCGAAACATTTCCGGAGAAGCAGCGTCCAGCGACGGAATAATAACATCAAGCTTCTGTACTTTTTCAATTAATCCCGGCGTAAAAAAGAGTGTACCGTTTGTCAGCAGAGCAAGTTTATATTCGGGGTATTCAGTTTTCAGATGATCGACAATTTTAGCCAGACCACTGTGAAGGGTGGGTTCTCCGGAACCGGAAAATGTGATAAAGTCCAGTTGAGGTCGCTCAGTTAAAAACATATCCAGCTCGCCATTAACCGCTTCTGTTGGCACGAGAATTCCCGGCTCAATGGTTAAGTTACTGGTCGATCCGCTCTCGCAATAAATACAGTTGAGGGTACAGGTTTTGTGTGGTACCAGATCCACGCCCAGCGACACTCCCAATCGACGCGACGGCACCGGACCGAAAAGATATTTATAACGATTTGGTTTCATTCTCTTGGACTGCCATTGCTCCGGGTTGTGTGGTCGTTCAGTTCAATTCACCTTCGATGACGTTTTAAAAATACCATCTTGTCCCTACAAATGCAATAAAAATCTGATTCCATTTATAGTATTACAAGTAAAGTCTTTGTTTTTTTTTAAAATTTTCAATCAGCATGTCATTGCGAGCGGAGCGAAACAATCTTGTTAAATAGTTATGAGATTGCTTCGTCGTTTCGCTTCTCGCAATGATATTCCTGTATTGCATTTTACTGCGCTATGTTAATCTAAATGCGACAACCTCCCGAAGGTTCCATCCAACGGGAGGTTTATCGAAAAATTAAACTGAATGTTAACGGAACAACATTCACTCCGTTTTCGTGTTTCCGGCGCTCTGCTTTTGATGTTTTTCGATTCGCCGATTGACCTCATCCAGGGCATTTTTTAAATTATCTGCCTGGTTTTTCAGCATCTCTAACTCTTGCTCCGGCGATACCGAACCCGGATGCTGAGCCTGCAATCCAGGAAAAGCAGCGCTTGTGGAGCGCGCCCAAAACGGAAGACCGGTGGCATGGTACCAATGTCGCCAACCCCTTCCGCGTCCCATGGCGCCCATTCCAAAACGAAAAAAGCCTCTGCCACCCACCGGATTCGCGTAACCAGGAACATTGCTTCCGACGCAAAAACCGGCAGCCCTACCAGTTCTCGGTCCCATTCCCAACGGACCTGTTCTGTCTCCACCTGGCATGTTTATCACCTCCTCAGCTAAAATTAATTACGGTTTATAGGTTAACCAACTATTAGCTTGTATAATTTAGATATGCAAAATAAATCTGAAACGTGAATGATTAACGGTTGCGTCCTCTGCCCTTTCCCTGTGCGTTGCCTTGAGATCCCATTCCAGCATGTGCTGGTCCCATCTGGGATATCGCTTGTAATTTGCCAGCCTTGAACGCCTCAATGGCGTCAGAAATAGTTGAGCCTTTCATCTGAAACATCTGAATATCAGCGGCGGTCAATGCTTGAAATGCGTTAGGCCCGACATTGCCGGTGATCACGGCATCCACTTCCCTCTCGCTCATCAACTGCGCTGCTTGAATGCCTGCGCCATGAGCCGGATTCATTTTTGAATTGTCAACAACTTCGTAATTCATGGTTTCGACATCGATAAAAATATAGTATTGCGCTCGTCCGAAACGCGGATCGAGCGGCGCCTGCAGATCAGCGCCGGCGGCGGTAATAGCTAATTTCATTTTGCTCCTCATAGTGATATTTGATTGAATTTATTATGACGTTTTTCTTTTTCCTCGCCGAAAACGGTGACGGTGATAACAGCATCCCGGCATGATAAAATTTTCCATCGATTGCCTGTGATAAGCTTCAATGACAGATTCCACTTCACCGGTCATCCAGGGAATTACCGTGATGCCAGAAACTTCCAGCATATTAAAGACACATCCACTGACAGCGCCGCAAATCAATTCCGTGATGTTATTCTGACGCAACAATTGCGGCAACGCTGTGATCGAAACTTCCGCAATGTCGATTTTTCTCACTAACTGAAATTTATCGCCGGTTGTTTTATACACTAACAACTGATTCGCTGTTTCCAACAACGAAGCAATTCGGTTTTGATATGCGGCAATTGCCAAATCCATTTTTCACTCCTGACAAATTTTATTCAATGCAATTTGAATGCCAACATGTGTATTTTATTTATTATTCAATGTAATACAAGGAGTTATAAAAACAATCTTTCGTGCCCTGGAAATAAAAAAAGGCGCAGAAAGCTCCCGAACATAAATTATTCGAGGCATTCTGCGCCCATATTGCTCTGTTACTAATATTTTATTTATACCTTCAAATCGAAATTCATCCGCTGAAAATTATTCTCTATCAATCAATCGAAATTTATCAGATAGTATTATCCCCCCGAGACTGGCGGTTGTAATGTGATGACCTGTCCATCCTCTGGAAAATAATCGAGACGTTCGAGACGACCGTCCACAAATGCAAAAGCAATTAACTCCACAGGTATCTCGAATTGGTTTAATATCTCTCTCAAAGATAATCCTTCCTCGACTTCGATTTTTCGAGTGTACTGATCCACATCGGGTTTCAGTTTTTCTCTGAGCTTGCCACCTGATTTTAAATAAACAGTCATGGTTCCTTTATTTTTAGCTGTAAGCACCGAATTACAAATCACAAATAAGTTCCAATTCAAATTATCCAAATTTCAAATGAGCTCAAAATCCCCACACTGGAAGCAACGGGTTTGGATTTTCAATTTTTCCGTCCGCTAAAATGGAGATCGGACAGATTTGGAATTTGTTATTTTACATTGCTTTTGGTTTCAATTTTTGTCCCCGTACTTTCGGAATACCATCTGGCAGAGGTTTTCCTAGCAGATTGATTTCCTTCAAATCATCAACCACAGCTTTCATGCCTAAATCCAACAACAGCTCCTCTGTTGGATTGCCATTTTTATCCCAGCCACGAGCTTCATAATATTCATCAAGCATGGCATTAATTTTTTCCAGCGATAGAACTTTTCCTTTGGCAGGACCATCCAGAATCGGTTCTTCATAATAGCGGGCAGGCGGGATGTCATGGATTCTACCCGGACCGCCGTTTCGTTTCAGAAAATGAGCCCGCGTCAAATTCCAGATTTTTTCAGAGGTCTTCAATAATTCATCTTCGGTCGTATGCCAACCTGTGACATAATTCAATGATTCCACATATTCTTCCGGCATCACATCCAACTCCCCCCAAAATAACCGACAGATGCTCAGTGTGTCATAAATCGGGCGAATATGCTGGAGATAAACGACCACAGGCGCTTTGCCTTTGATTTCATCGCGACCCAATTCCAGATCGACCGTGATGGACCAGCTTCGATTGTGATGCGCGCCGATGTCACTGGTCATAAACGATAGCAGCATAGAAGGCGCCCAGCGGGATTCATAACCACTGCTCTCCAACCCCTTCTGCTGCATGGCAAATTTGATAGAATCTTTGCCCAGAATTTCCGCTGCGCCTTTGGTCCCTTTTGCCAGCACTTTTCCGATACCTTGCTGATAGGCGATCTTGTTGATAATAAATTCAAAATCATCAATATTGCCCCAGCGCAGCTCATGTCCGTCCAGATCGTCTTTGGTAATGATTCCTTTTTCATAGCATTCCATGGCAAACGCCACTACGCTGCCACCGCTTTCGGTGTCCATACCCAAATTATCGCAGAGATAATTGGCAAACGTGACATCGTGGATGCTGGTCATGGCGCAACTGCCGCCGATCAGTGCGATAGTTTCGTATTCAGGTCCTTCAATATAAACATCGCCGTGCCTTGTTTTGGCGCGAGAATATTTGCCGCAGTTCATCCAGCAGCCAAAGCAGGCTTTGTCGATCACCCTACATTCTTCCACCAGCCGCTCGCCATCAATTGTCTGCCACTGATCGTAATAAGAGGATTGAAAATTTCGGGTTGGAAACGAAGCCTGATCGTTTGACCAGCCGACAAACAGCGCTGTCCCATATTTTTGCCACGGCGCCATGTTGGGATGCGGTTTGGTTCGCTGAATGATGGCTTCGGTCTGTTTGGTCAGCGATTTCAAATCATAAATCGGGAATGATTTCGTACCCTTGATGGCAATGGCTTTTATCTTTTTGGAACCCATCACCGCGCCAACGCCACAACGTCCGGCATTGCGACCAAAATCATGAGTGATGCAAGCGAAAACCACACCATTTTCTCCGGCAGGACCGATCGTGGCAATTTCAAAGTCCTCGCCCAGTTCTTCTTTTAACTGCTTCTCCGTATCAATCGACCCTTTGCCCCAGAGATGTTTGGCAGAGCGCAATTCTACTTTATCGTCTTCAATGAAAAGAAAAACCGGCTCGGGTGAAATGTCATCGAAAATAATCAAATCATAGCCAGCAAATTTCAACTCCGGTCCAATATGTCCGCCAACACTGGAATCCGCATGACTATTGGTGGCAGGAGATATCGCGCCGAAACCGCATTTTGAGCCTGCACCAACAAAAGTGCCTGTTAGAACACCAGGAGCAATGACTAATTTGTTTTTCGGCCCCATTGGATCAGCATCTCGTGGCACTTCATCATATAGAATCTTCGCCACCATACCCCGCGCGCCAAGCCATTCTTTTGCGAAGCTTTCCGATAGTATTTGTTTGCTTATATTTCCAGTTTTGAGATTAATTCTCAACATCTGTCCAGCAAAACCGTACATGGGTGATCTCCTTATTAATTTGATGTCTATTACAGAAAATTCCAAAAAGAAAAAAAATTCCAAATAAATTTCAAATTTCAATTTCAGAAATCTCAAACCTCTCTTACTAAAAAACAGCGGGTTTGAATATTAAAAATTTGAATATTATTTGTCATTTGGAAATTGGGATTTTAGATTTTAAAGAATCGTTTTGATTTCTTCAATCAACCCTAACAATCGCTCCAGTATTACAAACCTCGATACATTTAAAGCAAAAATCACACTTGATCGGAATGCTGACTTCATCGTGAACAAACATAACCCCGAACGGGCAGGCATCAACACAGATTAAACATCTGGTACACTTCTCTTCATTAATGATATAAATTCCATCTTTTTCATAAATTGCTTCTTCGGGGCAGGCTTCGGCGCATTTGCCACACTGGGTACAAACCCAGGGACGGAAGGCGCCAGGCACGGGAAATTTCGCCTCGATTCGCAGCGCCGCTTTCCGAGGATTAATTTCATTAAAATGATAAATGGTACAAATCTGTCGGCATAATCGACAACCCGAACAGGCTGCTTTATTCACTTTTATGCGCATCCATTATCC
>Ga0129302_1002419_pt1 | contig 13325 bp, 13 predicted proteins | sample BlaSprsedimmetaG_FD_94476 | JGI IMG/M metagenome (GOLD analysis project Ga0129302, IMG submission 94476) | Hot spring sediment bacterial and archeal communities from California, USA to study Microbial Dark Matter (Phase II) - Blank Spring... | ecosystem: Environmental > Aquatic > Thermal springs... | reverse complement strand
TTGCCGGTTCATCCATGTATGTTTCAAAGTTTTCCCGGTTCATACAATTACCAGTTTACAACCGCCCGGTTAAAAATATCCTGTACAAGTGCTTCGATGATCTCAGTCATCAATTGTTCTTCAACCTCCGAGAGATTGCGCGAACTTTCATAGTCCTCGTATCGCGAAAAAGTTGATTCAAAATTTTGTTTCTCATCATAACGATTAAAAAATGAAACCCTTATGGAAATGGTGAGCCGGTTAAGTGCAGCAGTTTCGTCGCCAGTGATGGCTACAGGCTGGGTCCGGTAATCGGTAATGGAGCCTTCGAAGGCAAGGTCGCCGTTTACTGGAACCTGGCTCAGGTTGGTTTGCGACGAAAACTTATCGCTTAAAGCATCGGTGAGAAGCTGGCTCAACATGGGCTGCACCAGCGGCGCATTGTTCGGAAACTGCTGGATGGAAATGGTGCGGGCTTCGGGTGGAATGGTAGCACCTGTAAATGAATAAACCCCGCAACCCTGCAAGCTTACAATCATTATTGATGCGCCAAGCAATGCGGCAACAACTACTTTTTTAGAGATCGAGGTCATATTCCTTGATTTTTCTGTAAAGTGTTCTTTCTGAAATGCCCAGTTCTTTGGCAGCGTTTTTGCGTTTGCCGTCGTGTTTTTCGAGGGCTTTTTTTATCAGATCCAATTCATTTTTGTCAAGCGATAAAGATTCTTCCAGTACTTCCGATTCGGCAACCGCTTCGTCAGTGGTATCAAAAGTATGGTGAACCGGCAAATCAAACGCTTCGGTATCCTGCGAGTCGTTTTCCCTGAAAAGCCGGTGTATGCGCTGTGGTTGCTCTTTCAGCAAGCCTTCCATGTTGCCGGAATCCTGCATTACCTTGAAAACGAGTTTTTTTAGTTCGGTGATGTCGCGGCGCATATCGAACAGCACTTTATAAAGCAACTCGCGCTCCGAAAATTCTCCGCCGGCTGATTCGGGTTTATATAAAACCGGAAGATCGCGTTGCTGGCCCTCAGGCAGATATTTTAGCAAAGTTTGGGCGCTTACCAGCCGTTGTTTTTCAATAATTGAAATTTGCTCGGTAATATTTTTGAGTTGCCTGATGTTTCCGTACCAGCGATAGTTCATCAGAATTTGCCGGGCTTCTTCGCCCAATTCAATTACCGGCATCCGGTAGCGCTCGGCAAAATCGCTGGCAAATTTCCTGAACAGCAGCAGAATATCTTCTTTACGATCCCGCAAGGGGGGAATATGAATGGGAACGGTATTGAGCCTGTAGTAAAGATCCTGCCTGAATTTTCCCTGGTGCACAAAGTCGAGAATATCAACATTGGTAGCGGCTACGATCCGTACATCGGTTTTTAACACTTTTGATGAACCTACCTTAATAAACTCTCCGGATTCCAACACACGCAGCAGGCGCACCTGGGTTGACTGAGGCAGTTCTGCCACTTCATCAAGAAAAATGGTTCCGCTGTTGGCTACTTCAAAATAACCTTTGCGGGCTTCGTGTGCGCCGGTGAATGAACCTTTTTCGTGCCCGAACAATTCAGAATCAATGGTTCCTTCGGGTATGGCACCGCAATTTACGGCAATGTACGGCCCGTGCTTACGGACGCTAAGCTGGTGAATAATTTTCGGGAAAACCTCTTTACCCACGCCACTTTCGCCGCTTACAAGCACCGAAATATCGGTAGGCGCCACCTGCCGGGCTATGTCAATGACCCTGTTGAGCAATGGTGAATTCCCGATAATTCCAAAACGAAGTTTTATTGACTGAATATCCATTGTTAAAACTTTACTGAAAAAGTGCTTTTCGAACTCAGTGTAATGACATTTCTAAAAAACGGATTTTCTGCAAAATTAATCTAAAAATGCTGGTTTTACAATTCATTGTTGTGAACCAACAGCAACGTTAAGCATGGCGGGCATAAAGCACAAGTAATTAATATTGCTTATTATCAACGCCTTAACACAAGCAGATCAAATTTTTGTATCCTTATATAATTGAACCCACATTTATTTCAGCAAAATCCACTACTTTTAACACACTATGCCAGCAGCCTATCAGATAAAGAATCAATCAACGCCACAAAGCTTTACTTTTAAGGTGGTTTGGATTGAGATGTTTGCAAATGATATTTTGCATTATGCCAAAGAAGAAAATTGTTTTACTACCCAAAGCCAGGCGGATACTTGATCAGTTAGGTGAAAATATAAAACTGGCCCGGTTGAGGCGAAACCTTGGCGCTGAGCTGGTTGCTCAAAGAGTAGATATCAGCCAGCCTACCCTTACAGCCATTGAGCAAGGTTTGCCCACTGTAAGTATTGGCTCATAAATGATGGTTTTGCAGGCGCTTGGCCTTGAAAAGGATTTTCTGATCATAGCCAAAGACGATGAACTGGGAAGAAAGTTGCAGGACGCCCAACTGACTGTTAAAAGGCGGGCCCCAAAAAGATCATCCGATGAAAAAGATTAAAGAGAACAAGGAAATCTATGCCTATGCTGAGCGGAAGGGTTTGAAGGGGCCTGTTCTGATAGGAACACTATTATCAGAGATAATACGCGGCAAAGAAATATTTTCTTTCGACTATGACAACAGTTGGCTCAACGCAGGCAAAGTCCTTTATCTTGATCCCGATCTGCAGATGTATCACGGATCACACTATTTGCCAGACCAGGCATTGAAACAGACGGCATTCAGCCAGGCTGAGCGAAAATTATTTTGATTTATACTTCCTGAATCTCAGAACATCTTTTCTATCAACTCAACTAGCCGCGCTGCATAGCCCATTTCGTTATCGTACCAGGCTACTACTTTCACCAGTTTGTTTTTATCGCCAAGCACTGCCGTGAGGCCTGCATCGAAAACCGCCGAATGTGTATTTCCGATTATGTCAACCGAAACAATCGGGTCTTCAGTATATTGCAGGATATTGGGAAAACGGTTCTCGGCGGCTTCCTTAAAAGCAGCATTAATCTCTTCGATGCTTGTTGAATGTTCAACGGTGCAGGTAAAATCAGTGAGCGAGCCATCGGGAACAGGAACCCTGATACCGGCGCCGCCCAGGTTGTTTTTCAGGTGAGGAAAAACTTTTGTGGCTGCCTTGGCCGCCCCGGTGGTGGTAGGAATAATGGAATACGCGGCTGCCCGCCCGCGGCGCCAATCTTTGTGCGGGGCGTCAATCAGGTTTTGATCCCGGGTGTAGCTGTGAACCGTTGTAATGAAACCTTTTTCAATCTTCCAGTTCTCATCAATGATCTGGATAAGCGGCGCCACACAATTAGTGGTGCACGAAGCATTGGAGAGCACCACATCGTTTTTTTCAATCAAGTGGTCGTTGATGCCCAGCACAATGTACTTCACATCTTCCGATTCGTTTTTTGCAGGCGCCGATATGATCACCTTTTTGGCGCCGGCCTTTATGTGCTTCAAGGCGTCGGGCAGGTTTGTGAAGTTGCCGGTTGCTTCAATCACCACATCCACATCTAAGCTTGCCCAGGGAATTTTTTCCGGTTCAGGTTCTGAAAAAACTTTAATCCGGTTGCCGTTTATAAGCAGATATTCGCCATCAGCTCGAACAGCGCCTGGATACAAGCCATGCACTGAGTCGTATTTGAGCAAATGGGCAAGATTGTCGGCACGGGTTATATCGTTCACAGCTACAAGCTCCATGTTGCCGTTTTTAACCATAGCCCGGCAGGTAATGCGGCCTATGCGCCCGAATCCATTGATTGCAACCCTGATTTTCGACATGTTCCGGAATTGTTAAATTATAATAAAACTTAATTGGCGGCAAAGATAACGAATTGATTTTTGGAAAAGAGATTAAAAAGAATTCTTAATTTTGTCCTTTTGTTAACGATTCATAACTAATAAATTGATTTTAAAATGGAAAAAGCTCAAAGCTACATTCAGGAAAACAAAGAGAGATTTTTGGAAGAATTGTTTGATCTGATCAGGATTCCTTCAATAAGCTCTATTGCCGATCACAAGCCCGACATTCAAAAGGCGGCAGAGTATTGGAAAGAAGCCATACTAAAAGCCGGAGCTGACAAGGCCGAGATTTTTCAAACCCCTGGAAATCCTGTTGTTTACGGAGAAAAAATGATTAACCCCAAACTTCCCATCGTTCTGGTGTATGCCCATTATGACGTGATGCCCGTTGATCCGCTGGATTTGTGGGAAAGTCCACCGTTTGAACCGGAAGTTCGCGACGGCAAAATTTATGCCCGCGGCGCTGATGACGACAAAGGCCAGGGTTTCATGCACACCAAAGCTTTTGAAGCGATGGTTAAAACCGACTCGCTGCCATGCAACGTAAAATTCATGATTGAGGGTGAAGAAGAAATTGGTTCGCCCAACCTCGGAAAATTCTGTGAAGAGCACAAAGCCATGCTCGATGCCGACATTATCCTGGTTTCTGATACCAGTATGATCGCAAAAGACATTCCTTCAATCACCACCGGCCTGCGCGGATTGAGTTATGTTGAGGTGGAAGTAACCGGCCCAAGCCATGATCTTCACTCAGGATTGTTTGGCGGCGCAGTTGCCAATCCGGCCAATATCCTGGCCAAAATGATTGCTTCGCTGCATAACGAAAAGAACGAGATTACCATTCCCGGTTTTTACGATGATGTAGAAGTTGTAAGCGATGCCGAAAGAGCAGAAATGGCTAAGGCGCCTTTCAACCTCGAAGAATACAAGAAAGCCATTAAGGTTGACGAGGTATGGGGCGAAAAAGGCTACTCAACCAGCGAGCGCGTTGGCATTCGCCCAACCCTCGATGTGAACGGAATCTGGAGCGGCTACACCGGCGAAGGTGCCAAAACGGTTCTGCCATCAAAGGCTTATGCCAAAATTTCAATGCGTTTGGTTCCACACCAGGATCATCATAAGATCACTGAATTATTTACCAAACATTTCAAGGCAATTGCGCCTCCTTACGTGAAGGTTGAAGTAAAAGCACTGCACGGTGGCCAGGGTTATGTTTCGCCTACTAATACTCAGGCTTACCAGGCCGCAAGTAAGGCTTACGAAGAAACCTTTGGCAAAAAGCCGGTTCCGGTTCGCAGTGGAGGTAGTATTCCTATTATTTCAACCTTTGAACAAGTGCTGGGAAAGAAGTCCATTTTGATGGGCTTTGGCCTTGAGTCGGATGCCATCCACTCGCCCAACGAGAACTTCCCGGTTGATGTTTTCTACAAAGGAATACAAACCATTCCTTATTTCTATAAGTATTATGCTGAGATGGCGAAATAAGCCATTCTAACAAAAGGTTCTAACCGGCAAGATTTCAAACCTTGCCGGTTTTTTGTGCATAAAAAAAGGCTGACCCCAGGGGCCAGCCTTTTTTACTTTTTCCTGTTTGTGTTTATTGAACCAGTGCCCTGAATCCGTCATGATCAAAGAATTTCAGGAACTCGCGGTCGTCCTTTGCAACTGCCTTGAGGGCAGGATCGGCGGCAATGGCTTTTCCAAGATTTTCGATCATGGCCAGTGCATCGTTAGCGCGGGCAGCAATGATGGCAATCAGATAGAATGTTTCAGCATGCTCAGGGGCGCATTTCGCATTTTGATTTGCGGCTGCAATGTTGTTTGCAAGCAACTGGGCAAGTGCAACATTGTGATTGCAGGATTTGGTGCCAAAGAGGCTGAGTGCATTGTTGTAATCGCCCTTGGTAATCATAAGAATACCGAGATTGTAATCAACGTTGGCGCCAAGGCGGCGGGCATCGTTGAAGTAATTTTCAGCCACCTTGAAGTTTTTCTTCTTGGCTTCGAGGGCGCCGAGGTTATTAATTACTTCAGCTCTGCCTGAACCTAATTCGACGGCCTTTTGCAAAAACTCTTCGGCCTGGCGCAGATCACCGCGCTGCAGTTCAATGACAGCAGCGTTGTTGTAGCCTTTGTAGCTGTTGGGGTATAAATTGATAGCCGATCTGTAAATGGTGCTTTGCACATCGCGGTCGTTGGTGAGAGTGGCTGCAAACAGCAACTCTTTTTCGCTGAGCTGGCTGGGTTCAGTGGTTGCCAGTTGTGCAATTTCCGCATCAGTCTTTTTAGGTTCATACGCATTTACCTTGATTTCAACACGGCGTAAAGGCGGCAGTATTTGTTCGGCAATTTCCTTGAAAACAATGGTCATATTGCGAATTTCCTGTTCGCGTTGTTTTACATCGGGTTGTGAAGTAACAACGTTGATGATAATGTTTCTGTCAGGAATATTAGATGCACGCACTGCATTTAAGAAACCATCCCAGTCTTCGCCGTGGGCTTGAATTTTGTATGTGATATCTTTTTCTACATTGTCAATTTTAACCAGGCTGTTTCTTTCACGAACCAATCTGCGAAGCAGGTTGTGTGTGTAAGTCAAACCTGTTTGCGAACGCCTTTCTGATAATCCTTCATTGAAACGTTCTTCACCTTCAGGTGATGCCCATCCATTGATCTCAATATCGCGGATTTTCCAGCCTTGACGGAGAAATTCCTCAAGTTCTTTAATTTTTTGAATGGCTCCTTCCTGCCGGTTTAGAGCAAGGTTCCAGTTGAGATTATGAAGGTTAACCTGGAAATAGATCACAGCTTCGCGGCTGATGATGGTTTCTTTTTCGTAGCCATGAGGGGCAAACAACACATTCTCATCATTCAGTACCCTGAGTGGTGTAATGATGATACCGTCGGCAAGTTTTATCTGAGGCCCGTTTACGTACCTTGAAGTTTCTATGATACTTTCTTTGGTAGCACCTGCAGGAACCGGTTCTTTGGGTTCAAAAATCAATGGAGTGATTACAAGTTCAGAAACAGCCATTTCGGGTTTGTAGGCAAAAACATCGGTATAGGTAAAAGTGCCGCCATCTCTGCTGATGGTGATTCCATCTCCGGGCACATCCTCGCCAAGCAGGTTGATGGCTTTCAGGGCTGTTTCGCCGGTGCTGTATTTAACTACGGGCTGGAATAAAATGGCTGCTTTTCGGTGGAAATATTTTTCAGGAACCCTGCCAACAACCGTTAAACGTACTGAGTCTCCATGCAATTCCAATACTTCGGGTGTAACTGTGAAATCAATTGTGCTGAATTCGCGTGCCATCTTATCCAGATTCGCAGCGCTATACATCCTGTAAGTGATGCCAAGCAGGGTGGGGCCGTACTGGTCATTTTTATCACTAACGTAGGAATCAAGTTCATCTGCACCAGTGTATCTGGCTGAGGTTTCGAGGGTAAGCCCCAATTTTTCGGAGATAGAATAGGCGATACCAAGGCCGTAGGGGACTGACATAAACAGTGCGCGTTTGTCAATTCCCATACCAAAATAACCAACTCTTCCATAGGGATAAACGTGGCCAACTCTAGCATCAGTGTCTATGTCTCTAATATTTGTACGCGCATGAAACTGCCCGATACCGGCAAAACCATAAAAATCAAATTTGCGGCTATATTTATCCCGCGAAAACAAATTCAAAAAACTCAGGGTAGCGTTAAGGTTGTATTCAAGCAAATCGCCAACCATGTACATGTTCTTTCCGGCATCTGTGTTTTCTGCGCCAAGTCCGGCATAAAGCAACTGGCCTCTCAGCCCGAGCGTTGGCGAGAACTGCCGTCCAAAATAAATACCACCAGCAAATTTCCACTGATCAAGTAACTGGAAATACCTGTCAGGGTTGAGGTCTCCATAAAATTGGTTGAACCCAATGTTCCCATTTAAATACCAGTATGGAGTAAATGATGGGACGGTTTTTTTCACTTCTTCGCCTTCCTGGGCGAAAGTTATCATCGGTGTAATGATAAATAGCAGGGCTAAAATCATTACTTTCAGGAAATCGTAATTGTTTCTCATGTTGATAAATTTTTGATTTTTAATGTTAATGGCTATTTGGGTGCAAATATAGGCAGAAAATACTGTAATCAAAAAAAACTGCTACAAATTTCAAAAAAAATTACCTTATGCAAGTGATTTGGGCTTATTTCTTTTATTTTTTGTGTTGGTGACTGCAAACATTTAAATCGCATTATCAACAGCTTGTTTGAGTAATTTGATTTGAAAAGCCTTTTTGTATTTTGAGGCGGAATTCAGTCTGCAAACAATGAAATCAGGTGATAAAGATTATACAGCAGCATGTAATCCAGGCCATTGTATTCGCCCATGTGATGTTCTTTTGTTCCCTCTCCCCTTCTTTCGGGCCAAACAAAACGATTGACAGACGACCACTCAAATATGTAAGGATGGTTTGGATTATCACCAAAATTCAGGGGGCCTTCGATGGGTGCGCTGTTGAGCAGGTTTTCATACAATTCTTTTTCCCGCCTAAGCATTCTGGGGCAATCATCATGTAAAATGCATGATATCAGAGCAAAGTGTTCGTACTGGGGATTGGGTCTGAAAAATAATCTCTGATGCCGGTTAAACAAGCGGATCAGATCGCGGGTTGACCATACATTGCCAACAGTAGCAGTTGACCCAAGATAATAGATATACTCGAGGTTGCCCGAACCCGTGAAACGCTGCAGCAATTGAAAGCTTGAGGAAAGGTTGTACCAAACCATTGCCCGGTGCGAATTACCCCAATGTATGTTGCCAAAAGCATTCTGCGAAATAAAATTCCCTGACTCGGCAAAGCCATGTTTAAGAAAATTGGGGTTGGCTCCGCGTTTTACAGCTTTTCCGGTGGTAGGATTTTTCAGGAGCCAGTAATTTAGGCACAGGCCTTTTTGAGGGCTGCCGGCCAAACATAATTTATCTTGCATCGCCTCAACGATGCGATAGCCTGCAATCATGGCGCGCTGCGATAGTGTGAGCCTCAGCGGGCCATGGTATTGGGGCAGATGCCACCTGGTGGAGTCATCAACCAGGTGACTGATCAGTGCAAGGCCCACAATAAGATGCCAGACCTGATCCTGGCTCATCTCGTTCAAAAAGATATCCTGGTCAGTATAATCCGATTTCACCAACGGATAATCAGCAAAGGAAGGGTTTTTCCATGTCCAGTTTAGCGTGAAGTTTGCCGGCACATCGTCGCGGATGAAAAAACCGTTTGGGAAGGGCGGGGGATTGGGATCTTTATAAAAATAAGCAGCACTTACATCCAGGCGCTCCATGGCCATCATGGCATTGTGTAATTCAAAAACTGTTTCATCCAAAGCCAGGCCATTTTTTTTCAAAAGCTTGTATTCTGTGGCCAAAACCGCCATATAATTGCTGAGGTTAATGGTGGCATCGCCCCAGCGCATCTGGCGGTTATATTTGTTGCGTATCGAAGCCGGAATGTTGGTTCCCGGTTCATTGCCACTACTCGAAACCATGAAATCATCGAGAAGCCTTTGGCGATAAATCCAGTATTTTTCATGATTGATTTCAGGGGTTTGAGCAAATACTCCGGCTACCGTTAAAATTAAAATGCAGGTAGCAAAAGAAGTAGGAAGTAGTCTATTTTTCATTCTGATACCTGTTGAAACCAACAATCTTTTCAATGGGTTTGCGGGTTTTTTCTCGCAGGCGGTAGCCAGCCGGCGCATAGCCAAGTGCAATGAGCAGGCTAACTGATCTTTCTGCCGGAATCTGAAGCAACTCTTTCACTTTTGTTTCGTTGTACCAGCCAAGCATGCATGTGCCCAATCCAAGCTCTGCGGCTTGCAGGCAAAAATGTTCGGCAGCAATGCCTGTATCTATCTGGTGCCAGTCGCGTTTTTTTATTTTTGAACCCAGGCGGGTGATCAGGGGCAGTTCCACCCTCACCATGACAATGATAACAGGCGCCTGCAGTACAAATCTGTTAAAAGAGATGATTGAATCAAAAGTGGCCCGTGCTATTTCATTTTTCAATTCCAGCTCATCCACTACAATAAAATACCAGGGCTGTGAATTGCTGGCCGAAGGCGCCAGGCGAGCGGCTTCAAGGCATTGCATCAGTTTTTTGTGTTCAACGGGGCGGGGATCGTAGCGCCTGACGCTCTGGCGGGCTTTTATGAGTTCGTTAAAGTTCAAAATTAAGCGTATAAAGTTAAATGATGAGAACACTTTTTTACCGGCTATTCACTGGCTTAGTGTTGCTTGTTTCTAAATCAGCCCTTCAAGTCTTTCTTTCAGGCGTTTACCCCCAGCTTCAAACCCGGGCTTGCCCAAAAGTGCAAACATATTCTTTTTATAAGCTTCAACACCGGGTTGGTCAAATGGGTTCACACCTAAAATATAACCACTTAGCGCACAAGCAAATTCAAAGAAATAAATCATGCTGCCAAGGTTGTATTCATCAATTTTTGGTATATTGATCCGGATGTTTGGTACTGCGCCGTCAACATGTGCCAGCAGGGTTCCCAGTTCGGCCTGGCGGTTTACTTCCTGCAGGTGTTTACCGGCCAGATAGTTCAGGCCATCGGCATCGTCATCAAGTTGTGGGACCTCCATCGTTCTGTTGCTTTGTTCCACTGAAAGAACGGTTTCAAAAATGATACGAAGCCCTTCCTGGATGTATTGCCCCATGCTATGAAGGTCGGCGGTAAAAGTTACCCCTGCCGGAAATATTCCCCGCTGTATCTTGCCTTCGCTTTCGCCAAAAAGTTGTTTCCACCACTCAGTGAAAAAAACCAGTTGGGGATGATAATTGACCATAATCTCCACCGGCTTGCCCTTACGGTAAAGTGCATTCCGGGCGGCAGCATAAAGCGCTGCCGGGTTTTTTTCGGGCTGGTGTGAGCCCAAAGCGATGCTTTCCATTTCGGCGGCGCCGGCAATGAGCTTGCTGATATCAAATCCGGCCGCTGCAATGGGCAGCAATCCTACCGGAGTAAGCACAGAGTAGCGGCCTCCAACATCGTCGGGGATATCATAGGTTTTGTAACCTTCGGCATTTGCCAGGCTCTTAAGCGCCCCTTTTGATTTATCGGTGATGGCAACAATTCGTTTGCGCGCTTCATTTACACTGTATTTTCTGACAAGATGCTGCTTCAAAATTCTGAAAGCAATGGCAGGCTCGGTGGTGGTTCCTGATTTTGAGATCACAATCAGAGACCAGTTAACTTTTGATAGCACGTCAATCAAATCGTGGTGATAATCTTCGCTGATGTTATTACCGGCAAAAAGCACCAGTGGCCCCGGACGTTGAAACGCCGGCAGCAAACCCGTGAATGAATGTTGCAAGGCCTCGATAATCGCCCTTGCTCCCAGGTAAGAACCTCCAATGCCCACAACCACAACAACCTCTGATTTGTCTTTGAGTTTCATGGCCTGCTCCTGAATATCATTGAGCAGATCCTGCGATGTACCGGATGGCAGCCTCACCCATCCGGTGAAATCATTACCTGCACCGGTTCCGACAACTAGGTCGTGATGATGGATCTTCAGGTCTGTTTCAAGCCTTTTAATATCCTCTAGTTCAATAAAATTCTCAACAGATCTTAAATCTACATTCAATGTGCTCATATTGCATAAGGTATTATTATTATTGTTGGTGGGTAAAAGTATAAAAAAAGCCGCTTCTGACAACCATAAAAAAAGTGCGGCCTGACGGCCGCACTCCAAAACAAACAACAAAAATCAATTTACTCAGGCTTTTAACACACTTAACAAAACCACAAAGTAAATAGAGGTCATGAAAAAAATTACGTTGCAAATATACGAAAGCTTTTCCGGTCACGCTTGTTAATAAAGCTAAATTTTCGTTAAAAAGTGTTAAGCTGATGATGCAATCCTTTGCATTGCAGTACTTTTGTAAATATGAATCGCCGTCGCATTATTTTGATCATCGCGCTTGTAAGCGTTGCACTTGTTACTTTGGTAGCAATTCAGTTATACTGGATTAACAGCGCCATCAAAGTAGAAGAAAGCCACTTTGAGCGAAGGGTGAACGAAGCTGCCGGTAACATCTCGTACAAACTTCAGAAAATGGAGCTGGCTCGCAATTTCAGCCTGCAGCAACGCAGCGATATGATCATGCGCTCACTGGATTCGCTGAGCCAGGCTTATTATGCCCAAATGATAACCGACTCTGTGAACCCGCTCTCGTACAATTACTCAAGGCATAGCGAACAGGTAGATGTTTTCAGGAACAACCAATGGGAAACCGTCAGCCGGCACAATACCAGCAAAATATCATCCAATGGAAACATAAACGGGGTAAATTCAGGCCAATATACAATTGAAGAAAGCTACCGGCAGCAGAGCGAAATGCTCAGCGAACTTTTTGAAGAAATGATGAGCGCCCGGAATCCAGTTAAAAATGCTGAATATTACGATAAAACGAGCCTAGATTCACTTATTGGTTCGGAACTTGCGAACAAGGGGCTGCGCACCGATTATGAGTTCGGGATTTTTAGCTCCATGCAAAACAGGCTCCTGGTCGAAAAAACCGGCAATCACACCCAGTCCTTGCTTAACGATGGATTCGTATATCCGCTTGCACCCAATAATCTTTTCATGGGTTCGGACTACCTGGTGTTGTATTTCCCCCGTCAAATGCATTTTATGCTGATCCAGCTCACAGGGATGCTGAGTGTTTCAATACTCATCGTGCTGATCCTTATCGGGACATTCTTTTATGCCATTCACACCATCATCAGGCAAAAAAAACTCTCGGTGATGAAAACAGATTTTATCAACAACATGACCCACGAGTTCAAAACACCCATCTCAACCGTAGCATTGGCCTGCGAGGCTTTGAGCGACAGCGATATTCAGAAATCCGATACCTTATACAAAAACTACATCAGCATCATCAGCGAAGAAAATCGCCGGCTTGGAGTCATGGCTGAGAAGATTCTGCAAACAGCCATTCTCGAAAAAGGCGAACTGAAACTGCGACTCGAATTGTTTGATGTACATGAAATAATCCGGGATGTGGTTAAAAACATGAGCATCCAGGTAGAAATTCGCGACGGGCAGATCGGCACCAACCTGATGGCCACACAAAGCAAACTGCTGGCCGACAAGGTTCACGTTACCAATATTATTACGAACCTGCTGGACAATGCCAATAAATACACTCCGGTTAAGCCACGTATTCAGATCGAAACCTGCAATGTGCAAAATGGAATGATGATTTCAGTAGCCGATAACGGGGTTGGGATCAGCAAAAATGACAAAAAAAAGATATTTGAAAAACTATACCGGGTTCCTACCGGGAATATTCATAACGTAAAAGGCTATGGCCTGGGTTTGAGTTATGTAAAATTTATTGTTGACAAGCACAAAGGAAGTATCTCAGTTGACAGCGAGCAGGGCCAGGGAACACAGTTCAGGATTTTTTTACCCTTTGATGCGAAAACACATCAGCATTAAAAACTAGAACTACGATAGTTATTTTTGGTTTAATAGCTGTAGTTTTGGTAGATAGA
>Ga0129302_1002415_pt1 | contig 13358 bp, 3 predicted proteins | sample BlaSprsedimmetaG_FD_94476 | JGI IMG/M metagenome (GOLD analysis project Ga0129302, IMG submission 94476) | Hot spring sediment bacterial and archeal communities from California, USA to study Microbial Dark Matter (Phase II) - Blank Spring... | ecosystem: Environmental > Aquatic > Thermal springs... | reverse complement strand
TGGGCATGGCGTGGACCCTTTATGCCGATGCACATGAAGGTCGTATTGTCAGCGCGAAGACCGCTCGGGTGATCGAGGTGCCGGGGCCCGGTGGCGAGACCGCCTACAAGATGATCCTGGGCACCCTTCCAACAGATTACTTCTACGAATGGAGTTGGGCCGGCTGGTTGGATGGGAGCGCTCAAGATACCCCCGAAGCTCACAAGGCGTGCATCACCCTGGGAGCCCTCTTCCCGTATGCCGAATCAATCAAGGCTTATCGTTGCCCGGAAGGGCTGAGGGACCAGTGGCGTACTTACGCGATTGTCGACTCCATGAATGGGCACGATTTCGTTCCGCAGGGGCTTTCAGTCGAGGTCATCAAGAAAATGTCGCAACTCCGATCACCGGGTGCTCGCATGGTTTTCATTGACGAAGGCTATGCCAGTACGGAGAGCTGGACGATCTGGCCGGATCGCGAGGCGTGGTGGGATGGCGTTCCGTTACGCCACGGGGAGGGCACGTGCTTTGCCTTTGCCGATGGACACGCGGAATATTGGAAGTGGGAGGACAAGCGAACCGTGCAGTTCGCGAAAGGAGAGTTGGACGCGGCGTCATCGGCGATGGGCAACCCCGATTTTGAGCGCGTTCAACGGGCGGTTTGGACGCTGAAGTACCGTAAGTAATGAAGACCCCGACGTGAATGCGGTTTTGAGCGGACGTTTTGGCCGCTGGGTGTCGGGGTCGGCACATGCAGGATGAGGGTTGATGCAGGAGAACGTCAAGGGCAGGGGGGCGGGCGGTGCATGTCGCGAAACACCGGGCATCCGGTGTCTCCATAGGTTTGTGTTCATCCCCACTATCACTTCTTTTTGAGGAGGCGACGAAAATGAAAAGGTGCATGGCGGTTTTTGCGGCCCTGAGTGTGGCGTGGCTGTGCATGGCCTCGGCCGGAGCGGGGACGTTCAGCGTCTCGCCCTGGACGAGCGATGCCGATTCGGGCATCAACGCCGGCAAGGTCTACACGCACTCGGCCAAGTTCCGAACCACCGAGGGCGACCCGTTCTACGCGGGCAACGGCGTGTGGTTTGAGGGGGACAATGACAAACAAGGCGTGAGCTGGCGTTTCTTTAATCTGCCCAGCACGTTTGACGGGGGCACGTCGAACGTGACCGGAGACGGGGCCAATCTGCTGGTCAGCTTTTTCTATGGCGACCCAGGAGGTCCGGGCGGAACGGTTCATCCTCAATTGGCGTTGTATGATCTTGTGCCGGGCACGCGGTACGTGACGACCTTCTACGCCAAGGGCTGGGAAGCATCGGGCCGCGTCATCAATGTGTCCGCCGATGACCCCGGCAATCCCGGTGTCTACCAGATCGACCAGGATTTGTACGGCGGCGGCAACGGCCTGCTTCTGAAGTATGACTATGTCGCCCCCGGCAGCGGCCAGATCATCTTCACGTTCGCCGAGACCATGACGAACATGTCCTGGCACCATTATGCCTTTTCCAACGAGGTCTACGCGCCGGTGTACGTGGACCGCGATCCGTATGAGGGGGCGGTCACGGACCTGAACGTGACGCTGCGGTTCGGTGCGATCGCCGCCGAAGGCGTGGAGTTGGTTTCCCCCACCTATGATCTTTATTGGGGCACGGACCCGAACGTGCTGACGCCGGTGCTCGGCCTGACCGAGGGCACCTACGCCCTGGAGGGCCTGGCCGAGGCGACTGAGTATCATTGGCAGGTGGATGTCTTCGACGAGGGCGAGCGGGTGTTCAGCACCGACCCGAACAACGTCAAGAGGACCTGGACGTTCAAGACCAAAACGCTGGCTCCGGCCGCGAAGGTGCTGGAATACAAGATGGACGAGGACCAGTTGACGGTGGTGCCGGAGAGTGTCGCCGGGTATGACGGCGTGGCCGTGGGCTTCGATGACCCGAACGGGACCTCGTGGACGGAGGGCCTTGCGGGCAACTGCCTGGACTTTGACGGCATCGACAGTTACGTCGACCTGGGCGATGAGGCGCCATTGCCGTTCGGCGCGGGGCAGGCCTTCTCGATCTCCGGGTACGTCAAGACGACCGATATGATGGGCCCGATCATCGCCTTCCGGAACTCCCAGGACGGCGATCCGATTGTCGCCGTGACGGTCGGATTCGACGGGACCAGCGTGTTGCCGGGCCGGCTGCGGTACATCTCTCGATCTGGCGGCGTCCTGCGCCAAATCGCCGGACCGAGGGTGGTGGACGGCCAGTGGAATCACTTCGCCCTGGTCCGCGCCGAGACCGGCGTGGTGTCCCTGTATCTCAACGGGCAATTGGCCGGGACGGTGAACGATGGACTGGCGGCGTACGACGTGGATCTGCGGTCGATCGGGGCCGAGCTGGCCTGGATCGCGGACGCGGGTCCCGGCGCACCGGATACCTGGTTCCTGAATGGCCTGATCGACGAGGTGGTTATCTGGCAAGGCGCTCTGAAACAGGACCAGATCGACGCGATGGTGGCGGCGATCCCCTATCGGATCAATCCGTTGCCGGCCGCCGATACCGGTGCGGGGGTGGTGCTGCACTGGGAGGCCCCGTTTGGCACGGCGGAGGGGGCGACGTACAGCGTGTACGTGGGCACCGATCCCGATCTGACCCTGGTGACCGATGGGGCGACCGGCCTGACCAACACCGAGTTCGCCCTGACCGAGCCGCTGGAGGCCGGGACCGATTACTATTGGCAGGTCGAGGTCGTCAACGGCGATCAGACCGTTTATGTCAGCCCGGTTTGGTCCCTGTCCATCGTCGGGTCCTTCTCCGGGCACGCCTGGACGAGCGACGCGGATTCGGACATCAGCGCCGACAAGACCTACACGCACAAGGTCAATTTCGGCCCGGGCGGCACGGATGGTGCGATGGTGAACGCAGGCAACGGCGTGTCCTTTGAGAACGATACGAACCGTTCCGGGGCGAATTGGTCACTGGCCAATGTGCCGAACGACTTCACCGGACATACGCCGCCGATCTCAGGCGATTCACTGGCTTTGGCTCAGGCGTTTTACTTTGGAGAAAACGCAGGCTTCTGTCCTGTCCTGACGCTGACCGGTCTGACGCCGGGCACTCGATACGTCACGACGTTCTACACGACGGCCTTTGGCGGCGCCGGCGCTCGCTTCTGCAATATCATCGCGGGCGACAACCCCTATAATACGACACGAATTGACCAGAACGCACCCATCGACAGAAACGGCTGGCTCATCAAGTACACCTACACGGCGCCGTCGAGCGAGATGACCTTCACCTTCGCCGCCGAGAACCCGGCCAATTCGTGGCACCATTACGCGTTCTCGAACGAAGAGGCGCTGCCGTTTGAATTGGCGCTGGTGAGCCCGGCGCCGCGGGCGCACGTCGATGCAGGGGATGTCGAGTTGCGTTGGCGGGATGTTCCGGCGGGCGCGGCGGCGCAGGCGACGTTCAATATCATCGTGGCCACCGACGCGGAGCTGACGTCGAGGGTCGTGGATCTGACCAACCAGGCCGTGCCCGATATGCGCTACACGGTGGAAGGGCTGGACGCCGATACCCAGTACTTCTGGAGGATCGAGGGGCTTCTGGGGGCCCAGGTCGTGACCCGCAGCGCGGTGGGGACGTTCTTCACGCGGTCGACGGAACCGGCGGCGATTCTGGTCGAGTGGTCGATGGACGACGGCACGGGCGAGACGGTCACCGAGACGTACGCCGGTCTGAACGGGACGCTGATGAACTTCGACGATCCCAACACGGCGTGGGTGCCGGGCATTTCGAACACGGGTCTGGAGCTGGACGGCTTCGACGACTACGTCGATCTGGGTAATATCAGCGGTCTGAGCGCGCCGGCAGGCTTTGCGTTCTCGATGTCCGGCTACTTCAAGACGACCGATCCGGAAGGTCCGATCTTCGCCATGCGGCCTCCGGGGATCCTCGCTGTTTACGTGGGCTTTGACGGCGCCGACAGCGTGCCCGGCCATTTCCGGTTCATCTCGGCGGCCGATGGCCTGCGACGCATCACCGGGCCGCGGGTGGACGATGGCCGGTGGCACCACTTCGCGGTCACACGGTCGCGGTTCGGTAACATCGAGCTGTATATCGACGGCGTGTTCGCCGGCGCAACCGACGACTTCGGGGCGGCCTACCCGACCGAGCAGGGAGCCTTCGGAACGGATAAGGTGTGGCTCACCGACTGGTCCCAGTCGCATCCGGCGGAGCAGTTGCACCTGGACGGCACGATCGACCAGATCACGATCTGGCAGGGTGTGCTCTTGCCGAGCCAGATTGAAGCGCTCAGTGCGATGCTGCCGCCGCGCGGTGATTTGAACGAGGATGGCAACGTGGATATCGACGACTTGCTTATCCTGGCGGCCGGCTGGCTGACGGACGCGGTGCCGGCCGATATCGACCTCAGCGGCCGCGCGGACATTGAGGATCTGGCCGTTTTGTCGCAGGATTGGGGCAAGTAATCTCGTAGTAGAGTGTAGTCGAAAGTTCGGTACATTGAGGAACGGGGCTGTGTGGAGGATGCGCACAGCCCCTTCTTTTCCTGGATGTGATTGATGAGACGGTGTGTACAGAATCCGGTGGGGTCTGGGGGCGTAACACGCCGATGGGTCGTCCTGGTGCTTCTGGCCGGGGCCGCAACGATGGCGACGGCGACGGACACGGTCGTGTTGTTTAATGAGCTGATGTATCACCCGGCGGCGGATGAGAGCCGGATGGAATGGCTCGAGCTGCATAACCGGCTCATCGTGGACGTCGACCTGTCCGGCTGGTCGATCACGGGGGGCATCGACTACACGTTTCCCGACGGCGCCGTCATCCCCGCGGAGGGATACGTCGTGGTCGCGATATCGCCGGAGGAGTTGGCCGTCGCGGCCGGGCTGACGGAGGTTCCTTATGGTCCATTCGAGGGTCGCCTGTCCAACTCCGGCGAGCGCCTGGAGCTTCGCAACAACAGCGGGCGCATCATGGATGAGATGGACTATCGCGATGGCGGCGACTGGCCCGTGGCGCCGGATGGGTCGGGTGTGTCGCTGGCCAAGATCAACCCCGACGTGGGCGGTCCATCGCCGGCCAACTGGACGTGGAGCCGCCAACTGGGAGGCACGCCCGGCCGGGTGAACTTCCCCCGCGCGGATGCGGGGCCGATCCGCACGCCGCTGATCGGGACGTGGGATGCGTGGGACTACAACGATGCGGGTCAGCCGTTGGGCGAGACGTGGAAGGAGCCCGGCCAGCCCGGCGGCGACTGGGCGGTGGGGCCGGCCGGTTTCTACACGGGTCCGGCGCCCGGCGGCGGCCAGCGGGTGACGATCCCCACGGTCTTCAGCACGGGGCTCGATGATCAGGGCCAGCCGCTGGCGTATGGCCAGCCCGATCCGCACTACACGAATGCGGCGACCGGCGAGGCGGTGTACGCCATGCAGAACCACTCGGCCTGGCTGGCGAACACGGGCGAGTCGCAATGGATCGGCCTCAGTGGCCAGGGAAATGACAACTTCCCCGCGGGCCCGTATGCCTTCGCGACGCCATTTGATCTGAGCGGGTTTGACGCGGCAACCGCCCGGCTGACGCTAAGGATCGCCGTCGATGACTATCTGACGGATGTCCTGGTCAATCGCGCAAGCACCGGCATTCAGTGTTCGGGCTTCGCGGCCTGGAGCGAGTCGTTTACGATCGAAGCCGGTTTCGTCGAGGGCCTCAACACGCTGGAGTTCGCGTTTGTCAATGGGGGATCATCGCCCAACCCATCGGGTCTGCGCGTCGCGCTGGAGGGTTCGGCGGTGCTTTTCCCCGGCCGCACCGCGCTGTCGGCGTCGGCCTCGACGTACTACTTCCGCAAGACCTTCGTGTACGAGCCGAGCCCGGATACGCACGTGTCGCTGGAATTGGATGGCATGGTCGATGATGGGGCCGTGTTCTATCTGAACGGCCAGCGGGCGGGGGCCCTGAACATGCCCGATGGGCCGATCGCGTATGACACGCCGGCGCTGGAGGAGGTGGCGGACCCCTTGTCGCCGAGGCGGATCACGCTGGATGGCGGTTTGCTGGCGCCCGGCGAGAACCTGTTGGCGGTCGAGGTGCACCACGCGCCGGCCAGTACGGATGCGTTCTTTGCCGCGAGCCTGACGGTGATAGAGACGCCGATCTCGGAGGCCCCGCTGCCGGGGCTTGTCATTAATGAAATCACCTCCGCCAAGGAGTGGCCGTTCCGCGTGGAACTGCTCAACGACGACGATCGAGCCCTGAATGTCGGCGGCCTGGTCCTGATCTGCAAGGGGACCACCGACGGCCGATACGTGTTGCCGGCGGGCACACTGGCGGCGGGCGAGTACATGACCCTGGACGAACCCGTGCTGGGGTTCCATCCCAGCGATGAGGACAAGCTGTTCTTGTACACCGCCGACGGCGACGCGGTGATCGACGCCGCCGTGGTGAAGAACTCACATCGGGCACGGTATCCGGACGGCCACGGAGACTGGGCCTATCCGTCGCAGGCCACGTTCGGGTCGGCGAATCTGTTCGACTTTCAGGATGCGATCGTCATCAACGAGATCCTGTATCATCCCTCATCCGTCCCTGAATCCGAGGCCGAGCACGAGGACACCGTTCTGCTGGCGTCGTTCGCGCCGGTGAAAGCGCTCGTGCCCACCGAGGCCGATGCGGGCCTGGACTGGCGGGGTGGGGCCGAGCCTTTCGATGATTCGACCTGGACGCACGGACAGGGGGATACGACCGGCGTCGGCTTTGAGCTGTCGCAGGGCTATGAAGCCCTGATCGGCACCGACGTCCGCGAGGAAATGTACGGCAAGAATGCATCGGTTTACATGCGGATTCCCTTTAACGTGGACGCCCCGAACGCCGTCGAGACCCTGCGGCTGCTGATGAAATACGACGATGGCTTCGTGGCGTACCTCAACGGCGTCGAGGTGGCGCACAGCAACGCGCCCGGCCGCGATGGAAACACGCAGACGCTGCAATGGGATTCGCGCGCCACGGCCAGCCGACCCGATGACCAGGCCGTCGTGTTCGCCGTCTTCGATATCACCGCCTACAAGCAGCACCTGCGAGCCGGTTCGAATATCCTGGCGATACACGGGTTGAACTGGTCGACGGGCAGCACCGACATGTTGATCCTTCCGGAGCTCCATGCCCGACGGGAGGTCCGGCCCTACATCCCATTCCACGAGCCGACCCAGGAATGGGTCGAATTGTTCAATCGAGGCGAGCACGCGGTGCCCCTGGCCGGTTGGAGGCTGACCGGCGGCGTCCGTTACGATTTCGAGCCCGACGTTGTCCTGGGGCCGGGCGAGTACCTGGTCGTGGCCCGCGATAGCGCGGCGCTGCGGGCCGAGTTGCCGGGCATCGCGGTGGTCGGGGATTTCAAGGGGCGACTCTCCAACCGGGCCGATGAGCTGATCCTTCAGGACGGGAACAAAAACGTGGCGGACCGGGTGCGGTATTCGGACCGGGGCTACTGGCCGGCTTGGGCCGATGGCGGGGGCTCGTCGCTGGAGCTGCGGGACCCGTTCGCGGACAATGCCTGCCCGCTGGCGTGGGCGGCCAGCAATGAGCGGCCCCGGGCGGCGTGGAAGACGTACACCTACCGCGCCGTCGCGAACCCCACACCAAATGGTAATGAGCCGACGTTGTGGAATGAGTTCATTTTCGGCCTGCTGGGCGCCGGGGAGTTTCTCATCGACGACATCCGCGTGGTCGAGGACCCCGATGGTACCGCGGTTCAACTGATCCAAAACGGTTCCTTCCAGAGCGGCGCCGGGGGGTGGCGATTCCTGGGCAATCACGCCTTCGCCACGGTCATCCCCGACCCGGACAAGCCGGGCAACTTCGTCCTGCACGTACGCGCCACCGGCCCGACCGAGCACATGCACAACCATGTCGAAACCACGCTCGCGGGCAACCGGGCGATCGTCAATGGCCGGGAGTATGAGATTTCCTTCCGTGCCAAGTGGCTTGGCGGTTCTCACCTGCTGAACACGCGGCTGTACTTCAACCGCGCCCCGCGGACCACGGCGCTGCTGATGCCGTCGGCGGCGGGCACGCCGGGACAGCGCAACAGCCGATACGAGCCGAATATCGGCCCGACGTTGGGCGACCTGCGGCACAGTCCCGTCGTGCCCGATCCGGGTGCGCCCGTCGCTATCTCGGTGCGGGCAGAGGACCCGGACGGGGTGGACGCGGTCAACGTGTTATGGTGTCGGGATGGTGAGCCGTTCGAGACACTTGCTATGGACCCCGTGGGGGATGGGACCTGGCGGTGCACGCTGCCCGGCCTGGTCGCCGGCACACTGGTACAATTCTACGTGCAGGCCGAGGACCGCCTGGGGGCCGTCAGCGTCTGGCCGCCCGCGGGGTCGGAGTCGCGGGCCCTGTTTAAGGTGAACGATGGCCAGGCGGCTCCCGGCCGGCACAACTTTCGAGTGCTGATGACCGCGGCCGATACGGCGCTCCTGCACGCGTCCACGAACGTCATGAGCAATCATCGGATGCCGGCCACGGTGATCTGGAACGAGCGGGACATTTACTACGACGTCGGGTTACGTCTCAAGGGCAGCGGCTACGGACGGAACAATAATCGGGTCGGGTATAATATTCGCTTCCGTCCGGAATCGCTGTTCTGCGGCGTTCACGATACCGTGGCGATTGACCGCAACGGCGGGCCCGGCGGGATCGGCGCCAGCCATCGCGAGCTCGTCCTCAAGCACATCGGCAACCGGGCCGGCGGCATTCCCGGGATGTACGATGATATCATCTATCTGATCTCCCCAGCGGGCAACCTCGATGGGCCGGCGCAGTTGATGATGGCGCGATACGACGATGCGTTTCTCGGCGCGCAGTTCGTCGACGGGCAGGATGGCACGCTGTATGAATTCGAGCTGATCTACTATTCGCAGAGCACCGACGACGGTTCGGCCGAGGGTCTCAAGCAGCCGCCCAGCGCCGTGCTGGCCGTCGATTTGCGGGACATGGGCGACGACAAGGAGGGGTATCGCTGGAACTACCTGATCAAGAACAACCGGGCGGCGGACGACTTCGACGCCATGATGACCATGGCCAAGACCTTCAGTCTGAGCGGCGCCGCCCTCGACGAGCGGATCGACCACGTCATCGACGTCGATGAGTGGATGCGGGTCTTCGCCTTCGAGTCGCTGGGGGGCGTGGGGGACACGTACAACCAGGGTCTGGCGCACAACATCATGTTCTACACGCGGCCGGAGGATGGGCGCGTGTTGGCCCTGCCGTGGGACATGGATTTCGCCTTTTACCAGTCCACCGGGGCCTCGATCTTCGGCGGGGGCAGCAACCTGCAGAAGGTGATCGCCCTGGACCGTTTCAAGCGGCTCTTCTACACGCACCTGTATGATATCATGCAGACCGCTTTCAACACCGAGTACCTGGAGCCGTGGGTCCGGCACTATGCCGGCCCCGCGGGCCAGGACGTCAGCAGCGAGATCCTCAGCCGGGTCGAACAGCGTCGCAATTACGTTCTGGGGCAATTGCCCGCCCAAGTGCCGTTCGTCATCACGACGAACGCCGGGGCGCCGCTGGCCGTTGATACGGACCACGTCACGATCCAGGGGCGCGCGTGGATCGACGTGTACCGGATCCGCCTGGCCGGACAGACCAAGCCGCTCGACGTGACGTGGACCGGTATCACCACGTGGAAGGTCACCGTGCCGCTGGCGTTTGGCCCGAACGTGTTGACGTTCGAGGCCTGCGATTACCAGGGCCGCCCCGTCGCGTCGGCGAGTATCACGGTGACCAGTTCCGTCAGCACCCATCCGCTGCGGCAGTTTCTGCGCGTCACCGAGGTCATGTACGATCCGCCGGGCGGTAAGGACTACGAGTTCATCGAGTTTCAGAACACCGGGCCCGTCACGCTCGATCTGACCCACGTCCGGATCACCGACGGGATTGAGTACGCATTTGTCGATGGGGACATCACCGCCCTCGCGCCGGGGGCGTTCGTCGTCGTGGTCAAGAACGTCGACGCCTTTCGGCAACGTTATGGCCCGGCGATTCCGGTGGCGGGCCAGTATAGGGGCGCTCTGGCCAACGATGGCGAGACCGTGCGCATCGAGGGTCGATTCGGCGCCCCAATTTTGTCGTTCACCTACGATGATGGGCGGGGTTGGCCAGCCGCGGCGGATGGCGGCGGCCACGCGCTGGTTCCCCTGGAGCGGGCCATGCCGGATCAGCCCGAAGGCTCGCTCGACTACGGGGGCAACTGGCGGGCGGGAACCTATATCCTGGGCTCTCCGGGGACGGCCGATCCCTTGCCGCCCGATGGACCGGTGCTCAATGAGGTGATGGCCCACACGGACTACGATGTGCCGCCGCACGATTCGAATGACTGGATAGAACTGTACAACGCCGGCGATGGGCCGATCCAGGTGGATGGCACCTGGTACTTGAGCGACGACATCGCCGAGCTGCGCAAGTGGGCATTGCCGCCGAGGGTGATCGGGCCCGGTGAATACGTATCGTTTGATGAAGCCAGTGACTTCCACAATCCCGTCACAGAGGGGTTCGGTCTGGACAAGGCCGGCGAGGCGGTCTACCTGTCGCATCTGCCCGGCGACGGCATGGATCGCATCGTGGACGCGATCGTCTTCAAGGGCCAGCCGAACGCGGTCTCACTGGGGCGCTATCCGGATGGGGTGGGTTTCTGGCAGGCTCTGACCCCCAGTCGGGACGCCCCGAACACAGAACCGGTGCGGGATGCGATCATCAGCGAGGTGATGTCCACATCGGCCGCCGCGGCGCCGGGACTGGAGTATGTGGAGATCTACAACGCTACGGACGAGCCGCTGGCGCTGGAGGACGCCGCGGGTCGCCGGCGACTGGATGGATCGGTCGAGTTCACGTTTCCGGCCGGCGTTGTCCTGGGGCCTTACGCCCGGCTGCTGGTGGTGGGGTTCGATCCGGCGGCGGATCTGGCATCGTTGGCGGCGTTCGAGCAGGCCTACGATCTGGCGGGGCTCGTGCCGGGGGGTGATGTCGTGGGGCCCTGGCGCGGGGCGTTGACCGCGCCGACGGGCCGGGTCGCCCTGGAAAGGCCGCAGGCGCCGGATGTACTGGGCCAGGAGGTATCGTGGATCATCAGCGATGAGGTGTACTACTTCGACCGGGCGCCCTGGCCACAGGTGTACGAGCCGGCCAGGCCGGTGCTGCAACGATGCGCGGGCGGGTTATCCGGCAATGACCCTGCATCATGGCGGCGGGCCGAGCCGACACCCGGCCGGCGGGCCTACGCCTGTGGGGACGTCAATCGGGATGGGCTCGTGGATTTGTTCGATTGGGAGCTTCTCAGCAGGGCATGGCTCAGCGAGATGGCCGATCCTGCCTATGATGACCAGGCCGACGTGGCCGCTCCACCCAACGGCCTGGTCGACCTGGACGACCTGCTGCAATTCATCCAGGACTGGTTGGGGCACATGCGGCCCATGCCTTGAGGTGCCTTGCTTGTCCGGTTGACAACGATGTGACCCGCCGCCCGGGCAGGTTCATCGGCGCGATCAGCAAACCGAGGGCTGCTGAGCCCGAACCGTCCGGTCGGAGACGCTGGTCGGCGGACTCTGACAGGACGAACATAAACCCGGTGATGACCGGAATCCACACGCAATACTAACCAACCGCAAGCTTGACAAGGTTAGAACGGGGATGCTATAATACTGCCCGCAATGAGTGGGACTTTTGTGACCCTGAACCGGGGTCGCCGTCGGGTCATCGTGCGGGGGGCAGATAAGGCGGGACAAGGGTGGTCATGAAGCTCTATCGGCATGAGGCAGGCCTGGCACGGAGGATCGGACGCGAAAGCCGCTTTTCACGGGAGGTGTTCGCGTCGGTGAGGCTATTCGCGCGTGAGGCCATCCAATCCTGTCCGATGAAAGCATCGCCGCACCGCCGATCGGGTCCCGGGTTTACCCTCATTGAGTTGCTCGTGGTGATCGTCATCATCGGCCTTCTCCTGGCCATCGTTATCCCTGCGATGCAGAAGGCCAAGGAGCAGGTGCGATTCGTGCTTTGCAAGAACAACCTGAGGAATTACGGCATGGTCGCCGCGATGTATGCCTCCGACAATCAAGAGACCATGCCCAATGCGTGGACCAGTTTCTACAACCGGCATGGCGAGTACCCCGCCGATGATCTGTACCCGGAGGCCGAACCGCACCGATACTGCCGCTGGCACAACCCGCGTTTCGACCTGACGCGAAACCCGCAGTATGCGGGCCCGTTGTGGCCCTACCTCGAGATGAAACAGGTGCAGATCTGCCCGAAGTTCATCGAGGTTGCCCGCCGCTTCGGCGACCAGCATCCGCAGCATCACGAATCGATCCCTATCGTGCCCAATTACAGCTATTCCATGAACGAGCACCTGAGCGAGCGGCGGGTGACGGAAATCCGGAATCAATCTCAGGTGTTCTTCTTCAGCGAAGAGAATCTGTGGCTGACGCCCGGGTGGTGCACCTTCGTGTTTAACGACACGGCGTTATGCGTGATCGACGGCGGGCACAGCCGATCCGGCGTGACGCCGTGGGACTGCTTCGGCACCTTCCACAAGGCCAAGGATCCGCATTTGGAGACGGGCGTGGTGAACGCCGTGTTTGTCGATGGGCACGTGGAGACGGTCCATCGCGAGGACTCGGAAAGGTACGCGGTTATCGACGATTGAGCGCCGAGGCGCCGGCCGTGAGGCATGACAGATTGCAGCATCGCAGAGGAGGGGCGTCCGTCGTGATGAGCAGAGAGTGCACGGTCTGCAACCTTTTTACCACCTCACATGAATGAAGGAGGCACGGGATGAAGATGATTAAGAATACATTGATGGTGCTCGCGTCCGTGGGCATCGCCCAGGCGGCCGTCCGCGAGCCGGTGGGAATCTGGGACTTTGACCCCGCCGATCCGAACACGGCGACTCGGGGCCCAGATCTGGTTCTGGTGGGAACCGTGCAGCCGGCGGAGGGGCTCGATGAGGAGGATACCGCCGTGCAGATCGGCGTGGGCAGTCACTTCATCTGCCCGCACGGCATGGCGCCGAACGGCGGGGGCGAGAAGGTCAACGAATGGACGCTGCTGGTGGACTTCCGCTATCCGGCCGGCAGCGTGGGCAAGTTCGTGGACTTCTTCCAGACCGATCCGGCCAACTCGGATGATTCGGACTGGACGGTGCACGCCAGCGACGGGGCGATCGGCATTGCGGCGGTCGGTTACTCCAGGCAGACCGGCTTCGTCACGGCGCCGGACACGTGGTACCGGATGGTCATGCCCGTGGACAACGTCACCCGCCATGACCTGTTTGTGGACGGCCGGCAGGTCCTGACGGGCAACCCGCAGGGT
>Ga0129302_1002399_pt1 | contig 13407 bp, 12 predicted proteins | sample BlaSprsedimmetaG_FD_94476 | JGI IMG/M metagenome (GOLD analysis project Ga0129302, IMG submission 94476) | Hot spring sediment bacterial and archeal communities from California, USA to study Microbial Dark Matter (Phase II) - Blank Spring... | ecosystem: Environmental > Aquatic > Thermal springs... | reverse complement strand
TAATAACAGAAATTTAAATTTAAAAGAACAGGAAAAACGCTTATATAAGCTAATTATTAACGATTAATTGGTCCGAAAATCGGACTTTACCCTTTAAATTTTAATTGAAATCTAAATGTTTAAATTTAAAATTTTAATATTGAAAATTGATTAAAAATTAATAATTTAAAATTATTATGAAGGAAAATATTTATGATTTGATAATTATAGGCGCGGGTCCGGCTGGTTTAACAGCTGGCATTTATGCTTCTCGCCGCAAATTAAATAATTTAATATTGACTAAAGATATTGGCGGCCAGGCTGCTACTGTGCCTAAAATAGAAAATTATCCCGGGTTTGAGGAAATAGGCGGTTTTGAGCTGACTGATCAAATGAAAAAGCAGGCTGAAAAATTCGGCAGCCAGTTTAAATATGAAGAAGTTATTAAAGTGGGCAAGGCAAATAATTTTTTTGAGGTAGAAACCTCGGCTGGCAATAAATATCAGGCGCAGACTTTAATTTTATCTTTTGGCGTAACCCCTCGCAATTTAGACGTGCCGGGTGAAAAGGAATTTCTTAATAAGGGGGTGACTTATTGCGCTAATTGCGACGCGCCATTATATAAAGATAAAATAGTGGCTGTGGTGGGCGGCGGCAATTCTGCTTTGGACGCGGCTGAATATCTTTCCAAAATAGCCCAAAAAGTTTATTTAATCCACCGCCGCGATGAATTCCGGGGCGAGGAAATTCTGGTTGAAAAAGTTAAAAAAATGGATAACATTGAATTAGTTTTGCATACAGTTGTGCAGGAAATTAAAGGTGATAAGTTTGTCAATAAAATTATAGTGAAAAATTTGCAGGATGAAAGCATTAAAGAACTGGCAGTTGAAGGTGTTTTTATTGAAATTGGCCACATTGTCAATGCCAGCCCTGTCAGGCAAGCGGTTGAATTGGATGAAAAACAGCAAATTATTATTGATGATTATTGCCGCACCAGCGAATTGGGTATTTTTGCGGCTGGTGATGTGGCTTTTGGCGAATACAAACAAATAATTATTGCGGCTGGAGAGGGAGCCAAAGCAGCTTTATCCGCTTATAAATACCTGCAGCAGAAAAAAGGCAAAAAAACACCGGTATTGGACTGGTCAAATAAAACCTAAAAATTTTCCAAGTCCTTAAAAAATAAGGAGTTTTGAAAAATAACTCTTTATTTTTTTGGCAAATTTGTTATTATGAAAACAGGAATTAAAAAACAAATAAGAAGTGTAAAAAATATAATTAAGCCAAACAGATTTTTAAGACTTTAAATCATTTCTTATTATGGAGCAAGAAATTTTAGACAAATTTATTAATTCGGATTTTATTTATGCCATTGCTGGCGCGACTCAAAACCATGAAAAATATGGCTATAAAGTTTTAATTGATTTAAAAAATAAAGGCTATAATGTTATTCCTATAAATCCGAATTATAATGAAATTTCGGGATTAAAATGTTATCCTGATTTAATATCATTAGATGATCGGCCTGATGTGGTTGTTTTGGTTGTTGGTGAAAAAAATGCCCAGAAAATTGTACAGGATTGTGTTGAATTGAATTTAAATCGGATTTGGTTCCAGCCTGGCTCTGAATATGATCAGGCAGTAAAAATGGCCAAAACAGCTGGTTTTGAAATTATGGTCGGAGAGTGTATTATGCAATTGTCTTAAGTTTTTTTAGACGCAGTTAATTTAGGCGGCTCAGCTTAAGTGCAAAAATAAATTATTTCAATAAAAAAAGGCGATTGATTTGAATTATATTGTTAAATGGTGTAAGCTGCAAAAAAATTAACTTAAATTCAAATTTTTTTCAAAGGAGGTGGACATGGAATTGCCGAAACTGGAAAAGGGAGTTCTTTTTATTGGCAACTCTTCGCTTTCTCTGCACGGCTGCAGCCTGGATACCTTAATTTATTATTTTGGCGATCCAGACACTTATTATTATCTGGATGATGATTCGCGTTTTGTAATTTTTCGTTTTCCTCATGAACTTGGCTATTTGCTGGCTTTTGTCTTTTTTCAGGATCCTGATTATCCGGTTATTCTGGAACCGGATGATTTTATTCCAGGATTGGATCGCGGTAATTTGGTTGAATTGCAATTTGAACTGGATGAGCCTTTGGCTTTTAAGCGTCTTGGCAGGGTGCGTTATAAGCTGGAAAATAAAGGTTTTCAGTTTGCGGTTTTTTCAGGCAAGATGATCGGCCGAATACTGACTAAAGGCAAAATAAATGCCTTGAGTTTTTTAAATTCGTATGCGGTTGACAAGCCGGAAAAAAGTTTTATGTACAGGCGGGTTTTTTGGCCGGACAGCAGCTTTAATATCAGTTTTCAGCTTTGGCTTGAAAGAGAAGCAGAGCGTCGAAAACATAAAAAAGGAGCTTTAAAAAACTAAAGCTCCTTTTAAATTAATTTGCCGCGCTTTTTACAAAAGGCGCGGCCAAGCTTTATGAGATGGAAATTTTGGAAGAAGGAATTCAAGACCTTAAATTCAGTTTTACGACTTTTCTTGCAGTTACCAAAGGTAATTAGTAATCATTTTTGCTTCTTACTTTTTTATAACTAAAAAAGTAAGCAAAAAAGTTTTGGGGGTGGCAAATGCGCTAGTGCAGATGGTTGGTTCGTGGTACTATTTTCCACGCTTAGTTGCCACCCCCAACCCCCCAGGGTGGTGCTAAAAAAGTTTTGCGCGATAATTTTTTGAATATGACAAGCGGAAATTATTGCTTGGGAAGATACTGCCAATGCATTGCCTTCTTAGGTTATATAGTTTTGCCTATTATAGAATATTACGAACAAAAATAAAGAAAAGGATGTTTAAAAAGATGGCAATTAGGCAGAGAAAGTGTGTTTTAGGTGAAATTTCAAGAAACACCTTTGAGCAAGTAAGCCAATCATATTTTGGCATGTTAAGTCATTGTCATTCCTATAAATTGCAGAAAGTTTTAATTTGAAAAATTTTTAATTTTAGCGTAAACTGTAGGTAAATCCAAAACACAAAATCTAAAACCTAAAACCTAAAACAAATACAAATATGGAAATTCAAAATTCAAAACCAAGATTCGACATAGAAGAAAGAACTTTCCAATTTGCTAAAAGGACAAGGGATTACATGAAGACTTTGTCAAGATCTATTTCTAATATTGAATATTCAAAACAGGGAATAAGATCTTCAGGTTCAGTCGGAGCAAATTACATCGAAGCCAATGAATCATTAGGTAAAAAAGACTTTAAAATGAGAATACGCATTTGCCGCAAAGAATCAAAAGAAACCATTTATTGGTTAAGGCTTAGTGAACCAAGTGAGCAATATGAAAAAGAAAGAGAATTTTTACTCAATGATGCCATGGAGCTGATAAAGATTTTTGGGACAATTTTGAAAAATTCCGAGTAAAACCCAAAATACAAAATCTAAAATCCCAAACAAATCCAAGTTTTTCAAAATCAAAATTCAAAATATAGCTTTGAGCATTTGAACATTTTAAATTTGAGTTTGTTTTGAGTTTGATTATTTGAATTTTAGATTTAAAGCAAGAATTAATTAAATAACAGATTTTACAGTAAAAATATGGAACAATATAATCCAGCCAAAATAGAGCCTAAGTGGCAAAAATATTGGGAGGAAAAAGAATTATATAAAGCTGAAGATTTTTCCAAGAAGCCCAAATTTTATAGTTTGATTGAATTTCCTTATCCGTCAGCTGAAGGCTTGCATTGCGGCCATCCGCGCTCATTTACGGCCATGGATATTATCAGCCGCAAACGCCGCATGCAGGGCTATAATGTTTTATTTCCCATTGGCTGGGACGCTTTTGGTTTGCCAGCGGAAAATTATGCCATTAAAACCGGCACTCATCCTAAAGCGACTACTGAAAAAAATATCGCTAATTTTACCCGCCAATTAAAATCACTGGGTTTTTCTTTTGACTGGTCGCGGGAAATCAATACTACTGATCCCAATTATTATAAATGGACTCAATGGATATTTTTAAAACTTTTTGAAAAGAATCTGGCTTACAAAGCTAAAATGGATATTAATTGGTGCACTTCTTGCAATTGCGGCTTGGCCAATGAGGAAGTGGTTGACGCTAAGTGCGAACGTTGCGGCGGGGAAGTTATTCGCAAGGAACGGGAACAATGGATGTTAAAAATTACTGAATACGCTGACCGGCTGATTTTGGATTTGGATAAAGTTGATTATCTGGCCAAAATAAAAAAACAGCAGATTGACTGGATTGGCAAATCTTTTGGCGCCCAGGTAGTTTTCAAAATTAAAAGCTCAACCATGCTGGAAGGAGAACACATGTATGATTTGCCAGTTTATACGACCCGGCCAGATACTTTGTTTGGCTGCACTTATATGTGCGTGGCGCCAGAACACGAATTAATTGAAAAATTTGCTGACCAGATTGATAATTATGAAGAAGTTAAAGATTATATTAACCAAGCCAAGCATAAATCAGAGCAGGAAAGGCTGAATTTGGAAAAAACCAAAACCGGCGTGGAATTGCATGGACTCAAAGCAATTAATCCGGTTAATAATGAAGAAATTCCGATTTTTACGGCTGATTATGTTTTGGCTTCTTATGGCACGGGCGCGATTATGGCTGTGCCAGCCCATGACCAGCGCGATTATGAGTTTGCTAAAAAGTATAATATTGAAGTCCGGGAGGTTATTGCCGGCGGAGAGATTGAAAAAGAAGCCTGGGAAGGCGAGGGCACTTTAATAAATTCAGATTTTCTTAATGGTTTAAATACCCAGCAGGCCACTGATAAAATAATTGACTGGCTGGAAGAAAAAGGTTTTGGTTTTGGCGCCACAAATTACAAATTGCGCGACTGGGTTTTTTCCCGCCAGCGCTACTGGGGCGAGCCCATTCCTATTATAATTTGTCCGCATTGCGGTTATGTGCCAGTTGAGGAAAAAGATTTGCCTGTTGTTTTGCCGGAAATTGAAGAATTTAAAACTTCAGAAACAGGTGATTCGCCTTTGGCTTTAATTGTTGACTGGGTTAATGTGCCTTGCCCCAAATGCGGGGCTGATGCAAAAAGGGAAACAGATACCATGCCTCAATGGGCTGGCTCGTCCTGGTATTTTTTGCGCTATGCTGATCCTTATAATGATAAAGCTTTAGCTGATTTAAAAAAATTAAAATACTGGACGCCAATTGACTGGTACAATGGCGGCATGGAACATACGACTTTGCATCTTTTATATTCCCGCTTTTGGCATAAATTTTTATATGATATTAAAGTGGCGCCAACTCCTGAACCTTATGCCAAAAGAACTTCGCAAGGCATGGTTTTGGGCGAGGATAATGAAAAAATGTCCAAGTCGCGCGGCAATGTGGTTAATCCTGATGAAGTGGTTAAAGAGCACGGGGCTGATACTTTGCGGGTTTATGAAATGTTTATAGGTCCCTTTGATCAGGCGACCCCCTGGAGCACTCAAGGGGTAGTTGGGGTTAGAAGATTTTTGGAAAAAGTTTGGCAAATCGGGCATAATTTAGATGATAAAAAAAGAGGCAATGAAGATGACTTGGTTTTTTTGACTCATAAGACAATTAAACAAGTGACAGAGCAGATCGAAACCATGGATTTTAATACTTGTGTTTCAGCCATGATGATTTTATTAAAAAAGTACCAAGAGGAAGGTTGCAATCAGGAGATTTTTAGATTATTTTTAAAAATTCTAGCGCCGTTTGCGCCTCATTTGGCTGAAGAACTTTGGCAGAATCTAGGCCATAAAAAATCCATATTTTTGGAACCATGGCCTGAATATAATCCTGAATTGGCCAAAGAATCTGTCAGGGAAATCCCGGTCCAGATTAATGGTAAAGTGCGGTCAAAAATTTTTATAACCGAAGACATGGCAAAAGAGGAAATAAAAAAATTAGCTTTGGCTGATGATAATGTTCAAAAATGGCTGGCCTCGCCAGGCGGGCTGGCAGGCAAAGAGATTAAGAAGTTTATTTATGTAAAAGGCAAAATAATTAATATTGTGATTTAGAGGAAGAAGACGAAGTAGAGGATAAGATGATAAGGTGAGGAATGATTATCTCACTTCAGTGTTATTTTCTAATCCTCTCTTCCTATTTTCCTTTTCTTCCTATGCTTCATTTAATTCATCTTAATATTTATTTATTGCCCTGAAAAATTCTTTGATTTTAATACTAATGAAAATTAAGTTTTGAATTTCTATATTTGGATTTGTTTTAGATTTTGTATTTTGGGTTTATTTTGTTTTTCGCCTTTGGCGGGGCTTTGGCAAACAAAGGTTTGGCATTTGAATTTTGAATTTTGAATATTTAATTCATATGAGCTATTCCAGAATATTTTTTTATTGCTGCTGTTTTTTTATCCTGGGCGTTTTTTTACGCTCAATTATTGAATTTGATTTTTTCATCGCTTATCTGATTTTACTTTTGGCTTTTTTCTTTTTTTTGCTGGTTAAAAAAAATAAATATTTTTTGGTTTTAGGATTTTTTTGCCTGGCTTTGTTTTTAGGTATTTTCCGCTGCCAGATGGCTTTGCCCCAGGTTTCTGAAAATAAAATTTATTTTTATAACAGCCAGCAAGCGGAATTTCGGGGCATTGTCAGCCAGGAGCCTGATCAAAGGGAAGATAAGGTTAGATTGCAAATTAAAACTTCTGAAATTAAAATCAATGGCATCTGGCAGCCTGTTTCGGGCAAGGTTTTGGCCACTAATTTTTTATACCCCCAGTATGATTATGGCGACAAATTGCAAATTACCTGCCTTTTGCGCCAGCCCGAAACTGTCAATGATTTTGCTTATGATAAGTATTTGGCCCGCTATGATATTTACTCGCTTTGCTATTATCCGCAAATCAGCTTGCTGGAAAAAAAACAGGGCAATTTTATTTTGGCTGGAATTTTTCATTTTAAAAATCATTTTGTCAGCCGGCTGAATTGGATTTTGCCTGAACCCCAGGCTTCGTTTTTGGCCGGGCTTTTAATTGGCGCCAAAAAATCCATCCCGGCTGATTTGGCGGAAGTTTTTAATCAGACTGGCACCACGCATATTATTGCTGTTTCTGGCTATAATGTGACAATCATTGCGGTTTTTTTAATGCTTTTAGCTCAAAATTTAAGTCTGTCCCGCCAAAAAGCTTTTTGGCTGATAATCTTGATTTTAATTATTTTCGCCATAATTACTGGTTTGCAGGCTTCAATTATTAGGGCTTCTATTATGGGAGCTTTGGTTTTGCTGGCTAATTATTTGGGCAGGGTAAGCAATATAAAAAATGTCCTGGCTTTGGCCGCGGTTTTAATGCTTTTGGTTAATCCCAAGGTTTTGGTTTATGATCTGGGTTTCCAGCTTTCTTTTTTAGCCACTTTGGGCCTGGTTTATTTAAGCCCTGTCTTAATTAAATTAACCAAAATTGAAAATTGTAAATTAAAAATTGTAAAATTAATTTTTAGTGATTATTTCATAACCACATTATCAGCCATTATTTTGACCACGCCTTTAATTTTATACCAGTTTGGCAAAATTTCCCTGATCGCGCCTTTGGCTAATATTTTAATCCTGCCTTTTATTCCCATTGCCATGCTTTTGGGTTTTATCAGCGGATTATTAGCCCTGATTTTTGTTCCCATGGGCCAGATAGCTGGCTGGAGCGTCTGGCTGGTTTTAAGTTATATTATCTGGATTTTGGAAAAACTGGCGGGATTAAATTGGGCTTATTTTGAATTTGAAAAAATCGGGCTGGGTTTAATGGCAGTTTTGTATCTGGCGATTTTTATTTTTATTTACATTGACTGGCTAAAAAAGAATAAAAAAGCTCCTTACCTATTCTGATAAGGAGCATACTTCCTTCATTTATTCCTCTTTTACCACACCTTGTGCACATATGGAGAACTCCAGCTGTAATCCCCATAGAGATACAGCACCAACAGGAACATAATGAAAGGAAAGACAGTAAACGCCCCGAGCATAGAAAATTCCTCCAAGGCACCGAAGAAATCCCCCGTGATTGCAAGACAAAAAACAAACCATAATAGAACAATACCGCCAAGGATCATGAAAAAATTTTGTGCTTCCATTTTTACCGTACCTCCTTTTTGACAAATTACCAGTATCTAAAACATATCATTTTATAAATATCTAGTCAATACAACCTTGTCGCCCTATGCAAAAATTATATACTCCCAAAGAAGTCGCCGAGATTTTAAAAGTTAATATTAAAACTGTTTATAGATATATTAAGAGTGGCAAGTTGAAAGCCACTAAGATTGGTCAATGGGGAATAAAACAGGAGGATTTAAATAAATTAATTAAATAAAAAATAATTATTAACTTATAAAAACTATGGAAAAACAAAAGGATACCCCCATCCTTAAAAAATACTTTTTATAAAACATGGTGGTTTTGGGCAGGATGCTTATAAATTATGAATAAACCCGGAATTTACTGGATTGTCTGGGTAGTAATTTTTAAACATATTGTGGATAACAAAATTGACACGATGCCTAAAATTTGCTATAATTTGATTATAAAATTATAGTAGAGATAATAAAAATTTTTTAGGAAGGCAATGATTAAAAAGGGGTATTTTTTTTCAAGCTGGGAAATAAAGTCTTTTGTTTGGCAAGGATAGCGTTTTTTTATTAACGCTGTTTTTTTTGTGTTTTAAAATTACCTAATTTACATATTTAATTAATTTTTAATAAAACCCTACTCTTTTAAAAAATTAACTTAAAAATTTATGGCAAAAAAAGTTAAAAAACATTTTTTCAAAATCCTGCCCATATCAGTGGCAGTAATAATGATCCTGGCTTTGGGAGCTGGTATCTGGCAGCAAGCGCCAGTAGAAGAAGCTCTGGCAGCTGCTCCTGCGGGCACAATGACTGCCACCACTTTATTAATGAAAGGCAATGAAACAAAAGCAATCAATCCGATTACTATTGTGGATTCAGGCGCAGAAATAACAGCAACTAATAATATATTGATTCTTATTCCTGCAACTTTTGTTGATACTACCTGGGATACTACAGATACTACGGCAACAATTAATACAACAGGAAATACTACTGGCACAGTCAGCACTACAGTTTCATACACAACAACAAATTATGCCAATGACACTTTGGTTTTGGATGTGACAGCTGATTTTACGTCTGGAGATCAAGTAATTGTTTCAGATTTATCTTTTGTTAGTGCTAATCCAGGCACTAATAACAGCGCTGATTTGCTTTGGTCTGTTGATGCAGGCGGAGTATTTAGTGCAACTAGTAGTGCTACATTAACAGTTGATACAGTAGCGCCAACACTTGTTTCAATAATTTTTGGCGGGGTTTTAAGCGATAATTTAATTAATCAAGCTGATGTTGGATCTAATGCGACGATAATCATGGCTTTTGATGAAACAATGAATATTCTTTCTGTTGGTAATCTCGTGGCCTCAACAGCTCCTGATGACTTAGTAGCTTCAACAGCTCTTAGCAATCCGACTGGTTTTGCTTGGAGTAATACGTTAGGTAATCCCAATGATACTCTGACTCTTACTTATCTTGTGCAGGATGGCAATGAGGATTTATTTGCAAATTTAACATCTTTGGGCGGAAATGTTACTGATTTGGCAGGAAATGCATTCACCCCTTGGGTTAACCAGGCAATCGCGCCAATTTATATAGATACTGCAGAACCAATAGTGACTGGTGGAAATGTTTTTGTTCTTGGTTGTAGCGGTTTAGGCGGTGAATGTATTATTGGCGATACTCCGGTTTTAGTTTGGGATGGTGATACTGATGGAGAAGGTGACACAATTGTTTCAGTTATTTTTGACGGTTCAAATTTCCGTAGCGTAGATAATGCATTAAATGCTTCTGATCCAGGGACGCCTGGAACTAATTATTGGTCAGTTGGATTAAGCGGCGCAATGGATCCAGCTCAAACAACATTAAATACAATTGATGTTACTGTAACTGATGACGCCGGTAATGTGACCGGGCCGATTACCAGTTCAGTAAGCTATACGATTGATACAATAGCGCCAACAGTAAATAGTATTACAGTAGGAGCAGGCTCTGGGACAGGCGGAACAATTATTATAGGGGATACGCCAACAGTCACAATTGTGATGAGCGAAGCTGTTACTGGGTTTGATAATACAGATGTAACAATGCCTAATGGAACTTTGGGCGCGCTTGGCACAGTTGATAATATTACATTTACAGGCACATTTACGCCAAATGCAATAGAAGACGCGACTAATACTGCAACAGTAGCTACAACATTTACAGATACGGCTGGCAATAACGCTAGTGCTGGAGCGACTTCAGCTAATTATGCAATTGATACAATAGCGCCAACAGTAATCTCAGCCACCACAGCTGATAATGATAGCAATGGCCAAATTGATGCTATTATTGTTGTTTACAGCGAACCGGTTAATGACGTTAATTATGATGCTTTGGCTGTAACTGGCTATGCATTGCCTGGCACGGGTGCTGGTACAGGCACTGCAACTTTGACTTATGACTTGATAGAAAGCGGTACTGCTGATACAGGCGCAACCCCGGCTTTAACCTGGACAGCGGTTAATGCTGCTGATCTGGCTGGCAATATTTTAGACCTGACAGGCGCGCCAGCTAATGCAACTGACGGAGCTCCGCCGGTTATCATCTCTACCTCACCGGCCAATGGCGCTACTAATGTTTTATTAACGGCTAATGTGATAGCAACTTTCAGCGAACCAATGAATACAGGTACTATTTTAGGATCAGTAGTACCTGATCCAGGCGGACTGGCAGCTACCTGGAGTGTGGGTAATACTATTATGACAATATCACATAATATTTTCAGTCCTTTAACTTTGTATACTTCAACACTCTTAACTGGCCAAGATGTTAATGGGAATACTTTCGTAGTCGGTCCGGTACCTAATCCTATTTCATTTACAACAAGATCTGCCAGCAGCAGCGGCGGCGGCGGCGGTGTTGCAGCCCCGACTTGCAGTTTGTCTATTAATAATGGAGCAGTTTCAACAGATACTTTGTCCGTGATATTGAGTTTAACAGTAAGCGGAGAAGCAACTGAAATGCTGATTTCCAATGACCAAAATTTTGTTGGCGCAACTTGGCAGCCATTAGCTGGCAGTAAAGCCTGGACTTTGGCTGGTTCAACTGCTGATTATGGCACAAAAACAGTTTATGCTTTGGTAAAAAATACTGCTGGGGTAACAAGCAATCTTTGTTCTGATACTATAGAATATGTGGCTCCGGGCGTGGAACCATTGCCGCCGCCTGAAGAGCCAGTGCTTGTACCTGAAGAAGATTTGGTCTTGCATGATCCAGAGCCAGCCGGACCATTGTCAGAAGGAGTAGCAGTCGGAACATTGGTCAAAAGAGCAGATATGGACACTGTTTATTTTGTAGATAATGACAACCGGCGTCATGCTTTTCCCAGCGAGTCAGTTTATTTCAGCTGGTTTGAAGATTTTTCCAAGGTTCAGACAATAGCAGCAGAAACATTAGCAGCTATTCCATTGGGCAGCAATGTGACTGTGCGGCCAGGCACTTATCTGGTAAAAATCCAGACTGATCCCAAAGTTTATGCTGTAGAACCTTATGGGGTAATCAGATGGATCCAGTCAGAAGCCATTGCCCGCAGTTTGTACGGCGCAGAATGGAACAAGAGGGTAGTTGATGTTGAGCCGACATTTTTTGTCAATTACCAGACAGGCTCGTCTGTTTCCAGCGCCAGCCATCCGACCGCTAGCCTGATTGCTTATGAAGGAGACACTAATGTTTATTATATAGAAAAAGGCATTAAGAAATTTGTTTCATCAGAAGTTTTTGTCAATAACTTGTTCCAGAATAAATTTGTCAGCCGCAATATCAGCAGTTCAATAATTTATGCAACAGGCGCTAATATGGCCAGCCTGCCGATTGAGACCTTGATGACTTTGAGATAAGTTAGAAAAGATTAAAATAAAAGGCCCCCGCTCTATTAAAAATAGGGCGGGGGGTTTTGTTTAACAGCTGCGGTTGCCGGAAATGAGCAATTCGTCAATAAATTTCTTGACAATTCGGTTTCCTTGCCGGGGCAAACTGGACAAAATTTGCCTTTTGGCAATCAGGCAATTTGCCCGATTAGCCAAAATGATTTGGCGCAGGTCAGCGTTTGACCAAAGCGCTGCTTCCAAAGCTTCGGAAAAATTCGCTTCCAGTTTTGCCTGCTCTATGCTATGCAGGATATTTTGAAGCAAATTTTCCCTTAAAGTGAACCCTGTCCTGTTGCCGCTGCCGCTTTTTACCGCTTCCCTTGCCGCTTTTTTCACTTGCTCCATTTTTCCTCCTTGTAGAAAAAGAATTTAAAGATATTATAGCTGTTATCCAGCTAAAAGTCAACTTTAAAATAAAATGCTATAATTAACTTATGGATCATCAAGCTAAAAAACTTTTCAAACTCTTAAGCGGCCTTTTGTTGATTTTTTTCTTTTTAATCGGCCTGACAGTTAATTTGCAAAAAGACAGGCAAAATCTTGAGGTTGTTTTTCTGGACGTGGGCCAGGGCGATGCGATTTTGATTAAAACCCCTTATGAACAGAATATTTTAATAGATGGCGGACCGGATAATTCAGTTTTATCGCAATTAGGCCGCAATCTGGCTTTTTTTGACAAAGAATTGGATTTGGTAATTTTAACCCATCCGCATGCTGATCATGTGACTGGCCTGGTTGAAATTTTGCGCCGTTATAAAGTCAAAAAAGTGCTGTTAACAGGAGTTTTGCATACAGCGCCTGATTATCAGGCTTTTTTAAAAGAAATAGCCAGCCAAGAAATTGAAACTGAAATTGCCAATTCTTGGCGCGAGATTGATCTGGGTCCGGATTTGGTTTTGGAAATTTTATACCCCTGGTCTGATTTAAGCCAGCAAAAAGTTGAAAATTTGAACAACAGTTCAATTGTGGCCAAATTGGTTTATAAAAACAATTCTTTTTTATTTACTGGCGACGCTGAAATAGAAGTGGAAAAAGAATTAATTGCAGCCGGCCTTGATTTATCAGCTCAAGTATTAAAAGTCGGCCATCATGGTTCTAAAAGTTCCAGCAGTCTATATTTTTTAGCAAAAGTTAAGCCTCAATATGCGGTGATTTGCGCTGGCCAGAATAATAAGTTTGACCATCCGCATCTGCGCACTCTGGACAATTTGGAAAAGCTCGGGATTAAAATTTTACGCACTGATCAATTGGGCACAATAAAATTCATTGGCGACGGCAGCAATAACTTGCAGTATAAAAAATAAGGGTAAAGTTTGAAAATCGTACCAAAATGATATAATTTCATTATGGTAAGATGTTCAAAATGTTTTAATAAAAAACTTTGGCAATTAAGTGATGGGCGGTTAAAATGTCGCCAATGCC
>Ga0129302_1002396_pt1 | contig 13423 bp, 14 predicted proteins | sample BlaSprsedimmetaG_FD_94476 | JGI IMG/M metagenome (GOLD analysis project Ga0129302, IMG submission 94476) | Hot spring sediment bacterial and archeal communities from California, USA to study Microbial Dark Matter (Phase II) - Blank Spring... | ecosystem: Environmental > Aquatic > Thermal springs... | reverse complement strand
GTCTAGTGCCTTCTGAATTTTCGGCGTAGACAGGCCCCGAGATAAGCAGGACCAAGGCGCAGGCGAATAGAGTGTAAAATGTGTGAAATCGCAAACCACCCGATCTGCGGACACTTTCCTTTTTTATCATGTGCATTTGAATCCTCCTCGCGGACATTGAACCGGAGTTGATGTCAAAAAGGTGAGGGCGTGACAACCCTGTTGGAAAACACAGGTCGTCACGTCCTCCCTTTCCTCGCCATAGTAAATTTGAGGACCGTTGAACGTTCCGGATAAAAATATAAATTAATATAATTATTTATTATAATTTGAAATATGCGCTTGGAACCTATTGTGCGCTTTTCATTGCTTTCCTCTGCTGCCGGATGCAGTTGTCCATTTCGCCCGACTCGATGTTTCCCCAGGCAATAAAGGTAAAGACCTCGGGTTCCCCGAACAGTTCTGAGAAAGACTTTTTGGGAAACTCCCGGAGGATAGACTGTCGGTCCTTCTGACGTTTCTTCTGCTCGGCATCGGTGATTTTTCCGGCTTTGAATTTATCCCTTAGTTCGAACCAATCTCTCGGCCAAAGTCCGTCCTCAAGCTTCACGATTACGCTTTGTAACGTGGATTTTCGGTAAAACTGGAAAACAAAGTTTTCGGCATTACGGGTGATGCCCGCCGGCGGCCAGGTCCGCTTGGCTCGATCTTCGCCTTTCATGATCAGATCCAGAAGATCCATCGGGCCTCCGGGCGCCCTTGTTACAATAATCAGATCGTCTACCGACGGTGTTTCGGGGCCGTACAACAACTCGAGACCATAGCGCACGGCCATGAAAGCCATCGTTGCGCCGGGGCAGGCATGGCCGTGAAAATCGAAGGCGTCGCACAGGCTGATGGCTCTGGTTTCGCCTTCACGGACAAATGTTATTGGTGGCAAATCCTTTACGGATTCGGGGTAGGGGGCTGTTTTGCCCGGGCAGGCAGCTTTGGACAAGGATTGGAGTCCGAAAAACAGACACAAAGCCACCACCGACATCACCAACCACCGCGCTTTCGAAACTGCAATAATCATTTTTTCCTCCTAGAATTTTGATGTTGAAAAATATGCCCTTTTATATGGAAAAGGCGATGACCCGGAAACAGACCATGATCAAGATATGCAACCGGGAACGAACGAAGCACAATTTTGTATGACTGTTTTATAGCACGTCTTCTGTTAGAGATGGCTAACTCTTGAAGCCAAAAAACTATCGCTCGAAGCCGGAATTTACGGGAAGCACGGCAAAGATCAGCATCCATGCCTGGCTTGCGACGGCTTTATACCGTAGTGAGCGGCAAAAATCTTGGCAAAGTGACTCAGGTTGCTGTAGCCGACCTCAAAGGCCGATTCGGTGACGCTCATTTTTCGCGCGGACAGCAGGTGTTTGGCTCGTTCCATTCGCAGTAGCCTGAGATACGCGTAAGGGGGCATGCCGTACACAAGGGAGAAAACCTGCTTGAACTTGGACAGGCTCATTCCGACCCGTGCGGCAAGGGACTCGAGGGGCGGCGGATCCGCCATCATGTTTTCCAGAATGGAGCACGCTTTTTCAACGGCCCTGCAGGTGTCCCTCGACAGCTTATGGCCAATCGTTTCATCCTGTGCTTGGGTGAAGAACCACAAGATTTCCATGCTCTTGGCAATCACCAGCGTCGCTGCTCCGCCGGATTCCGGCCGAGCTTCCTGAAGAGAGATCAACACCCGGTGGATCTCCGGGGTCATCGGCTGGAGGATCTGCAGTGGCAGTTCTGTATCGACGGCGGCAGCCAGCTCCCGGCCGACCCGGGTGCCTTCAGCCAGTTCCACGAATGTGCGGGCAGGGCAGGCCAGCTCAAAGAACTGCTGTCGATCGTTGTGCCCGCAGTCAAGACAATCGAGGCAGCTGCAATACCCCGGGTGGTAATGCAGGCTGCAGTTGCCGGAGGGCACGAAAAAATCACACTCTTTTCCAATACCGGCCATGCAGAGCCGCAGGTCGCCCTTCAGGCATACGAGCATCCGGCAGAGACCCGTTTCCGAATCACATTGCCCAAGGGGATTCACGGTAGTCGCCGGACCCCAGAAGGAGACGCGGAGCTGTTGGAAACTCCAGACACCGGGAGTTATACCGACACGTCGATCTTCCTGTGTTTGTTCGGGATGCCCCGAAATGGTATCAAGTCTCATCGAGCAGTCCTATTCGGCATAATTGATCAATTAAGACTCAATTCGAATGGCATTTGCAGTTTGTGCACCTGCCGTTGCACCTGCAGCGGTGCTTGTCGGGGTCAGGCACGATTTTACTTCCTTCGGGGGCGATCAGTTGGGCGTTGTTTCCCCGAAAGGTCAAACGTTTGGCCGGCACAGCAGCACGGTCCAGCATGGTTTGGAAGGTGCTGCAACCGAAAGGGTTGATCGCTTTCAGTCCCTGTGTATCTATGGTCACCTCACCGTTGCCTTCATACTTTTCGTGAAGCAGATTCGCCAGCCGACAGGCGGAGCTTCCATCGAAGTCCCCCCGGATCGCCATATAGAGACCGCCTTGGTTTTTCTGTATCGCCACTTGAAATTTGCTTTTCATCTTTCACCTCCGTTAGAATCACTGTGGCCTCACCGCACAAGCAGTGCGCTCGATATGCAGGGATGTGGATTTAATTATTTCCTCCATCGTAGAACCGGCAGGGCTGTCATGATGCCTTCCGGCGAATAAAAAAAGGCGCAACCCGATGATTTTTCATTCGAGTTACGCCCTCACTTTTCTCATGCCTGCGCAATGGACATGGAACCGTAAGGCATCCCTGCGGCGAACAGCAATTAAATTAATAGATAGAATTATCTAAAAACGTTTTGAGATTCTAACAATATCCTTCAAAAAAAACCGTCCGAGAATCGTTCAAGACGGGTCGCGGGTCGGCAATGACCTTTTTATTCTTATTCCCCGGACAGACTACAGTCCTTTCCCGCTATTGTTTCGGTGCTTGGACTTTCTCTTTCAGCTCGCAGAGGAACTGCTCGGCACATGTCGAGCAGTTATCCGGTTTATGCCCTTTCTTGTGAAACTCTTCAAAAAAGCTGAGCCAACTCTCACCTGTCCGGGGGCAGGTCTGGATGAATTCCATGAAATCGGTCAATCGCTCCAGCGTACCCGGGCTGAGGGTGTGCTCCATCTTACACGCTTCATTGTCAGCTGTTTTCATGTCAATTTTTAAAATTCCGGTTAAAAACCGGTAAAGCATCTGGTGCCTGCGCCGCATCTCCCGGCCCACAGCGGCCCCGGTAGGGGTCAACTCCACATATTCGTACTTCTCATAGTTTACCAGGCCTCTGTCGTTCAACGTCTTGAGCATACTTGTAACCGTGGGCATTTTGACGTCCAGCCGCTTGGCGATATCCTTGACACGGACGACCTTTTTGTTTTTGTCCACGTCAAAAATCGCTTCCAGATAATCTTCCATTGTGGCGGTTAAAGGTTTTTCCGCCTTGTAGTGATCTGTTGACGCCGTCATAACAGCCCCTTTGAGTTTTGGAGTATTAAACTTATTAGACTCCTCTAATAAACCGCCTGGCAACAATTGTCAAGGGACTTTTTCAAAAAGAACCTTTTCAGTCTGTTTGTCTTATATCGACCAGTGCCTTTGTCAGTCTTTTGCGCAGGCATTCGAGCTGCTTCGAGCGGAATGCTTTCCGACTTTCCTCCAGGACGAAAATTGCTTCCTGCAAAACCTGAAGGAGTTGTTTTTCGCGGTGCGGAACCTTGTCAACTTTGTTTTGATCGGCAATCTCCTTTTCGAGTTTGCGCTGAAAAGTGGTTACCCCGACCAGGAACTCAAGCTGAGTATCTATCTTTTCGTGTAGTTTGTTTAGACTTTGATTTAACTGATATATGTTGATTGTATTATTCATAGATATAATCCTAAAAAACAAGAATGCTCATACAGCAAGATATTCTTGATTATTACCCCCGGTTGAGAAGCCACCGGGGGTAGGGGTGTCTTTTCCCCGCAGGTAGTCACAGCGCACGACCGAGGCCAAACAGGGAAGATTTGGAAATCGGCGCGCATTTCGTTGACCTTGCGGTTCAAGGTATGTCGGTTACCTGTATCCAGAGCACGGCTTCCTGTGCCAGCCCCTTGCCGTTATGTTGATCCACGGGGCCGGAACCCAGGGCGGCGATACCCCACCACCCGGCTTTGGGGAGACCGATGGCGAATTCCCCCTGTGCGTTGGCACGTATGCCCATCGTTTCAAAAGACGGGTGGGACGCATTGATTTCAGCCTCACCTTCGAAGGCATTTTTTTCCATGTTCGGTTTATAGTTCAAATACTCGATTTCAAGATCGGCATGGGGCACAGGCTTGCCTTCGGACATCACAATCCCCCGGAAAACTCCGCCGGTCCAGTTGGCGTAGGGCTTGTCCAGCGGCAGGATTTCCGCCGGCAGACCGGCAGGCTCATGCCAGTTGCCGGGAATGCCGCCTACATTCACGATCATCTTGGTGAATTGCTGAATGTATTCATCATCCGCCTTTTCGTAGTAAGGGCCGGGAACTACAATAAAAATATAATCCCCCATCGACCGCATGATCTTTGACGGTAACTTGGCTTCGAAAGCTTTCCCTGAATTTTCCCGGCCGGTCCAGTTGATTTCTTTCAGGTATTCCTTCAGATCCGTTTTTCGCGGTTCTCCTTCTTCTCCGCGCCGGTGCATGACGTAGAATTCCTGGACCGGTTCCATATCCATAGTGTGCCCGGCGTCGAAGGGATGCGTGAAAACAAGCTTCAAGGTCATCCCGCCCCCACGCTCAAGGGCGCTCTGGGGGGTATAGAGCATCTGAAAATGAGCCCAGGCGGGCGTAATGCAAAACAGGGACAGGGCAATCAAACCGGTGAAAATCAGTAATCCTCGCTTCATGTCTTTCTCCTTTCACTCAAAGATTTTGGATCCCGGGATCTCGATTCTATGTCCTTCCCCGCCGTCGAACAGCACCGAATAATCTCCTTCAGGCTTTTTGAACTCAATATCACTGGTGCTGGAAAGCTCACCTTTGAATATTACGTTTCCTTCCCCATCCTTGACGATAATAGGTACGCTGGCTGCGCCCGAGCCGTCGGAGAAGCCTCCTTCGCAGAAGATGGTTTCATCTCCGTTGTCAAAGCATGAGAACAAGGGGGTGTGAGCGGAAGCCGATCCGGGAAGAATCAACCATCCAAAAACTGCTGCCAAAACGAAATACTTCTTGATCATAATAAAGCCTCCATAGTTTTTGTTTGCCCTCGCTATAATAACGAGGGGGTTTATCATGTTTGCCCCTCACCGCTCTCTTGACCGGCAGGGCAACAAGCGGGGGTGCACGTGCTTTTTGTGGCACCCAGCGCGTGGTTTGACCTCGCCATGGGGCATCCGGCGCATGAACAGCCCCCTTTACGGGTGAACGTACGCCGGAGATAAAAAAAAGCCCAGGCCAGTATCGCAGCCGGAATCAAATATTCACGGATCATTTCTTTCTAAGCCTCCTCTATCATCCGTTTTTGTTCCCGTTCCCAGGCAGGGTCCGGAATAAACGACAATGCCGCGGCTGTTCCCAGTGCCAGAAAGTAGAATCCGCCCATGGCCTGGATGCCGGTTAAACCGAGCGCAGACGCGATGGAAAACACACCGCTTGCTATAGCGAGGCCGAAGGCGGTGGGAAAGGCGATCGAGAACAGCATCCATTTGTAGGAGCCGGTCTGCACCTTCACCATGATCGTCGCAGCGAGGCAGGGAGGATAAAGTGCGAAAAAGAGCATCAGCGCCAATGCATGGAGTGGCGTGCGCCCACCGGTTTTACTTTCCCGGCCCATACGTTCCTCCAGCGTGACATTTTCGTCGGCCCCTTCCTGGAACAGTACGCCGAGGGTCGCGACACTCGATTCTCTTGCGGCGAAGGAACTGATCAACGCAACGTTGATTTTCCAGTCGAATCCGGCGAATTTTGTAATCGGCTCTACGGCGCGGCCGACGGCGCCGAAATAACTATATAAGATGGTTTCTTCGCGTATTTTTGTACGCAGCGATGCACGTTCAGCGCTCAGGTTTCGCAGAGCCCGGTTTACCTTGCGTGCATCGGCGTCCCTGGGCCGAAGAAATTGAAATAGTTCTGGATGTCGCGTTTCGTATCCGGCATCCACTGCGCTTGAAGCCTCCCTGGTAGAAGCGGCCAGTTTGGCATCCCGGTAGGCGGCTGAGACGTTCAGGAGCTTCACGATCGGTTTTTCCTGCAACATTCGAGCGTAGCCGGTATCCTGGATATGATTGTGAAATGTTTCCACCGCCCGCTCCATTTCTGATTCATAATGTTCAGTGCGGCCTTGCGGGAGGCCGGGAAATTGCAGAAGGACGTATACACAGACTGCGACGGCAACAACTATTGTGCCGACCTTTTTTATATAAACCCAGGTGCGATCGAAGGCTCTTCGCAGCACCCCGGTCAACGTGGGGAGGTGGTAGCTTGGCATCTCCATCACAAACGGTGCTGTCTCCCGCCCGCGTAAAATCGTTGTTGTCAGCAGCTTGGCGACGATCATTGCCATGATGATCGTGATCGTCGAGATGAACAGCATCACGTGAGACTTGTACGACGGAAAGTAGATGTTCACCAGCAGTGTGTACAGCGGGATTTTAGCCATGCAGTTCATATACGGCACGGTAAGGATGGTGGCCAGCCGGGAGCGCTCATCGGGGATGCTTTTCGTGGCCATAATTCCCGGAACAGCGCACCCCCCGGTGAATATTCCCCCCAGGATGAAGGGCAGGGTGGACTGGCCGTGAAGCCCGAAACGATGAAATGCCTTGTCCAGGATGAAAGCGATCCTGGCCATGTAGCCGGAGTCTTCAAGTATGGCGATGAGCGCGAAGAGGATCATGAAAATCGGGACGTAGTTCAACAGTGTATTGACACTGTCCACCATCCACAGCGGAAGCGAACGGAGTATTGTATCGTGAAGCAGCCCGGCATCCGGCAGAATCCCCGCCACGGTGGCCCTGACCCAAGCAAGGACCGGCCAGGTCAAAACCGTGAGCTTGTATCCCTGGACGATTGAAAGCTCATAGATCAGGTAAACGGTAAACAACAGGAACACCGGTGCGAAACCGCGGTGAAGAAGCACACGGTCGATTCTTTCGGAGAAGTGTACGGTGCCTGCGTCGGTTTCTTTTACGCAGTTGTCTACGATTTCCGAAGCCTTTCGGCTTCGGCATGAAACGATGTAGTCGAGTGTGGCCATGCCGGTTTTTTCTTGAAACGACCGCACTGTGGTATCCACCGCTTCGAGAACCTCCTCGGCCTGTTCATGATAACGGGATACCAGTTTGCGGGCTTCAGGATCTTCCTCCAGGAGTTTGACAGCCAGCCAGCGCAATGAAACAGTCCCGGATAAAGCCTTCGATACGGCAATCAACTCCATGAGGGCGGCAAGATGTTCTTCAAGGGCATAGTAGTCCACATGAAAGGAATGACCTGTGGGATTTGAGCCTGCGGTCGAGCGGATTGCCTGCCTCAGTTCGGTTTTACCCAGGCTCTTGCGCCCGATTGTCGGAACGACTGGAATGCCGAGAAGGTTGGAGAGCTTTTCATGATCGATTTTGCGGCCGTTGGCTTCGGCTACATCGACCATGTTCAATGCCATTGCTACCGGGAAAGACATCTCCAGAAGCTGGAATGTAAAGCAAAGTCCACGCCTCAGACTGGAAGCATCTATTACATTTAAAATTGCATCCGGTTTTTCCCGCAGAAGGAAATTCCGGGCCACCCGTTCCTCGAGCGAGAAGGAGGTCAAGCTGTAATTGCCCGGAAGATCCACAACCTCAACTCGGCCGTATTCATCTCGATAACTGCCGAGCTTCTTATCGATCGTTACGCCGGGATAATTCGCGATATGCTGGCTTGCACCAGTCAGCATGTTGAAAATGGTTGACTTTCCGGCGTTCTGCTGGCCGGCCAATCCGATGATGATATTGCTTGCAGCGGCGGTCATATGAACCCTTTATAGACTGCTGGTTTCAGCTTTTGAGCTTTGGTTTATGTTCGGCAGTGCAGTCGCCGTCTTTTACCTCGATCATCTCAGCTTCACGTTTACGGAGGGTTACGTAGTAGTCTCCCAGCCGCATTTCAAGAGGGTCTCCCAGCGTCGCGCAACGAATCATTTCAACTTCTGCATCGGGTACAAAGCCGAGATCCAGGAGCCTTTGACGAACAGCACCGTTAGCTTTGTGACCCCGTACCCGGCAGCAGCAGCCTTTACCTAACTGTGCCAGAACCCGGCAGCCTGTATTCGCAGTTTCCTTGGCGCAGCCGGGGCATTCGGCGGAAGGCCTTCGTCCCCGCCTGCGAAAGCGATGAAACATTTTTTGTTCTCCTTTGTTAAATCCCAAATGATTTTGGCATGCCTTAATTTTTTAGGCGCGCCAAAAGTAATCGGCAAAAAAAAATTATTCAACGATTATTTTTTGTCCCATTTCACGTCCGAGCATCATCCTGGCTCCCATGACCTCGACAAGGAACGGGCCGTTGCGGCAACTGCGCAGCAATTGGATTTCCATTCCGGGTACAAACCCCATGGCTGTCAACCTGGCTGTAAGCCCCCTTCCCGCATCTACGCCTACGAACCGTACAGGTTTTCCGATCTGAACCGCCGCCAGAGATTTTGCACACCCCTTGCTTTCCGGGCCAGCTTTACTGAAGTAATTCGATTTCAATCCCATCGGCCTGATCTTTCCCTACAGAGAGATGATACCCTTTGATCTTTATGTCGATCGGGCTTCCTAATGGAGCCACTCTTTCAACCTCAACGACAGATCCGGGGGTCACACCAATCACGGTACCCACGGTACCCGGGCTGGTCGTTTCAGCCTGTGTAGCGTTTTTGACCACTTTGCCCTTCTGTCCCGGTTTCAAGTCATTCAGCTTGATTGTTGCGGTCTGTTTCAAATTTCGCCGCCTTTTTCGTTGTTTAACTTCTTCAAGGGCCACGGAAATACATTTTTCACAGTTTTCCTGTGTGTCTCCCCGGTCGCAGTAGTAGCCGAAACCGGAAATCCAATGGGTGCCGCCTCGGGGGCATACTTCAGCAAATTCGGCGAACTGGATGAAACGGTCCAGGATGGATTTCGGAATCGAATGTTCCATCTTCCAGGCCGCTTCATCGGCTTCGTGCTCGTTTATCGCTAGAACGTTCACGAAAAAATCCCGGAGCACTTCATGACGCCTGGCCACGTCGCTGGCGGCGGCTTTTCCAGCCGGGGTGAGGGAGATGACATCATAGGGGGCATAATTGATAAGGCCCTTTTCGGCAAGGGAGCGCAAAGCACCCGTGACCGACGAGTTGCTGACCTTGAGACGCCTGGCGATGTCTTTCGGCCTTACCGCCTGCTTTTCGGCGATAATCAGAAAGATAGCTTCAAGATAGTCTTCAAGGCTTGCCGTGAGCGCACCTGCAGTGGTCATCTTTTGCCTCCGAAAAAGTTAGTAACGACTAAACTTATAAGGGGAGGCGAAAAGAACGTCAAGACTTTTTTTCAACGGTAAGGTAAGACTTTGATTCCCCTGGAGTTGTGTCTATTGTCGGAGCCAAAAATCGCTCCCACAGATAAGGAGCATCGCTTTGAGATATTCATCGAGACTCGCTGTGAGTGTTTCTGGGGATGTCATTCTCCGTCTCCCGGGAAAAATTTCAGTATTGCCTGTACTTATAAGGCCGGTCAAATAACTTCTCATACATTTTGTAACATTTTCGGACCACTTCGTTCGTATGTCCTTGTATTCTGGGAGATGAATCCGGCTCAAATTATTTTTCTGTTTGACAGACAACTGTCACGGTGGTAGTTTGAAACAACTGTTTCTCTTTTAGCTTATTCCGAACGAGTGTTACATTATGCTTGGGAAACTCTTGATCGACCGCTTGAGGTCAATGCGAAAAGTGACCCCAAGCGAAGCCAAGATAGCCGATTTTTTCGTACGGGAACAGCGGCGCATCGCATTCGAATCAGTCACATCGATCGGCGAGAAGTGCGGCGTTTCGAAGGCTACCGTTGCCCGCTTCATCTCCCGCCTGGGGTATCAGAGTTTCAACGATTTTCAGGAAATGGTGCAGAACGAATTACTCGAACGCTTGCAATCGCCAATCGAGAGATATTCACAACGTAAGGCGCCCGGCAAAAGGTCCGATTATCTGGAATGCTGTTTGAGCAATGCGGTAAAGAATCTGGAAGAGGCACGGGGGGGCATCTCAACAACCCTGTTCCAGGAGGCTGCGGGTCTGCTCGCCCGCGCGCCCGGCGCTGTATATGTGCTGGGAATGCTTATCTCAGCGGGGGTCGCCTATTCTTTCTGGATCATGGCCAACTATCTCCGGCCGAACGTTCACTTGCTGGATAACAGGTCCTCTACGCTTCCCAATCAACTTATCAATGTCGGTTCCGAGGATGTACTGCTCGCCGTCTGCAACCGACGTTACTCCCGCCAGGCCGCTTCGGCGATGGAACATTTCTCCCGGAGGGGATCCAGGATTGTTCTGATTACCGATTCAGAGTTGAGTCCGGTGTCTCATCTGGCCGACAAGGTTTTGGTCGTACCAAAAACAGGCCTGTTTTTGTTTGACAGCAATTGTGCCGCTTTAGTTGCCGTCGAAGCGCTGGTGGAAGCCATGGCTGAAAAGCTGGAAAAGAGCATATTCGAACGGCTCGAGTTGATGGACCGGATTTTTAAGGGTTTCGGCTCTTTCGTCCCCGGGCCGGATTACCCGCTGTCCGGGCGGGTGCCGTCCAAAAGCAGGAAAACCTGAAGAGTAGAGAGCGGGGTAAGGGCTTATGAAGACTTACATCCTCAAGCGTTTTGTTGAAGCGGTGGGCGTTTGCCTGGCCATTTCGATGATTTCCTTTTTCCTTCTTTTCTTGAATGCAGACCCGGCTCTTCTCCTGTTGCCTCCGGAAGTCGATACGAGCGATATTGCACTGTTCAAGAAGCAGATGGGCCTGGACCGGCCGGTGGTGGTCCAGTATGTGGATTTTCTTGGCAGAGTGGTCCTGCACGGGGACTTCGGAAATTCTTTCGTCGCCAGCGTCCCCGCGGTGCAGCTGATCCGGGAGCGTTTCCCGGCGACCCTGATGCTGGCGCTGGCGGCGCTGATTCTCACGAACCTGGTGGCTGTGCCCGTGGGGATAATAGCTGCCATCAGGCGGTACTCTTTTACCGACAACATAGCCACCTTTTCGGTCCTGGTGGGCCAGGCGATGCCCATCTACTGGCTCGGGATCATGTTGATAGTCATATTCGGCGTCTGGCTCAAATGGCTGCCGGTGTCGGGTTACGGAACCTGGGCACACCTCGTGCTGCCGGCCGCCACGCTGTCTTCCTGGATCATCCCGGTCAACATGCGCCTGGTCCGGTCCGGCATGCTCGATGTACTTACCCAGGATTATATCCGGACCGCCCGGGCCAAGGGGCTGATCGAGGCCAGGGTGCTGTGGAAGCATGCGTTCAAAAACGCTGCGATACCCCTGGTGACCGTCATGGGAATGCAGTTCGGGTTGCTGCTGGGTGGAGCCGTGGTCACCGAGACGGTCTTTTCCTGGCCGGGGCTGGGGAGGCTGGCCATCGAATCCATCCGTATCGGGGACTACCCGGTCGTGCAGGCAATAGTGGTAACCTTCGCGGCCTGTGTGGTTTTCGGGAATCTGCTGGCGGACATCGTGGCCGCCATGATCGATCCCCGCATCCGGCTGGGCTGAAAATCACCGGTTTTCACCGTTTGAAAAAGACAGGGTCGGCAATGGAAGACAGCGGTGAACGAAGCGTTCTGTTTCTGGTTTTGAGGAAAATGTGGCATCTCCGCATGGGGGTTCTCGGGGCGTCGATCCTTTGCATCCTGGTTTCGACGGCACTGTTCACGCCTTATCTGGCTCCACATGATCCTTACAGGCAGAATATAGTGAAACGATTGCTGCCGCCTGCCTGGATGGAGAAAGGGGACTCGAGGCATATCCTGGGGACTGACCATCTGGGCAGAGACCTGCTCAGCCGGATCATGCACGGCAGCCGGATTTCGCTGATTGTCGGGGTGTCGAGCGTGGTTCTCCAGATCTTTCTGGGGGTCACGATGGGGCTCCTGGCAGGCTACTACGGGGGTAAGACCGACTCCGTAATATCCTTTGTAGTGAACGTCAAGATGGCGTTTCCGTTCATCCTTCTTGCCATTTCTCTGGTGGCGGTTCTGGGGCCGTCACTCCAGAACATCGTGATCGCGCTCGGGCTTACCGGGTGGCCTGTTTTCACGCGTGTCACACGTATCGAAACCATGAAGCTCCGTGAACGTGAATTCGTCCTTGCGGCCAAATCACTGGGTTTCGCCGCCGCCAGGATACTGGTGCGTCATATTCTCCCGAACATTCTTCCTTCGATTCTGGTGCTTGCGACCGTCGAGGTAGCCCGCGCGATCATACGTGAGTCACTGCTTTCCTTTCTGGGACTGGGTATTCAACCACCGACCCCGTCCTGGGGGACGATGCTGGCCGAAGGGCGCGATTATCTGTTGATGCAGTGGTGGCTTGCAACATTTTCCGGGATGGCCATTTTCATGGCGGCGCTGGGAATAAACCTGTCGGGGGATGCGCTCCGAGATCTTATGGATCCGTATTTGAGGAAATCATGACTGAGTTATCTCGTTTCCGTCCCGAGGAAGATTCAAGTCCTGCGCTACTGGACGTGAGGGATCTCAAGATGCATTTCCCAATCCGGAAAGGATTTTTCGGAAGGACGGCGGGGTACGTCTACGCTGTAGACGGCGTCAGCCTGAGTGTGAACGAGGGGGAGGTCCTGGGCCTCGTAGGCGAGTCCGGGTGCGGGAAGTCGACTGTGGGCCGATGCCTTGTCCGCCTATATGAGCCCACTTCAGGCGAAATACTATTCCGGGGTAGCGATATCGCACGCATTCCGAAGGGTGATCTCGCGCGGTTCAGAACCAGGGTGCAGATGATTTTCCAGGATCCATACTCGTCTTTGAACCCCAGGCTACGGGTTAGGGAGATCATCGGGGAGGCGCTGAGGGTTCATGGTCTGACGGACGGAGGTGACTGGAAGGATCGCGTGCGCGAGCTTTTGTCCGAGGTGGGGCTCCAGCCCGATCATATGAACCGCTATCCCCATGAATTTTCAGGTGGCCAGAGACAGAGGATAGGGATCGCGCGTTCCCTTGCAATGAATCCGGAGTTCATCGTAGCAGATGAACCGGTTTCCGCTCTGGACGTGAGCATCCAGGCACAGGTCATCAACCTTCTGGATTCCCTGAAGGAGAGGCGCGGGCTTTCATATCTCGTTGTAGCCCACGACCTGGCGGTGGTTGAGCATATCTCGGACCGCATAGCGGTCATGTACCTGGGAAAGCTGGTGG